>JAEEGL014961332.1_pt1 | contig 174579 bp, 148 predicted proteins | sample 9134231 | NCBI WGS metagenome assembly JAEEGL01 (sample SAMN16246548, study PRJNA631951) | gut metagenome | biome: gut microbiome; feature: rumen; material: fiber-attached | host: Bos | place: Iran: Karaj | collected 2018-10 | reverse complement strand
TTCTCGGGAATATTCCTCAGCTCGGCCCGCACAAGGAACGAGTTCCTCAATCTGATCAAATAAACTTAAATCCAATATATGGCAGGAAGAATAATACTCACAGGAGACCGTCCCACAGGACGTTTGCACATTGGTCATTATGTCGGTTCCCTTAAGAACAGGGTGGCTATCCAAAATGCCGGAGGCTACGATAAGATGTTTGTTTTCATCGCTGACGCCCAGGCGCTTACCGACAATTTTGACAATCCAGAGAAAGTTCGTCAAAACATCATAGAGGTCGCTCTTGACTACTTGTCCGTCGGACTCGACCCAAACAAGGTTAATCTTTTCATTCAGAGTCAGATACCTCAACTCACAGAACTCACTTTCTACTACATGAATCTCGTCACTGTGGCCAGGCTCCAACGCAACCCCACTGTCAAGACCGAGATAGCGATGAGAGGTTTCGGAGCTGATGGAGAGGAGCAGGCGTTCGGAAGCGGGCTTCCGGTAGGGTTCTTCTGCTACCCTATCTCCCAAGCCGCCGACATCACCGCTTTCAAGGCCACTGATGTCCCAGTCGGAGAGGACCAGAAACCGATGATCGAACAGACTGTCGAGATAGTCCGCAGTTTCAACAGGATTTATGGTGAGACCCTTGTCGAGCCTAAAGCGGTTCTGCCGACCAATTCAGCTTGCCTCAGGCTCCCCGGCACCGACGGGAAAGCGAAGATGAGCAAGTCGCTCGGCAACTGCATTTACCTGGCTGAATCAGCCGACGAGGTCCGCAAGAAGGTCATGTCCATGTACACTGATCCACTCCACATCAATGTCAGCGATCCTGGCCACATCGAGGGCAACGCCGTATTCACTTACCTCGACGCGTTCTGCCGCGATGAGCACTTCAGCCTCTACTGGCCTGATTACGCCAACCTCGACGAGCTCAAGGCCCACTACCAGAAAGGAGGCCTCGGAGACGTGAAATGCAAGAGGTTCCTTGAGAAAATCCTCAACGAGGAGCTTGAGCCGATCAGGGCCAGGAGAAAAGAGTACGAGAAGGATATCCCTTCCGTCTATGAGATCCTGAAGAAGGGCAGCGAGGCTGCCGAAGCCGCGGCCCAGGCCACTCTCGACGAGGTCAAGAACGCGATGAGGATCAACTACTTCAGCGACAAAGCCCTCATCGAGGAGCAGGCAAGACGTTTTATGGAACAATAGGAATATGATTAAGAAAGCCCTGACAACCATTCTCCTGGCCACCTGTGCCATCAGCGCCACAGGCCAACTGTATGTCAATGAGGATCTACAGTTCCGGTCCCCAAAGGTGCCGCAGTATGTCGTGTTCGCAGGTGACACGATCCGCTTCAACCGAAGCGACCTTTACGAGAGGATGGACAGGGAATTGATCGCTTTCACATATTCCCACACCAATTCACTTCTCATGCTAAAGCGCTCCGAGCGCTATTTCCGCCAGGTGGAGCCGATTCTCAAGCTTTACGGGATTCCGGACGACCTGAAATACCTGATGGCCATCGAGAGCAATCTCAACCCTAAAGCCGTCTCAACAGCGGGAGCCGCTGGTCTATGGCAGTTCACCAAGACGACCGGCAGGGAATTCGGGATGGTGATAGACAACGAGGTTGACGAGCGGTTCAACATTGAGAAAGAGACAATCGCGGCTTGCCAGTACCTGAGAAGAGCCTACGAAAAATACAAGGACTGGATGACAGTGGCGGCCAGTTACAACGCCGGGCAGGGAGGAATATCCAAGAGGCTGTCAGACCAGCGCCAGACTTCAGCGCTGGATCTTCTCCTGGTGGAAGAGACCTCCAGGTACATGTTCCGGCTTCTGACGGCAAAACTGTTTTTCGAGAAGCCGGAGGCATTCGGGTTCAAGGTTGACCAGTTTGAGAAATATCCCTACCATCCACCGAAAGACCTGGTCTCCGTCAGCGGACCGATAGAAAACCTTGTGGACTTCGCGGAGAAACACGGATGCAGCTACTTCCAGCTGAAGGAAGCCAATCTCTGGCTCCGCGACAACAAGCTCCTCAACAAGGCCGGGAAAACATACATAATCGAAATACCAAGCGAAAAATGACAATCACTACCGCCATGAGAAAATTAATATTCATCCTCGCGGCTGCCATAATGGCATTTGCCGCGGCAAGCTGCGCCGCCCTGCGAATGACTCCGGAAGAAAAAGCCAAGATAGAGGCGAAAATCCAGGATGACCTTGATGACAGGGAATTCATCATCGATGTCAACCAGATGAATCCTCTCCGGGGACCATCCAGAAACGTCAACAATTTCTCGCTCGAGGTGAAGGAAGACCGTCTGATCTCCCGTCTACCCTACTTCGGCCAGGCGTGGAACGTTCCTTACGGTGGAGGAAAGGGTATGAACTTCGAGTCGAAGATAAGCGACTACATCGAGACTATGCCAAAGCCGGACAGAAGGCAGATCACTATCGCCACTAATAATGGCGAGGACAACCTGGTGTTCGTCATCGTGGTATTCACGAACGGAAAGGCCTCTATCGATGTCCGCTCACGCAACCGGGAGTCGATCAGCTATTCCGGGGACATGCGCGTAAGCCTCGACGATTAATCCGACAAATAATTCAAAAGAAGGTTCCTGACCCTGTCGGAGATCTTCTTATGAGCGTCTGTGGTGTTCTCAAGCATCTCAGCGAGATTCTTGTATTTTATCAGCTCGCGGACATCATCCACATTGCCGAATATGAAACCTATATATTCCTCATAAGCCTCGTCGGCGGTATGCTCAAGCTCAGTCACCCGGTCGCAGCACAAGGAAATCGCGGATAGGTTGCGGCGAATATCTATCAACAGCGGGAACATCTCCCTTAAGGCCTCCGACTGTGCCTTGGCCAGTTGGGACAACTCTTCCAATTGGCTGTCAATATGTTCTGGCTTGTAAATCAGCACCGCTTTGGCTGTGTCCTTGATGACATCGACGCAATCATCCATCGCCATTGAAACAGACTGAAGGTCCAGCTTGTTGATCTGCATTATCAGACCACCTGACAGCATCTCGTGGAACTCATTAAGCAAGGCATCTCCCTGGACCTCGCACGACTTGATCTCCTTCTCATAGCTCTCCCATAACTCAGGATCAGAAGACGAGAACATGGTCGCTAAGAGCGAGGAAGATTTTGAGATAAAATCAGCCTGCTGGATGAGGATCGGGACATATTCGTGCTTCCCTCCCCTCAAAGCGATCTTAATATTTTTTAACAGTCCCATAAAAAAAAGAAATATATCCGGATCTCCCGGCAAGATTTTCCAAATTTACAACGTATTCCGGAATTTCACCACAGTTTTAATAAAAAACTTAAAAACTTGAGCATTAGTTTTTTATCATCAGGAAATCCATCACACGGGCATGCTAACTTCGCGTATAGAAATCCCGCCCGGATTCTTGATTGCTTAAGGTGGCGTTCTGCCGCCTGCCCTATTGCTTCAGATTTCATCCACACCACACCCGTACCGGGCGGGATTTATTATAATTCAAAACGGGATTTTGAGGGGAAATGCGAACCGAATGCTTTGACAACAGACTCCCTATAGATTTCGAAGTCCGCATCAGACATACTCACATCGTTGATACACAACAATTTAGTCGTAGGAGTCAGAATATTGTCTGCGATTGTCCCGGGACCATGGACAGCAGGAGAAAGATGCTTGTTCGAGATCTTCCCTTTTACTGTCTTGCCTTGATAATAGAGATAATCCAGGAACAGATACTGATTGAAGTTCCTGGTCGTCCTCAACCGTGACACGACACCTGAAATGTCTTTCTCACAGAGAGAGTACAGCTTCTCGCTTTCGCTTCTCAGCATCGGCGAACAGGTGTGCTGAGGGCGGACGAAAAATAAACTCGGACGCTTTCCAAGAGCCTTACGAGCCATCCTGTCCGAATTACGGACCCTTTTCTTATACTTGCCTCCGGCGAACAGATGCCTGGCGAAACCTATCACAGCCTTCCCGGAATTGAAAAAATCATCATGGACACAATCCATAACCGGGAACATGTCGTCATTGAAATACAGGAATTCCTCGGACAATCCAGGGATCCGGTGCAAGTACATCTCAATGGTAGTGCTGTTGAAAGTCGGAAGGAAATGCCTGGGGATAATCTCGTCATGGGTGACGACCCGGACCGTTGAACGGTCGATCCACGATGGCACCTGCGACTCCCCCGACACGAGAAGAAACACGTTTTCGACAGAAGGAATATGCCTCTCGATACCTCTCAGAAGATAGCGTAACGTGCCCCAGTCCCTGTAGCGTTTGCTGAGGGCATCACCTCCCACGGCCGAGGCGTACTCGGCCTGCCAGACAGGATCCTGCCCATTGACATATGTGATGACAGCATCCACAATCAAGAGATAATCTTACTTAACCCGAAATATTCGTCCAAGGCGCTCCACTGCAGGTCATTCCGGTTTTCTGGCCCCTTGTTCTTGCTTCTCAGGGAAACGACCTGCGAGCTCTTGATGGTCAGAGGTTTTGGAAAAAATCCACCGCAGGCCACACCAATACCGGAAGCCATCTCCACCGCTTTAAGCCAAAGGTCATCAGCTGTCGGGGCGAGCCTGGCGGCCGTCTCCCGGTCAAGAATCCTGTCCAGAGGCAAACCGGAGGGGTACAGGACCCCGGCAAAGCCAAGCGCGACATTAAGGTTGGAGGGACCGCTCTCTTCCGAAGATTTCTTCCAGAATGAATATTCATGGAAATGGGAAGGATCTATCACCGCCGCGATATTGCAGCAGACCGCTCCTGGATACTTCCGGTGAAGGGCGAGAAGCCTCTCGACAGTGTCGCTCCGGTAATAACAATCATCATCCACAGTTATGACGACCGCCTCAGGGAAGGCCGCGAGGGAATGACAATACTTGTTGTGGCATTTGAGGTTGTACGGGAGGAAGACGACTTCCACTCCCCTGGCAATATATGGAGCCAGGGATTCAGGCAAGTCATTGATCCCTCCGGGGAACTCTTCCTCGGTCAGGGTGAGGACCATCCTGTCCGGCCGGCGTGTCTGACGGAACAATGATTCCAAAGTGATCCAGACCTTTCCGATGCGAGCCGGGAAGGACGTCAAAGACACGACCACTCCCCTTTCGTCTCCAGAAAGCTTAACGCCTTCAAGAGATGGTTTCCGGCGGATCCACAATGGCAGGGAAACCTCGGCGACAGCCCGGGCCAGATTTGACAGGAACTTTCTCATCTTGAGTCGGATTGGCGTAAATATTCCGCGGTGTACGAGGACTCGCGGGAGACGAGACTCTCCGGTGTGCCGGCGAACACGATATTGCCTCCCCTGTCTCCAGCATCCGGGCCAAGATCTATAACCCAGTCCGCGGCCCTGATCACATCCATGTTATGCTCCACGACAATCACGGTGTGTCCCTTGTCGAGAAGCGCGTCGAAAGCCTTCAACAGTTTCTCCACATCGTAGAAATGCAACCCGGTGGTCGGCTCATCGAACAGGAACATGATCTTTTCCTTACGGACAGAGGCCGAATCCTCGCTCAAAGCCAGGAAATAAGCGAGCTTTATCCTCTGGCTCTCTCCTCCTGATAGGGTGGAAGAGCTCTGGCCAAGCTTGATATAAGATAGTCCGACTTCCACCAGAGGCTGAAGCTTATGGGCTATCTGCCGCGAGAGAAGGTCATCCTGCGATCCGAAGAACGAGATGGCCTCCTCGACGCTCATCCCGAGGATATCATCAATATTCTTACCCTTATAGCGGACCTCAAGGATGTCTGGCTTGAACCTCTTGCCACCACAAGACTCGCAGACCATCGTCACATCAGCCATAAATTGCATCGGGATCCTCACGAATCCGTCTCCCTGGCACTCGGGGCAACGTCCACCTTCCTGATTGAATGAGAAGAACGATGGCGTGTAACCGTTTATCTTGGCATATTGCTGGTCCGACAAAAGCTTACGGATGTCGTCATATACTTTCAGATAGGTCACCGCATTGGAGCGGGAGCTTTTCCCGATCGGATTCTGGTCGACATACTCAACCCTCGTGACACGGTCCAGATTGCCGGAGAGCTTCCGGAACACTCCAGGCAGGTCCCCTGTCTGGTTCAACCTCCTGTAAAGTGCCGGATACAAGATGTCTCCGACAAGTGAGGACTTACCGGAACCGCTCACTCCAGAGACGACGGTCAAGACGCCGAGAGGGAACTTCACGTCAATATCCTTGAGGTTATGCTCCATAGCACCTTCGACATTGATCGAATAGTTCCAGCGGCGTTTTTCCCTGACATAACGCTGCCGGGAGCCGGAAATGTATTGCAAGGTGAGGGATCGCGAAAGGGAGGCCTTGGGGATCCTTGAGGGGATCTTGCCCTGAAAGACAATCTGTCCTCCATCGATGCCAGCGAGCGGTCCCATGTCAATCAGCATGTCAGCGGCCCTGATGATCTCCTCATCGTGCTCGACGACAACAACCGTGTTCCCGATATCCCTCAGTTTTCTCAGGACAGAAATCAAGCGGTCGGTATCCCGGGGATGCAAACCGATGCTGGGCTCGTCGAGAATATACATGGATCCGACAAGGGAACTGCCCAGGGCGGTAACCAGGTTGATTCTCTGGCTCTCACCACCGGAGAGGGTGTTGCAGGTGCGGCTCAAGGTAAGGTAAGAAAGTCCGACATCGCTGATGTATCTCAGGCGGGAAATGATCTCCTCAACCGCCTTATGGACTATTCCATATTCATAATCAGTCAGTTCCAGCTTGGCGAAGAAAGCCAGAAGCTCCTCGACATTCATGTCGAGCAACTCCGCGATATTCTTCCCGCCCACCTTGACGTACAAAGCTTCAGGGCGAAGTCTCGACCCATGGCACGCATGACAAGTCGTCCTTCCGGAGAAGCGGCTGAGCATATACTTGTACTGGATCTTGTAGCGATTGGCCTCGACCCATGAGAAAAACTCGTTTATCCCGACGATGGAATTCTCATCGCCCTCGACACTGTGCCCATTCCATATAATGTCTTTTACCTCCTGCGACAGGTTGCAATAAGGTTCGAATATGGGAATATGGTATCTTTCAGCGACTTCCACAAGATGGTCTTTGAACCACCCCATCTTGTCGCCTCTCCAGCATGCGATAGCACCGTCATATATGCTCTTGCTCTTGTCCGGGATGACAAGATCCTCGCTGACTCCGATGATCTTCCCCAATCCCCCGCAGACAGGGCACGCGCCCAAGGGACTGTTGAACGAGAACAAATACTCGTCAGGCTCCCTGAATGTCATCCCATCCAGCTCAAAACGGTTGGAAAACTCCTCCCTGCCAGCATCCTTGACTAAAACCAGTTTGCCACCTCCTTCCCTGAAAGCGTTGTCGATCGACGAGCGGAGCCTCGTCTTCAAATCCTCCCAATCGGCCTGCTGCCATGGCTCGCCTTCATCAGTATAAGGAAGACATGCTTTGAAAACAGGGAGTTTAAGACGGTCTATAAGGAGATAGAGCTCATTGGGATATTCCCCTTTGTCGGCCATCCTCATTATGTCCTCGATACGGATGACTCCATCCGGACCGAAGAATCGCGAATAACCTTCCTCCTTAAGCCGGAGCATCAGTTCGACCTTATCATCCCGTGACTCCCAACCAAGGTCCGCGAGAATATAGACAGTCCTGGAATCTCCGGAAAGAATGCTCGCCATAACGTCCGCTTGGCCATGGCATTTGACCTCACGGCCACTTACCGGGGAATATGTCCGACCTATCCTGGCAAAGATAATTCTAAGATAATCATATATTTCCGTGGTAGTAGCAACAGTCGAGCGAGGGTTCTTGATATTGACTTTCTGCTCTATCGCGATAGCTGGAGGGATGCCTTCAATGGATTCCACGTCCGGCTTGCTCATCCTCCCAAGGAACTGCCTCGCATACGAGCTGAGACTTTCGGCGAACCTCCTCTGCCCTTCCGCGAAAAGAGTGTCGAACGCCAGGGATGATTTTCCAGAGCCGGAGATACCGGTCACAACCACAAACTTGTTCCGCGGAATCTCTACCGTGATGTCCTTGAGGTTGTTGACTTTTGCCCCCCTTATGATGATATTGCCCTCTTCCGGCATATTCAGATCCTCTCAATGATGGTCTTGAAAAGGGTTATCATCTTTGTGGCGGCAGCGTCAGCCTGACGGATAATTTCCTCACCGTCAGTGACATAGTCCGAATCCTCATCCTCATGGGCAACATCCGTGATCACCGAGACTCCGAACACGGGGATGCCCGCATGACGGGCCACAATGACTTCAGGAGTCGTGGACATTCCGACCGCGTCAGCCCCGACAATTCGCATGTACTTATATTCATGAGGGGTCTCGTAAGTCGGGCCGGTACATGCGAAATACACACCTTTCCTCAATTCTATTCCAAGTTCGGAGGCTACCTGCCCGGCCAAGGCCACAAGACTCGGGTCATACGGTCTGGTCATATCGGGGAACCTGGGGCCGAACTCATCCAGATTGGGGCCGATCAACGGGTTGGGGATCTGGTTTATATGGTCAGTAATGACCATCAAATCACCGATGCTGAACGATGTGTTGACTCCGCCTGCCGCATTCGACACGAAAAGGTACTCTATTCCCAGGACCTTCATCACCCTGATCGGAAGTACCACGGTGTCCATGTCATAGCCCTCGTAGTAATGCAGACGCCCCTGCATGGCGATCACCGTCTTTCCTCCGAGTTTACCGACGATGAAATTGCCCTTATGCCCGATGGCCGTAGAAACGGGAAATCCTGGAATATTCTTGTAAGGAATAGTGACTTGATCTGTAATATGGTCCACAAGGCGGCCCAAACCGCTACCGAGGACTATTCCCACCACAGGGCTCAGGCCGGTTCCTTCAAGTATACCCTTAATATAACTGGCAGCGCCATGTATTCTTTCTAATCTTGGATCCATTTGTATTATTTATATGACTTGACCGCCTCGACAGCGCACTTCTGGCAAAGCTTGGCGTCCTTTTTAGTTATTGAATATTCAGTATCTTCAAGAAGATAGGGATTTCCCTTCACCGATTTGCCAAGGGTGGGCTTGATCAGAGACTCGAACCAGACGCAAGCGGCGATGTAACGGCCATGCTGGCGGCTGAGGTGGAATCCGTCCCGGGTAAGCTGATAGACCTTGGAATCCGCCGGAACGCGGTTCTCGTTATTGAGCCTTGTTCCCCGAGCCATCTGTACCGCGATCCCTGAAGGTATAACGACAGGGACATTAAAGTCCGTCCTCGCCCTGTCCACGCAGCTGACAATCGCGTCGTACATGGTCTTCTGGTCCTTATTATAGAACTTGAAAGCGCCATGGTCCGAATTGGAGGCGTAGGCCCAGGTCATGTGCCACACGATGGCAGCCTTGGGGTTGGTGGCCTCTTTGCGGATGATGGAAAGAAGCTTCGGAGCCCACATCTTGTAAGTGTCGTAAGTACCTGAATTATTGGACACTTCCTGAACCGTGATGATGTCCCACGGTTCGTCCTTGAGCCCGTCGAGGATCGTGGCGTTCTTGCTGACGGTCACCCATTTGTTATTCGTGGACTTGTAATAGACATAATCCTTGGTTCCCTCCTCATACTCGCGGCAGTGACGCTCAAGAGAGCATCCGCCGATATAGAGGCGCGCTATGATGACATTATGGATTCCGGCAGCTTCCAGAAGTCCAGGGACATATTCCGTCCCGTCGTCCGAGAAACTGTTGCCGACCGCAAGGATCCTGAGCGTATCAGGGTTCTGAGGTAATGGATAATTAACGGGCGTATTCTGCGCCATCAAACCACAAGCCGCCAGCATGGCGACCGCCAAAAGCCATAATCGTCTCATCATAAAACTTTTTAATAAAAAAGAAGAGAACATCCTCGCAAATATACGAAAAAGTTCTCTCTAATATTACATGTGTCAAGTGACTACATTCCCCCCTGTCCAGCTCCAGTGACACCTGCCGCCGAAGATCCCGCGGCCCCTGTTCCAGGCGCCTGGCCGTTGGTGTTGTTTATCACATCATCGTTGGTGATGGACTTTCTTGTCTTCTTGACCTGGAAGCCATGCTTCCCGAATGTATATGTCAGATTCAAGCCGACTTGCCTGATAGGAACTGTCACTTTGGATCTCGTCTCGAAATTACCGCCCCGGGCAAAGGACTCAATAGACATTCCACCTTTCTCGAAGTTAGAGATGAACTGCCCGGTAATCCGCAGTTTATCAGCGAGAAAGCCCTTTGACAAACCAATGACCCCCATCGTGAATCCCTTGTTCCAGCCCTGAAGAGTCCAGGTTTTTCCTCCAGCCATGAGATTGGCGCTGAGGAGCATGTCAGCCGGGAGAGTCTGCTGGAGCCCCGCCATCACATTCCAGTTCCATCCGTTGTTCTTCTGGGCAAGCTCATCGCTTGAGAACATGCTATACCCGACAGAACTGTTCGTGTATATCCTCGTTTTAGGGCTCGCCGTCCAATTGACGAACGCGGTAATGCCGGTATTGTCCTCGGCGACTATATTCCCATAAGTAGTGTTCATGATCCCTTCATCGTCGTAGAAACTGTAGTCAGATATACCGCTCCCGGTGTGGCTGTAACGACCGGTGAGGCTGACTATCCATTTGGGGTTGAATGAATTAAACACAAAGCTTATGATGTCGGATCTCGCACTGGTAAGGTCGCTGTTTCCGTATGAGACCACCGTTGGGGACGACCTGTTGACATAAGGATTCAGGTAGGTGATACCAGGCCTTTGGATTCTCCTGTTGTAGGTCAGCCCGATGTTTCGGGTCGCGGCGATATTGTACTGGAGACTCGCGCTCGGAACAATATCCCCGAACCCTGTCTTGAAGTCTTGGCCAAATCCTTTTCCGTAGCGTACTTTCTGCCAGGTGTATTCGTACCTCACCCCTGCTACGAGGGAGAATTTTCCAAAAGTCCCTGAATATTCGGAATATAACGCTCCTATGTCGTTAAAATGGTCGTAGAGCATGCTGCCCTCCGCATTGTGTATCCAATTATTCCCCTCGGCGAAATAGAGCTTGTCATCCGCCGAGTTGTGGCGAGCGATATACTTCAGCCCCGAGCTTAGAGACTGCCCCGCCCCTACCGGAGTCGTGTAATCCAGCTGGAAAGTGTTCTCTTGGGAGTTGTCGTCACCCTCGCTCAGACGATCAGGTAGCGGGAACGGCATGTCTGAGAAACGACTTGTGAACTCCGTCTTTAAAGGTGAGCCGGAATATCTGTACGATAAGGTCAAGGCCCTACCGGCGACTTCGGCACTGGTGTGCTGATAATCAAGGCTTCCATTTATTCCGCTTGTCCGATACTTCATCTTCTGATTGTTGAGATAGGAATATGGAGTGACACCGCCCATCGTGATTGTAGAGTTACCTTCAGCGCTCTGATAGAAACCTGTCATCCCGAAAGACCCCGTCAACAGATCCCTTGGAGACACCTCATAACTGGCATTCAAGTCCGCGAACACGAACGGAGACTTCTGGTTCTGAACCATTTCCGTGTTCTGGAAATCTCCATTTCCAAGATTCTTTTGAGTGGAATCATAGGTTATCCCGTTTAATTTCTGGTACCCGCCGGCAGCGTTGACCCCGACTGTCAGCTTACCTTTTTTCGCGGTAAGATAAACCCCGCCGTTCTCACCTTTTGTCGTCACCCCGACATTGACCGAGCCATAAGCCCCGTCAGCCACAGCGGAGGAAGCTCCTGTGGTGGCACCAGTGATAAGGTTCAGGATTCCACCCGCACCCTCCGCGTCATATTTAGCGCCTGGGTTAGTGATGACCTCGATGTCTTTGACCGCGCTGGCTGGCATGACCTTCAGGATTTGGGACGGATTGGAGCTAAGCATCTGGTTAGGTTTACCATCCAGATAGACTTTGAAACTCGAACTTCCGTTCACCGTGATATTATCCTGACCATCAACCGTTACCATCGGAACCTTGCGGAGCATGTCCAATATCGTCCCTGTCTTTGAGTCCGGATCAGCCTCAACCTTGTAGGTCAATTTGTTGACATCAAGCTTAACCAGGGTTTTCATTGCCTGGACCGAGGCGCTATTTATCGCCTGGGCATCATCTTGCAGAAGTATTTCTCCCAAATCAATCTCTGCCTGGCCATCGACCTTGAATCCCTTGCTGACGGACTTCCTGCCCATATTTTGAAGCAGCACCACATACTCACCATTCGCGGCGAGGGTCCTCTCAAACTTTCCGAGAGAGTCGGTCACAGAAAATGCCGACGGCTTATCCTGGCCATGCTTTATGAACTGTACGACCGCACCCACCTCAGGTTGGCGGGACAAGGAGTCCAGCACATTTCCCTTCACATTGGTCTGGGCATACAGACTCGCCGACATAGCAAGCGTCAATATAGATGATATAAATCCAAAGTGTCTCATATCTTTTAACATTATCCTTTTGCAAATATAATTTAATTATTTTCTATTTTCCAAATATTATTTAATGTTTTTCGTAAATTATTTAATAATATATAGTCAACTACGACCAAAACCGCACAAAAAAAGACATTTTGTCATAGCTAAATGACAAATAGTCAGACAGTTATGACAATTTGTCCACTTTTTATGGACAATTTGGCACTGGTACGGGGATTGCCATTCCATAAAGCGTCCGCCCGAAAGGACGGGGTTGAAAACAAAAATAGAAATTTATAATTATAGGAGGTTTTAATCATGTTACCTGTTTCAAGAAGATACAACCAGAACTGGTTGCCGAGCATTTTCAATGATTTCTTTGACAACAATTGGATCGAGAGGACTAACGCGACCGCTCCCGCAATCAATGTCTTAGAAAACGAGCACGGTTACGAGCTTGAGCTTGCGGCTCCTGGTATGACCAAGAATGATTTCAAGGTAAGCCTCGATGACGAGGGCGATCTCGTGATCAACATGGAGAAGAAAGAGGAAAACAAGGACGAGAAGAAGAAGGGCCGTTACCTTCGCAGGGAGTTCTCCTACGCCAAGTTCCAGCAGACTATGCTTCTGCCTGACGACGCCGACAAGGAGAAGATCAGCGCCACTGTTGAGAACGGTGTACTGCTCGTGACTATTCCTAAACTCGAGCCGAAAGTTGTCCCTCAAGCCAACAAGGTCATCGAGATTAAATAAAAAGTGAAAAAAAATTTGCTTACCCAGCATTTTTGACTATCTTTGCATCCGCATTTGAGACCAAATGCGGATCTTTTAAATTCTGGTGCGGTAGTTCAGCTTGGTTAGAATGCCGGCCTGTCACGCCGGAGGTCGAGGGTTCGAGCCCCTTCCGCACCGCCAAAAACAAGGTTCAGTCTTATGACTGGACCTTGTTTTTTTTGTATGAGGTTCCAGAACCCTCGACCTCCGCCCCCCGAGGGGGCAGACGCCAGAGGCGGCTGGGGGGTAACGTATAAGGCCTTAGCGCGAAGCGCGGGTTCGAGCCCCTTCCGCACCCTATCATTCGCTCGGAACTAGTAAGCACCTAATCGCTATTCCTACCTTTCCAGAACGAACACGGAGAAGGATAAGGGCGGTACGGAAGCGGTAATAGTCTTGCCTTCCCCCGAGAAAGCGAAATAAGCAGGAACTATCTTATCCGGATCATCAAGGCTGTTCTCCGCCATACGGTCCGAGCAGTCAAGCCTGACGCCTTCAACCGCTTTCACGAAGTCTTTCTTCTTAAGACCGGTGAAATCAAGGAATATCTCACGAGTCTCATCTGACGTATTCGCCACCTTGACATAGATCCTGGCCCCATCAGAAACCGCGCTGGCGAACAGGCCACCCTGCCCTTCAGCTCCAGTAACATTGGTTCCAGACATCCTGAGGCTCAATGTGTTCCGGCCTCTGAAACGGCCGTACAAGCTCTGCACTTGCCAGCTTACCGTGCGGAACGATCGCAAATTGTCGAACCAGATCAGGTCCGGCCTCCACTGCCATCCCTCGACATGGGCGAAAAGCGGGGCATACGTCGCCATCTGGACCACATCAGCGTTGCGCTCTATTCCAGTCATGAAAGCGGCCTCGAGAAGGGCAGCATAGGCATGGTTCCATTTAGCTCCCCTGGCATGGCACGCATATTCCCCGGCAAATACCTTCGGACCTTTACGGTCATAATTATCGTACCTGGCCCCTTGGGAAAGGAACCACTCATACGGACGGTAGAAATGCTCATCGACAAGATCGACTCCGATCCTACGCATCTCCGGCCAAAGGAAGTCGAATTGATCTCCTTCCGAACCCGGCCCGCTTGAACCGACAATCTTGATGTCCGGATATGCCGCCCGGATCGCCTTCACAAAAGGCTCCAACCGTTCTGTATAAAGAGTCCCCCACTGTTCGTTGCCGACGCCTATATATTTGAGATTGAACGTATCAGGGTGTCCCATCTCTGCCCGTACCTTTCCCCACTCTGATGTCACAGGACCGTTCGCGAACTCGATAAGGTCAAGAGCGTCTTGAATATAAGGCTCAAGTCCATCCACAGGCACATGGGCGTCCTCCCCGTTCTGGAACTGGCAGGCAAGGCCGCAGCTCAAAATCGGAAGCGGCTCAGCACCAATTTCTTCAGACAACTGGAAAAACTCAAAATAGCCGAGTCCATAACTTTGGTAATAGTCCGGATAAAGGCGGTACGGAAAGCAGTACTGCCAACGATTGGAATTCAAGGGACGGTTCTCGACCGGGCCCACGGAGTTCTTCCAATCATAGCGCGACTCCACCTCAGTGCCTTCCACGATACATCCTCCCGGGAAACGGAATATTCCAGGATGGAGGTCAGCCAAGGCCTGGGCAAGATCCTTCCTGAGGCCATTGCGGTGGCCTTTCCAGGTGTCGACCGGGAAAAGGGAGACGTGTTCAAGGTCGGTGACAAGCCTTTTCCCGCCCAGGAATATTCTGAGAACCGCTTTGTCAAGGGTCGCCTTTGGCTTGAGAATCACCTCATAGAGTTTCCATTCCGCACCTATGACCACAAGTTCACTCTCGCATAGGGCATGATCCTCTTCCATTGACGCAGGGTTGGAAATCTCCACATTCAATTTGGACTCCCCTCCTTCCGGGACCCTGGCCCAAACACTGAATCTATATTCCTCTCCTCCTTTGACCCCTATCCCGAAGAATCCCTCATTCTCCAGTCCGGTCCAGCGGTGCGGATGGCCGGGATCCGAGAGCCTCACATAGTGCGGGTTACGATCGAAAGGGCCATCCTCAAGCACATCGACTTTGCCGAAAACCTTCCAGCCCTGGAGAGGGTTGGAAGGGAACTCAAACGAGCGGTTCTTGACAAGCTCGGCATAGAGGCCGCCATCCGCGGCGAAATTGATATCCTCGAAGAATATCCCATATTGGGTGGAGCTGATGGGCGCTCCATGCTTGGAGAGGTCGATGTCGAAGTGGTAGAGATTCTGGCTCATAATTAGACAGGGACTCATGAAAGCCGTCAAGGCTAGACATAAACTCAATTTCCCGATTTTCAACATATTAATTAACCTATTACTAATCAATTATTTCATCCCAATCAGCGTCCGCCGCCACCTCGGCCTCCGCCGCTGTAGCCTCCGCCGCCGCTTCTGGATGTGTAACCGCCGCCTCCGCTCCTGCTGCGGCCGGAATAACTACTACTGGAGGAACTGCCACCTGAGGAATAATAAACCGGTCGTGTGGCGCTCACGATAGCGTTACCCAAAGCCCTTGAAATAGACTGGCTGCTGGAAAGCACGGATGTGAATGTACGGTAGTCGTAATTGAATGTCTTCTCAAAGAACTTCGGATCGATGTCCTTCAATTGTTTCGCGACCTTGTCCGCTATCCCGAACAGGGCGGCATAGACCATATATTCCTTCCAAAGGTTGGCTTCGATCGCCTCATGCTGGTTCAGAAGAGTGAAATCATTGAGGAACTTCCTAAGGCCCATGAGCTTCCGGGCTTCCGCCTGCCCTTCTGTCGAGAACTTCTCATTGCGCAAGTACCGTTTGGCCCTGAACTTTGCCAGACCATCCGTCCGGGAAGTCTCGGACCATTGGTAAACCCGAGATTCATGACTGGAGGCCCATCTGGAGAACTCTTTATCCTGAAGGATGCTGTCTGATCCCGAGGCATCTTTCAACATGTTGTAGAAATCCTTGCTGACCTCAGATAGGCCATCTCTCCGGGCGAAGGAGATATTCACCGGCCCGTTAAGCTCACTGGTGACAGCGAGGTTGCCTTTGTAGATCATCCTGAGGATCTCGGCCAGAGGAAGGTTATTGGCGGAACCCCTCTCACCAAGCCTTCTCAAGACATAGTCGGCCATCTGAAGATCCCCATCCATTGGGATGTCCCTGTACCAGTCCACCTTGTCCAGGGCAACGCCGAGAAGTTTCTTCTTATCACGATTGGAAACTTTAGTCCGGGATCCCTTAAATATCTTGATGATCGGTCTGACAAAGCCAAAAAACAGTAATAAAACAATCATGAGCCCCGCCATCGCTCCAGCGAAAGGATTCTCTTCCTTAGGATCGTCAGCGAACTTGGCATCTTCCAGGGCGATGTCCAAGGCCTCCTGGAAATCCCTTTCCTGAACACTCAGAGGCTGGAACATTCCCTTGTTGAAACGCAGCAAGATAATCGCTGAATCATCTGTCCTAAAAGGCTTGGAGGACTCGAACACGACCGTGCTGTCGGTGAAAGTCGTGGTCCCCTCAAAACCAAATCCCCATGCCCTGGTGTTTGTCGTATCCAGTTGAAAATCCTTAGACCTCACGGTGATTTTCACATGCTGGGGCGGATAGCTCAGTCCCGGAGAAACGACTTGAAGATGGAGCATGTCATAGTCATTCAGCGACTTCATCGCCTTGATCATGCTGTAGATGGCGTAAAACTTCCGGTCCCCGCGTGGGGCTATTCCCCAGCACAACTCGACCCCGTTATCCTTATGGACAATACCGGACTTCCCGGCTTTCTCATCCAGGGTCTTGTTCACGTCCCATTCACCAATATCCTCGAACTTATCGCCAGTCACGCCGTCGAGAACAGTCAGGCTCGGTATGATGATGTCCCCAAGATTTTCCCGGACCAGATACCATTCCGTGATATTGGGACCGGTGCTGATGTCCCAGAACTCGTCGAAAGTGACAGAGCCCTTGTCGGAAAGATGGAGAGTGATGTCAACGTCACGTATCTCCTGCTTCTGGGCATAGATACCTGAAACAGAGACCGATAGAGCCAATAATGCAAATAAGATCCGTTTCATAGGTCATATCCGGTTTTAATTGTCATACTTACCATTCAAGACATCCCTGACTGCCTCAAGGTATCCGAACCCGTTCAGACGGTCAGGAAGCAGGTAACTACCCTCGACCCACTCATTCCAGGCATTTATCATCATGAACCGAGGTTGGTCGGGATGGGCTTCGACATATTCCTTGGCTTTAGCGAGGAAAGTGGCGAAGGACTGAGGGGTGTTGTGAAAGCGTGTCACGTGATCCGGACCTTTGGCAGGAAAGCGAGGGGTGTCGTCCCAACCTATTGAGACGCACGGAAACACCGGAATATCAAACACTTCGTCCATTTGTTCACGGATCTCCACGGCTTCAGCGCCATGGACAAGGTAGTCCGGATTGAAACCTCCCATGTTATAAAGAGCCTCGCTGTCTATTCCCAAGGCCTTGATGTTCTTTCTCATGTACTCAATCCTATCCTCACTCATTCTGCTGCCCCCGCCTTGAATCTGCTGCAGGTGAAGATCCGGGAAACCTGCCTTTCGGACCTCAGACCGGAAATACTCCATCGCTTTGGCAGCCTCATCAAGCGAGCCGAGCCCACGGACAAAATTCTCTATCGAGAATATTCCCAAGACCGGACAGCCGTCGATCTTGACATATTCAGGGAGTTTGAAATACTGGTTTATCACCCGGTCCACCACTTTCTTGAACTGGTCCCAGTCCACATCCGGGTTAAAGAGCCTTTCCTCATTGTCTCCCCACTTGTGGTAGTTCCAGTAATTGTATTTCACATCGTGATTCGCCCACATGATGTAGAAATGCATCTTGTCATGGCTGGGGGCCTTCAGGAAGCCGTCATTGAGGGCGCTCTCAAGATAAGGCCCGCTGTAGCCGTCCGGATCGTTATACCAGTACCAGTCATAGATAAAGGTATTCACGCCATATTCAAGGGCGGTCTGAATCCATTTCTCCACCACGACCGGATCGTTGTCCAACTCGTAGCCCCAAAGCGGCTGGCGAGGTTGGTAGTGCTCAGGAAAACGCTTGTCTCCCTTTTTGATAACTTCCCACTCACCTATCCCTTCTTCCCAGAGCCACTTATGGGCAAGTTGATCGTCATGGCAGGATGGCCACACATAGGCGCAGACATAGATGTCGTCTTGGGTTCCGGCTTCGGCATCCTTATGCCTGAATCCGAAAAAAGCGGAAATGAGCGCGAAAGCCCCAAGTCCCAGGATCAAGTAAAGTGAGCGGTTCATATTCAGCTGGTTAATTGTTGTCGAATATTTCCTTGACTGCCTCGTAGCTCTTCAGGTCCCCGATGTCAAAGCGTTTTCCCGGCATCTCCATAGCATGGACAGGAACCTTTGACGATAGCCAGGCGACGAGGCTTCCCGGAGCGTCCGTCCCGCACCCGGAAGCTATCGCCTCAGGAATCCTCCCCGCATCCTCCTTCTTATAAAAATAGAACGGTGGACAAGCCCAGTGGGATTTAGGCTCGGAGGGTTTTTCCTCCATGCCCAGGATCAATCCATTCTCATCGACCTCAAGCACTCCGCACTTATGGAGCCTATCCTCAGAGGGCTCGAAATATCTCATAACGCATGAAGTCCCTTTCCCAAGAGCATATTCCACGAACTTTCCGAGGCTGAAATCCAGCAGGTTATCACCGGCGATCACAAGCAGATCGCCCTTATGGCCTGTCGCTTCAAGCGCGAACTGGATGTCCTTGACGGCACCCAGACGAGTCTCGTTGGTCGAGGTTCCATCATCCACAACCGTTATCTCCTCCGGACGCCCATCCGCCCACTCTTCGAATATGGACGCGAAACGGTGGTTGGTTACCACGATATAACCATCAACCTCCGCGGAAGATCTCAGATCATCCAGGATCCAGTCAAGGATTGGCTTACCGCCCACTTCCAGCAGCGGTTTTGGGAAATTGTCGGTCAAAGGGCGCAACCGGGTAGCGTATCCGGCCGCGAGAATAAGGCATTTCATCTCGATCTTTATTTATATCTTGACGCCGTCGGCGCTATGGCAGACGTACGCTGAATAATGTCCTCTGAGATCAGGAAACTCGGCGAGATATTCCTTTTCCACCTTCTCGAATATGCTCTCCTGGAAGGAGGGATCGATCAGGGCCATGCAACAACCCTTGAAACCGGCCCCGCTGAAACGTCCCCCGTAGATCCCGTCTGTCCTGGTCATGATATCATAGATCTTCTTGAGTTCAGGAGAACCCGTCTCCCAGTTCTCGATCGACGAACGGCCGCTCTCAAAACTCAGCCGGCCATATTCATCGAGATCACCTTTACGCCAGGCCTCCGCCCCTCTCTGGACACGGTCATACTCGCCGTACCAATGCTCTGCCCTTTTGCGCCAATTGTCTGGCAGACGATCCTTGTATCTCTCAAACACCTCAAAAGGGACCTCCCTGAGATGAGTTTCCTTGAACTTGCCGTAATCCATCCCAGCGTAAGCCTTTAAGGCATACGCGGCACTACGGCACTCGTCCACCCTCATGTTGAATTTGCTTCCCGCCAGACTCCTCTCGACTCCGCTGAAGAAAACGGCGATCTGGTATGGCTTCATCGAAGGTGACGCGGGAATCAGCTCGTAGCTGTCATCCAGAGTGTCAAGATACAGCAGATGGTCTTTCTTGGAATAGACTTCGCAGCTCTGGTCAAGCTTTCCGGAAGAGACTCCAACATATTTGTTCTCCGCGGCCATTGCCATGGCTATCAATTCATTATCCTCCAAATGGAGATCATTGACCCGGCAAAGCGCTTTCATGAACGAGATCGTGACGGCCGCCGATGACGACAGTCCTCCGATCGGAAGCGAACCTTCAATCACGCCACTCAATCCGATCCGCAGAGGGTAGGCCTGGAACAATTCCTTGGTCGCCCCACGGAGATAGTCCGCCCAGTCATCCTGTTTTTCCTCCGGGATGGCCCTGACATGCCATTGCGCCCGCTTCGGGAACTGAAGTGAAGCGAGCTCGATGACACCGTTCTTCTTTGGAGAATAGGCGATGTGGATGCCTTTGTCGATAGCGAACCCGGTGACCTTACCAAGCTGGTGGTCGGAGTGGGCTCCGATCGGACACACCCTGTAAGGACAGAATGAGAGATTCTCTGGTTCCCTTTTGTAAGTCTCGCGGAACTTATCCTGACACTCCATGGCTGTTACAGTCTTTCCTTGATGGCCTTGGTCTGCTCCTCGTAACCGGGCTTCTCCAGAAGAGCGAACATGTTCTTCTTGTAGGCCTCGACTCCAGGCTGGTTGAAAGGATTGATACCGAGCACATAAGCGCTGATTCCGCAAGCGTACTCGAAGAACTGGAACAGCCCGCCGAGGTTAAAGGCGCTGAGCCTCTCGATCGAGACCTCAAGCTGGGGAACACCACCGTCGATGTGGGCGAGTTTGGTTCCGAGCTGGGCCATCGCGTTGCAATGCTCGACATGCTGCCCGGCGAGATAGTTGAGCTGGTCGAGGTTCTGGGGGTCTCCACCGATCATGACGGAACGGTTGCTCTTCTCAACGCCCACGACAGTCTCGAACATGATCCTCTCGCCTTCCTGGATAAACTGACCCATGGAATGAAGGTCGGTCGTGAAATTGACGGAAGCCGGGAATATTCCCTTGAGCTCTTTACCTTCAGACTCTCCGAAAAGCTGCTTCCACCACTCTCCAAGATACTGGAGCTTAGGATTATAAGCGACAAGGATCTCAATCTTCTTCCCAAGCTCGGAGTAAAGGAGATTTCTCATCGCGGCGTACTTGACGGCGGGGTTCTCCTCGGAACGGACCGAGCAGGCCTGCTCCATCTCCTTAGCTCCGGCGAGCATCTCCCTGACATCGAAACCGGCCAGGACGATAGGCAGCAAACCGACGGGAGTAAGGACGGAATAACGCCCTCCCACGTTGTCGGGAACGACGAAGGTCTTGTAGCCTTCCTGGGTCGCCAAAGTCTTGAGAGCGCCTTTCTTGGCGTCAGTAATGGCGACAATCCTCTCAGAGGCATCCTTATAGGTCTTCTCAATATGCTCTTTCACGATCCTGAAAGCGACCGCTGGCTCAGTGGTCGTTCCGGACTTGGAGATGACGACTGTGGCCACGTTCCTCTCGGCGACAAGATCCATCAGCTCAGCAAGATATTCCTCGGAGAGATTGTTTCCGGCAAACACGACTTCCGGCCCTTCGACTCCGCTCAGGGACCGGTTTTTAGACAGTTGCTTCGCGAAATTATGTGAAAGGGCCTCGATGGCGCAGCGGGCACCAAGATAAGAGCCGCCTATGCCAATGACAACCACGAGATCGACACCCTTCTCTTTCCAGCAGTCACGCACGGCCTCGCACTCGAGGATGAGAGACTCTGGAGTCTCGGAAGGGAGGTGTTTCCAACCTATGAAATCGTTTCCGGCTCCGCTCCCGCTTTCCAGGACATCCAGAGCCTCAATGGCTTTACCAACATAAACCTTGTAATCAGCGTCTTTGACAAAGGAGTCGCAACCTCCCAGATTAACTTTAACCATATTCTTAAATAATTTTGTTCTCAAAATGTCACAGTCTACAAAAATAGCCATTTTCAAGGAAAAGTCAGAAAGATATTCCTATATTTGTGCATCAAGGTGAAACTCTAACAGATAATCAGATATGAGAATAGCACTCAGACTCGCGGCCGCGGCCGCCCTGGTCGCGATCGCGGCATCATGTTCCCCCAAAGTCGCTGTCACCGCTCATCGCGGTTTCTGGAAATGTGAGGAGGCGGGATTCGCCGAGAATTCAATCAAGTCTCTGGAATTGGCCCAGAAAAACAACTTCTGGGGCTGCGAGTTCGATGTCCACATGACCTCAGACCTCGTGATCGTTGTACACCATGATGACAAGATCCAGGGCAAGCGAATCCATACCCATGACTATGCCGACTTCAAGGACTACCGGCTTAAGAACGGTGAGAAGCTTCCCACCCTTGACGAATATCTGACACAGGCCGAAAAGGGAGGCACCGTACTGGTCTTCGAGCTCAAGCCCCAGATCGACAAGGCACATGAGGACTACATGGTCGACCAAAGTGTCGCCGCCCTGAAGAGGCATGGGCTTTACGATCCCAAGAAAGTCATTTTCATCTCTTTCAGCATGAATATCTGCGAGAGGACCGCGGCGCTTTGCCCGGGATTCACGGTACAGTACCTTGAGAGGAATCTCACTCCCGAGGAGGTCCTTGCCAAAGGAGTCAATGGCATAGATTACCACTTCTCCGCCTTCCAGAAGAATCCGGAATGGGTCAAGCAAGCCCACGACAAGAAGATGAGCGTCAATGTCTGGACTGTCGACAATGAGGATGACATCAAAGAGATGATAGGTCTCGGAGTCGACTGCATCACCACCAACGAACCCCTGAAGGTCCGTCAGATCCTCGAGGGCAAGGAACTCAAATACTAGTCTTCTTCACCGGGACCGCGATCCAGTCGGTGTCCAGATAGCCAAAGCCGTAGCGGACTTTGGCTTTTACGAATATCTTGAAATCGGCGGTGAGGGTTATCCCGTTATTGACATACATCAGATAGCCGAACTTGTTAGCGGGGATCTTCACCTTGGATTTGGTACGTACCGGATCGGAGACGAGGAAGTATTTCCCGTCAGAAGTCTTTGGAGTGGTGGACGGATCGACCTGTAAAATGTACATTCCGGCCAGCGCTCCCTGACGCTTTCCAGCTATCTCGCACTGGACATCTTCCGTGCGCACAACCACCTCAAACCCATAGGAGCCATTACCGGTCTTGACGCCATAATAGCCCCAGTAGTTGGGGTAATCCTCAAAAGAGCGTCCGCGCCAATCAACGGGATTCAGGAGATCGGCAATACTGATGTAAGATCCTTCCTCGCCAAAATCCACTCCATCCTTGAATGGTGTGGAACACACGGGAGAGATCTCGACCGGACGGACCATGTCCGCCCTGAAAGCGCTATTGCCATCGAAAGTCACCTTGAGCTTTTCACCGGAGAACAAGACAGCATCGGCCCTTACAAGGACAAACATCTTACCTGTATTCAGCAGCGCGTCCGCAACAGGTCCGCGGAAATAATCCAACGTGTTGCCCGAGGAGGAATTGCTGATCGAAGCGATGAGTTCCTCACCGGAGCCACCGTCCAGAGAGGCGAACAACTCCATGCCGTTACCACCGATCCTGAACTTAACTTTCTGGCCACCGAAGTCGCTTGAGGTATTCTCGATTTCCTCGCTGAAGAAATATTCGATGGATGTGTAGCCATCCCCGGAGGCGGTGAACGGCTTGTTCAAGTCCGTCTTGGTTCCGGAATAGCCTTCAGCTGGATAGATGGAGAGAGTATTTCCGCCAAGGCTTAAATCCACAAAAGGCTCGGCGACAATTACTTCCGCCGGTTCCTCAACGGGAGGAGCCTCAACAGGTTCCTCAACCACCGGAGGCTCCTCCACCACAGGAGGTTCTTCCTCGACAGGCGGTTTTTTCTCAACAGGAGGGGTCTGCACTGGCTTTTCCTCAACCACAGGAGGTTCCTGAACCACTGGAGGCTCTTCTACTACAGGAGGTTCTTCCACCACGGGAGGGGTCTCCACTGGCTTTTCCTGAACCACCGGAGGCTCTTCCTCCACAGGCGGTTCTTTCTCGACAGGAGGGGTCTGCACTGGCTTTTCCACAACCACAGGAGGCTCTTCTACCACCGGAGGCTCTTCAGCTACCGGAGGAGTCTGGACTGGTTCCTCTACTACCGGAGGTTCCTCCACCACAGGCGGTTCTTCCTCCACAGGAGGGGTCTCCACTGGCTTTTCCTGAACCACCGGAGGTTCCTCCACTACAGGAGGTTCTTCCGCAACCGGAGGCTCCTCCGCGGGAGGTGTATTGACAGGTTCCTCAGCGGCCGGTGGCTCCTCAGAAACCGGATCCGTAGCATTCCCTTCCGTCACAACAGCCTCCACCTCCTCTTCGGAAGCGGGTTCGACCTCCAGGATATCCTTGTCACCATCGCATCCGGAGATAAGCGCCAACGCGATAATAGTCGAGGCCAGAAGCCTTGGGAAATGCACCCTGTGATTCAAAACGATATTCATTAAAGTTCCTTGATCTTTATATTTTTGAACCAGACCTCGTCGCCATGGTCCTGAAGGAGGATGTAACCTTCCTCATAATTGCCGAAGTTCGGCCAATCCTTGTACTTGCTATAAGCCACGAGAGCGTTCCACTCTTGATTATTTCTCTCATATTCAATGAGTTTCACGCCATTCAGCCAATGCTCGACATGGTTGCCTTCGACCTTCACCATGGCGGTGTTCCAAGTGGTGATGTCAAACGGCTTGTCCTCCGGAGCGGGGATCAGGTCATAGAGCGAGCCGAGGGTCCTGTTGCCCTTGACACCCAGTTTGGCGTCGGGATGCCTGAGGTCGTCCAGGATCTGGAATTCGCAGCCTATAGCGGAACCCGCGCCTTTATTCAAAGTGGGATCCACAAAATACTTAATACCGCTGTTGGCTCCTTCAGTGATCTTGAAATCCACCTTGAGGATGAAATTCTTGTAGAGGCGGGTGGTGATGATGTCTCCACCGTTCGTGGACTCACCGCCGTTCCCCTTGAGAACTTTCAGGACACCTTTCTCGATGACCCATCCCTTGGCCGGGAATTCATCGAGTTTGGCGCCTCGCCACCCTTCTGTGGTCTTGCCGTCCCAAAGGAGTTTCCAGCCATCGGCTTTCTCCTTTGAAGTCAACGTGTTATCCTGCGCGCAAGCACTGACGCAAAGAGCCAGTGCCGCTAAAGCGATAGCTATTCTTCTCATAATCAGGTATATTACATCTTATAGAACTCTTCCCATCCCTTGCGAGGCGGCTGACCGACCAGCAAAGCGTTGGCGAAGTCGTTGTTGGTGAACTGCTTCGTACGAGGGTCGAAATAAAGCTTGGCATTGAGCCTCTGGGCTATCACGCCAAGGCAGAAGACCTCGGAAAGCACACCGTTGATCTCGAACGGGCTCCTTGTCTTTTCGATACCCTGACAGGCCAGAAGGAAGTTCTCGAAGTGGTTCGAGGGGCTCTCCGGAGTCTCGGGAAGCTTGTCTGCCAGATCCCTGGCGGCCTCCTCCGGGATGATGGAAAGCTCTGAACCATGGCTTCCGCCCTTGAAAATCAAGTCTTTGGAATATATGATCTTACCGGGAGAGAGCCTCGCTGCAGGACCCACATTCTGACCGGAGGCGGGCACATTGGCTGTCTCGACTCCTCCGCCGTATCCCTTCGGGAGCGGAGGCAGGTTGTCAAGACCGTCGTACCAAGTCACATCCACCGGCGGCATTCCTTTTCTCTGGGGGAACCGGAAGAGGATGGTGGAGGAATACGGATAGAAGTAGTCGTTGTGACCATTCGCGTATTCCATGCTGACCTCGTAAGGAAGACCAAGCTCCAGGAACTCATGGACCGTGTCCAAAAGGTGGGCTCCCCAGTCACCCAAGGCTCCCATTCCGAAGTCGTACCAGCATCTCCAGTCGCCCTGATGATACTTCTCATTGAAATCATGGTAAGGAGTGACTCCAAGCCAGGTGTCCCAATCCATTCCTCTGGGGATTGTCTGCTGGGCAGGCATCTTGTACATCCTCTTGGCGTCGAAACTATGCCAGCGGCGGGAACTGTTCATATGGGCTGTGACAGCGGTGACATCCTTGATGATGCCGGCTTCCATCCAAGCCTTGAACTGGAAATAATTCCCTTCAGAATGGCCCTGGTTACCGACCTGGGTAGCAAGGTTGGGATGCCTCTTGGCGGAGGCTATCATCAGCTCGGCCTCATGGAATGTACGGCACATCGGCTTCTCGAGATAGATATGCTTGCCTTGATTCAGAGCCAGCATCGCTATCGGGAAGTGGGAATGGTCAGGAATCGCGGCGGCGACGGCATCGAACTCATTGCCACATTTGTCGAACATCTGACGATAATCACGGAACCTCTTGGCATTGGGGTACATGGAGAGGACCTTCTTGCACTGGGGCCCGTCAATGTCCACATCACACAGGGCGACCACTTCGATCATTCCGGTGTTGGTGAAGTCATTTATGATCTGTTCACCCCTGTTGCCGATACCAACAAAGGCGATTTTGACCTTTTCTCCACGCGGATTGGCAGGAGGAGTCATCCCAACGCCTTTGGTGGACCTTTCAGCACCCAGAATTTCTCCCGGAGTGAGCGCCATGCCGGCAGAGGCGACGGCCATGGACTTGAGGAAATCTCTTCTGTTTAGCATATCTTAGTGTTATTGTTATGACAAAAATATCCGGATAAATATACAAAAATTACAGTTCAATGTCATATTTCCCGCAGGAATATTCTTTTTCTCCTACGGTGGCGGTGGTTCCTACGGGAATCTCGAAATGCAGGCTTCGTCCAACCCTGGCGACCTTGATCTCACCGTAAGGGGTACGCTGGGTAACTTCAACACTCTCCAATCCCTCCGGAATCTGGGGATCGATCTTGATATGCCTGTATCCGGGAGCGTCCGGGATAATGCCACCCAAAGCCTGGTAGAACCAGCTGCCTATGCCGTTGAAACAATTGTGCAGCCTGCTTCGACGGGCATTCCAGTGTTCCCAAGTCCCGGTGGCTCCATTGTCCAGCATGTGAAGATAACCAGGATAGCCATGCTTTTTGAGCATGCCGTAAAGATAATCACACTCGCCCGCAAGAGTGGCCCATTCCGTGATCACAGGAATCCCGACAAGGCCGGTCTTAAGGTAGCCGTCATAAACAGTGGCGGTACGCTCCAAAAGCTTATCCCTCACTTGTTTCCGAAGATTATCAGGGACTATTCCAACTAGCAAGGGATACACCATGTCTATCTGTGAGCCGCTGGCGTAGGTGAAGGTGTCGGGATGGTAAAGTTTCTCGTTGATGGCCCGAGCGAGGTTGTCGTACCTGGCCTGGAATCCCGCCGCATCCGAGTCTTTGCCGAGGAGGCGAGCTATCTCCACGAGATCAAGATAAACTTGGCAAAGGGAGCAGTTGCCAACAAGGTCGATGGACTCGGGATCCTGGACATCCACCCCGTCAGGTGCTGCCCAGTCACCCAGGAACCAGTGTCTGTAATCCGTCTCCGGCCACGCTTTCAAAAGCCCGTCCACTGTGTAGGCGTCAACATAATCGAGCCAATGGACCATGGTAGGATAGCACCTCTCGATCAAACGCTTGTCTCCGTAGCTCATGTAAGTCCTCCAGGGAGCCTGGACCACGAAACCGCACCAGTAAGGACCGCCTCCGGCTCTCCAAGGGCAAGGCGCGGTGTGCGGAAGCCCACCATCCTCACGGATCACGTCGTTCCACGCCTGGAGCCAGTTGGCGTACAATGGAGCGACGTCGAACATTATCTGGAGCGATAGGGTCGAGGCGTTGCCGTCGCCTCCGTAACCGAGCCTCTCAAGGTTGGCGCAATCTACCATATACCCGTCAAAGGCAAGGCTCTCCATCGTGTATGCGACCATGTCATGGATCTTGTTGAGATCCTCGTCTGAAGACTTGAAAGAAGACGAGCCTTTGAAATCCGTGCGTATCCTCAGGGCCTTGACATCCTCAAGTTTCGGAGCCACGGGAAGGCTGTCCAGAATCACGTACCTGAAAACATGGTGATTGAACCTGTTGATGAAACGGTCACCTTCCGGTTTACCGGAAGATATGTAATCATTGCGGCTGACAGGGCTGTAGGTCCCGTCTTTCTCCTCGTAATCAGTGAATGAGGCCGTGGTCACATGACCTTTCCCGAGTTGAGGCAGCCTGATGTCAAGAAAGCCGTTGACAATACGGCCGAAGTCCACTACCCAGCTGCTGTCGCCATTCTGTTTTATGCTTCCGGGAGTGAGGGTTTCCTGGACCACACAAGGCTCGCACATCTGCTGGGTGGCTTCAATATCCTGGACCTTTACGACATTGACAGGATTCCATTGTAATCTATTAAGATTCTCATCATCAAGCGCTTCCGGAGCCACCGACGCATCGATCGACTCTCCCCCGAACTTACCGTAACGCCAGTTTGTCAAGTCGGCGTAACCGCTCCAGGTTCCCTCCCAGGAAGCGTCGGTACACAAGATCAGCTCCGCCCCATCACGGGACACCGCATCCAGCTCGGCCTTGACAAGAGGGCCGTCGTGTCCGGGATTGAAGACTTTATTCCATCCTGAGCCAGTCCAGAGGACAATCTCGTTCTTTCCCTTTCGCAAAAGCGAAGTGACATCATACGCCATGATGAGGGATCTCTTGTCCAGCTGGGACACCGCCGGTGACAGGACAGCTTCAGAGACAGCTATCCCATTGAGATAAGCCTCATGATACCCGAGGGAGTTGACATACAGGACGGCCATTCCGGGCAGGCTCTGAATATCAAAACTTTTCCTTAGCAGCGGCGACTTCAAATCACCGGACGCTACACCAATATATTCCCCACGGACCTGATCCCCATCGATAATACCTGTTCCGAAACGCTGGGGAGCGCTCCATTTGGAAGCTTCCTTCCCTGATTTCCAGACCCTTACCCTCCACCAGCACTGCTGCCGGGAAGTCAACTTGGTCCCCGAATATGGGATCATTACCTGTTCAGCAGACTCGACTCTTCCGGAGTCCCACAAATCCGCTTTCCCAGACTTCAGGGCCGCGATGGACGAGGCCACCTCAATCTCGTAGGCGACCTGTGAGATCGGAGCCTTTGAGAATATCTTCCAACTCAGGTGAGGTTCCGCTGAATCAATCGCTATAGGCTCCGTAAGGCCCTCACATGTAAGGTCATACACTCCGAATGACGGGCTGCAGGAAACTATCGCCGCAGCAGCCGCCAAGATCAAAATAAGTCTTTTCAACATTACCGGCAATCTATTATAATGTGACATCATGGCTGCCGCATGAATATTCATTACCGCCCACGGTCGCTTTTACTCCGACGGGCAGCTCGAAGTGGAGCTTGTTCCCGTCGCGGGACACGACAATGGTTCCGTATGGAGTCTCCTTGGTTACAGTCACTGTCTTAAGCCCCTCGGGGACCTGCGGATCGATCTTCACCCGGCGATAGCCCGGCTCGACGGGAATAATTCCGCCAAGAGCCTGGTAGAACCAGCTGCCTATGCCGTTGTAGCAGTTGTGCATACGGCTTCGGTCCGCTCCCCAGTATTCCCATGTTGAGGTCGCCCCCTTGTCGATCATGTACAGATACCCGGGATAGGTCCTCTGTTTGAGCATCCCGTACATCCAGTCGCACTCCCCCGCGAGGGTTGCCCACTCGGTGATTACCGGCACGCCGACCAGGCCGGTTTTAAGATGGCCTTCATAAACCGTGGCGGTACGCTCTACCAGTTTGTCCCTCACCTGTTTCCGGAGATTATCCGGGACGATCCCCACAAGCAGAGGATATGCCATGTCCACTTGGGTTCCACTACCATAGGTCATCGTCTCGGGATGGTAAAGAGTCTCGTTTATTCGCTTGGCCAGCGCTTCATAACGAGCCTTGAAGCCAGCAGCGTCCTCAGGATGTCCCACAACGCCGGCAATGACCTCCAGTTCCTTATACACCTGGCAGAGAGAGCAGTTGTTGACCAAATCCACAGATTCCTGATCCCCCACCTCAATACCTTTCGGTGCCGCCCAGTCTCCAAGATACCACCCCCTGTAGTCTGTGTCAGGCCATTTCTTCAGGAGCCCGTCAACCGTGTAAGTGTCAACATATTCCAGCCAATGGAGCATCGTCGGATAGCACCTTTCCAGCAAGCGAGGGTCCGCATAGCTCATCCACGTTCTCCAAGGGGCCTGGACTATGAAGCCGCACCAATATGGGCCGCCGCCCGCCCCATAAGGGCAAGGCGCCGTGTGAGGCAGGCCTCCGTCCTCGTGGATACAGTCATTCCAAGCCTGGAGCCAGTTGACATACAAAGGAGAGACATTGAACATGGTCTGCAGCGAGAGAGTCGACGCGTTGCCGTCGCCGCCGTAGCCAAGTCGCTCGATGTTGGCGCAATCGACCATATATCCGTCAAAGGCAAGATTCTCAAGCGTGTAACGGATCATGTCGTGAATATCATTCATGTCCTTGTCGGAAGACTCGAAAGTGGCGGCCTCCCTGTAACCGGTCCTCATCCTCATCGCCTTGACTGAAGAGGCTTCAGGAGCGGCATTCAGGCCCTCCAGCAGCACATAACGGAAGACGTGGTGGTTGAACTTGTCCGTGAAACGGTCGCCATCAGCGGAAGCCGAAAAGATGAGAATATTCCTGGTGATGGGATCTATTGTGCCATCTGGCTCATAGGCGTCAAAGAATGAAGCCGTGACGGTACTTCCTTCAGGCATGGCGGGGAGGCTAATGTCCAGCATACCGTTCACCACCCTGCCGAAATCCACCAGATAAGCCCCTTCGGAGCCATAGGGCTCCACACTTGCGGCGGCGAATGTCTCCTGGATGACGCAAGGCTCACACATCTGCATCGAAGGCTCCACTCCTTCCACCTTCACCACATCGACAGGCACCCACTCCAGGGATTCAAGGGTATTTTTATCAAGAGACTTTGGAACCACCCTGGCATCGATCTCCTCACCGCCGAAATGCCATGCTTTCCAGGAGTCGTAGTCACGATAACCGCTCCACGCGCCTTTCCAGGAGGCATCGGTGCACAGAAGCGTCTTCGCACCGGAAGGGGAAACGATGTCGAGCTCAGCTTTCACCAGAGGGCCCTCATAGACAGCTCCGAAAGTGTCCGGCTTGTACCAGCCCGAACTTGTCCAGAGAAGGATCTCATTATTCCCTTTCTTCAAAAAGCGCGTGACATCGTATGCCACGATCAGGGATCGTTTGTCAAGTTGGGTCACCGCCGGGTTGAGAACGCCTTCCGAGACTTTCTCCCCGTTTATGTAAGCCTCATGGTAGCCAAGGGAATTGACATACAGGATAGCGTCGCCCAATGTGTTGACTTCGAATTCTTTCCGAAGAATGGGAGATTTCCCGTTTCCGGGGACGGCTCCGATATAATCCCCTTCCAATCTGTCCCCTCCGATGATTCCCACACCGAACCTTTGCGGCTCGCTCCAGGCCGAGACCTCCTTGTCCGACTTCCAGACCCGGACTCTCCACCAGCATTGTTGCCTGGAAGCCAACTGGTTACCTGAATACGGGACCATCACCTGGTCAGATGAGGCGACCTTGCCGGAAGACCACAAGTCCGCTTTCCCAGACTTCAGGGATGCGATGGACGAGGCCACCTCAATCTCGTAGGCGACCTGTTCCATGGGAGATCTTGAGTTGATTTTCCAGCTGAAGTGAGGCTCCGAGGAATCTATGCCAAGAGGCTCGGAGAGTCCCTCACAAAGGAGGTCATAGACTTCAAATGAATTGCCGCATGAAACGACCGACACCATGATGGCCAACACCAAAGAGAGTGAAGTCAAAGCGCGCTTTACCATATCAATTCTGATTCAAAAAGTATATTTCCACGATTAGAGGCAGGGATGTAACCATAGCCCAGAACAAAAATATAAAAAACAATCCATAATTTTTATATATTTGTAACATAACACAAGACATGATGAACACCAACGAGAAATTCGCAATCACCATCAGCCGGGAAGTAGGCACCGGTGGAAGGACAGTAGGACGCAAACTCGCCGAAAAACTCGGTGTACGTTACTGCGACAAGGATCTGATCAGGAAGCTTAAAGAGATGTTCGGTCTCAATGAGGCTGAAATTGAGAGGGTTAAGGGCCAGAAGAAGAATTGGCTCAGCGACCTTTTCTCAAGGATTTCCCCTGAGTTCGGTTCCGAGATGTTCATCCCGAAGGGGGTTGAGTATCCCGCTGACGTGACTTCAGAGGAGATTTTCAGCTACGAGAGCCAGATTCTGACCTCACTCGCCGAGGAGTCCTCCTGCGTGATCGCCGGACGCTCCGGGTTCTTCGTCCTCAAGGACCACCCGAACAAGTTCGACGTGTTCATCCACGCCTCCAAGGCCAACAGGATAGCCAGGGTCATGCGCAGGCAGGAACTGTCTGAGAAAGAGGCGGAAGAGGTCATCGACTATGTCGACAAAGCCAGGGAAAACTACATCCAGCGTTACGCCTCCACCAGCCGCTATGACCTCCGTAACTATGACCTTGTCCTCAACATGGACTACCTCTCCGAGGACGAGGCTGTAGATCTCATCCTGAAGGCTATAAGCGCCAAATAATCACCGGACCTGGATCAGGTCATTCCATGAAGTCGTGTAAAGCCCGGAGCAGAAATCTCTCCGGATGCCGTCGGCATAGTGACCACCCCTCTGGGTGGCCAGCCGTAGGACATTGCGGCCGGAGGTATTGACCTTGTCCATCACCTCGGATATCTTGTCATCACGGACCCTGGCCTGCCCGTCAAAATCGAACAAGACCTGCTGGATCGAGCCGGAATCCACGATGTCCGCGACGATGACTCCGGCTTTTTTGTATTCAAACCCCGGTTTATACACATAACGGAGCGCCTTGAGGGCAGCCCCGATTATCTCAGGAGAACTGCTAGCCGGGACCTCAAGCCGCACGCTTGCGGAAGGGTAATACTGGTCAAGATCTTCCCGGAAACGATTGGTGTACAGGAATATACCCACAGTGCCGGCGGCCGTACCCTCTTTCCGGAGCTTCTCGGCGCACTTGCCCGCGAAATCAGACACCCTCAGGGTCAGCTCATCGAGGTCTGTGATGTTGCTCGCGAAAGAGCGGGATGTGCAGATGGACTTTCTTTTCTCGTTTTTCTCTTCCTCTACCATCCGGATGCCCTGGAGCTCGGACCATGTGCGCACACCGATGACTCCCATACGTTCCCGGACCCATTCAACAGGCCTGCTGACGAAATCCAGGGCTGTCTTCACCCCGGCCGCCTCAAGTTTGGGAGCGCCTCTCCACCCCACTCCCCAGACATCGTCTATCGGAGTGAGCGACAGCGCCTTGCGGATCTTCTCATCAGTATCGATAACGCAGACTCCTTTATAACCTTTATATTTCTTGGCGAAATGGTTGGCCACCTTAGCGAGAGTCTTGGTCGGGGCTATGCCTATGCTGACCGGAATCCCGGTCCAGCGACGGATCTTCCTGATAAGGTCACGGCATATTCCCGGAAGGGAGGCGTCATTGACTCCGTCCATGTTCATGAAAGCCTCGTCGATGGAATACACCTCCAGTTTGGGCGCGACCTCGGATAGCAGGGACATCACCCTGGCCGAGAGGTCCCCGTAAAGAGTGTAGTTGGAGGAGCGGACAACCAGTTTCCCCTGATCGACGAGATACTTGACTTTGAAATATGGAGTCCCCATCTTGATGCCCATGGCCTTGCTCTCGTTGCTCCTGGCGACGACACAGCCGTCATTATTTGAAAGGACAACGACAGGACGACCTTCCAGATCCGGCTGGAAGGCCCTTTCGCACGAGACGAAAAAGTTGTTGCAGTCTACAAGCGCGTACACACTTTCTTGATGACGTACGTGACTATTCCCCAGACCGTAAAGTCATTTGCCTCAGTCACTTCTATTGGAGGATACTTCTCATTTGCCGGCAGCAGCCACATCTTCTTATGGGGCAGGATGTCGTACGACACCCCCGGCTTGGACGTCCCCTTTACCGGCCGCGATGGGGAGGGATCGATGAAAGAGATGAATTTCAGGGCGAACTCGCCGTCGATGAAACAGACGGCCATGTCACCTTCCCTCGGCTCCAACGACTTGTCCACGACAAGCACATCACCTTCCTCGACTCCGGCCTCAACCATTGAATCCCCTACCACACGGGCATAGAATGTCGCCGCGGGATGACGGACAAGCTCTTTGTTGAGGTCTATGAAGGTGTTCATGTAGTCCTGTGCCGGGGATGGGAAACCGGCATGGACTGTGGGCTTGTCGTCGGGCATGGCTATTCCTCCGGTGACAGATCCTTCGCTTCGCTCAGGATGACAGGGGCATCCCCCTCTTGAGCGGGAATCCCTTCGAGAGAGCGGGCGGCGGCAACCGCGCAATTTATGCCGTCGATGGCCGACGAGACGATTCCGCCGGAGTACCCGGCTCCCTCACCGCATGGCAGCAGGCCCGGGAATGTGTCCGACTCGTAAGTTTTCGGGTTCCTTCCGATTCTCACAGGCGAGGATGTCCTGGACTCAACTCCGACCAAAAGGGCGTCATTCGTGAAATAGCCCCTGATCGAATGCCGGTTGACCTCCGGGAAGGCCTTCTGCAGTCTTGTGGCGATAAAATCAGGAAGGAGGCTGTGCAGTGGTGCCGGCACCACGCCAGGCTTATAGGATGTCTCCGGGAGATCGGACGAGACGACCTCGTTGCAGAAATCGATCATCCTCTGCGCCGGAGCGGCCATGGGATTCTCGGAACGCTCGCTGGCATATTCCCACATCTTCCGCTCGACCGCTTTCTGGAACTCCAGGCCTTTGAAAGCGCCGGCCTGGGAATATTCCTCCGGAATGTCCTCGGGCTCGATCTGGACCACCACACCGGCATTGGCGAACTTGCCGCTCCGGGCGGAGTTGGACATGCCGTTCATCACGATAGTCTCAGGCTCGGTCGCGGAAGGAACCAACACGCCTCCCGGACACATGCAGAAAGAGAAAACTCCCCTGTCGTCGACCTGCTGGGTGAATGAATATTCGGCCGCGGGCATCCCCTGCTCCCACTGCCCATGGTAGCGGGCCTCGTTGATCAGAGCCTGCGAATGCTCGACACGGACTCCCATCGCAAAGCCCTTGGCCTCAAGAGGGCAACCTTTCGCCTGCAGCATCTCGTAAATGTCCTTGGCGGAATGTCCGGTGGCGAGAATAACCCTCTTCGCGGTGTATTTCACAGACTTAGGCTTGCCGGTCGTCTTCGTGGGATGCTCGCTGTCAAGCGCCTTCACCTCGATCGTGCCGTCTTTCTTGCGGGAGATGTCGGTCACCTTAGTTCCGAAATGATATTCTCCACCCTTGGCCTCGATGGTCTGGCGGATATTCTCCACAATCTTCGGAAGACGGTCAGTCCCGATGTGCGGGTGAGCGTCAACCAGGATCTGTGGATTGGCACCGAAATTGACGAACTGGTGAAGGACCTCTTTTATGTCCCCACGCTTGGAGGAACGGGTGTAGAGCTTTCCGTCGGAGAAAGCCCCGGCGCCGCCCTCGCCATAGCAGTAATTGGAGTCCGGATCCAGGATTCCCTCACGCGTAAGCCTGGCCATGTCGAACTTGCGGTCACGGACGTTCTTTCCCCTCTCCAGGATCACAGGCTTGAGCCCGAGAGTCAGAAGCTTCAGGGCAGCGAACATTCCGGCCGGTCCAGCTCCTACGATGATCACAGGCTCGGCCTCGGAGACATCCTTGTACTCCGCGACCTCGTACGGGACGTATGACTCGAAACGGTGGTTATAGCCCTCTATCCTGTAGCGGTAGATCACGTCATTCCTGGCGTCAATCGACCTGCGGGCTATCACGCAAGTGGCATCCGCGTTAGGGAAAGTCGGCTGGAAAGACTTCGTCGGGTCAATTACGTTGATCACGGCGTTGCCGCGAAGATTCATCTCTCTCGCGGCGACGATTCTCACATCATCTGGGCGAAGGTCACGGCCGACACGGCCTGTCATCTCGAACTCAATCATATTTTCAAAACTATTAATAATCAGCTATTCTTGAGACAGGAGCGACGTCCAGAGAAGTCCTCTCCCCTGCCTTGTAACGGAACCACCCCGCCACCGCTATCATGGCAGCGTTGTCGGTTGTGAACTTGAACTCCGGAAGGTAGGTGTTCCATCCCCTCTTCTTTCCTTCCGCCTCGATCCTGGCTCTCAGGCCGCTGTTGGCAGACACCCCGCCTCCAATCGTGACTTCCTTGATCCCGGTCTGTTTCGCGGCTTTAATCAGTTTGCTTAAAAGAATGTCTATCAACGTCTTCTGGAAACTGGCGCAGAGATCTTCCTTGTTCTTCCCGATGAAATCCGGATCCTTGGCGATTTCGTCCCGCACGAAATAAAGCAACGATGTTTTCACCCCGGAGAAACTATAGTCCAGCCCCGGGATCTGGGGCTTGGCGAACTTGAAACGCTCCGGATCGCCCTCTTTTGCCAAACGGTCAATCACAGGACCGCCGGGATAGCCCAGGCCCATCATCTTAGAGCATTTGTCAAACGCCTCACCGACAGCGTCGTCTATCGTCTGTCCCAGGATAGTGTACTCCAGCGGGCTGTCCACCCTGACAATCTGGGAATTGCCTCCTGAGACCAGAAGACACAGGTAAGGGAATTTCGGGTGACGGTTCTCCTTGCCCTCCTGATCGACGAAACCGGCCAGAATGTGGCCCTGGAGGTGGTTTACCATGATAATAGGAATATTCAGGGCTATACCCATCGCTTTCGCGAAAGAAGTGCCGACAAGAAGGGATCCGAGCAGTCCGGGGCCCCGGGTGAACGCGATGGCGGTCAGGTCAGTGGCTTTTATTCCGGCCTTGTCAAGGGCCTGGCTGACAACAGGTACGATGTTCTGCTCATGCGCCCTGGAGGCCAGTTCCGGTACAACTCCCCCGAAATCCTTGTGGACCTGCTGGCTCGCTATCACGTTGGAAAGCAAAACCCCGTCCCTCAACACAGCCGCCGAAGTGTCGTCGCAACTTGACTCTATACCAAGGATAAAATCCGCCATAATATTCAAAGACTTCTTAAAGTGACTGCGAAGATAAGCATTTTTATTTTTTAAAAGAGTATTGTTTTATTATCTTTGATGTGCCGGGTAAAAGCACATCAAAAATAATGGTCGCCGAACTCATTGGAAAATACATCTGGCTCATCCAGACTCTCACCGCCACCGGCGGGAGAGGCCTCACGCTCAAGGAGATCTCCGACAAATACGAGAGGCGGTATGATCAGGCATATTCCCGAAGAACTTTCAACAACCACCGCCTGGCCATACAGGAAATTTTTGGCTTCGATATCGTCTGCGACCGGGCCTCCAACAGGTACTCAATTCCTTACGGAGACGAGATCATGGACAACGACAAGAGTGTCGGATGGCTGGTCAACACTTTCACCGTGAGCAATCTTTTGACTCTCGGAAAGGAAAGGCTTTCCGGGCGTGTCAGTGTCGAGGACGTCCCTTCGGGCCAGAAGTACCTGACCACGATAATGCAGGCGATGGAGGACAGCCTAGAGTTGGAGATCGAGTACGGGAAATACAATTCCCCCACTTCCGAGACCCTTCATGTCCAGCCTTTCGCGGTGAAAGAGTATGAGAGGAGATGGTATCTTGTCGCATTCTGCCATGAGAGGGCCGGCGGCGCCAAGTCTGAAACCGACAACTCCGACACCGAGGCTTGGAGAATATACGGACTGGACAGGATCGTCTCTCTGAAAGAAACTCCCGTCACGTTCAAGATGCCCAAGGGGTTCGATGTCGAGGCGCTTTTCCATGATAGTTTCGGGGTGTTTTTCCCGAAGAAAGGGCAGAAAAGCGTGACCGTCAGGTTCAAGGCGACTCCGGAAGAGGCCCGCTACCTGAGGGACCTTCCCCTCCACAGTTCGCAAAAGGAAGAAGGACCCGCGAAAGATGGTGACAGCATAATATTCAAAATGAGAGTCATCCCTGACGAGAACCTTCTGCTGGAATTCTGCCGCCTCGCCGGAAGAGTAGAGGTACTGGAGCCGGAACCGATCCGGACAAAGGTTCGGGAAATGCTCCGAAAAGGATTGGAATTATATGATAATTAATATATTATGAAAACAAAGATGATCGCCGCGGCAGCGGCAACCGCTATTATGATGATGGGATGCTCGCAAAAAGCGCCGGAAGGAAACGGGGCCTACATCGGCCCTTCCTCCATCGAGGCGCGAGATGGCGTGATGACGCCTGAGATTCTGCTTTCATTCGGAAGGCTTTCAGACCCTCAGCTTTCCCCAGACGGGAAATGGATCCTCTATGGGGTCAGTTACACCTCGATCAAGGACAACCGCTCTTGCAGGAACCTTTTCATCCAGGAAATCACGAAGGATGAGAGCGGCCTAGCTTTTGGGGACAAGATCCAACTGACCAAGGAAGGCAAGAGTGTCTCGAACGCCCGCTGGAGCAAAGACGGAGGCTCCATCTATTACCTCCAGGGAGGACAGATCTTCAAGGCGCCCTTCACGGTCAAGGCAGGCACCCCCTCACTCGGGACCGGAGTGAAGCTCAGCGATGTAGCTGAAGGCATCGGCGAGTTCGCCATCAGTCCCGACGAGTCGCAGGTGCTCTACATAAGCTCGATTCCCGGAGCCGTCAAAACCCCGAAGGATTTCGACCCGGCCCTTGACAAGGCTAAGGCCTATGTGACCGAGGACCTGATGTACCGTCATTGGGACCACTGGACCACCGAGCGTCCGCAGACGTACGTGGCTCCCCTCAATGGAGTTGAGATAACTCTCGATAAATCAATGAATATCCTCGGGGAAGACGCCGGCAAATTCGAGCTCCCGCTGGAGCCTTACGGCGGTCTTGACCAGGTTCCCTGGAGCCCCGACGGGCAAATGGTGGCATATTCCTGCAAGAAGAAAGCGACCGGAAAGGAGTACGCGTTCTCCACAGACACAGAGATCTACATCTACAAGGTCGTGACAGGCCAGACAGTCCGGATCCCGATGGATGGAGGTTATGACACCGACCCGGTTTGGAGCCCCGATGGGAAGCATATCGCTTTCTTGAGCATGGCCCGCGACGGCTACGAAGCCGACAAGACCAGGCTGTTTGTCGCTTCCATCGATAACCCGGGCGAGTCTGACGGCCAGACTGAAGTCAAGGTCTCGGACATCCGTGAACTGACTTCTGAATTCAAGTACAACGCGGCCGGCCCTGTCTGGTCTGAGGATTCGAAGTACATCTATTTCAACGCCTTGACCGAAGGTCTTCAAGCGATCTATAAGGTTGATGCCGCTGCCGGCGCTCCCGTCAGGATCACCCCGGATGACGCCTGGTACGACTTCAATTCTCCTTTCGCCGTCGTGGACGGCACCCTTCTGGCAAGCTACACCTCGATGGAATTCCCCACCGAGCTCGTAGCGGTCAAGGAAGAGGACGGATCATTCAGCAGGATCAGCGACGAGAACGGCCATATCCTCGGTCAACTCGAATCCTGCAACATCGAGGAGCGCTGGATCACCACAGTGGATAACAAGAAGATGCTCACCTGGGTCCTCTATCCCCCGAAATTCGACTCCACGAAAGTCTATCCCGCCATCGAGATATTCCTCGGAGGTCCTCAAGGAACTCTCAGCCAGGGCTGGAGCTACCGCTGGAACTACCGCCTCATGGCCTCCCAGGGCTACATCGTGATCCTCCCGAACCGCCGAGGCACGACCGCTTTCGGCCAGGAATGGTGCGAGCAGATCAGCGGAGACTACATCGGCCTCAACATGCAGGACTACCTGAGCGCCGCCCGTGAGATGAAGAAAGAATCCTATGTCGGCAAGCTGGCCGGCTGCGGAGCTTCCTACGGCGGATTCAGCGTCTACTACATGGCAGGCATCCACGGCGACACCTACGACTGCTTCATCGCCCATGCGGGAATATTCGATGAGAAGTACATGTATTACGAGACAGAGGAGATGTGGTTCCCCAACTGGGACAACGGTGGTCTGACCGAATATTCATACACCCCCGGACAGATTGGTCCCCAAGGCGACGGCAAGACATTCGGAGGTCTCCAGCAGGCCGGATCGCCATGGAGCGACTCCCCCAAGGCCCAGCGCCACTACTCCAACTCCCCCGCGGCGAATGTCACTAAATGGCATACCCCGATCCTCTGCATCCACGGCATGATGGACTTCCGCATTCCCTACGACCAGGGCATGGCCGCGTTCAACGCCGCCCAGATGATGGGAGTTCCCTCCAAGCTCATCGTGTTCCCGGAAGAGAACCACTGGATCCTCCAGCCCCAGAACGCCCTGTTCTGGCACCGGAGCTATTTCGACTGGCTTGACCGTTGGTGCAAGTAAATGCGTCTCCGGAAGTTATTGAATATCATCTTGACGCTAACCCTGATCGGGGCTTTTCCGGTCAGGGTCAGCGCCATACCATCGAGCAAAGACACAACCAAAGTCAGGGTCGGGAAATGGACCGGGGATGTGAATTTCACTTCCGGAATAGGTTGTCTTGACTTAAAAAAGATAAAAATGGAAACGGCCCGCCTGATTGAGACGGGCACGTTTAACCTGAGATATGACAGGCCAAAGTTCCAATTCAACACTTCGATTGGAAGCTTGTATGACAAAAACTACACGGAGAAAGACCGTTTCATCCTGAACAGAGAGTTTTTCGGAGGAATCTTCGGAATAGAAGAAATCCATTCCTTGTCCGGATCGATTAACGCTGGAGCGACATGGCGCCCTGACAAGAGAAACACCTATTCTTTGAGAGCCGGCATCAGTTCTAACAGGGGGGAGGTCATTAACACCAACGCCACCATCGAATTCGGCGGCACTTTGACAGCCGACATGAGAATCGAGGACAGGAACACGAGTGGAGATAACTCCAACTTTGGCTTCAATTCAAGCCATTTCTTCAGGAAAACACGTTATTCCATCCACACCGCGTTCGATGCCGGAGTTTCCAAGAACGACAGGTATTCAATCTGGGCACAAGCGAAAGCGGAAGGGAACGAGGATGAGATGGAGAACCTTGAAATAGGTCCCACCTACCGTCTGACACCGCATAATAAAAGGATTAATTCAGGAGTTTCCGTCACATTCCGGGACTCCACCCTGGCCGGGATTCCTGCCCTGTTTGCCGAAGGAGGATTAAGACTGAGGGGAAGCCGGCTTTTGGACCATTATAGCGGAGCCAACATGATAACCCAGGAAGTGTGGGAGGACAGTTTGAGGCTAAGAGAGAATTTCAACTACCTTGAATTGTTCGCGGAGCCGAACATGAGGTTGAGCTACAACAAGGGCAGGTACGGCGCTGACTTGAACTCTACCATCCAACAATACGGGAACCACCTCACGGACAAGGGTAAAGCACATAAAGTCAATTGGAGACCCCTGTCCCTGATTGGGAATATCCAATTCTACTGGAAACCCTCTCCAGCGCATATTATCGCGATTGGAGGCTCCCGTACCATCGCCCATCCCTCCTATCAGCAGATTTGCTGGTACGACCGGCAAGCCGCTGTCGAAGGACAGCTTTTCCGGGGAGACCCGAATCTCCATCCCACCGTTTGGACTTCCGAGTATATAGATTATCAATTAACTATCAAGAAGTTCCATTTCTCTTCCCGTTCAACCCTATCACACTCGGCCAATGAGATTGAGCAGTTCTTCATTTCTGAGGATATTGACGGAAGACCATACTCAGTGTTCATGTGGGACAACACGGCCTATGGCGACAGTTTCACTGAACAGTTCGGTTTGTCGTGGAACGGGAGGGTCGTCACCAGTTCACTGACGGCCGACTACCGTCAGGAGCGTCGCCACAAATATGGAACACACGACAAGATCCTGGACAGCAACAGATGGATATTAAGGGCCGGCATCGGGGTTCATCCGGGCCACGGCTGGGACTTTGCCGCTGACGGGACTTATCAGGGCAATATAGTCACCTTCTACTCTATCCTAAAGGAATATATCACCGTCAACGCCAGGATTTCCAAACAATTCAAGAAGATTACCCTCACCCTTGATGGTAGAGACCTCCTGGACAGGAAGAGGGTTGTACAATTCTTCTCCCATGACATGGTGGATTCATGGGAAGAAGAAAGCAGGATGAACCGGAGGCTCATCCTGCTAGGATTCAAATGGAATTTCTAAATTCCCGTATTTTTAGAAGAGATAAGCGATGCCAGCCTTGGCGTAGCTCTTGGTGATCTTGGTCCCGTCGGTAGTGTCGAGGTCGAAGAGTCCCTGGTCGTAGCCGAGGGTGATCTGGAACTTACTGATGTTCAGGCCAAGTCCGCCACCAAGAAGGACGTTGGTACGGCTCAGGTTACCGTCCTTGTACCTGTCGAACTTACCAGTGGAAGCGCTGCCGGCGGAAAGCTCAGTCGTAGAAGCGACTCCGAACTGGGCGGTAGGGCCAGCGAAGAGGAAGAGCTTGGCGTTCTGGCCAAGATTGAATCCGAAATTGAGATACACAGGCACATTCACGTAATGCTCCCTGACCTTGGAACCGAGGTTAATACCAACAACGCTGGTGCTCTCGTTGGACATAAGGAGTGAATAATAGAGACCGGGAGCGATACCGAAATTACCGGCGATAGGAAGGTTGTAGGACAGACCCGCGTAAGCTCCGTTAATACCGACATCGACGGGGTCAATTCCAGTCAATGTGATCTGCTCGTTTGAATGGAGGAATCCGGCGCCCACCTGCATCTGGGCGAAAGAGTTCGTGGCGATGGTCATCATGACCGCGGCCGCGATAAGAGTGATGATTCTTTTCATTTTCATTCTTGCTTTAAATTATAAACGCTTTGTTTAAAACGCCGCGAATTTAGACATACTTCATAAAAAAAACAAATTCCATGCCTACAGCTGGTTTTGGACCTTGCATTCCCTGCTCAATAAGAATGAGAAGAGCGACTCTATCGCGACCATGATGATGGCCAGGATATATGGAGGGAAAGAAAGCCCAACGACAAGGGACAGAATCGGGATAACAATGGACAATACAAGATAACTCTTCGATTGGTAGAGCCATGAGAAGGGCATCAGATGCGCTCCAAAAATCATCGCGTACACCATCAGCATCTTGTCAGGGACGGCAGCGAAAACCCACATGGCAATCAGAATGTACAGCATCTGATTGATGCTGAATATAATGCCGGCTTTCGTGAGCGGGTTTCCCTTACCTTCGAAATCTATATTGAGAGCTTTCGCGAGCCCCCAGGCCAGAGGGAACAAAACCGCCGAGCAGCAGAATGTGATGAGATTCTTTGTCTCAATGTCAAGGTGTGTCAGATGCGCGACAAGGATCAGTCCCCAGATGACAACGGACGCCAAGATAAAGTGCAGACCTCTCTTCTGACGCCTCGCACAGTCTTTATGCAATTCATCCAATTCCATAAATAATTGATTTAACTGTCTTGCTCTTTCTTTTCACGTCTGATCTCCGTAAACATAACCACCGCATCAACAAGCATAGCGATAAAACCGCACCACAGTCCTATTCTGCCAAGAGCATTGTCCCTGTTTTCCGGAACAATAAGCCCAATGCCAAAAATCACCGTCAACATAATGAAAAGGACAAAAAGAAATCGAAGGAATCTCAATCTATTCATATAATTAAGGTTTATCGAACCAAATATACTATTATTTTTCGGTGAAGTTAATAGTATCTCCCCTAGGTACGAGAAAAGGCGGCTTTTTACCGCCTTTTCTCGTACCCCCATGGCGAATCGAACGCCAATCGTAGGAACCGGAATCCTAAATTCTATCCATTAAACTATGGGGGCGATAACAGTCCCTGTTGGAAACCATTCGCGAAAATACTAAATTGAAATCAAATTCGGAATTTTTATTTTCGGATATTCAAATAATAAGTTGTATTTTTGTCAGATATGAAAAAAGCATACGTTTTTCCCGGTCAAGGGTCACAGTTCCCCGGCATGGCCAAAGATCTCTACGAGAACAGCGCCAAAGGAAAAGAACTGCTGAAAAGGGCTGACGAAGTCCTTGGTTTCAAGATAACTGACATCATGTTCAGCGGCACGGCAGAGGACCTTAAAGCCACTAAGGTCACCCAGCCCGCCATATTCCTACATTCTGTCGTTCTGGCTAAATGCCTTGAAGAATTCGCTCCTGACATGGTCGCCGGCCACTCCCTCGGAGAATTTTCTGCCCTGGCCGCAGCCGGAGCCATGGCGTTCGAGGACGCCCTGAGGCTCGTTTCCATAAGAGCCACAGAGATGCAGAAATGCTGCGAGAAAGTGCCAGGAGGCATGGCCGCCATCATCGGCCTGCCGGACGAGAAGGTCGAGGAGATCTGCTCGGGAGTCGATGGAATCGTCATCCCGGCCAATTTCAACTGCCACGGACAGATCGTCATTTCCGGAGAGAAAGAGGCAATTGATAAGGCCTGCGAGGCCGCTAAAGCGGCTGGAGCCAAGAGGGCCTTACCCCTCCAGGTTGGCGGAGCTTTCCACTCCCCTCTCATGGAACCCGCCAGGGTCGAGCTCGGCAAAGCCATCCAGGAGACAGAAATCGTGGCTCCGGTCTGCCCCATTTACCAGAATGTCACCGCGAAGCCCACGACTGATCCTGTTCTCATCAAGGAGAATCTCCTCAAGCAGCTGACCTCTCCCGTAAGATGGACAGCCACAGTCGAGAACATGATCGCCGACGGAGCCGGCTACTTCATGGAGATCGGCCCCGGGACAGTCCTCCAAGGCCTTGTCAAAAGGATTTCCGGGGGCACGGAAGGCATTGTCATCGAAGGAGTTTCATCATTATAGAATATTCACATTTTAAACGATATGGCAAAAGAAAAGAAATTCATCACCTGTGATGGTAACACCGCTGTGGCGAACGTCGCTTACCTTTTCAGCGAGAACGCCTGCATTTACCCTATCACCCCCTCTTCTCCCATGGCGGAGAACATTGACGAATGGGCAGCCCACGGGAAAAAGAACCTCTGGGGCGAGACAGTGAGCGTCACTGAGATGGAGAGCGAGGCCGGTGCCTCCGGAGCCGTCCACGGTTCCCTCCAGGCCGGTGTGCTCACCACCACCTACACCGCTTCCCAGGGTCTCCTCCTGATGATCCCCAACATGTACAAGATCGCCGGCGAGCTTCTTCCCGGTGTCTTCCATGTCAGCGCCCGCGCCCTCGCTTCCCACGCTCTCTCCATCTTCGGAGACCACCAGGATGTCATGGCGTGCCGCCAGACCGGCTTCGCCCTGCTCGCCTCCGGTTCTGTCCAGGAGGCCCAGGACATCGCTGCCGTCGCTCACCTCTCGGCGATCAAGTCCAGCGTTCCGTTCCTTCATTTCTTCGACGGTTTCCGTACCTCCCATGAGATCCAGAAGATCGAGGCTCTCGACGAGGAGGCCCTTAAGGGCATGGTCAGCGAGAAGTCATTGAAGGCTTTCCGCGAGAGGGCCCTCAATCCCGACGCTCCCGTCACCCGCGGTACCGCCCAGAACGGAGACGTCTACTTCCAGGCCGTTGAGTCCAGGAATAATGTCTACGCCGGCGTTCCTGACATCGTCGCGCGTTACATGGGTGAGATCAGCGAGCTGACCGGCCGCGAGTATCGCCCCTTCACATATTACGGAGCCCCCGACGCCGAGAATATCATCGTCGCCATGGGTTCTGTCACCGAGACAATCAAGGAGACAATTGACTATCTCGCGTCCCAGGGCAAGAAGTGCGGACTTATCACCGTCCACCTTTACAGGCCTTTCGCCGAGAAATATTTCATGAAGGTTCTCCCGAAGTCCGTCAAGAGGATCGCCGTCCTCGACCGCACAAAGGAGCCCGGAGCTCTCGGAGAGCCCCTCTTCCTCGATGTCAAGGCCCTGTTCCAGGGCAAGGAGGACTCCCCTCTCGTGATCGGTGGCCGCTATGGACTGTCCTCAAAGGACACCACTCCCGCCCAGATCGTCGCTGTCTATGACAACCTCGCTCTCAAGGAGCCCAAGACCGACTTCACTATCGGCATCGTTGACGATGTGACGTTCAAGTCACTCGTCCTGAAGGATGAGATCTCAATCGTCAAGCCCGGCACCACCGAGTGCAAGTTCTACGGACTCGGATCTGACGGTACCGTCGGCGCCAATAAGAGCACGACCAAGATCATCGGACGCCCCACTCCTAAGTATTGCCACGCTTACTTTGACTACGCTTCCAAGAAGTCCGGCGGTTACACCTGCTCGCACCTTCGTTTCGGCGACCTGCCCATCAAGGCTCCTTACCTTGTCAGCACTCCCGACTTCGTGGCCTGCCACGTGCCTTCATATCTTGAGAAATATGACGTGCTGAAGGGCATCAAGGAAGGTGGCACCCTCCTTCTGAACTCCCTCTGGGATGAGGCTGAGACCGTCAAGAGGATTCCTGACAACGTCAAGGCTGTCATCGGCAAGAAGCACATCAAGCTCTACATCATCAACGCCACCAAGATCGCCTCTGAGATCGGCCTCGGTAACAGGACCAACACGATCCTCCAGTCCGCTTTCTTCAAGATCACCGGCATCATTCCTTACGAGGAGGCCGTGAAGTACATGAAGGACGCCATCGTCAAGAGCTACGGCAAGAAGGGCGAGAATGTCGTGAATATGAACTATGCCGCCGTCGATCGCGGTGGTGAATATACAGAGGTTACCATCCCTGCCGAGTGGGCCGAGATCAGCGCCAAGTTCGAGACTCCGAACAAGGACCGTCTGGCTCCCGCCTTCGTCAAGGAGATCGCCGACGTTGTCAACTCCCAGAATGGTGACTCGCTGCCTGTCAGCGCCTTCCTGCCCTACATGGACGGAACGATGCCCGCCGGCACAGCCGCTTACGAAAAGCGCGGAGTCGCCGTCATGGTGCCCAGCTGGGATCCGGACAAGTGTATCCAGTGCAACACCTGCGCCTTCGTCTGCCCTCACGCCGCCATCCGTCCGTTCCTTCTCACCGCCGAGGAAGCCGAAAAGGCTCCCGCAAGTGTCAAGAAGACCGCCGGCAAGGCTGTTCTGAAGGAATATTCATTCGCCCTGGCCATCTCCGTCGACGACTGCACCGGTTGCGGCAACTGCGCCGATGTCTGCCCTGCCAAGGAGAAGGCCCTCACAATGGTTTCCGCCCTCGACCAGCATCAGGAGCAGGAGAACTTCAACTGGCTCCACAGCAAGGTCGGCTACAAGGACAATGTCGTGAACAAGGCCGCCAATGTGAAGAACTCCCAGTTCGCCCAGCCTCTGTTCGAGTTCAGCGGCGCTTGCGCCGGCTGCGGTGAGACCCCTTACATCAAGAATATCACCCAGCTCTTCGGAGACAGGATGATGATAGCGAACGCTACCGGTTGCTCCTCCATCTACGGAGCCTCCTTCCCTGCCTCTCCTTACTGCACGAACGACCAGGGTCATGGCCCGGCATGGCAGAACTCCCTGTTCGAGGACAACGCCGAGTTCGGTCTAGGAATGAAGATCGGTTCGGACCGCGCCCGCGAGACTGTGGCCAACATCATGGGCCAAATCGTCGCTTGCGATTGCTGCGGTGAGGACATCAAGGCTCTCGCCAAGCAGTGGCTCGACAACAAGGAGAACGCCGCTATCACCCGCGAGGTGGCCGACAAGATCGTCCCTCTCGCCGAGGATTGCAAGTGCGACTGCTGCTCAAGGCTTATTGAATACAAGCGTTTCATCGCCGCACGCAGCCAGTGGATATTCGGTGGTGACGGTTGGGCATACGACATCGGCTACGGCGGACTGGACCATGTCCTCGCCTCCGGCAAGAATGTCAACGTCCTTGTTCTCGACACCGAGGTTTATTCCAACACCGGTGGACAGAGCTCCAAGTCAACTCCTGCCGGCGCTATCGCCAAGTTCGCCGCCTCTGGTAAGAAGATCCGCAAGAAGGACCTCGGCATGATGGCCATCAGCTATGGCTATGTCTATGTCGCCCAGGTCGCTATGGGAGCTTCTCCTGCCCAGTATCTCAACGCCATCAAGGAAGCTGAGGCTTATGACGGTCCTTCACTGATCATCGCCTACGCCCCTTGTATCAACCATGGTCTGAAGGCCGGAATGGGACTGAGCCAGAAGGAGGAGAAACTCGCTGTCGATTGCGGTTACTGGCATCTCTACAGGTACAATCCGGATCTCGAGGCCCAGGGCAAGAACCCGTTCAGCCTTGACTCCAAGGAGCCCGACTGGACCAAGTTCCAGGACTTCCTCAAGGGTGAGGTCAGGTTCGCTTCCCTGTACAAGCTGTTCCCCGACAAGGCTCAGGAACTCCTGACCCTGACCGAGGAATTCGCCAAAGTCCGCTACGGCACCTACGCCCGCCTCGCTGGGAAGTAGTGATACCTCATAAATAAAAGAGCGCGGCTATCTGGCCGCGCTCTTTTGTTATTTATTCATTGACATAGTCGTCGTGGCCGGGTTCGTCCTCGGCGGCTTTGATCATCTCAATGTTGAGCTGCTCCACGAAGGAGAGTTTTATTGCGTCGTTGTTCTGCGGCATGTACCAGTCCTGGCGTCCGAAATAAGTCTGGAGATCGCTGGACTGGAAGCGATAGCCGTGACGGGCGAGAATCGTGTTGCGCATTATCCGCAGAGTGGACTTCTTGTAGTTCCTCAAGATGAACTTGTTTAGAAGGAGATAGGAGACGAAATCGAAACGGGAAGAATACCTGTCATTGAAAACCAGCTGGTAAGGCCCGTCCGTAGTCTTGAATATTCCATATTCATCAAAAGAACCCGAATAGACTTTGAATCCCTCAAGGGTCGGAACAAGCTGCCAATAGCCGTCCAGGGAAGTGCCTTCGACTTTCATAACCCCGATGACCAGTCCATTGAAGGTCATTACCTCATACCTGCCCCTGCTTCCCTCGACAACAAGGGCATCGTCCTTGATCTCGACTTCGTAACCATAAGGTTCAGTCTTGTAAAGGCCTTTTATCTGAGGAATCCAACCCCAGATGTTGTTGAACCGGCTGTCGTCCGGAGTCAGCACGAGAATATTGTCCAGCGTGGTGGGTCCGTCATAGACACACAAGACTGTCATACCATCCTGATGGCGATACTTCACGTTCTGGCCGGGCCCAAAAGGATTGATCGCTCCTTCATTCGAGCCTTCGGCGACGGTGTAGGCCCCAGGTTGCCCATCCTTCGGAACCAGAACGAACTCCATTTCCTGGCCTTCGTCCATGGCCTCCATCAGGACAGTTCCGTCAGCCTGGACCGTCGCCGTATAATTGATGGACCCGTCGTACCAATCCGTGCCAGACTTAATGCCTTGGGCATTCAGGGAGACGGCCAGAACCAGTCCGGCCAATATCGCGAAAATCTTATTCATCACTTAAAACTTTTTGACTAATAAACTTACCGTCAATGGTATAGATCTGCTCGATCGAATAACGGCCTCCCTCGGGATGATAACCGTACGCCCCAAGATGAATCTTCTTCCCAGGGACATCAAAAGATATGAATCCCTCCGTAGAAGGGAACTGGATGGCCTTGATGTCATCCGGATCGCTCACATCAAGGATATATGACCAGATGTTTCTGGCGTCCGGACAGCCGTCAACATAGAATTTCGCCGGATCCCAGGGAACCGGAATGATGTTATCCGCACAAGCGATATCACCGGAATCAACTCTGACAGGGATGGCGTTCCCGTCCTTCATCAAAGACCACTTTGGTTCCGCTGAAGCGAATGTTGTGCAGATCCAATGGGTCTCCTCAGCCTCCCCCTTATCCTTTATCCAAAGCGCCAGGACTTCGGGATCCTCCTCCGAAGCCGGTCTGGCCACGGATGTATAGAACCAGTAGTGGTCTGACTCCGCCCGCAGAACAGCGCCTTCAGGAAGCGGATCATAGTCTTCCTCATATTCAGGATAAATATATTCATAGGATGTGCTCTCGAACTCGTGTTTCATACCATTAAACACGAAATGGTGGTAAAGCGGAGCCGCTTCATCGTCCTTGGGGATTTCCATCAATATGACATCCTGGCCGTAATCGTCCTGGGCGATCATGTAGTTCATACCCGAATCCTCGTACGTGGGCTTGAAACCAGCGTAAGGCTCATCCTCCGGTGTCATCACGGAAGAGGCCGGATCATAGTCGTAGAAGCAGCAAAAAGCGATTTCCTCGGGATTTGACCGTTCAAGGCATACGGCGAAAAGGGTGTGGCCGTTCTCCCTTGAATATGACCGGAACTCTATCGCCTCATCACCGGTGTCACCATGGTTGTACCATCCGGAGTTGAAGTCCTCGGTGTCCACATATAGGTTGCCCGAGGCACCGGTTTCGTCGTCGTAAGAGACAAAGGATTTGTCTCCAACATAGAATATGACTGAATCAGCGATCTGAGTGCGCCACACTGAGTTGAAGGCCTTCAGCAAGTCCATGACGCTCGGATTCTCACCTCCGTTTTTCACGGAACATGTCTTGGTTTTCCAACCGTCCTGGATCTGTTCGAATGGGACAGGGCCATTGTCAGGCGCCGCTGCGCAGCTGACCAAAAAGGCGATAAAAAGGAAAGCTAGTTTTCTCATGCTGGTAAATATAGCATTTTTTCAATAAAAATACTGACCAAAGAGATTCTTCACTTCGTTCAGAATGACAGTTTGGTCAGTATCTTTTCAGTATTACCGTTATTATCAACGGCTTCTATTCCTCAGGCGGCCGGTATTCAAGAAGGTCGCCGGGCTGGCAGTCAAGAGCTTTGCAGATAGCGTCGAGCGTGCTGAAACGGACACCTTTGGCCTTCCCGGTCTTAAGGATCGAGAGGTTCACGGCCGAGATCCCGATCTTTTCAGCCAGTTCGGCGGAAGTCATCTTCCGCTTCGCGAGCATCACATCGACATTGACGATTATCGGCATGACTACTTACCCTCCTTTTTGGCCTGCTCCTGTCCCTCGGGAGCGACCTCCTTGCCCTTCATGTATTCGGGAAGACTCATGCCGGCCATCTTGAACAGGTCCTGGAGTGGAGGGACTGAACCCATGAGCCCGGAAATGAAGTTGGCGGTGGAAGTTTTCCCGTCCTTGCCGTTATTGCCGTCCCAGACGGTGACCTTGTCGATCTTGATGCCCTTCACGGCCTCGACCTGGGTCTTGACGAGCTCAGGCAGACGGTCGGAGATCATCATCAGCACAGCCTTCTGAGCATCGCCCTCGGCGGCGCCGACCAACTGGGCGAAACCGTCAGCCTGCTTGGTCAGGATCTCGAGAGTACCGCGGGCCTGGGCCTCCATCTTGGCATAGATGGCGTCAGCCTCTCCCTTGGCGGTCCTGCGGAGCTTCTCGGCCTCAGCCTCGGCCTCAATGATCTGGCGCTCCTTGTCGATCTGGGCGGGAACGACGATGTTGGCCTGCTGGGTAGCCTTCTCCCTCTCAGCACGGGCAAGCTCAGCGTCACGCTCGCTCTGATAAGCCTCCTGGAGAGCCTTAGCGGCCTGGACCTTCTCAGCGGCGACAGCTATGCGAGCCGCCTCAGCCTCCTTCTCACGGCGCATAGCGTCGGAGTTGGCGATGTCAATCTTGGAGGTGTTCTCACCCTGGACAGCCATGGCGTTGGCGGCGGCCGTCTTGATACGTGTATCTCGCTGGGTCTCAGCGATTCTAATGTCCTTATCCCTGTCGGCCTCGGCCTTTCCGATCTCTCCGAAACGGTTCTGTTCAGCGACGCTCTTCTTCGCGTCATTGATAGCCTTCGCGGCAGCCTCCTTACCAAGAGCCTCGATGTAGCCGGACTCGTCACGGATATCGGTGACATTGACGTTGATAAGCTTCAAGCCGATCTTGCGGAGCTCGGCCTCGACGTTCTGGCTGACGGCGGCGAGGAACTTGTCGCGGTCGGCGTTGATCTCCTCGATGTCCATCGTCGCGATAACGAGACGGAGCTGACCGAAAAGGATATCAGTGGCGATATTCTGGATGTTCTCGATCGTGAGACCGAGCAGACGCTCGGCGGCGTTGGTCATGCTGTCAGCCTCGGTGGAGATACCGACGGTGAAGCGGCAGGGCACGTCAACACGAATATTCTGCTTTGAAAGGGCGTTGGTAAGGTTGCACTCGATTGAGATAGGCTTGAGGTCAAGGAAAGCATAGTCCTGGAAAACAGGCCAAATGAAGGAGGCACCTCCATGGATGCACCTCGCGGACGAGATCGAGCCGCTCTTGTTCTTGCCGGTCTTACCATAGATGACCATGACTTTGTCTGAAGGGCAGCGCTTGTAGCGCCTCAGGATGGCCGTGAACGTCACAAAAAGGACGGCCACGAGGATCAAGATAAGAGAAATGTCCATGATTATTAGTTTTAGATGATTGTAGGATTCAGTTCTTCAACAAGCAAAGTGTGGTCATTGACGACACCTATGACTTTGATGGGAGTGCCGGTCGGGATGGAGTCGCCCTCGCATAGAGCGTCATATTCCCGGACGGAGTTATTGATCGTGATCTGGATCTTGCCTTCGCCTTTGCGTTCTCCCGGGATGGTAAGGTAGACCTTGCCCTCGCAGCCGACAGCCGCGGTGTGAACATCGATGTTCCCGCTCTGCTGCATTCCGCTGAGCCATTTGAACATCCACATCACAGCCGCCACAAGGGCGATGCCCACGACCACGGCAAGGAGCATCACAAGGAAGTCCGAGCCAATCTTGTCATGCATCAGGACAGCGGTCCAGCCGAAACCCAGGCAGAAATTGACGAAGTTGCGGAAAGTCAAGAGATTCATCGAAGGATCGGCATCAAAGGAACCGTCAGCGCCTCCGAGCTCGATGTTTCCCGCGGCGTCGAAATCAGTGTCGACACCACCGTCACCTCCGAGTCCAAGGAAAGTCAAGATAGTCTGGATCACAAAGATCAGGGAAGCGGAAAGAGTTATGGCCCAAAGGACCTGCATAACCGTACTAAGAGAATTCCACCATGCAATCATAACGCAAAAAAGATTATTGTCTTCCGCAAATATATAAAAAATTTACGAAAGACAATAATTTTTTAAAAAATTTTGTAAATATCTTTACTCGGTGGTTTTCCCGGGTTTCTGGGTGAACTCAATGAAGTTTCCGGACTTGTAGAATCTGGCGGCGGCTTCCTTGATTCCCTCCTTAGTAATGGCGGAGACAGCCTCCTCATATTCCTTGTCGTAGTCGAAGCCGAACCTCACGTAGCGGACAATGTTGCTCATCCAGTAGTTGTTGCTGATCCTGTTCTCAGGAACATTCTTCTTGAAGTTCTCAAGCGTGCGGGTGAACTGCTCGTCAGTCGGGCCATTCTCGGCAAGCTTGCGGAACTCTTCCCTGGCGATCTCCCTGAGCCTGTCAGTCATCTCAGGCTTGCACTCGAAGGCCACCTGGAGAAGATACATCGGCTCGGGCTCCTGTGCGGCGCTGGCCGCGGAAGAGGCGCCGTAGGTGCCGCCTTCATCCTCACGCATCGTGTCGACATAGATCTGGTCAAGCACATAGCTGACAGCCTTGGCCATGACATCGTCCTTGACAGAATAAGGCCTGTAGTCGGAATATACCTCGATCACGGTTGACTTGGGAGTCTCCATGTCGGTCTGGATTTCCTTGACGTTCTCGCCCCTGACGAGTTTCGGGGTATTGTTGACCCACTTGGGAGCCTTCTTGCCCTTTGGAAGCGATCCGACATATTTCTCAACAAGAGGTTTGAGAGTCTCGAGATCGACATCTCCGGTTATCACCATAGTCGACCCGGCGGCGTCGGCGAACAATCCGCGGTAATCTTTCTCAACGGTCTGGAGGTTAGCCTCGTCGAAAGTCTCCATCGAGATGAATTTGTTACGAGGATCGTTATTGTACAGATAATCATTAAGTTCCTTCTGCAACTTGAACGCCGGGGTGGCGAGGGCATTGGGAAGGACAGCCTTCAATTGGGCGACGGCGTTGTCCCACTCCTCCTGATCGAAACGAGGCTCGACAAATGTCAGGTAAAGGAGCTGGAACGCGGTCTCCAGATCCTTGACTGAAGACGATCCGGTCACACCATTATAGATCGCGTCAATATAAGATCCGACACGGACATTCTTTCCGGACAGCATCTTCGTGACATCGGTACCTTTGAACTTGGACAAGCCCTGCATGGCTGAGAATGTGCCGTAGATGTTACCATCGAAAGAAGCCAAGTCTTCGGTGGGGATGAGAGTCCGGCCGCCGGCCTTATACATATTAAAGAGTATCTGGTCTTTCTTGTGGTCGGTTGGCAGGACGATAACCTTGACACCATTCTTGAGAGTCCACTCAGTGGCGCCATAGATAGAGGTCTTTGTCTTCTTGACCTTGGAGCCCTTCAGAGAGGAAGGATCCATCAAAGGCTCGGAAGCGGTCTCCTGGGCAGGAGCCTCGATCTCGGCAGACTCGACCTCTTTGAAAACACCAAGAAGCTGATCCTTGGTAGGCGTGGCTATACCGGCCTTCTCGGGGCCGCTGTAGATGACAACCATATTCTCCTCGCCAGGGATCATCTGCTTGATCATCTGGTTCAGGATGGAAGCGTCGATCTGGTCGAGGAAGGCCTTGGCCAGCTCGTATTCCGTCTTCGGCTCCATGTAGGAATAGTTGTCGAAGAAGTTGCTGATCAGAGGATGGACAAACTCGGGATTCTTGCGGGTATCCGCCTCATTCATGGCTTTCTCGAGAGAAGCCAGGATATTGTCCTTCGCCCTTGTCACCTCCGCATCAGAGAAACCGTACTCACTCATCTTCTTGAGCTCGGTAAGGAAGGCACCAAGTCCACCGAGGATGTTGTCCTCCTTGAGCGTCACCTGCCCCATCACTGCCTCGAATGCCTCGCACAGTCTTCCAGAGCCGAACATCCCGGCAAGATAGGGGGCATCAGCCTTCGAAGTGATGTCCGTGAACCTCTCCGACATCACTGAAGCGACCAGGTTCTCGATAAGATCGACGGAATATCCGGCGGGAGTGCTGTTGAGCGCTTCGTCCCTTGCATCGCTCTCCCAAAGGATCTCAACGGAAGGAATGGTAGTCTCGGGATCGGTAATGATTCCAACACGGGGCTCGGAGAAAGGAGTAAGGGTATATTTTTCCTTCGCCTTCGGATTCACCGCCGCGGGAATATCAGCCCAGATCTTCTTGATCTTTGCCTCGACAGCGTCCACATCAACATCTCCCACAACCACGACGGCCTGGTTCCCGGGATGATACCAAGTCTCGTAGAAGGAGACCAGGCTCTCCGGCTTGAAGTTCTCAAGACTTTCCTGAAGGCCGATAAGGGTGCAAGTCGAATACTTGTTGTCACCGTAATAATAAGGGAGTGAACGCTCGAATGTCCTCCACTGGGCATTGCGGCGACTACGTCTCTCCTCGATGATGACAGGACGCTCCTTGTCAATCTCGGCAGGGTCGTTTGTCACGAAATGGGAGTAGTCATGGAGAATCAAAAGGCAGGTGTCAACGACAGTCTCACGAACAAGCGGAATGTTGTTGAGCATGTACTGTGTCTGGTCAATGCCAGTCGAAGCGTTGACGTTGCCTCCGAAAGAAGCGCCGATGCTCTGGAGCCAGTTGAGAATGCCCTTTCCGGGGAAATTCTTGGTTCCATTGAAGCACATGTGCTCCAGGAAATGCGCCAGACCGTCCTGATCGGGTGTCTCCTGGATGGCGCCAACGTTAGTGGCAAGGTAAAACTCCGCCCTCTGGGCAGGCTTGTCGTTGTGCCTGATGTAATAAGTCAAGCCATTATCCAGCTTTCCTTTCCTGACAGCCGGATCGTTAGGCAGCTGCTGGGCTCCGGCCAGAGTGAATCCGAAAGCCAAGGCTGCGAGTAATGTTAATAACTTCTTCATATCAAGTGTATTAGCGTTATTTCATTTAAAAACTCCGCACCACCCGGCACGGAGTTCAGATAACGTTTGACGGAAACTACTCCGCAGGGCTGATAGCGCCCATGGGGCAAGCGTCAGCGCAGGTTCCGCAATCAATGCAGACCTCAGGGTCGATAGTGTAGAAATCTCCCTCGTGGATGGCGCCCTGGGGGCACTCACCGGCGCAGGTTCCGCAAGCGATGCAATCAGTTTCAGAAATCTTGTAAGCCATAATACCTTTAAAATTAAAAAAGTTTCCCTTTCATGTCTTTCCCGTTCGTCGCGGGAATATATTTACAAATATACTAAAAAAATCAATCAATCCAACCAGTTAGGAAGAGGTTCATTATTGGTCTCGAAGGAGAGTTGGTGGTGAGAGTCAGGATCACCAGGCATTCCCCCTTGGGGAAAGATGACGTGTCCAAGGTGACTTCAAGTTTCCCCTTGCTTCCTGGAGCGACATCCCCGAAAGGCATCACGCTCACTTTAGAGCTCTCAGAATCAACCTTATAGACTTTAAAAACGCTCTTCCCCTTATTGGCTATCTCATAAGAGCCTTTCACCTTCGTCCCAACCTTGACCTTCCCGAATGAGAATGTGCTCTCGGCGGCCATGGGGACAGGAGCCGCGTCTCTCTGTTCTTTAGTATAGGAAGAGAAATCCTCCTTGGTGACGGTATATATTCCTATCCTGGACTTTCCAGCTCCCAACTCAGGATTAGGATCCGAAACGAGCGCCTCTGTTCCGGCCTCCTCTTTCGAAGCCTCCGCTGAAGGCCTGACAACCGCTTTATAGACTTTTCCATCAACGAGAGGGGTAGCGTAGTAATAATTCTTGCCCCAATGCTGCCGGTCGGCAGTCACGGTGTACACCATCTTGGAGGTTCCCCCCGCGGGAATCGGGTTCTCAGACAGCTTGACTGACAACCCTTCGCTGACATTCGAGAACTTGACGGTCAAAGGCTTGGTGCCGAGATTGGCCACCATCACCTCCCCGCTACGCTGCTGCCCCTGAGAAAGATTGCCGCCCTTGATGTCGACGGATTTGAAGGCCAGGTTACCGAAACGGACAGGGTACAATTCCCCGAGGCTCAGCTTCTTTTTGTGGCTCTCGCCCCGCAGGCGGAGGATAACAGGCTGCTTTGGCTCGGAGAAGTAAACGGTCAGGTTCTTGTCAAAAGGATAACCGCCCTCATCATTCTTATAGGTAGCCTTGATGGTTCCCTTCTCGCCTGGTTTCAGCGGGGAGCGGGTCCATTCCACATCGGTGCAGCCGCAAGAAGAAACCACGCTGTAGATCACCAGGGGCTTGTCCCCGATATTCGTGGCGGTGAAGGTGGCCGTGACAGGGCCGTCAGTCACAAGGATGTCCCCGAAATCATGGACAGTCTTGTCCAGTTTCACGGTTCCTCCAAAGGTGTTTCCCGCCCCGGAGCCCTGTCCCCAGGCAGGAATCCCGGCGACAAGCGGAAGCAGCGCGAGCAATATGTTAATGACACGATGTCCCATAATAATTATCTTTTCCGTAAGGCCTTTGCAAATACCTTTCCAAACTCCCGGAGATAGTCGGTAAAGATACTTTTTCAAATCCCGGCAAAAATGCGTAAATTTGTATGATTTCGCATCAAGGAGAAAGGAAATGGCAGAAAAAAGGACATTCGAAGAATACACTGACGCCAACATAAAGACCCTGGAAGGGGTCGAGCATATACGAAGAAGACCGGGAATGTACATCGGCCGGCTTGGGAACGGTTCAAACCCGGGAGACGGCATCTATGTCCTTCTGAAGGAGATCGTGGACAACTGTATCGACGAGTTCTCCGCTGGATTCGGTAACAAAGTTCTTATCGACATCGAGGGTAAACAAGTCAGGGTCAGGGACTTCGGTCGCGGTATCCCGCTCGGGTCCGTTGTCAAGGCGACCAGCGAGCTCAACACCGGAGGAAAGTTTGACGACAAGGTCTTCAAGAAATCAGTGGGACTCAACGGTGTCGGAACAAAGGCTGTCAACGCGCTTTCTGAGAAATTTTATGTCGAGTCGTTCCGCGAGGGCGAAAGTTCCTGGGCGGATTATGAGAGAGGTGAGCTGAAAGGCAGCGGGAAGAAAGACAAGGTCAGCGAGAAAAACGGGACCCTTGTGATTTTCACACCTGATGACGAGATGTTCGGAGGTTTCGAGTTCAACATGGACTACGTCGAGACCATGGTCAAGAACTATTCCTACCTCAAAAAAGGCCTGACACTTGTCCTCAACGGAGTTTCCTACAAGTCAGAGAACGGTCTCCTCGACCTTGTGAAGGAGAATATGGCCGAGACCCCTCTGTACGAGCCGATCCACCTTGAGGATGACGACATCGAGATAGTCCTTACCCACGGCAACTCCTACGGCGAGAACATCGCGTCTTTCGTCAATGGCCAGAATACCAGGGACGGAGGTACGCATCTGGCAGCGTTCAGGGAGGCGATAGCCAAGACTCTCAAGGATTATTTCAAAAAGGACTATAAGCCCGAGGACTGCCGCCAGGGCATCATAGGGGCGATCAGCATCCAGATCCAGGAGCCCAACTTCGAAGGACAGACAAAGACCAAGCTCGGATCCACCTACATGTGGGAGAAATACAAGAACGACGAGCACGGTCCAACCATCCGCTCCTTCGTGAATGATTTCGTCGCGAGGCACCTTGACAATTACCTGAGGATCCATCTCGACCTGGTTCCGATCATCGAGAACAAGATCAAGGAGTCACAGGCAGAAAGAGAGGAGATCGCCGGGATCCAGAAGAAGACGCGCGAGAGAAACAAGAGGACCAACCTCTACAACAAGAAATTACGTGACTGCCGGTACCATTTCTGCGACAAGATGCCCAAGGACAAGGAGGACATGGCGGAAAAGACCAGCATATTCATAACAGAGGGAGACTCCGCTTCCGGAACCATCACAAAGGTCAGGAACGCCAACTACCAGGCAGTGTTCAGCCTCAGGGGAAAGCCAATCAACTGCTACAAGGAGAGCCGCAAGAGGGTCGCCGAGAACGAGGAGCTGAATCTGCTGATCTCCGCCCTCGGAGTGGAAGACGACCTGGACAACCTGCGCTACAACAACATCATTGTAGCCACAGATGCCGATGACGATGGGATGCACATCCGCATGCTGGTCCTGACTTTCTTCATGAAATATTACCCGGACCTCATCCGGCGCGGTCACGTCCACATCCTCCAGACTCCCCTCTTCAGGGTCGCCAACAAGAAGGAAAGGCGTTACTGCTATTCCTCCGATGAAAAGGAGAAAGCCATAAAAGAGCTCAAGACATCTGTCCAGATCACCAGGTTCAAAGGTCTTGGTGAGATCTCCTCGAACGAGTTCGTGGACTTCATCGGGGACGACATGAGGCTGGATCTCGTGAAGCTCTCCGACGAGGAATCAATCGCCGACATCATGGAATTCTACATGGGAGACAACACAATCGACCGCCAGAATTTCATCAGGGCGAACCTCAAGTCCGAAGAAGAATTGGAAGACGTTAACATTTAAATACTTACCGAGATGTCACAATGGTCGAGATTCTGCAGGTGGATGCTTAAGAAGATGGGATGGACCACGGTGGGCGGTCCTGTCCCGGAAAAGAAAGCCATCATCCTCGGGGTGCCGCACACCTCGGTGATGGACTTCATCGTCTCGTACTTGTTCTACACCCAGTTTGATGCCCAGAAGGCACACGTGATGATCAAGAAAGAGTTCTTCTTCTGGCCGATAGGTCCCATCATCCGCAAGATGGGAGCGGTTCCTGTGGACAGGAGCAACGCCACGGCGATGGTCAAGAGCCTGATCGACCAGATGGAAGACAAAGAGACATTCATCCTCGCGATAGCTCCAGAAGGCACGCGCAAGGCCATAAAGAAGTGGAAAACGGGGTACCATCTGATCGCCAAAGCTGTCGGATGCCCCGTGTATCTGGGATATTTCGACTGGGGGCGGAAGAGAGTAAGCGCCGGGGAGAAGGTCGAGCTCACTGATGACGCCCGGGCCGACACAGAACGGATCCAGGCGATTTACGAGAAGATGGAGTTGAAAGGGAAGCATCCCGAAGGATTTGTAACTCACTAATTTAGGCATAATGTCAATACAAACCCTATTGAAGCAGAGCAGGGAGAATTACGTCACGACCCTGTCCAAACTATTCGAGATGGCGACAGACACCTTCGCCAAGAGGCCGTTATCCCGCTTCGTTGATGGAGGCCAGGAATATACCTACGACTCCTTCAAGCACAAGTGCCTTGAGTTGTCGCAGCGCTTCAACCGCTTCGGAATCAGCGCCGGAGACAAGGTGGCGATACTCTCGAACAACATGCCCAACTGGACGGTGGCGATGTTCTCCTGTGTGCCTTTCGGCAGGGTGACAGTCCCTATATTACCTGATTCTTCAGAAAGTGAGGTGACCAACATCCTGACCCACGCCGAATGCAAGGCGATATTCATTTCCAGGCGCCTCCTGAAGAAACTCTCCGACGAGATCAAGGATAAGATGACTCTGGTCATTGACATCGAGACTTTCGAGTTCATCAAGAAAGACGACCACGCTTTCACCTGCGAAGGCCATTCCGCAGAGCCGCAGGCCGATGATCTCGCCTCAATTATCTATACTTCAGGAACTTCCGGCAACGCGAAGGGAGTCATGCTCTCTCATCGCAACTTCTGCCAGAACATCATAGCGGCCTTCCATGCCCAACCTGCCGGGAAGAAAGACCGTTGGCTCTCCATATTACCGATGTCCCACACCTACGAGATGGCTTTCAGCGTGCTGTATCCGCTGTTCGTAGGAGGCTGCGTGTATTATATCAAGAAACCGCCGACACCCTCCATTCTCATGGAGGCCATGGATAAGGTAAGGCCTACGATAATGTGCGCCGTCCCCCTTATCATCGAGAAAGTCTACAGGAACAGCGTCGTTCCCACCATCTCCAAGAGCCGCATCCTCTCATGGATGAAAAAGAAGATGCCAAGGGTGCTCTACTGGCTTGTGGGCAGGAAGTTGTACAAGTCTTTCGGCGGCAGGCTCAAATTTTTCGGCGTGGGAGGCTCCAAACTGGACTCAACCGTAGAGGACTTCCTCAACAAGGCCCGCTTCCCTTACGCCATCGGCTACGGCCTGACCGAGACTGCCCCGTTGATCACCAACGCGTGCGTCGGGAAGACCGTTGTCGGCTCGATCGGAGTACCGGCTTACAATGTCCAGGTCAAGCTCCAGAATGTCGATCCGGAAACTGGTGAGGGCGAGATAATCGCCAAGGGTGACAACGTCATGCTTGGGTACTACAGGGATCCGGAGCGCACCAGGGCCGCGTTGACCGACGACGGCTGGTTCCGCACCGGCGATCTCGCCTGCATGGACGCCAAAGGCCGGTATTACATCAAAGGCCGCCTGGGGAACATGATCGTCGGCCCTTCCGGAGAGAACATCTACCCTGAGGAGATCGAGCAGGTCATCAACAACATGAGAGGGGTCAACGAATCCCTTGTCATCGAAAGGGACGGCAAGCTGGTAGCCTTGGTGAAATTCGACGAGAATGTCATCGACTGGGGGATGATCGAGAAGGAGGAGAAGTTCTTCGAGAACCTGGAGTCCTGGAAGAAGGCCGTGATGGAATATGTCAACAAGAGGGTCGGCAAGCAGTCCAACATCGGAGAGGTGGATGCCATGAAAGAAGACTTCGAGAAGACAGCCACGCAGAAGATCCGCCGGTTCAAGTACAAATCCTTTAAGCCCGAGGATGGGCCCGAGGACAAGAAGGAAGAATAAACCCTATTCAGAGAACAAACTTATCAGCGTGTCCTTGCGGAGGTCCCCAAGGTCCAGTCCAGCTTGCTCATTTTCAGCGACTTCCGTAAATCCAGCCTTAAGGAGAAGCGACTTCAAGTCCACAAAGCAAGCCGCCTTCCTGGCGATGATGGAAGCCTTGTCGGAGGCATCCATCCCGGCGCTGACACGGGAATTCCCTACCCCAAGACTCATCATGAATATCTTCCCCCCGCTCACCGCGGCGATCATGGACTGGCGAAGATCGGAAGTCAGATCCTCATTGACTACCATGCTGTTGGGATCGACCATATATCCCCTCTTCAAGTCAAGGATCTTTTCCTGGCCGAAGAAGAAGCGGAACCGGCTCCCCTGTTCCCCATTGTAACGGTTGCAGAATATGATTCCGTCATCACAGGTCCCTTTGCAATAAAGGACCTCGCTGGCTTCCGGATCAGCGTTGGTCATGTCGCCGGAATAGACAGCGTGACCGGTATTGTAGACGCTGTTCCAACCGACCTTCTGACCACCAAGATCGACAAAGCTGATGTCGAAATCATAAGTCCCCCACTCGTTCTTCCAATATATTCCGAAAAAGTTGTTCTCGCTCAGAGGGTACCATGAGCCGAAAGGATAGTTCCCTATGAAGTTCTTCTCCGAGGAAGGGCATGCCAGGACGACTTTCTCCGGGAACTTCACCGGGCAGGCCTTCGGGGACAGGATTTGGACCAGACGATTCTCCAGAAGCACCTCAAGATCAGCATAATAATCCTTCAAACCGGCGAATTCCTTCTCTTCAACAGGAGCCACAAAGGTCTTCCCATTCCGGATCATGAACATCCGCTTTGAAGGCGATTCCATCATGAGGGCACGTTCCCGAACCGCCTGAAGCAAAGAGACCGTCTTGAACGCGTTAAGGCCCTCCAGACGACTGGAGATTACCTCCATAGGTCGCTTTTCAGCTAGCAGGGTCTCCCAATACCCAGGTTTAAGAGGCTTATGGAGTTTCACGGCTTTCCTGCGGATCTGGTTAATCACCCTCCTGGAAGGAGAAGGCTCCGTCACCATCTTTTTCTCAACGGTGTCGTAAAACCTCGTCTCATGCGTCCTGAACGCCAGGAAAAGGTCTTTGAAACGGTAGAAGATAGAAGCCAAGGCATCCGTTTCCTCATCTGTCAACTTTTTGAAATCAAACTGGCTGGCGGTTTGCTTGATCCTTCTTATCAAATCATCGTTCTTTATCAGGAGCGTCATCCCGGTCGACTCATAGACGATGTATCTCAGGAGGGCGACAGGGTCGGAGGGTCTTATCCCAAGCTTTGAAGCCAGGATCGAGAGAGCCTCCCTGTTGCGTACTGAATCGATGTCGAGTTTCGCGTCAGGATTGGACTTGAGGTAATCTACAATTTCCCCGCTGACCGCCTTTACTGTGACCGGATTAAGGGCGATCCCGCTGGTCACCAGACCCATGCAGCGCTTGTATAACTCTTCCCGGGATATTGGCCGGATGACAGTGTACCGGGAGAAATCCGGAGCCTCCGCCCCTTCATTGGGGACATAGCCGTTACCTGACAAAGTATAATCCGCCCCGTAGGTCGTGGAATAATGCGCGACCTGATCCAGGAACAGTTCCCACCTGTCCTTCGAGACCACATCGTCCCAAGCCTTGTAAAAAGTGGAGTTGGGATCAATGGCCTCGGCCTTGACAAAAGCGGCGACATCCTCGTTGAGAATCTCAGGATGAATAATGAAACCCCTTTTAAGGGCTTCAGCCTGAAGGGCTTCCGGATCTTGAACCGGCTTGGAGGCCGTCGTCGCCGCCTTGAAGAATTTTATGAGGACAGGATGCATATTCAATAAAAAAAGGACCGCGGAAAGTAAAACGAAGCCCGAAGGCTCTCAAACAAAAGGAACTTTCTATGCGGTCCTAAGTAAATAGGTCTATTTCAGCTGGAGACCGTCCTTGAAGGCATTGCCGACAGTCTCGCCGAGAACGATGTACTTGTTGTTGAACGGGTCGAACGTGATGGGCTGAAGCTTTTTCACATCCACATTTCCGTTCTCGTCAAGAATGCTCTCGTCGGCGCTCACATTAACGATCTCGCCTTTGAGGACTCCAGTCTCCTCATCGTAGGAGATGAGCTTGCACTCAAGAGCGAGCGGAAGCTCCTGGATGAGAGGAGCGTCGACAAAAGAGGACTTTTCCACATGCCATCCAGCTCGGGCGACCTTGTCAGGAACCTTGTTGCCGGAGACGACGCCCACATAGTCACAAGCGACCAGCTGGGGCAAGGTACCCATGCTCACTGTGAAGGCTCCCCTCTCCCGGAGATCCTTGACGGTTTTGTGGCCTTTGCTGAGATCCATGGTAATCTCCTTATAATCAGATAATCCACCCCAGGCCGCATTCATAGCTGAGGGAACATCATTCTCGCCATAAGCGGCGATGATCAGAACGGGTTGAGGATATGTGTAGGGCTTCGCCCCGAAATTCTTTCTTGCCATAGTGTTATTATTTATAGATAGATCATTGATTACTTCCTTGGAAATGCTAATTTAGGCAATTAGAACGTCTTTTCCAAATGCACCCGCTGTCATCCTGAGCGAAGCGAAGGATCTACCTGACCTGAATCCGAGACCTTTGTGCCCCGTGCCGGAATTAAGGCCTCAACGGGCACGGTAGCCCCAAAAACGCCTTCCCCTGCCGAAGAACGACCAAATTTCGGGCAAGGTCTAAAAATGAGCTGGGGACCTTGCCTGCCGAATCGGCCTCCCAGAGCCCTGTGGGGCATTTTCACAAGGCAAGGTCTAAAGCCTAAAATCAGACCTTGCCCGATGTGCTTCATTTATGGTTAGTTCCCTGATATCCTAACCGGCCTCGGAATCAACGACATAGTCTGGTTCGTCGGCAAGACCGACACCGCAGCCCGCATCGCATTAGCCGCCAATAGGCTTAGATAGCCATAATTGACTACTTAGGGAACTCATCAAAGAGCTTGTCAAGTTCCCGTTTTAACCAGGGCACATCGTTAACAGCGGTATCCCATAAAACTTCAGGAAGGACTGAGGCGTATCCATGCACAAGGATATGCCTCATCTTGATTACCGCATCCCATGGAATTGAATTGACGCTATCCCTGAAGTCTTTAGTCAGCATATAGGCTGCTTCCCCTATAATTTCTACATTTTTCAAAACAGCATAATACCGAAGCTTGTCTTTTGAAAAATCAATAAAGGATAAACCATCCACAAAACTGATAACATTATTCGAGGCTTCTATCATATCCTCAATTCGACCTTTGTCCCTATCAGGTTCTCTCATATATCAAGACTCTTTCCTTCATCACATTATCTGCCGCAAAAGGCTTCAAAGAACCTTCCGCCACCAAGTCAATACTCTTTTTAAGACGTTGCTCCAGATCGATCGAGAACTGGGACATTTGAAGCAGTCCAACCTTTGAACCACGTTGGAAATCCACTAAAATATCAATGTCACTATTTTCTGTTTCCTCCATCCGAGCATAAGATCCGAACAACCAAGCTTTGATGATGGGAGTATCCCGTAAATAATCTTGGATAATCCTAACGACCTCAATTCTATTCCGGTCAATCCCGGATATCATCAGCGAGACCTCTTCTTTCTCTCCTTTTCTGGATGCATATCTCAATAATTTACTTTTGTTCACATCGTAAGTTTCAAAAGCTTTCTGGAAGATCTTGTTGAGAGATTTCGAGGCAGATGAGTACTCCTTATCAGAAGCTTGATCGACAAGTAACTTCTCAATGGAAGGAACTGGAACACTATCTTGCAAGTTAACAGGAGCTTCAGAGACAAGTGGTTTAACCAGGATAAAATCAGTGAGTTCATCAATCATCAGATATGCTTTCTTGATGTTTACCGCTCTTCCAAAATTAGCTTTCAGCTCCCGGGCAACCTCATCAACATCATTCTTTGGCACCTCAACGAGGAGATTCCCACCGAGACCGGAAATGCAGTGATTCATCCCCACAAAGCGAGATGTGAGGAATCCGTTAACCTCCAACATTTTAGGAGAAATGTCAAGTTTAAACCGCATATTATCGTTTTCGCAAATATAACTATTATGGCAATATTTTACAAATATTGCCGAAAACAACTCATGTAGTCGCTATCCTCTCGACCAATCCCGCTGACATCCTAAGCGCAGCCCTGTTATCCTGAGCGCGGCGAAGGATCTACCAGCCTTGAAGTATCATCGCCCCGTGCCGGAATTAAGGCCTCAACGGGCACGGCAGCCCCAAAAACGTCTGCCCGTGCCGAAAATACGGCCGAAACGGGCACGGTCTAAAAAAGAAAAAAGCGACACCCGGATGGGCATCGCTTTATCATTTTCATTCGATGTCTTAGGCTTCGGCCTCGACGACGAACTTGACAGCGGCCTTGACAGCCTTGTAGATCTTGACAGTACCCTCGTACTCGCCAAGGGCTTTGATGTCCTCGGGAATAGTGATGTTCTTCTTGTCAATCTCAATGCCGAGAGCTTTGAAAGCATCCTCGATCTGAGCTGTGGTGACAGAACCGTAGATCTTACCGGCCTCGCTGACCTTGACGGTGACCTTGGCGGTCGTAGCCTCGATCTTGGCGGCGAGAGCCTCGGCGTCAGCGACGAGTTTGGCCTCTTTATGAGCCCTCTGACGCTTTGTCTCCTCAAGCTGCTTGATGGCAGAAGGAGTAGCGACAATAGCGAATCCCTGAGGAATCAGATAGTTAAGTCCATAACCACCCTTGACCTCGACCACATCACCGGCCTCGCCGAGATTGGCAACTTCTTTCTTGAGTATAATCTTCATAATCTCGGTCTCCTATTATTTAAGAAGGTCAGTGACATAAGGAAGCAGAGCGAGGGAGCGGGCCCTTTTGACGGCCTTGGCAACCTTCCTCTGGAACTTGAGGGAAGTACCGGTGATACGACGGGGAAGAATCTTACCCTGCTCGTTGAGGAACTTCTTGAGGAACTCGGGGTCCTTATAATCGACATACTTGATGCCAGCCTTCTTGAAGCGGCAATATTTCTTCTTCCTGACCTCGACTGTCGGAGGGTTCAGATAGCGGATTCCAGCGTTCTGAGCGTCATTCTGTGCCATAGTGATATCCTCCTATAATTAAGCGTTGTTCTCTTCAGTGTTCTCTTCGGCCTGGGCAGGCTCAGCGGGAGCGGCTTCCTCGAAGACGGGCTCAACGACGGGCTCGGCGGGAGCGGCCTCCTCGACGACAGGCTCGGCAGGGGCAGCGGCAGCCTTGGCCCTGTTCTGACGGCGGCGCTCGGCGTATTCGACGGCGTCCTTGTCAAGAGCGACTGTCAGGTACCTGATGATCCTCTCATCACGGTAATACTGGGTCTCCAGAGTCTCCACGAAAGAGGGCTCAGCCTGGAACTGGATAAGATAATAGAAGCCAGAGGTCTTGTGCTGGATCGGATAAGCCAGCTGACGGAGTCCCCAGTCTTCCTCGTACACAACCTCGCCGCCGTTATCAGCGATGAGCGTGGTGTACTTTGCAACCGCTTCCTTCATCTGTTGGTCAGACAAAACGGGAGTAGCGATGAAAACGGTCTCGTACTGTTTTAACATTTTGCTGTAAAGTTTTGATAATTAATAAAATACAGTCCTTTCGAGAACGTATGCCTTCTCAAAAGGACTGCAAATATAGCAATTATTCCTGAATCCGCAAAAAGATTCTTCGCTTCGCTCAGAATGACACTTACTTAGCGGGAATATTCTCCAGCACGGTGGTGAGGAACTTCCAGGTCTGGGCGACAGTGTCGATCTTCACCCTCTCATCCGGAGAATGAGGATGCACGATGGTGGGTCCTATCGAGACCATCTCCCAGTTCGGATACTTAGCCCCCATGATGGCGCACTCAAGTCCACCATGAGTCGCTGTAATCTTGAGCTCCCTGCCGAAGAGGCTCTTGTAAGTGTCCTCGAGGACTTTGATCATCGGAGTACCAAGCTTCGGGGTCCAGCCGCTGTAAGCTCCTGATGTTGAATACTTGGCGCCAGCGAGCTCAAAGACATAGCGGATCGAGTCGGCGAGATACATCTTCGCGGAGTCGATTGAGCTTCTCGTCAGTGAATGGACTGTCAAGTGGCCCTTGGCGGTACGAATGATAGCCATATTGGTGGAAGTCTCCGTGAGGCCGGGGATGGTGTCACTCATCCTGCGCACTCCATGCGGGCAGGCGATGATGGCCTTCAGGGCCCTATCGATGACCTTGGGGCTGATGTAACGGGCGGGAACCTTATCCACGCTCTCGACATACATGACCATGCCGGGATCGGAATATTGGAACTCGAACCTGCACTCCTCAAAGATGCCCTCAACAACTTCTTTGACCTTCTTGGTCAGCTCGGAAGGAAGGACGATGACAGCCTGCGCCTCGAACGGGATGGCGTTGCGCAGGGATCCTCCGGAGATTCCGGCGACCTTGACCTCGGCGAACTTGCCGGTCACAGCCTTCAGGATGCGGCAAATAGCCTTGTTGGCATTGCCCCTGAAAAGGGAAATGTCCATTCCAGAATGTCCACCCTTAAGGCCTTTGATAGTAATCATATAGGAGACATACCCCTCGGGGGTCTTGTAAGTCCTGTAGGAGAAATCGGCGGTGCCGTCGATTCCGCCGGCGCAACCAGTGCAGAGCTCTCCTTCCTCCTCAGAGTCGAGGTTCAGCAATATATCGCCTTTCAGCACACCGGGTTTAAGGCTGCTGGCTCCGGTCATACCGGTCTCCTCATCGTAAGTGATAAGGGCCTCCAGAGGTCCATGCTTCAAAGTCTTGTCCTGAAGGACTGAAAGAGCGAGGGCTACTCCGATGCCATTGTCGGCTCCGAGGGTAGTTCCCTTCGCGGCGACCCACTCCCCTTTTATCTCGGTCTCGATCGGATCTGTGAGGAAGTCATGTTTTGTCTCGGCTGTCTTCTGCGGAACCATATCCATGTGGGCCTGCATGATGACGCCCTTAAGGTTCTCATAGCCAGGGGTGGCCGGAGCGGTGAATATGATGTTGCCGGTGTCGTCACGCTTGACATCGACGCCGTGTTTCTTGCCCCATTCGAGCAGATATTCCTGGACTTTCTCCTCGTGCTTCGACGGACGGGGAATCCTTGTCAGGCCATAGAAGTTCTCCCATACGGCCTTTGGCTCTAAATCTCTAATTGTCATAATGTTATTATGTTTAATGTTATAATTGGCAATAGATTCTTCGCTTCGCTCAGAATGACATTGTCATCTTGAGCCGCGAAGCGGCGAAAGATCTACTTCGACGAAATCGGGAAATAGCTCTCGACGCCGAGCTGATAGACGGCAACCCTGTCCTGGAGGATCGGGTTGACCCCGTCGGTAAGCTTGACGGCGCAAATCGCCGGAATCCTATAGACAGCGACGGCTCCCTTGGCGGCAGACGCCTTGCCAGAAGCCTGGGACACCGGCTGAGGGACAAGTTCGAGAAGGTAAGGCTTCCCGGACACATTGTCGGCGGAGACGATGCCCTCGGAGTCTGAAAGACGGAACGCCACATAAGCCTGAGACTTGCGGTCCTTCTGGGGAACGACGTCACATTTCATCTTCTGCGTCTGGAAATCACTGTAACCCACAAACATGGACATATATTCCTTCTCCAAAGCGGCGATCTCCGAAAGAGCCGCTCCCATGGCCTCGCCACTATAGGTAGCGTCAGTGTCTCCGGTCACGATCTGGACCCTCTTCTTCCTCAGGTCGAAAATCATGTCGGCAGCCTCTTTGGCTCTTTGCTCAAGAGTCTTCTGGACCACCATGTTCTGCTGCACGGCCACCCGACTGCCGTCGACCCCGCGGTAAAGGGTCGTAGCCTCGGAGGTGAGGTTAGAGCTCACACCCTTGTCGGAGAAATCAGCATCAGCCTGGGAGGCAAAGCGCCACTCGGCCCCGTTCCCGAATGAGCCGTCGTTGACGGCCACAAGTCCCTGCGAAGTAAGGGCGAGGAAGGACATCGCTCCTTTATCGGGAGTGATGTAGTACCTGTAGTTCTGGTCAGCCTCGATGTGGGGAGTCATCTTGACAGAGCTCAAAGAGCAGGTCTGCTGGTCTTCCTGGCGAGCGTTGACACCCAGGTACTTCTGGGCGAACTTGGCATAAGGGCCAGCATGGAAACTCTCCCGGACGGCCTCGACCTCAAGGGTTATCGTGGTCTGCGGCAGGGCGTAGGAGACAGTCCCCATGGCGTCCTGGGCCTTGGCTCCGACCAGAGGGATCAAAGCCAGGGCGATTGTCAGTTTTGTGTTCAGTCTCATATTCTTAGAATTTTACAATTATTACTTTTTCCATCTTTTATGTGTCCAGAGGTAGCACCAAGGAACGGCCTCGATGTCTTTCTGTAGCAAGGCGTAATATTCCTCCATGATCTCCTTCACCGAAAGCTTCGAAGCGTCGGGGCAGATCTGGGTGAACCGCCATTCGTAATGACCCTCACCGGTCGGGAACAAGCTGGCGTACAGCACGCTCCAGCCAAACTTCCGGGCCAGGGACGCTCCCCCGAACATCGTCTTGGTCTCCTGATGGAGGAACTCAACCGGGAGGTCCGCCACTGAGTCCCTGTAGGGGCACTGGTCCGAGAGCATGTTGACCACCAGCTTCCGGTCCTTGTTCTCCAGGACATGACGCAGGATGTTCTCCGTGGAGATATAACCTTTATAATCAATACGCTTCACGGGAGCGCAGCGGCTGTCACCCATAATCTTGTCCCACATGCGGCTCTTCAGGGGCTTGTAAACGAATATCAAATCGTCCGGGACAAGGCCATCAATTATCTTGCCGTCCGGGCGGTAATCGTAGTTAAGGCAGCCTCCGAGGAGCTCCCAATTTCCGAAATGCGAGGTCAGGACCGCCACGCCGGGGCTTTCTGAATATGCCTTCTCGAAAACCTCGATGTTGGAATATTCCACGATCCTCTGCCGACGGAGACGCTCGGGATTCCGGCATCCGCTGAACCATACCGCCTCAGCTACAAGGCGCCCGAAATGCTTGTAGAACTCGTCCGCTATAGCACTGATCTCGTGGTACTTCTTGTCAGGGAAGGAGCGTGACAGGTTAGTCATCACCACATCCCGACGGTAACGCATGACATTTTTCAGGAGCCATGACAGGAACCGGGCGAAGGCGTAATGGACCTTCAAAGGAAGGGCCGAAAGAACCCTCATGAGTCCAAGCATTATGATTGTTCCTATCAACATATCGTCAGATTACCAATTCTACAAATATAACAAAAGCCCTTAAATAATCATAATGTGAACAAATGCCATTATTTTTATTATATTTGTATGAATATGACTGTTGAGGATCGCATATCAGGTTTTTCAGACCATATCTTTTGGGACGTGGACAAAAGCGCAATCAGTTACGACAACCTGCGGTTTTTAGTCCAAAGGGTTCTTGAATATGGGAAGCTCGAGGACTGGAAACTGTTGCTGGACATATATGGCCTGGACAAGATAGTGGATTCCGCAAGACGACTCAGAACTTTGGAACCCAAGGCGTTATCTTTTATCAGTTCTATCTCGGGCACACCGTTAAACCAGTTCAGATGTTACACTTCGAGACAATCGACCCCAGAACACTGCGCCTTCTGAAAGAACTGCAGAGCGAGTCCCTTTTCCTTGGAACCCGCCTGGTTGGAGGGACCGCGCTCGCCCTTCAACTCGGACACCGCAGTTCTATCGATTTGGACTTATTCGGTTCCCTGCAAGTCCAATCTGAAGAAATCAGAGTCAAACTGTCCGATGCGCATCGACTTACCGTCCTGAAAGAATCAGACAATATAAACATCTACCTCATCGACGATGTGAAGGTTGATTTTGTCAATTACAAATATGGCTGGATAGATGACGCCGTCCTTGATGAGGGGATCTCCTTGGCAGGCATCAAAGACATAGCCGCAATGAAGATCGCCGCAATAATCGGAAGGGGTTCAAAAAAAGATTTCATCGACCTGTACTTCTTATTGAGATTTTTCAGTCTGAGTGATATACTGGATCTATACATGTTGAAATACCCTGACGGGTCAGTCTTCACCGCGATGAAAAGTCTCACTTATTTTGAAGACGCTGAACCTGATCCAATGCCGGTGATGTTTGAGGGCATTGGCTGGGAAGCAATGAAAACAACGGTTTTGGAAGCTGTCAAAGCCTTGTAACATGAAATAATCATAATTAATTATTTGTTGTAATATGTTCAAAAACCAACCAAAAGGTCTATTTGCCCTGGCCCTAGCCAACACTGGCGAGCGCTTCGGGTACTACACAATGTTGGCCATCTTCCTCCTGTTCATTCAGGCGAAGTTCGGCTTCTCGGCGGCGACAGCCACCCAGATTTATTCCATCTTTCTCGCCGGTGTTTATTTCATGCCGCTGCTAGGAGGTATTCTTGCCGACAAGATCGGTTACGGTAAATGCGTGACAATCGGTATCGCAGTGATGTTCTGCGGTTATCTTTGTCTAGCTATACCCACCGCGCCTGACACTGCCGGCAAGGTTTTGATGTTCGGTGCCTTGGCTCTCATAGCTGTAGGAACAGGCCTTTTTAAGGGCAACCTTCAGGTGATGGTTGGCAACCTCTACGATGATCCTAAATACGCTGCCAAGAGGGATTCAGCATTCAGCCTTTTCTATATGGCTATCAATATCGGAGCCATGTTCGCTCCGTCAATGGCCAAAGCGGTCACTAACCACTTCCTCGGCAAGGCTGGCCTAGTCTATGTGAAGGAAATTCCCGCCCTGGCACACCAGTTCCTTAACGGAACCATCACTCCGGCCAACCAAGAGACCCTCACCAATGCCATTGCCAGCAGTATGCCCGCAATGGCAGGTGGCAATCTTGGAGACTTCTGCAACCTTTACATCGAGAAACTCTCTGGCGCTTACAACTACGGTTTCGCTGTGGCTTGCGTGTCGCTGATCCTCTCGGTCATCATTTATTTCTCCTGCAAGTCTTGGTTCAAGCATGCTGATGTCAACGCCAAGCAGGCTGCCGCCAAGAGCGACGCGCCTGTGGTTGAGCTTACTCCTCAGCAGACAAAGAGCCGTGTGACCGCCCTTATGTTCGTCTTCGCCGTGGTTATATTCTTCTGGATGGCATTCCATCAGAACGGTGCCACGATGACTCTATTCGCCCGTGACTACACCCAGGCTTCCGTTACTGGTGGTCTGCGTATCGGATTCAATATCTGGGCCTTAGCTCTGATAGCGGTTTCCATCTATACCTTGTTCGGCTTCTTCCAGTCCGAGAACACCAAAGGCAAGATGATAAACGGACTTGTGACCCTCGGCCTTTGGGGCGGAGCGTTCGCTCTCTATAAGAGCATGCCTGCGACTGTGGCTATCCAGCCTTCTGACTTCCAGCAATTCAACCCCTTCTATGTGGTCGCTTTGACACCGGTCTCCATGGCTCTGTTCAGCGCTTTGGCGAATAAAGGCAAAGAGCCTTCCGCTCCCAGGAAGATTGGAATCGGAATGTTCGTCGCATCATTAGGCTTCCTTGTCCTGATCCTGGCATCCCGCGGGCTGGCGTCCCCGAAAGAACTCGGTGGAACCGTATCCCCTGACCTTGTGTCACCCGGCTGGCTGATCTCAACCTATCTGGTTCTGACCTTCGCCGAGTTGCTCCTGAGCCCTATGGGTATTTCCTTCGTTTCGAAGGTGGCACCTCCGAAACTCAAAGGCGCTATGATGGGTTGCTGGTTCGCAGCAACAGCTGTCGGCAACTACCTGGTGTCAATTCCTGGCCTTTTGTGGAATAAGGTTCCGCTCTGGGGCGTCTGGGGACTGCTCCTCGCGTTGTGCGTTATTTCAGGTCTGGTGATGTTCTCGATGATGAAGAAACTCGAGGCCGCTACGAAAGACTAGACTTTAGCCCCTTTAGGATGGGTGACACCATATCCGAAAAGGGAATAATCGCCTTTACATGGATCACCGGGGAAGATGTCATCGAACACCCCGGTGATTTCTTTTACTGTCACTATGTCCTTGGGCTTGCGGCAGGTCAGTCCGAGAGCCACGGCCTCGTCGTAAACATGGACATCCAGGGGGATCAGAAGAGAAGCCGGATCGGTGTCTTTCCAAAGGCCGAGATCGACTTTCCCGTCACGGCGGACCATCCAGCGACGCATCATGTTAATTTTCTTGTTGGGAGCCTTTGGGTCGGGTTTCTGGCCGTAAATACGGACACGTATCTCCTCTTGAGATAAGGGTTCAAGGCTCGAAAGTTCCTCATACACAGCCTTAAGGCGGGCGCATATTGCCGCCACCTCGCTCCACTTGACCGTACGGTGGGCGCTGCAGTCGTCGCACCTCCACTCCCCTCTCATCACATAGTCGTAGGGCTTCCAGGCCATCTCGTCAAAAAGCCTCCCGCAGTCCCGGACAATCATCGCCCTTCTGCCCCAGGCGAAATGGGCGGCGAAAACGGCAGCCACCTCAACATCCTTGACGGAGGCCTTACCTGAGCGTTCCAGTTCAGCGAACCTCCTTGGGAACGAGATCGGATCTTCTTCGAAATATTTTGGATCATTATATGTCTCGGCCCAGAGGACGAGCAGGTCTTTTGTATTCTTATCCATTGTCTGACATTTGTTTACGTGCCCATGGCATTACCTTCGCCGGGGACTTCTTAAGCAATATAAGGTCTCTCATTTTCTCGAAATATGGCTGGGTGTGTCTGAAATACGCTTTCAGTCCCAAGCAAAGGGCATTGCGAACGTCAAACCGGTGCTTGGGACACTCTCCCCGGCAAGCGAAATAAAAACGGCATTTCTTACACTCCAGAGGCAGGTTTTCCCTTTTGGCGACACCGAAACGGAAGCGTTTGGGATCCTGGTAAATCTCAGCCAAAGGACGCTCGAGAATATTCCCGAGAAGATATTCAGGATAGACGAAATGGTCGCAGTTATAGACGTCGCCATTATGCTCCACCACCAGACAGTCCCCGCAAGTCTCGCACATCGAGCAAACTCCCGGCTGGACATGGCAGTATTGCGCCAGGGTAGCGTCGAACATCTGGACAAAGTACTCTCCCACATCGCTCACGACCCACTCGTCGAAGATGTCATTCAGGAAATTTCCGTACCCCTCGGCGCTGACGCACCACGGAGCCAGACGGGCCCCTTCAGTCTCCGGAGAAACTATCACCGGACGCTTGAAATCAGGCCTGTCAACGACATGCTCAACCGCCGGAAGGAACTGCATGTAATGGCTTCCTATAGACTTGAAGAAGGAATATATCTCCTTTCCCCTACCCTCGCATTGGGCACTCACGACACTGAGGGTATTGAACTCCACTCCGAAACGGCGGAGCAGATCAACGGAGATCATCACCCTCTCCCAGGTCGGCCTCCCCATCTTGTCCCGGCGGAACCCATCGTGGATATCCTCCGGTCCGTCGAGAGACACTCCGACAAGGAAGTTATTCATTCTGAAGAACTCAGCCCACCTGTCAACAATAAGGGTGGCGTTGGTCTGGATCGTGTTGACTATCTTCTTGCCGTTTGAATATTCCCTCTGCCAGGCCACGGCTTTCTTGTAGAAGTCCAGCCCGAGCAGAAGGGGCTCACCTCCGTGCCAGCAGAATGTGATTTCAGGGACCGCGTTGGAGGTAATATATTGCCGGATATATTCCCGGAGCAAGTCGTCGCTCATCACCGCCTCCTTCCCGCCATACTGGATGGCCTTGTCGAGGTAGTAGCAATAGGAGCAATCGAGGTTGCAGGCCGATCCGGCCGGCTTCACGATGGTGGAGAAGGCGGTCGGCCGCGACTCTTTCACGGCATCTGCTAGAGTGACTGTCCGGGAATTATTCATTGGATAGCTGCCTATTGACGCGAATTTAGTATTTTTGCAGGACTATGCCACGGCTTTTCATCATATCCGGCTGTAATGGCTCAGGTAAGACGACCGCGTCGTACGCTGTGCTGCCCGAACTTCTGGGCTGCAGCGAGTTCGTGAATTCGGACGAGTTCGCCAAGAGCCTCTCGCCTTTTAGCCCGGAAAAGGCTTCTGTCGGCGCCAGCCGGTACATGCTCCTTAAAATGAGGCGCCTTCTGGAGCGGCGGGCCGATTTCGCCATAGAGACAACTCTGGCCACAAGGTCTATGCTGAAGATGATTAAGGACGCGCAGGAGGCAGGTTATTTCGTGACCATCCTCTACCTTTGGCTGAATTCCCCAGACCTTGCCGTCGCGAGAGTCAAGGCAAGGGTGGCGGCCGGGGGGCACAACATCAAGGAGGAGACCATCCGGAGACGCTACAGCGTGGGGCTCCACTACCTGTTCAGGGACTTCATGCCCCTGTGCGACAGGTGGATCCTGTGCGACAACTCCGAGGACAGGCTCGAGATAGTGGCCGAGAGTTCAGAGGCCGGGATCACCGTCAGGAATCCGGAGACTTTCGGAAAGATAAAGTCTGTGAATTACGAGTACGAGAAAGAATTGAAAGAAGAGGGAAAGAAGAAGAATGTTTAATCCAGAGAATTATTACTTGGACTTGTTCCAGGTCACGCCCGGGACGCTTGAGGAGCTTTCTGGTTTGGGAATCAAGGAGGGCGGCAGTTATTGTGACCTGTTTTTCGAGAACACTACTTACCACGAGTTGCTGCTGCGGGACGGGATCGTCTCGTCGGGTGGTTTCCATATTGATTATGGTGTCGGCATACGTGTCCTTAAAGGCGACCGCACCGGCTACGCCTACTCCGAAAGCACGGATGCCCGTTCAATGCGGGATGCTGTCAAGGCCGCGTCGCTAATCGCTTCCTCAGGGCCGGACCGACCTCTGGCCCCGTCCGCGTCCATCCTCGCGCCCTTCGACTCCGCTCAGGGACCGCTGCGGCTGAGTACGGCCGGTGACCAAGGTCGGCTCCGGCAAGACCAGCGATGCCGCCAAGGCGACAAAACAGCGAGCCGGCAATTCACAACGGACTACTACCCGTTCAAGCAGGATTGGAGGGCCGCTGAGGCGGGAGGGTTCGTTCCTTACATGGAGAAGCTGCAAAGGAAGATCAGCGCCGCTGACCAGAGGGTCTTGAAAGTCATAGTCTCCCTGTCTGACCAAGTCAGCGACATCATGATGTACAACTCCCTCGGCGAACTCACCTTCGACACCCGCCCTATGGGCACAATCGCGGTCTCGGTAGTATTCGGGCAAGACGGGAAGGTCGAGAACAAGACCGTTTCCAGGAGTTTCCGCACCGGAACGGAGATGCTCACCCAGGAGCTTCTCGACGAGATCGCCTCGGAGGCCGTCAATGGAATCGACGAAAGATTCGCCGCCAGAAGGCCAAAGGGCGGCCAGATGCCTGTCGTGATGGGTGCCGGAGCATCTGGAATCCTCCTCCACGAAGCCATGGGCCACGCTTTCGAGGCTGATTTCAACCGGAAGGGCCAGTCCATATTCAGCGGAAGGATCGGAGAGAAAGTCTGCCGCGAGGAGATCTCGATTGTCGATGACGGGACCATCCCCGGCAACAGGGGCGCCGTCAATTTCGATGACGAAGGAGTTCCCGGGCAGAACACATTCATGGTCAGGAACGGAGTGCTGGAGTCATATCTCCACGACAGGATAAGCGCGGCCCATTTCGGAGTCGCGCCCACGGGTAACGGCCGCAGGGAGAGCTTCCGGTACGCCCCTATTCCAAGGATGAGAGCCACTTACATGCTCGGAGGCAACTCCACCAAAGAAGACATAATCGCCTCCGTGAAGAAAGGAATATATGTCGACCAGTTCAGCAACGGGCAGGTCCAGATCGGAGAGGGAGACTTCACCTTCTTCGTCAAGAGCGGCTTCCTGATCGAGGACGGCCGCCTGACAATGCCTGTCAAGGATATTAATATAATAGGCAATGGTCCCCAGGCGTTGGCTGACATCGTGGCGGTCGGGAACGACCCCAAGGTGGACGAAGGGGCTTGGACATGCGGGAAAGGCCAGAGCTGCCCGGTCTCATGCGGGATTCCGACCGTGCTGGTCAGCAATCTTACAGTTGGAGGAGAATAAGATGGAAGAGATTATTGGAATGTTATCCCCTGAGGAGATAAAAATAGCGGACAAATGTGTTGAGAAAGCCCTTGGAATGGGGGCCACGAAAGTCCGGGTTACTTTGAGCAAAAGCCTCATGGAACTTTTCGGTATACTGAACGGTGAGCTGGACAAGGTCAGCCATTGCATGGACCGCTCGATGAGCGTCTGTCTTTTCACGGATGGAAAGTACGGCACGTTCTCCACCAACAGGCTTGTTGAAGACGAGCTGGATGATTTCCTGGCAAAGTCATTAGCCACTGTCAGGATGCTAGCCGAGGACCCTTGCAGGGATCTGCCAGACCCATCCAGAACTGCGAAAGAAGCCATCACAGGCAAGGAATTGGACCTCTACGATGACTCATACCCGTCCCTCACTCCCGACCAGAGACTCCGAATGGCACTTGGCGCTTCCGTATTCAAGAAGCATGAGCCGGAAGGCCTCATCTCGGAAGAGGGAGAGTATTCAGACTCAATCTACGACATCCTGACCTTGGACTCGAACGGCCTGCGTTGCCGCCACATTGAGACTTCTTTTGAATATGGGGTCGAGATGACAGTCAAGGACCCTGAGGGCAACCGCTACAGCGGCTATTGGTGGGATTCCAAGCCCAGGCTCGCCGACCTGGAAATTTCCACATGCGGCGAGACAGCGTTCACGAGAGCCATGGCCCAGATAGGGCCGAAGAAGATCCCCTCCGGCAAATACACTATGGTGGTCGACAGCGAGAACTCCTCAAGGCTTTTGACGCCCGTCACCTCCGCCCTGGGGGCTTTCGCCTTGCAGCAGAAGAACTCCTTCCTTCTCGACACCCTCGGGAAGAAGGTCTTCCCCGAGTGGATGACCTTGATGGACAAGCCCTTGGAAAAAGGACAGACTGGATCAAAACTCTTTGACTCAGAAGGAGTTGCCGCCAAGGATACGCCTGTCATCGAGAATGGGGTTGTCAAGGAATATTTTGTCAATACCTACATGTCCAAGAAGATGGGGATCGCTCCGACGATCGAGGACGTCATGAGGCCTGTTCTCACCCCTTGCGTGGCGCCATCCCTCGCCAAGCCTTCAAGGATGGATCGGGACGGGATCATGGAGCTTGTCGGTGACGGGATCCTGGTCACCGGGTTCAATGGCGGGAACAGCAACTCCGCGACGGGAGATTTCTCGTTCGGTGTGGAAGGATTTTTGTTCAAGGGTGGGAAGATTATCCATCCGGTCAGGGAAATCCTCATCACAGGGAACCTCTTGACCCTTTGGAACAACCTGCTGGCCGCGGGAGACGACGCCCGTCTCTGCAAGTCGAAGGTCATCCCTACCTTGGCGTTCAAGGACGTGGATTTCAGCGCCTGAGGAATGTCATTCTGAGCGAAGCGAAGAATCTATTAATACTGAGATAAATATTTTATGAAAGCAGAAAAGAACAAAGTCGTCAGCTTGACCTATGAGCTGATCGTCGACGGAGCCTTGGCCGACAAAGCCGACGAGACCCGTCCCCTTGATTACATCCATGGCACCGGAATGCTCCTTCCCAAGTTCGAGAGCGAGGTCGAGGGCAAGGAATCCGGTGAGGAATTCGCCTTCACATTGACTCCTGAGGAGGGTTACGGCACATTCGACGAGAGGATGCTTGTCGCTCTTCCGATGGAGGCGTTCATGATGGACGGAAAGGTCAGGGATGACCTTCTGGTCGTCGGAAAGATGATTCCTATGATGAATGACGCGGGCCAGGTGGTCAATGGCATTGTCCATGAGGTTACGGACAGCAAAGTCACCATGAATTTCAACCACCCGATGGCTGGAAAGACCCTGAATTTCACGGGCAAGGTCATCGCTGTCCGGGACGCTACCGAGAAGGAGCTCCAGAAGGGGCATCCCTGCAAGCATCACGGTGACGGCGACTGCTGCCACAAGCACGAAGGTGACGGAGAATGCTGCCACAAACATGAAGGTGACGGCGACTGCTGCCAAGGTGGTGACTGTCATAAAGACGCTGAATAGAAGTATCCCCTCCCGAACCGCCGCTGCGCGGCCCCACCGCTCGCTACGCTCCGGTCCCCCCTCTTACAGTGCCGAGGGTGGCATGGGTTCTGGAGGGGATACTTCTATTCAGCCGTTAGAGCGTCTATAACGCTCATATAATGGGCACGAAGATCTGACCAGTGGTAGAAAGGCCACTGGTCAGTTTCTATTCCGACTATCCGGGACTCCCTCTCATTGAGCAAGACCTTCACGAGAATATCATCTGAACGCTTTTTCCTGAAAAACACCAACTGGATATTCGCGCCCATCGGACAGATGTTATCAAGGATCCAGGAAGCCTCCGGGTGATCAGGATCGGCCGCCGGTGAGCAGGCTCCCTCAATGTCCATCACCACAGCCAAAGGGGTAAGCTGGGAATCGTGGCCATAGCGCAGTGTGGCCCTATACTCCCCTCCCGCAAGGGCTTTGTCGGCATGTTCGATGATATGCTTCAGATCAACGGCCGCCCCTCTACGGACAATGTCACCGAACTCCTTTGAAGGGCCGATGATAAAGTACTCTTTCCAGTTATTGACTCTCCAGGTCTTATAGAAGTCATTGTAGTCGAAATACTTGAACAGATCCACCCCAAGCTCGTCGTTCAGGGCGTTGTCAATGGCCAGCTCCCAGATCCACCTCAAGAAGTTGACCCTATCAGATGTGCTCAAAAACTCTTGCTTCCGCTTCTCATCGCAAGAGAATATCTTGGCGAAAAGGGCGTCATTGTCCGTCTCGGCATAGAGTCTTGTGTCAAAGTCAAAGCCCGCCTCTTTAGCCGCGGGAGAAACATGCGGAGTATTGAACACGGTCGCCTGCACCTTGGTTCCACAATGGCGGTCGTACCACACCTTCGGGTTCTTGGCCGTGATCGCATCCAGACTGTAGGCCATACTCATGATGCAACGCTGGACAGTCGAGGCGTAAACATCTATCTTGCAATCTTTTCCCTTGAATATTTCGGGATACCTCGCGATTGTCCTTTCCATAATGTGGCGATGTTCCCTGCCCCCACGGGGAAGAAGCATGCCGAGGTTGCCGTCAGCATCCTGGGCTATCTTACCCACATCTTCCAGAAGGGACTTTCCCAACTCTGTCAAGAGCCCTTCCTGATCCGCCTTTTTCAGTATATCAAGAGGTTTAGAATAATTGTTGTCCGACATCAGATAACGGCTCCCGTGCCTGGCGAAATTAGCCAGATAGAAGGGCTTGTAACCTGTCGGAGCCTTTGTCCAAGGAGTCTCGACATCAGGATAAGGCTGGTATGACCAGGCCAGAGACCTGACATCCTGGGCGGAAAGGAGGACAGAAAAAAGACCAGCGGTGATGAGAATGAGTATCTTTTTCATTTGCGGCGTGATTATAAAGAGAATATTGCGTAAACCGGGTAATGGTCCGACAGGTAGGCAACATTCTCATACGGTTCTATAACCGTGTGGTACTCTTTTGTCGTGGCGGGATAAGAGAAAAGAATATTGTCGATCTGGGAGCCTGACACAGCCCCCCAGGAGTGGTAAGTGGTGTTCTCGTCGGTGTAACCGGGCGGAGCCATATTCCTGGAATTGTGCATTCCTGACAGGTTGCCGAATATTTCCGAAGAGGGAGACACGTTGAAATCGGCCGAAAGGATCTGCGGCAGACCACCAGGGTTATATTGCCCGAACCTTTTGGAAATCAGCTTCATGGACTCTTCCCGAGCCTTGGCGCCTTTATGGTCCAGATGGGTGTTGATGTAGCAGAAACGCTTCCCAGTTGAGATCACCTCAAATATTCCCCACGTCGCGGACCGGAAGCATGCCGCATCCCAAGAATCAGCTTTGGAAGGCGTGTCAGGAGTCGGAGACAGCCAGAAGGTCCCGATGTCGATCATCTTGATCTCGGATTTGCGCCACAGGATCCCCATGCATTCCCCCGAGCGCTTTCCGTCGTCACGTCCCACTCCATAGCCGTCATACTCATCTTTCAGCTGATCCATAAACCATTCAAACTGAAGATCATAGAGAGCTTCCTGGAAGCCCAGGCAGGATGGTTTCTGATCTTTTATCATGGCCACGCAGGCTTTCTTCCTATTGGACCAGTTATTTGAGGAATTGCTCTCTTTCGCAGTCCCGTAACGGACATTGAAACTCATTATCTTGACCTCACCCTCGCGTGGGTATTTCCGCAGCTTGACATCGGTATACTCGATTTCCGGGACAACGAGCTCGACATCCTTTTTCGAGCATTGCGTAAAAAGAATAAGCAGGCAGAGCGCGAGCCCTGCCTGCTTGATGTATGAAAGGCACACTACCATCCAGGATTCTGTGTCAACTGGTCATCGTCGAACAGAGTCAGGACGTTGGAAGGAATCGGATAGAGGTACTGCCTCTGCGGCCAGTCCCTGCCAGGGATGGAGAAGTAAATCATATACCCACCCTCAACAGGCTTGACATTGAGGTAGTTGCTCTTGTTCTTCCCGACATAGACTCCGATGGAAGCATAGCTGGTATCACCAATGGAATCGGTGTCGTAGAAGTAGGCGTCAGCCACTCCGTCGCCATTGAGATCGACAGGGGAATTGATAGCGGGGATGAATATTCCCTCCCAAGGATCGCTGACCCAAAGGTCGCAAATTCCCCAGCGCTTGAGGTCGTTAAGACGGAAGCCTTCGAAGGCGAGCTCTATCTCCCTCTCCCTCATAACCTCAAGCAAAGCGGGGTTAGACGCCATCTTGGGGTAGTAGGAGGCGATGTAAGGCTCGGCCTTCTTCGGCAACGTGGTCAGGGTTCCGGTCTCGTCGGTACCACCGGTGATGCCGGCCCTTGAACGCAATGCGCCCACGGTGGCGGCCCAGTCGGCATCGGTCAGCTGGCCGAGTTCGGCTTTCGCCTCGGCGTAGTTGAGCAGGACTTCAGCGTAACGGAGCAACGGGGTGTTGTTGTCGTTGGTCGCGGCATCATCGTAGGTCACGTCATCCATGACGAATTTCGTCACCTGGTAGCCGGTCAGTGAGTGTCCCTGGAAGTTGGCGGGAGTGAGAACGATAGCTCCGGTCGCGAGCTTACGGGTGTAGTCGTAAGCGCGGATCGTCTGGTTCATGCGGTAGTCACGGTTTTTGGTCTCGACATCAAAGGTCTTGTACGTGCCATCCTCGTTGAACTCATTGTAAGGAGTTCCGTCGATGTTCAAGTAAGTCTTCGCGAACTTCCTGGACATGCAGAGGTGAGGTCCGTAAGTGGATGAGTTCCACCACCAGTTCTGCTCTCCAAGGTCGATGGCGGCATCAGCGACGATGGCGAACATGACCTCGTCCGTCTGGGTGTCGATCGAAGTGAACAGATCGCGGTAGGCTCCAGTGCCACCACCCTTATAGGCGGCGCCTCCATGAAGCTTGTAGGGGCCCTTGTCCATAACTTCCTTGGCAGCGGCGGCCGCGAGGTTATACAGGTCATTGGCGGAGTACTTGGTGCAGCCGGTGCGGGCGATATCGAGCTCGTCGGCGGCATGGTACTTTCTCCAGGCGGCCTCGAAGAGGCAGACGCGGGACTTGAAGGCCGGAGCCACCCACTTGGTCACCATAGCCGCGTTCGCCGTGGAGACGACGGTGATGTTGTTGTAGGCGTAGTCAAGGTCCTCAATGATCTTCTCGATAATGAAATCACGGCTGTCCTGGCCTTTCTTCAAGTCCTCATCCTCGGGAGAGTTGAAGACCTTGTCGATCCACGGAACGGGGCCGTAGGTGACCAGTTTGTCAAAGTAGAACCGGGCCCTGAAAAGGCGGGCGATTCCGTTGTAGTTGTTACGCACGGCCTCCGGGACCTTATCGTTCGTGTTGTTCGCCAGGAAGAAGTTGATGTTCCTGAGCGCGGTCCAGGACCAGCTGTTGGAGGAGTTCACCGTGTAGGCACCGACCTCCATGCCGCTGATGGACTGCTTCGCTCCGTAGTCGAGAGTGGCGGAGCGGTGGGCGGCGTCATTATTGGTCGGAAGGACGTTGTAGAAGGAATAAGCGTATGTCTTCAAGCCTCCTTCAGAACTGAAAACCATATCGACGCTGGCAGAGGATTTGGGCTCCTCATCGAAATTGCAGGCGGTAGCGAGCAACGCTCCGAGAGCCAGCAATGTGAATATATTCTTTTTCATCGCTTTCGTCATTTAGAAGGTAATGTTGAGACCAAGTGATACAGTGCTCATCATCGGGTAGTTGTAGGCGTCTCCACGACCACTGTTGAAGTCGATGTCGGAAGTTCCGATGTTGGAAACGTTGATGTCCTTTGTGAGCTTGTACAGAGGAGACCATGTCCAGATGTTCTCGGCGGAGAAGTAGACTCCGACCTGCTCTATGCGGATCTTGCGGGTCCACGCCTTCGGCAGGTTGTAACCAAGCTGGACGTTCTTCAGACGGATGTAGGCCACGTTCTGGATGTAACGGGTGTTGGCCGCCCAGGTACCTTTATAGAAGGTGTCGTTGTAGCCGGAATAACGGGGGAGGTAGGCATCGCGGTTATCCTCGGTCCAGTAGTTGCCGATGTGCCACTTCGGAAGGTAGCCGTAAGGACGGTTATACTGTCCCCACATCATCGAAGCCTCGTTGGAGGGATACCAGTCCTGCTTGCCGACGCCCTGGAAGAACGCGGTGAACCAGATGTTGTTCCAGTCGAAACCAAGGTTGAGGCTGTACATGTAGCGAGGCTCCTCGTTACCGATGATCTTACGGTCGCCGGGGTTGTCCACGGTGTTCTCGCCGCGGTCGATGTAGCCGTTGCCGTTCAGGTCTTCGTACTTGGTGTCTCCAAGACGGGTCTTGTAGTCCTTGGTGGCCCTGATGAGAGGGTTGAAATAGCTCTGTCCGGCCGCTTTCGCTCCGGCTTCAGCCGCGTCGATGGCCGCCTGGTCCTGCCAGAGGCCGTTGGATACGAAGCCCCAGAGTTCGCCGATGCGCATTCCCTCGTAGTAGTTGCCAGCGAGAGACTGGTTGGCGCTGTTGTGCAGGGAGAAGTTCTTGTTGTTGTACTTGTCGATTATCGAGTAGTAGTCGGACAAGGACGCCCTGATGTTGTAGTTGAAAGGCTTGCCTCCAAGCTCGAAGGAATCCTTCCAACCGAGGGTGATCTCGAATCCGTAGGTGCTGAGGTCAGCGTAGTTACCCTTCGGGGAAGCGGCTCCGAAAGTGTCCGGGACAGTAGGTCCGGCAACGATCATGTCCGTAGTCTTACGAACATAGTAATCAGCTGATCCGGAGAGCCTTCCGTTCAGGAATCCGAAGTCGACACCGGCATTGTAAGTAGTCGCGGTCTCCCAGGTCAGGTCCTCAGGGAGGGCAGCCGGGGAAGAAAGGTACCTCTGACGCAACCCGTCCAGGATGTAATCTGAGGTCGAGACGCTGAGCGTCTGTTTGTACTGGTAGTTGCCCAGTCCCCTGGCGTTACCAAGGGATCCGTAAGAGGCGCGGACCTTCAGCTGCGAAACAGCATCGGGACTGACGTGCCACCAAGGCTCCTCGGTCACTCTCCAACCGATGGAGACTGAAGGAAAGAATGCCCAGCGGTGATTGGCCGGGAAACGGGAAGAAACGTCATAACGACCGTTGATCTCGATAAGGTAACGGTTGTCGAACGCATAGTTGATTCTGCCGAAGAAACCACCGAAATCGAAAGCCGACCAGGATGAGGTGATGCTCTTGGTGTCGGTTCCGAAGGTCAGGTTGATGTTCTCCACGTCAGGGGTCAGGAGGTCGGTGTTGTAGGCATATATCCTCTTGTAGCGGGACTGCTCATAGTTCCAACCGGCCATCGCCTTGAAATAGTGCTTGTCGGCGAAAGTCTGCTCAAACTCACCATAGACGTTCGTGGCTATGTAGCGGGTATTGTCCGCATATTCGGCCATCGAGGTCTGGGGAGCTGAAGAGATCGTCTCAAGAAGGGGATCACCGTTGCCGTCGACTCCCTTGGAGTACTGGCTGCGGACACGCTTGATGTTGCGGTCGTAGGTGGTCTTCTTGTAGGTGAAGTCGCCGAAGAAGCGCAGTCGGTTGTCCAGGAACTTGGCGTTGAAGGAGGCTGTGTTACGGAAGACTTCGTTCACGGTCGTCATTCCGCTCTTTCCCATGAGGAGGTCACCGACGGTGTAGACACCGCAATAAGAGATCGTTCCGTCCTCATTGTAAATCGGGGATGAGGGGTGACCCTCGTCAGCCATGTTCCTCCAGATGCCGCCGGATCCCTCGGAGAAAGTCATCGGGTTGTAGTAGTTGTTGTAGGCCATCTCGATGTTGTCGTTGATCTTCAACCACGGAGCGACCTGGTAACCGGCCTTGAAGCGGGTGTTGTAGGATTTGTACCTGTCGGTCTGGACATCGCTGTTGTACAGTCCGTCGTACTTGTACAGACGCCCGGAGATGTAGTAGTCGAACTTGCCGTCGGAACCGGACAAGGAAAGGTTGTGGCTCTGGGAGAAAACGTTTTTCTTGTAGAGCTCTCCGTAGTAGTCAACTTCCTCAGGATAATAGACATAACGGCCTTTGGTCCCGATCGATCCGTCGGAGATGACCTGTCCGAAGTTACCGCTGTCATGCCTTCTCTTGTATTCCTCAAGCCAAGCCAGTGAGAACTGCTGGGTCTTGTTGATACCTGAAGGGTTTGAGAGCTGGTAGGCGTTGTAGGCCTTGTAGAAGTGCTCTGCCCAGACATAACCGTCCGTCACGAGATCGATCACGTTGGACGGGCGCTGGACGTTGAAATTGGCCGAATAGTTGATCTTCGGCTTGCCTGCGGAAGCGCTCTTGGTCGTGATGAGGACGACACCGTAAGGAGCGCGGGCTCCGTAGATGGCTGAAGCGGCCGCATCCTTCAGGACCGAGATGCTCTCGATGTCGTCAGGGTTCACCATCGAAGGGTCGCTTTCGACACCGTCGACAAGGACGAGGGCGGAGCCACCGTTGATGGATCCGGTACCACGGACATTGAAGTCAGCAGTACGGCCAGGCTTACCATCAGCCAGGGTAATGTTGAGGTTAGGCACGGCACCGACAAGCATCTGGGTAAGGTTGGCGCTGGTGCGGCCTTCGAAAGCCTCCTCGCCGATGGCCTCGACGGCACCAGTCAAGTTGACTTTCTTTTGAGTACCGTAACCGACAACGACGGTCTCGGTCAACGAGAGGGCATCATCCTCGAGGACGACATCGACCCGGTTCTGCCCTGCCGAAACAGGGACCGACCTGGTCGCGTAACCCAGCGAGGAGACCTCGAGAACAACAGCTCCGGACGGGACCGACAGTGAGAAGGTACCGTCCAGATTAGTGACAGTTCCGTTGGTGGTGCCTTGAACGACAACACCGGCCCCCATAAGGGCCCCGCCTTTAGCGTCACGGACCACACCCGTCACCGTACGGTTCTGGGCATGCAAGCCCAAAACCGTGACCATTGACAAAAACAATGTCAAGATCAAAGATTGTTTGTGAGACATAGGTTTGTGGTTTAAAAAATGGTTATAGTATAGTGTTAAAAAAGATGTGCCTGCGCGATTTGTGGTTTGCTTTTCGAAATATAGGTATTATTTTTCAAAATCGGAACATCTTAAGCACTTTTTCACTTGATAATCGGCATTGACACTTTTTTTTCATAAGTTTGCACTCATGAGAACCGCTGTAGTCATACTGAATTGGAACACGAAGGACTTTCTGGAACGCTTCCTCCCGGGGCTTTCAGCATCCATGCCCGAAGGGGCGGAGGTAGTCGTCGCGGACAATGGGTCGACAGATGGTTCCGTGGAGTTAATGAAGGACAAATTCCAGAGTATCAAACTAATAGAACTGGATAAGAACTACGGTTTCACCGGAGGGTACAACCAGGCGTTCAAAGTTCTTTCCCAGATGCCGGAAGCCTATGACTTGGATTACTTCGTGCTGATCAACTCAGACATAGAGGTCCCGGAGGGATGGCTTGAGCCTCTGGTCAGCTGGATGGACTCCCATCCCGACTGTGCCGCCTGCGCCCCGAAACTCCACTCCTGGCAAGACAGGGACAGTTTCGAGTACGCCGGAGCGGCCGGAGGCCTCCTCGACAAATTCGGCTACCCCTTCTGCAGGGGCCGGGTGCTCAAACGCCTTGAAAAGGACAACGGACAATACGACACTCCTTCTAAAGTGTTCTGGGCGACAGGAGCTTGCCTGATGGTCAGGTCGAAGGAATATGAGAGAATGGGAGGGCTGGACGACAGGTTCTTCGCTCACATGGAGGAGATTGACCTTTGCTGGAGGCTCCAACTTGAAGGAAAGGAGATCTGGGTTGTCCCCCAGTCCGTGGTGTACCACGTGGGAGGCGGCACCCTGCCAAACGACTCGCCGTGGAAACTCAAGCTCAATTATCGCAACAACCTGTTGATGCTCAGGAATAACCTCGCGAAGACCATAGCACTCAAAGAAGCTGGGCGGATGCCGATAAGGAAGGCAGCGGAAAGAGCCGCCCGGAAGGCCGGGAGGATCATATTCCTGAGAAAATGTCTTGACGGGTGTTCCGCCCTCGTGTACCTGCTGACCGGGAAAGCCGCTTTGACGAAGTCCGTAATTGAGGCGCACAAAGAATTCAAGTCCATGGAATCCAAATTGGAAGTTACTGATATTCAAGAATATCTGGCATCCCACAATGGGATTTCCGCTCCGGCGTTGTTCCCTCAGTGGATCGTTCTTTTGGCTATGACCAAAGGAAATGGTATATTTGCTTACTTAAGGAAAAGAATATGAAAATCGTCATCCAAGGAGCCGGGGAGATCGGATCCCACCTCGCCAAAATGTTGAGCAAAGAGGCCAACGAGATCACCGTCATCGACGATAATCCCCAGAGAATCGCCGCCTTGACCGCCATTGCCGACGTTATCGCGATCGAGGGGCAGCCTTCGTCGCTCAAGACGCTCAGGGAAGCGGACGTCAGCGATGCCGACCTTTTCATATCCGTCGTGCCGTTCGTCCACCAGGACGTCAACATCGTGAGCGCCCTGCTGGCGAAGAACCTGGGCGCCAAAAAGGTCACCGCCAGGATTGACGACAACGACTTCCTAACCCCGGAGAACAAGCTGTTATTCAAGCAGATGGGCATAGAGCTCATGTTTTGCCCGGAGAAATTGGCAGCGGACGAGATCTACGATCTTCTCAAGCATTCCTCAACTACCGAGTCGATGGACTTCGCGAGGGGCAAGCTCCAGGTTGAGGTCTTCAAGTTGGAGGAGGACTCTCCCCTGCTGGACATGAAGATCGCCGAGTTCGCCGCCATAACAGCCAAGGATGACTTGCAGTTCCGCGTCATCGCGATCTCAAGGGGTGGCCGCACGATCATGCCCAAATTCGACACCAAGCTGATGTATCACGACCTGGTGTTCATAATCGCGACCCGGGAAGGAATGGGATTCCTGATGAAATTCCTCGGGAAGAGCAACATCGAGACCGACAAGGTGATGATTCTTGGCGGGTCCCAGATCGCCGAGCTGACCGCCGCCCAGTTGAGCCGCAAGATCAGTCTCGTGAAAATACTCGAGAAAGACAAGGAAAGGGCGATGGTCCTATCCGAAAGGCTGCCCGACAATGTCGTGGTGGTGGTCGGAGACGGCCGTAACTCCGAGTTGCTTGTAGACGAGGGAATCAAGGACTTCGACGCTTTCCTGGCATTGACGGGAAAGGACGAGGCCAATGTGCTGGCATGTGTTTCCGCGAAGAAATTCGGAATAGAGAAAACTATCGCCGAGGTCGAGAACATCGAGTACATCCACCTCGCCGAGGAGATGGGTGTCGACTCGGTCATCAATAAGAAGCTGATTACCGCCGGAAGGCTTTTCAAATTCACCTTGAGCGGCAAGGCCCGTCTCGTCAAATACATGAGCGGCACTGACGCGGAGGTGCTCGAGTTCACCGTGCCTCCGGGAAGCGCCATCACCAAGGGCACCCTGAAAGACTTGAGTTTCCCCAAGGAGGCCGTGATCGGCGGAGTGATCAGGGGCAGTGAATCGATGATCGCGATAGGTTCGACCAAGATAGAGCCTTACGACAGGGTTGTCGTGTTCGCCCTGCCGCATGTGGTCAAGGATGTTGACAAATTCTTTAAATAGACAATTCCAGCCAGCGGGTCTCGGCCGCATCCAATAGGGATGAGACTTCGGAGAAGCGCTCGCTGACCTTTTGTATTTCAGAGACTTCCGTAATTCCTCCTTGAAGCTTCGTCTCCAGTTCCTCCTTCTCTGCGGTCAAGGCTTCGATGTCCTTTTCCAAGGTTTCCAATTCCCTTTGCTCTTTGTAGGTCAGCTTGCGGGGTTTGCTTTCGCCATTTGCCGGGCTTTGAGGGTCGCCAAGGGTGCCCTTGGCGGCTTTACCCTCCGCCTCACCGGCGCCTGAGCGGAGCCGAAGGTCGGTCCCTGAGCGGAGTCGAAGGTCGGACCCTGAGCGGAGTCGAAGGTCGGACCCTGAGCGGAGTCGAAGGGCACGGTACTGACTATAACTTCCGACAAAGTCCTTGACCGTCCCGTCATCATTGATTATGAATATGTGCTCCACCAGACGGTCGAGGAAATGACGGTCATGCGAGACGATGATCAAGGTACCTTTATATTCCCGGAGATATTCCTCGAGAACATTCAGCGTCACGATGTCCAGGTCATTGGTCGGCTCATCCATGACCAGGAGGTTGGGCTGCCGCATCAGGATGGTCAACAGGTAAAGCCTGCGTTTCTCCCCTCCGGAGAGCTTGCGGATCTTGTTGTTCATCATCTCGTGAGGGAACATGAAGCGTCCGAGCAGATGGGTGTCATTGACGGTTTCCAGGACTGTCTGGTCCTCATCAAAGGACATCCCGTCCTGACGGTAATATCCGATGTTCAAGGACTCCCCTCTCTCGATCGAGCCAGTCACCTCGAAAGGATGGCCCGAGCCAACCGCCCCGACCAGGAAATTGACCAGGGTTGTCTTCCCCGCCCCGTTTCCTCCGACTATGCCGACTCTCTCATAACGCTGGAAATTGTAGGTGAAATCCTTGACAAGGGTCCTGGATCCAAGGCTTATTCCAAGATTCCTGCAGTTTATTATCTTGGTTCCCAGACGAGTGGCCGGTCCCATCTCCTCGAGACTCAGCTGATTGGTCCTGTAGGCCTGCGAAGCCCTGTCCTGAAGCTCGTAGAACGCGTTCTTGCGGGATTTGGCCTTCCCGGTCCTGGCGCACGGACTGGCATGCATCCATTCCAATTCCCTGCGAAGGATATTTCTAACCTTGTCTGTCTCGGCGTTGTAATTGTCGATCCGCTCCTGGCGCTTTTCCAGATAATTCTCATAGTCCCCTTTATAGACATACACCTGTCCCCTGTCCAGTTCAATCACGATGTTCGCCACGCTGTCAAGGAAATACCTGTCGTGAGTCACCATCAGCAGGGTGCATCTGGCATGGGACAAGTAATTCTCCAGGTACTCGATCGCATCGATGTCAAGGTGGTTAGTGGGCTCGTCCATGATGTAGAAATCGGCCTCGCTGGCCAGCATCACTATGATCGCCACCCTTTTGACTTCACCGCCTGACAATTCTCCCATCTTCCTGTCTGAATCCGTCAGGCCGAAAGAGTAGAGCAGCTGCCGGACACGCAGCTCGTAGTCCGCCACATGCTCAGGATCAAGATGTCCGATCCACTTGGAGCTGTCATTGATGATCTGGTCCCACACCGATGCCTCGGGGTCGAAATCATATTCCTGTTCCAGAAAAGCGATCCTTATGTCTTTGAGGAAGAGTACCCTGCCGCCCGAATCTGAGCTGTCTTTACCGGCCAGGATCCTCAGCAGACTGGTCTTGCCTGTCCCGTTCGGGGCTATCAAGGCGATCTTGTCACCTTCGTTGACGTTGAAACCGATATGCTCGAAGAGGATCTTCGGGCCGTATGATTTCGAGATATTCTCTATTTGGAGATAACTTGGCATCCGCTACAATCCCTCAATGTCGTTGCTGTCGTAATCGTTGAACCACTCCCCGAGTTTCACCCTGGCCTGGATCTTCACTTCCGGCGTGATGTTCTTCGCCACTGAATACAAGGCCCACATCAGGGCTGCCAGGTCATCGGTATAACCGATAGCGGGGAGGAGGTCAGGAATAAGGTCAGTCGGGAGGATCAGATACCCAAGAGCGCCCAGGATCTTTGTCCTGTCCGCCTTGGGAGTAGCCGGATTACGAACGACATAATAAAGGAGGAGAGCGACGTACACTACCTTTATCCCTGCTTTCCGGGCGAGCTTCTTAAGCTTTCCCCAGAACTGGTCGTCCGAGAAATATCTGCGGTACTTTTCGTAATTATCCAATACTTGCATAACGAGCGTAAATATAAGAAAAATCATCCATAAATGACTATATTCGCGTATGAGCTCATTTCTTGCACCACCTCCTTACAAGAAGGAAATGACCGGCCCGGAGGTCGATTCAACCTACAAGAAGAAACGTCTGCAGGTTTTCCTGGGCATATTCATAGGATACGCGGGATTCTACATAGTCCGCAAGAACTTCTCGATGGCCATCCCTGGGCTTGAGGCATTGGGATTCAAGACCGAGGAGCTGGCTGTTGTCCTGTCCATGAATGCCATAGCCTACGGTTTCTCAAAGTTCTTGATGGCCAGCGTCTCCGACAGGAGCGACGCTCGCAAGTTCCTCCCCCTCGGTCTGGTGATGGCGGCCCTTTCGATGGCGTTCATGATAGTCCCTGTCCAATGGCTTGGAATTGAGAATAAAGGATTGGCTATAGTGCTGATGTCCGTCCTGAACTTCCTTGTGGGATGGTTCAACGGCATGGGCTGGCCCCCGTGCGGAAGGGTGATGACACACTGGTTCTCAATCAAGGAGAGAGGCACCTGGATGTCCGTGTGGAACTGCGCGCACAATGTGGGTGGCGCCCTTGTCGGTCCCATGGCGACTTACGGTGCCGTATGGTTCGGGTCGTGGTTCTACGGAGCCCACGCCGACCATTATTTCCTGATCGGATCCTTCGTATTTCCCGCGGCCGTGGCTATCCTGGTAGCTATCATCGCATATTGCCTTATCAGGGACACGCCGCAGTCGCTTGGGCTCCCCTCCATCGAGAAGTGGTCCGGACATGCCGCCAAGCACTATTCCGAGAAAAGCGAGCAGGTCATCTCCGTCAAGGAAATATTCCAGACAGTTCTCTCCAACCGGCTCCTCTGGTACATCGCTTTCGCCAACGCCTTCGTCTACATGGTCCGCTACGGGTGCCTTGACTGGGCACCGAAGATATTGACAGATAAAGGGATAGACCTAACCAGCACGGGATGGGCATATTTCGCCTACGAGTTCGCGGCGATTCCGGGAACTCTGTTCTGCGGCTGGCTCAGCGACAAGGTGTTCAGTGGACGGAGGGCTCTCCCGACAATGCTGTTCATGGCACTTGTGGCGGTAGCGATATTCATCTATTGGAAGAACCTCGACAACCTGACGGTCATCATCGCGTGCCTGATCGCCATCGGCTTCTTCATCTACGGACCTGTCATGCTGATCGGCGTCCAGGCCCTTGACCTTGCCCCGAAGAATGCCGCCGGGACCGCGGCCGGGTTGACCGGTTTTCTCGGTTATGTCCTCGGCACCGCCGTGCTCGCCAACATCCTGGTTGGTTTCGTCATGAGGAGCGGCGGGTTGGACACCGTGTTCATCATGTTCCTGGCCGCCTGCGTCATCTCCATCATATTCATGGGGCTCACATACAAGGCGGAGCAGTACCTTTCCAAGAAGGAATAGATGTCATTCTGAGGAGGCGAAGCCGACGAGGAATCTTCTGACATTCTGTCAGCGATTCGCCGTTGGCAGATTATTTGATATCTTTGCAGTCGCAGATGAATTATTACAGATTATGAGCAAGAAGCAAAACGTCAAGAAACCAGCCGCCAAACCCGTGAAGGAGAAGGTGGAAGACAAAGTTGAAGACAATATCAAAGAGAAAGAGAATAAGAATGAGGATGAGACCAAGGCTCTGAAGGAGGAGATCGAATCCCTCAAGGCCAGCGTGGCAAAGGAGAAAGACGATTACATCCGTCTGATGGCAGATTTCGAGAATTTCCGCCGTCACTCGGCTGAAGCCAAGCTGGAGCTTGTGAGCACTGCCTCGGCCGACATAATTAAAGGCCTGCTGCCAGTCCTTGACGACTGCGAGAGGGCCCTCAAGATGCTTTCTGACGCCGACGACAAGGTCGCCGTTGAAGGCACGGAGCTCATCTACAACAAACTGATGGCCTTCCTGAAGACAAAGGGCCTGGAAGTGATCAAGGCCAAGGACGAGAAGTTTGACACTGACTTCCATGAGGCGGTCGCGCAGATGCCTGTCGCCGAAGAGAACAAGAAAGGTCTGGTGTTCGATGTGGTCCAGACCGGCTACACTCTTTCGGGAAAAGTCATCCGCTACGCCAAGGTAGTGGTCGGGATATAGGAGATTAACCGGATATGGCAGAGAAAAGAGATTACTACGAGGTTCTCGGCGTCGGCAAGAACGCGACGGCCGACGAGATAAAGATTGCCTACAGGAAAGCTGCCATGAAGTGGCATCCTGACCGCTGGGTTGAGGGGACCGATGCCGAGAAGAAGACCGCCGAGGAGAAATTCAAGGAGGCTTCTGAGGCATATTCAGTTCTCAGTGATCCTGACAAGAAGGCACGGTACGACCAGTTCGGATTCGCTGGAGTTGAAGGCCAGGCCGGGCCTGATTTCAGCGGCGGCTTCGGAAATCTGGAAGACATCCTCAGGGACCTCTTCGGAGGCGGTTTTGGAGGGTTCGGCGGATTCGGTGGTTTCAGCGGATTCGGCGGTGACGGTTCCAGGTCACAGACAAGAGTCTACAAAGGCAGGGACATCCGCACAAGGGTCCGGCTCACTCTCGAGGAGATCGCCAAAGGTACCGAGAAAGAGATCACGATCGAGCGCAACAGGCCTTGTCCGGATTGTGGCGGAAAGGGCGCGAAGAACTCTTCCGACATTAAGACTTGCCCTACTTGCAAGGGTTCAGGCCAGGTGCAGCATGTGACCAGCACTCTTTTCGGCAGGACGATGACGTACTCCACCTGTCCCCAGTGCGGTGGAGAAGGCAAGATCGTGACAAACCCGTGCCGGACTTGCGGTGGCACAGGGCTGGTCCGTAAACGCGAGACCGTGAAAGTGAAGATTCCGGCCGGTGTCGAGGACGGGATGCAACTGACTCTCCGCGGTGAGGGACATGCCGCCCCGCACAACGGAGTCAACGGCGATCTTCTGGTGATCATCGAGGAAGTCGCCCACTCCAACCTCAAGAGAGACGGTAACAACCTTTTCTACACTACGACAATCTCGGTGACAGACGCGATCCTCGGAACAGAGATCGCTGTCCCCTGCCTCGACGGGGCCTATAAAGTAAAAGTGGACCCCGGGACACAGTCCGGCTCAGTCGTCAAGCTTCGCGGCAAAGGGCTTCCGGCCGTGAAAGGCTACGGCAGCGGTACCGGTGACATGTACGTCAAGATACTCGTCTGGATACCGAAGAGACTGTCCAGTGACGAGAAGACCGCGCTGCAGGGAATGAGGGCCAGCAGGTCGTTCACTCCCGATCCTTCAAAGGAAGACAAGGCCGTCTTTGACAAGATAAAGGATATTTTTTAAATATTCTTTGAAAAAAATTTTGTGATTGTAAAATAATTCGTACTTTTGCAGTCCAAAATTAAAGGCAACCTCTTGCGGGTCGTTATCAGATGTGCGTAATGTTGCGATAAAAAGTATTGAGAGATGGATTTAATGAAAATTGTTGAGCAGTCTTTCGCTAACGAGAAAGTTGCTACCTTCCCCAAGTTCAAGGCCGGTGACACTATCACCGTCACTTATAGGATCAAGGAGGGAGATAAAGAGAGGCTTCAGAACTTCAGGGGTGTTGTCATCCAGGAAAGAGGCGCCACTCCTACCACAAGGACCTTCACAGTCCGCAAGATTTCCGGTGGAATCGGAGTTGAGAGGATTTTCCCCTTCCAGTCCCCGTTCATCGAGAACATCGAGCTGAACAAGGTCGGTAAGGTCCGCAGGTCCAGAATATTCTACCTGCGTCAGCTCTCTGGTAAGAAGGCCAGGATCAAGGAGCGCAAGTTCGCGGGCAAGAAAGCCGAGGCCGCTGAATAGAAAGACCAGGTCCCCTAGCTCAATTGAATAGAGCATCTGACTACGGATCAGAAGGTTACAGGTTTGAATCCTGTGGGGATCACCACTTGGCGGAATTAGCTCAGTTGGTAGAGCATCAGCTTCCCAAGCTGAGGGTCGCGAGTTCGAATCTCGTATTCCGCTCGACGAGACAACGGACAGTCTATTTGGCTGTCCGTTTTTTGGTTGTATATCTCCACTCCTTTTAAACCTTGCCTTATTATTGCTGTCTAAAATACAGTTGTATTTTAGCGTCTTGACAATATTCAATGAGGAGATCAATTTTTATTCTGGGCACATTAGCCCTTTTAGCGACCGGATGCACCGGAAAGAAAGAAGCGGGGAAAGCTCCCGCGGAGTACAAAACACTTACCGTCACAAGATCTGACCAAACCCTAGAGTCCCGTTACGCTGCCTCGCTTGAAGGACAGCAAATGGTTGAGATAAGGCCCCAGGTAACCGGCACTATCACAAGGATCTGTTTTGAGGAGGGAGACAACGTACGCAAAGGCCAGACTTTGTTCATTCTCGACCAGATTCCCTACACCGCCGCCCTGGAAGTGGCTCAGGCCAACAAGAAAAGCGCCGAGGCACAGCTCTCAACCGCGAAGCTTACAGCCGAAAGCAACCAGATGCTGTTTGACAAGGAAGTGATCTCCGCCTACGAGCTCCAGACCTCTAAAAACGCCCTCGCCGCCGCTGAGGCCGCCTATGCCCAGGCAGAGGCCCAAGTCACCACCGCCCGGAACAATCTCTCCTACACAGTCATAAAGAGCCCCGTCGATGGAGTGGCCGGTATGATCCCTTACAGGGTCGGAGCCCTTGTCAGCAGCTCGATCACGAGCCCGCTCGTGACAGTCTCCGACGACAGCCATGTCTACGCCTACTTCTCCCTGAGCGAGAACCAGATTCTGGAATATATCCGTCAGGCGGGATCGCAGGAGGCTTTCCTGCGGGACATGCCCGATGTGGGACTCATCATGAGCGACGGGGAGGAATATCCCGCGAAAGGGCGGATTGACGCGGTCAGCGGCATAGTGGACCAGAGCACAGGATCCGTCAGGATAAGGGCTAAATATCCCAACAAAGGACGTTTGCTGAGGAGCGGAGGCACAGCCACGGTCGTGGTTCCCACGGACATCAATGACTGCATAGTCATCCCCCAGACAGCCACTTATGAGATTCAGGAAAGGGTTTTCGCCTTCAAGGTTGAGGAAGGGAAAGCCGTTTCAGCCCCTGTCAAAGTATTCAAGCTCAACAATGGTTCCGACTATGTCGTCGAGAGCGGGCTTGAGGAAGGAGACATCATCATCGCCGAAGGTGCCGGACTCGTGCGCGAAGGTACACCCATTAAAGTTGCCGGAGAATGAACGTCAAGACTTTCATAGACCGGCCGATACTCTCAAGTGTCATCTCCGTCGCCGTACTGATAATTGGTCTCATCTGTCTTTCCAGGCTCCCTCTTGAGCAATATCCCGACATCGCTCCCCCGACCGTCACCGTGATGGCCAACTACTCCGGAGCAAGCGCCGAGACCGTCATGAAGAGTGTCGTCGTCCCGCTCGAGGAATCCATTAACGGAGTGGAGAACATGATGTACATGACCTCCAACGCCACCAATGCCGGAGGAGCCTCCATAAGAATATTCTTCAAGCAGGGTACCGATCCCGACATGTCGGTCGTCAATGTGCAGAACCGAGTCGGTGAAGCCCAGAGGCTTCTCCCGGCCGAGGTCGTGCAAAGCGGAGTCACCGTGCGTAAAATGCAGACGAGTACCCTGATGTTCGTGTCACTGTACAGCCCCGACGACTCTTTCGCCGCCAACTTCCTCACGAACTACCTCCAGATCAACCTTGAGCCCCGCCTGAGCCGTATTCCGGGAGTCGGCGAGGTCAATGTGTTCGGAGCGAGGTACTCTATGAGAATATGGCTGGATCCCGGGAAGATGGCGATGTACTCCCTGGTGCCCTCGGACATCTCTGAAGTGCTCGCCGAGCAAAACATCGAGGCCGCTACAGGCAAGCTGGGACTTGAGACCGACAATGTGTTCGTCTACACGCTCAAGTACAGGGGACGTTACGAGAAGGAGGAGGATTTCGAGAAGATGGTGATCAAGTCCCTGCCGGACGGACGTCTGCTCCGCCTCGGGGACGTCGCCACGATCGAGCTCGGAGCCCAGCAGTACAACTTCTTCAACGAGGTCAACGGCCACCCTTCATGCAACATGATGATCGTCCAGACTTCAGGCTCCAACGCCAATGAGGTCATCAAGAATGTCCAGAAAGAGTTCAAGGAGTTCGAGAAGGATCTCCCAAGGGGAATGAAGCTTGTCACCGTCATGAGTATCAAGGACTTCCTTGACGCATCCATCGCGGAAGTCATCAAAACCCTACTGCTTGCCATTCTCCTTGTCATCATCGTGGTCTACCTCTTCCTCCACGATTTCAAGGCGACTCTGATCCCTTCCCTATCCATCATAGTTTCGCTGGTAGGAACTTTCGCTTTCATCTACGCCGCTGGTTTCAGTCTCAATCTGCTGACCCTATTCGCGCTGGTCCTGGTGATAGGCACAGTGGTGGACGACTCGATCGTCGTTGTGGAGGCCGTTCAGGCCAAGTTCGATGAGGGATACACCTCCGCCTACAAAGCGACGATTGACGCCATGAAAGACCTGACCTCGGCCATTGTCACCAACACCCTGGTGTTCATGGCGGTGTTTGTGCCGGTCTGCTTCATGGGTGGGACAACGGGAATATTCTACACCCAGTTCGGTCTCACGATGGCGGTAGCGGTCGGTATCTCCTGCATCAACTCCCTGACGCTCAGTCCAGCGTTAAGTGCCTTGCTTCTGAAGCCAAGGGCTCCGGAAGGGCAGGGTGCCGGGATGTCGGACAAATTCCATTATGCTTTCAACAAGCGTTTCGACGTGTTCAAGCGGGGATATTCATTCGCCGAGCTCAACCTGTTCAAGAACAAGTGGCTTTGCTGGTTGCTGGTGGCTGCCGCGATCGGCTCGCTCGCATACATGCTGATGACGACCAAAAGCAGCCTCGTGCCGCAAGAGGACCTTGGCAGCATCACCGTCAATGTTCAGGCGGCTCCTGGCACCAACCTGGAGGAAACCGGCAAAATCGTTTCCGAAGTCGAGGAGGTCATACGGGAAATACCTCAGATAGAGCTATATTCAAGGACTACAGGTTCAGATGCGAGACGCACGACGACCACAGCTGCCGCCTCGTTCAACTTGAGGCTGAAGAACTGGAGTGAGCGCAAGGGGAAAAATGATTCCGAGAGGGCGGTGATGGAAGAGATCTACCGCAGGACATCCCATATCTCAGCGGCCCAGATACGCCTTTCCACGAGGCCGATGATCTCCGGATATGGCAGTTCCAGCGGCTTCGAGCTTTATGTCCAGGACAAGAAAGGCGGCAGCGTGGAGGACCTTCTGAAATACACCAGAGAGTTTATCGATGCCCTGAACGCGAGGCCGGAGATCTCCAGGGCGTACACCAGTTTCGACACGAAGTACCCCCAGTACATCGTCGATGTGGACGCCGTCAAGTGCAAAAGGGCCGGAGTCTCCCCGAGATCAGTCCTGAGCGTTCTCGCGGGATATGTGGGAGGAGTCTACGCCTCGAACATCAACCGCTTCACCAAAATCTACAGGGTGATGGTCCAGGCCTCCCCAGAATTCAGGTCCAGCCCCGAGTCATTCAACAATATTTACGTCCGCAACAGCGCTGGCGAGATGTCACCCGTCAGCCAGTACATCAAGCTGACGAAAGTCTACGGTTCCGAGTCACTCTCCAGGTTCAACCTATTCCCCTCCATCGCCGTCTATGGCGAGAATGGCCAGGGCCACAGCTCCGGCCAGGCGATCGCCGCAGTCGAGGAGACTTCCCGCACCACCCTGCCCGAAGGATATGGGTTTGAGTTCGGTGGAATGTCAAGGGAAGAGGCCGAAGGCGGGAACACGACGATTCTTGTGTTCGCCATCTGCCTCCTGTTCATATTCCTGATCCTGTGCGCCTTGTACGAGAGCGTGACCATTCCTCTGGCGATCATCCTCTCGGTCCCCTTCGGCCTTGCCGGCAGTTTCCTCTGCGCCAAGCTGTGGGGCCTGGACAATAACATCTATCTACAGATCGGACTCATCATGCTGATCGGTCTTCTCGCAAAGACCGCCGTGCTGCTCACTGAATATGCCACGATTGCCAGAAGGGAGGGAGCTAGCATAACCCAAGCCGCGATGAGCGCCGCGAAGGACCGCCTGCGTCCGATCCTGATGACCTCCCTGACCATGATAATCGGTTTGCTGCCACTGGTATTCGCGTCCGGTGTCGGGGCCAACGGGAATATCTCGGTCGGCGTCGGAGCCGCCGGAGGAATGCTGATAGGGACCATCGCCTTGCTGCTGGTCACTCCCGTGCTGACAATCATATTCATTTACCTTGACGAGAAAATGTTCCCCGGGAGGAAGAACAGAGAGGAGGAATTGTCATGAGAAAGACTTTGATACTGATAATCTCCGCCATGGTCTCCGGATCTTGCGGGCTGTACCCTAAATACGAGCGCCCGGAGATTTATGTTCCTTTCACCGAGACCATAGAGGTACCCGGTTGGAAGGATATGTACACTGATCCCCGCTTGCGGACTCTCATAGAGAAAGCTTTGGCCGACGCCACCTCCCCTGCAATAGCCGAACTCAAGGTCCAGGAAGCGGAAGCCGCGTTGGAGAAAGCCAGAGGCCAATTCCTTCCATCACTTGACGGAAGCGGTTCAGCGGACATCCGTTACGGAACCCTTGGGGCCGGTCTTCGGGCATCGTGGCAACTGGACATATTCGGGAAGGCAAGGAACGCCACCATGGCCGCCCGTTCAGCCCTCCAAGGCAGCGAGGCTTACAGCCAGGCAGTGAAAGCTTCCCTTATCGCCGCCGTGGCGCAAAGCTATTACACCCTCCTCGTTCTGGATGCAGAGTTGGACATAAGCCTCAAAACTCTTGATAACTGGGACAGGACCATCTCAGTCCTGGAATCATTGAAAGCGGCGGGCAAGACCAACAGCATCTCAATCCTGCAGGCCAAGGCGACCAGGATGAAGCTTGAGTCATCGGCGATCGGCCTGAGAGGAAGCATAGAGATGGAGGAGAACAGTCTGAAAGCCTTGATTGGAGACAGGGAAATGAATATTGAGAGAGGGGTTCTGGGAGAGAGCTCACTGCCCATGGAACGTTACCTTGAGATTCCCTTGAAAGTCGCGGTCTCCCGCCCGGATGTCAGGCAAGCGGAGATGGCCCTTGCCGAGGCTTTCTACAACACCGCCCTCGCGAGATCATCATTCTATCCGGACCTCACCCTCGATGGCAGAGGCACTTGGGCTTCTGACAGCGACTTGGCATGGTCCGCCTTGGGAAACCTGGCCGCGCCGATACTCAACAGGAAGATCAACAAGGCTGCCCTCAAGAGCGCGCAAGCCCGCCAGGAGGAGGCCAAGCTTTCCTTCAAGCAGACTCTGCTTGACGCCGGAGCGGAAATCGACAACGCGATATCTCTTTGCCGCACTGCCGCCGAGAAACTGAAGACAGACGAACTCCAGCGCGACGCCCTCGCCGAAGCCATGGAGAAGATCGAGCTGACGATGATCTATTCCTCAACCAATTATCTGGAAGTTCTCACGGCCCAGCAGTCCCTTCTGAGCGCTGAGCTGGGGATTATCAGCGACTTACAATCAATAACCTCCGCCCAGATAGCCTTATACCAGGCCTTGGGCGGAGGAGTAGAATAGAAAACCTTACGGTTTTTCTTATGCTTCGGGAATATCGCTCCCGGCGGGAGTTGAGAAAGGAGAAGAGGATGAACCGACCTTGAAGGTCTCATCATTGTCCTCATTATCGGGAATATCATACATGGAGGGACGCTCACCAGTGGTCAACTGGGTGAACTCGCCTTCAGTGATCATCTTGCAATTGCCGTTGAAGGTGGCGTCAAGATCGACCTGGAGCCTTCTGATGTGAAGGTCGCCTGTCACGACGCATGTGTCTTTGAGGCTGAGGGTGTCCTTGACATAGAAATTACCGTCGATCTTTCCCCAGAAGTCGCAACTGGAGCAGATGATGTCACCTTTGACGATCGCCTTCTCTCCGACAACAACCTTTGCCTGTGAAACTATCTTTCCTTCAAAAGTACCATCTATCCTGATGTCATTAGGAGACGTGATCTCTCCCTTGATGCTTGAGCCAGCCGAGATTCTGCTGATGTCGTTGACACCGACACTATCGCCGGACCTGTCATAATTCGCTGCCATATTCTTTATCATTTTATTGTTAATATTCAACATTTTACACTAGGCCTGCACCATGGCAGTTCTTGTACTTCTTGCCAGAGCCACAAGGACAAGGATCATTCCTACCGACCCTCTTTTCCACATGGACCGGAGCGTTCGCCTTCTGCTCCCCGTTAGTGACAAGGTCATTGCGACGGGTCTGCATCTGGCTCATGTCGGTGCGACGCCTCGGAGCCTGGGCAGGACGGGCCTCATTCTCGTCTCTCAGCGGCACGAAGGCCCTCAGGAGGAATGAGAGAACATCCTTGTTGAGATCTTCGAGCATCGAGGCAAAAAGGTTGTAACTCTCAAGTTTGTAGACCACCAGCGGATCCTTCTGCTCGTAAGCGGCGTTCTGGACGCTTGTGCGAAGATCATCCATCTCGCGGAGGTGCTGCTTCCAGTGCTCATCGATCTGATAGAGAATGATCGTACGGCTCAAAGCCTTAGCGATCTCCTTGCCCTGGGTGTTGTAGGCCTTCTCGAGATTGACACTGAGAGTCAACATCTTACGTCCATCAGAAATAGGGATGGCGATGTTCTGGTACATACTTCCCTGCTTCTCGAATATCTGCTTGATGAAAGGATAGACCTTCTCGGAAAGAGTGTTCATCCTACGGTCATAGACCTCCTGCATGTGAGCGCACAAGGCTTTGGAGAGGTCCTCCGGCTTGGCTGAGGTATAGAAAGCCTCGTCGAAACCGAGGTCTATGGACATCTGGGCCATGACATATTCCTCGAAGGCCTGGTACGACATGCCTTCCGCCCTCTCGGAGATTATGTTGGAGGAGTCGATCATCATGTTCTGGACATCGATCTCGATCCTCTCGCCGGACAAGGCGTTACGACGACGGGCGTAGACCGCCTCGCGCTGATAGTTCATCACGTCGTCATATTCAAGGAGTCTCTTACGAACACCGAAGTTGTTCTCTTCCACCTTCTTCTGCGCGTTCTCTATCGACTTGGAGAGCATTCCGTTGACAAGAGCCTCGTCATCCGCCATGCCAAGCTTATCCACGACTCCGGCGATCCTCTCGGAACCGAACAGACGCATCAGCTTATCTTCAAGGGAGATGTAGAACTCAGAGGAGCCAGGGTCGCCCTGTCGGCCGGAACGGCCTCGCAGCTGACGGTCCACACGGCGGCTGTCATGCCTTTCCGTACCGATGATTGCGAGTCCACCCGCGGCCTTGACCTCAGGAGTCAGCTTGATGTCGGTTCCACGGCCTGCCATATTGGTGGCGATGGTGACATTCCCCTTCTGTCCAGCCTGAGCGACGATTTCAGCCTCACGTGCATGCTCCTTGGCATTCAAGACATTATGCTTGATTCCCCTCATACGGAGCATACGGCTGAGAAGCTCTGAGGTCTCGACATCGGTCGTGCCCACCAGGACCGGCCTGCCGGCATCGGTCAGCTCCTTCACCTTATTGATAACAGCCTGATACTTGGCTTTTTTGGTCTTGTAGATGAGATCGTCTTGGTCGTTCCTGATCACAGGGCGGTTGGTCGGGATCACGACGACATCCAGCTTGTAGATGGACCAGAACTCACCAGCCTCAGTCTCGGCGGTACCGGTCATACCAGCAAGCTTGTGATACATCCTGAAGTAGTTCTGCAGGGTGATGGTCGCGAAGGTCTGGGTAGCGGCCTCGACCTTGACATTTTCCTTTGCCTCGACAGCCTGATGGAGACCGTCGCTCCAGCGGCGTCCCTCCATGATACGGCCGGTCTGCTCATCGACGATCTTGACCTTGTTGTCGATGACGACGTAGTCGACGTCCTTCTGGAACATCGCATAAGCCTTCAGGAGCTGGATCATGGCATGGACCCTCTCACTCTTGAGTGAATATTCCTCCATGAGCCTGTCCTGGGCCTCCTGCTTCTGCTCGGGAGTCATGTTCTCGTCCTTCTTGATGTCAGCGATCTTGCTGCCCATGTCAGGAAGGACGAAGAAATCAGGATCGGAAACCGCGTTCGCCAGAGCGTCATGGCCCTTGTCGGTCATGTCCACAGAGTGCTGCTGCTCGCTGATCACGAAATACAGCTCGTCGGTCACGATGTGCATCTGGCTCTCATTGTCCTGCATGTAGAAGTTCTCGGCCTTCTGCATGAGGGCTTTCATGCCTTGCTCGCTGAGGAACTTGATGAGCGGCTGGTACTTGGGGAGTCCCTTGTAGGCCCTGTAGAGGAGCATGCCGCCTTCGTCCATCTTGCCCGCGGCGATAGCTTTCTTCGCCTCGTTAAGCACCTGGTTGACAAGGTTGCGCTGCTTCTGGTACAGACTCTCGACATACGGACGGTACTCCATGTACTGCTCGTCATCCTCCGCTTTCGCCACAGGACCGGATATGATCAGAGGGGTACGGGCATCATCGATCAAGACCGAGTCGACCTCATCGACGATGGCGTAATGATGCTTGCGCTGGACAAGGTCGTTCATGTTGACGGCCATGTTGTCCCTCAAGTAATCGAAACCGAACTCATTGTTGGTACCGAAAGTGATGTCGCAGTTGTAGGCCCTCTTTCGGGCGTCGCTGTTCGGCTCATGCTTGTCAATGCAGTCGACCGAAAGGCCATGGAACATGTAGAGAGGTCCCATCCACTCGGAGTCTCGCTTGGAGAGGTAGTCGTTGACAGTCACGACATGGACTCCCTTCCCCGCGAGGGCGTTGAGGAACACCGGCAAGGTCGCCACGAGGGTCTTACCCTCACCGGTAGCCATCTCGGCGATGCTACCCATCTGCTCCTTGTTGGATTTGACTCCTCCGTTCAGGACGATACCACCGATGAGCTGCACGTCATAGTGGACCATGTCCCAGGTGATCTCGTTGCCACCGGCCATCCAATGGTTGTGATACACGGCCTTGTCGCCGTCGATGGTCACGAAATCATGATTGATACTGAGATCCTTATCGAACTGTGTGGCATTCACCACGATGGACTCGTTCTCCTTGAACCTGCGGGCAGTCGACTTCATGATGGCGAAAGCCTCGGGAAGGATCTCCTCCAGGACTTCCTCGATCTTCTCATCCTCTTCCTTGACGAGTTTGTCAGACTCTGTGGCGAGATTCTCTTTTTCCGAGACCGGAATATCCTCCTCAAGCTTTGCCTTGATCTCGGCGATCCTGGCCTCGAACGGGGCCTCGCACTCGCTGAGCTTCTGACGCAATGCCCGCGACCTCTCCCTCAATTCGTCATCCGATAAAGCGTCGATGGCGGGGTATGCCGCCAGGACTTTGTCCAGGACCGGTTTGATGAGTTTCATGTCACGATCGGCCTTGGAACCGAAAATTTTTCTTAATATGCTTGATATAGCCATAAAAAAAGTTTGTCTCTGATTAACCTACAAATATAGCGATAATCAGAGACAATAACAATACCAGATTCTTCCCTGGCGTTCAGAATGACATTTTGTCATCCCAAGTACTTCTTGTCATCCTGAGCGAAAGCGAAGGATCTAAAACAGGAATCCGACTCCAAGCTTCAGCTGGCTGCGGTGAATCTTCAGGAAACCGCTGGTCAGATTGCCGCCGTTGCGATTGATAAGGCCATAATCGTACCTGACAGAGAAACGGACAGCATCCATGACATCGAACCCGATTCCACCTCCGATCAAGACATCGAAACGGGAATACTTGGTGTAGCTGCTCAACGCGCCGTCGTAGATGTCGTAATTGACACTGGTTGACTTTTCCTTGACCCTGGAAGTCAGTCCAATGTCCAAAGTAGGGCCAGCGAAAACCAGGAACCTCATGTCCTCACTCATGTCGAACTTGAGGTTGAAGTCGAGGGGAACGGAAAGGTAAGACTCCGTGAACGAGATATCCTCGTACCCGTAGATGTCCACATCCCCTTTGGTGAAATAGCCGAACCTCACTCCAGGGGCGAATCCGAGCGTGCCTTCAACGACAGGAATCTCATAAGAAAGTCCGAGAGTCCCCCCGAAAAGGGCAGCGTTGGTGTGGCCGAGAGTATAGTCGAACCTCGTGTCGCTCATTCCGAAGCCGACTTCTGCCATAAGGTTCTGCGCGAACGCGTTGGATCCGGCAAGCGCCAAGGACGCCGCAAGGATCGTTGTGATTAACTTTTTCATATTCATTTCAAATTTAAGATGTTCAAATACTGCCTAAAGGCAACTTTACCTTGTTTCCCATCTCAATGAGATAGTCCTGGGTGAAATACTTCATGTAACCGCCGGCGGAAGTGAGCGTCAGCTCGCCGAAATAGACCTTCCCGTCGACTTCGTAAAGGTCTACCCGCATCTGGGGATGCCCTTTTGAAAGAGCCGACGCGATCTCCAGCATCCTCGGGAGACTTTCCGGCCTGGGGATGGCGCCTTTCCCGTCCTTGTAATGTCCTGTGAACACGGAGACTTCCGGGTGGACATTCCATTCAAGGTCATAAAGATTGACATAAACCTCCGAAGGGGTCCTTCCGTAACAGGCCCACACGGAATACGGCTCGCCGTCAAAACACCAGAACTTGTAGTCGACCAACGAGCTTGATCCCGCGGGCTGTGTCGACGAGTCCAGAAGTTCCTCGGCGATGACCAGAGGCTTGATCTTGGTGTAATGGAGCTCCGAAGTCTCGAACCCGCACCTGATTTTCATCAACTTGGAGAAATGGGCTACAGTCGCGGGAATGTCCAGCTTACTCTTGTCCTTGCAGACGACGACATCTCCGCTGCCATTGTTCAGTTTCAGCACAAAGGCCTCCGGAAGGTTCTCCCAATCAATGTCTTCAGGCCTTTCCCACTTCCCAAGTAACTTTGTCAAAGTGTCACCGAATCCCTTATCCCTGACGTAGGAACGGACGGCGTATTTGTCGGCCAGCATTGGCCACATGGAAGTGTCGCCATTGAACTTCAACCAGTTGATCTTCTCGTTCAGATCTTTCGGATGCTTGAGGTCAGGCCAGCGGTGAAGCATCTGGTAATACTTCAGCTTAGCGACCAGCCCAGGTCCCAGCAAATGAATCTTCGCCAGGATCCGCAGTACCGAGTTGAACAAATCGCTAAACCACTTTCTCATCTTTCACAAACGCTCCTTTTGACATTGACAAGGACCTGTACTTCTTCGCCTTCGGATAATCCCTGATCGCGTCGGCCAGAAGGCTCAAAGGTCTCAAAGACTTGAATCTCAGGCACGCTGAGAAGGAATGGAAAATAGCGAAAAGCAGTTGCGAAGACGGCTTCCGCCTCGGATCGGAGAAACGGGACAAAGCCAGGGTGTAGACAGAACGAAGCATCAACCGGTCTTTACCCTGCTTGCGGTCACCGATGTCATGGACCGCGACCGCCCCGGGAACGACGCCTATCCTCATCCCATGGTAAAGGACCCTGGCGCAGTAGTTGTCATCCTCGCCATAGACATGGAACAAGGGAGAGAAAAGCCCCGCTTCCTCCATGGCCCGCCTGGAGACCAGCCAATGGGCGGCCATCACGAAAGGTACCTCCCAAAGGTCCTCCCTCCGAACGACACGGCTCGGCACTACCCTGTTCTTGAAAAGGCCATTCATCTCCTCCATCCCATCGTTCATCTGGATTGGGCTGAGGATGCCATAATCGAGAGCTGACTGGGCCACAGCCACAAGTTTTCCGATCGTATCCGGAAGCAGCCAGGCGTCCTGATTCAACAAGTAGACATAGTCATAGCCATTCTCCAGGGCATGACGCATGCCGATATTATTCGCCGCACCAAAACCGGTGTTCTTCTCGTTGACGATCACTTTGACATCCGGATAATGCTCACTTATCCACTGGGGTGTGCCATCGGTGGAGCCATTGTCGATGACTATGGCGTCTACCGGCATCTCGGAGCGGGGCAGGCTGCCGAAGCACCTCTCAACCCACCGCATTCCGTTATAAGTGACGATTATAACCAGAACTTTCATTTACTTCTCAACAAATTGTAATACCTGATGAAAATCTCCTTCGGCGTGAGTGGGCTGAAAATACTATGCCGAACATTACGCGCGGTCGCGGACATTATCCCATTCTTGCTGGTGGGATCGCTGCAATCCTTGAACAAATATTTGAAGCTTCTGGCAGCCTCCACACACCAGCAATACGCTCCCAGAAGGTAATAGGCAAGGCGGCTGCCCCGGGAGTAGAACATGAGAGCCCCTTTGACCCTGGCTGGCTTGATGGCAGCTTCCAAAGGAGAGGCTGTGGAGCCGGCGATGTGGTAAAGGATAACATCGGCGTCAGTGTAGACACCGTAACCTTCCTCATTCATCCTGGTCCCCAGGGCAACGTCTTCGGGGGTGAAGAAATATGTCTCGTCGAACCAGCCCAATTGCTTGAATATCTTCGTCTTGGCAAGAAATGCGGCGCCATTGAGGGTGTAGGTCCTGAACAAGCCTTCGCGCATTGTCCACTTGGACCTGCGGGTCTCATTGTTGAAATGGAGATAGCGGAGAGTATAGCCCCAACCGGTGAACTTCTGACGACCGCAAGTCTGAACCTGACCGTCAGGGAACACTATTTTAGGCGAGACGACAGCCGCGTTATCCGGAAGCTTCCCGAAATCGGCGACAAGCGAGTCTATCACGGGAGAGTCGATGTAGGTGTCATCATTGACGATGAACACATACTCTCCCCTGGCCCTTCGCAATGCCAGGTTATTATTCTCGGAGAATCCCCGGATCTCATCACTTCGCACGACCTCTACCCACGGGAACTCTTCCGTGAGGGCTTTAAGGTTATCTTCAGAGAACATGTACGCGACAACAAAGGTCTCGTAAGGGACCGATGTGTGGGTCCGGATGCTCTCCAGACAAGGACGGAGGAGATCCATCCTGTTCATGCAGACTATCACTATGCTGACCTTCGGATCCATATTCTCATTATCTCCCCAAAAACAAAGCCGCCATCACTCGCCTCCAAGACCATGCCATCTTGATAATCGGATGATGAGCCCAAGACACATCTCCGGCATCTTTAGTGGACGGATGCCTGACAATCTCAAGACATCGCGCGTTCCTCGAATTGACACCATCCCCGAACAGAGGCTCGGGAGTGAAACCTTCTTTCCAATACACCGGCATAAGCGCGAGCTGGTCCCTTTTGGAATATGACATATATTCATTCCACCACGCGTCCGAAATTCTCCGGACCAGCGGATCATTGTGACGCCGGAAGATCACGTTGTTCTCCCAAAGCCCGTAATGGGACGGAAAACCCTCAGCCTTAAGATGGCGGAACTGCCTGACCGCATCCCGGAGACTGATTCTCATGTCCTTGTAGCAGCTGACGATCTCCTCATAAACACAGTCCCGGGAAAGATGCGGGACCTGGGACACCAGGCTGCCGGAATCCACCTTCCTTTCCAATGCCTCGTAGAACGACTCGCCTGTGATCGTGATGTTGGCATCCATCCAGACACTGACGTCATAGTCCTGAAGGACCTTGTGAGGCTGAAGTTTCACAAACCTCGACTGCCGGGTCTTGTCCGGGCAGGTAAATGGGATCGGAAGCATGTTCCACACTCCGTCCCGTTTCCCGGACGGATTGTCTGAGAAACAGATATAGTCGTATGACGGGTCGACTCGGCAAGGCTGCCTAAGAGAGTCGTAAGCGCCAGTCACACAAGTATATATAACCTTTCTCATACTTTATCTACAGGGAGGATACATTGTTTTCCAAGCTCCACAAGATACTCATCCGTGAAGAAGTCCATCTTACCGTACAGGCTCGCGAAAGTGAGTTCGCCGAAGTAGAGCTTTCCGCCATTGACATAGAAATCCACCCGGACCTCAGGGAACCCTTCCGACAGCTTGGAAGCCGCGGCGAGCATACTGTCCAAGCACTCAGGTTTGGGGACCTTCCCCTTCCCATCCTTATAATGCTCGGTAAACACCGAGACTTCCGGATGGACATTCCAATCCAGGTCATATAGATTGACAAACACCTCATTGGCCGACCTTCCATAACAGACCCAGATTGAATAGGGCTTACCGTCGAAACACCAGACCTTGTAGTCCACGGGAAGAGATTTTTCATCCGGAGACAGGAAACTCTCGGCGAGCACAAGAGGCTTGATCTTATTGTAGTAGACCTCCCCGTGAAGGTAACCGTACTTTTCGCCAAGACTCTTTCGCAGATCAGCCCGGATAGCGTCATAGTCAGGTCCGGCCGCCTTGTCGACAATGTGACAGGAGCCGCTGTCATGGTTGCATTTAATCGCGAACTTCCGCGGAAGCGACTCAAAATCAATATCCTCCACGTTATCCCAAACTCCAAGCAAAGGAACGAGCAAGTCTTCCAGCCCCTTTGAACGCACGAAATCCCGGACCCTGTACTTATCCGAGCACAATGACCACATGGAGGTGTCGGAGAAACAAATCAGCCACTGGATCTTCTCGTTTATGTCCCGCGGGTTGTCCCAATCGACCTTATAGCCTTTCCATTTCAGCCAGTCCCTGTCGACCAGGTAACGGCGGAAATGGTCCAGCATAAACCTGTGGTAAGTGTGGTATAATCTCTTGCGTAAAGTCATATTTCACTTATTATGAGCAAACTTCTGAGAAAAACGGACGCAAACGTTCTTGGTTTTTATGGCGAGGCGATAAAGGGCGAATGGCATTTGTCCGTACAATGAGATTTCCGGCACTTTCTTCCAGCTGCCGACATTCTCCTTGACGAAGGATACCCATTCTTCAAGCATCGGAATTTCCTCCGAAGACGGAAGCTTATAAATATAATCACATAATGTCTTGCAGATACGGCGGACGACCCCCTCCACAAGAGCCTTTCTCGGCCCGGAGATTTGCGGAAGATAATCCCCGGCAAAAAACACGGCATATTCGCGTTGCCTCAATTGCATTTTCATGTTCTTCCTGATCACAGCGCTATCCATTGTCTGTCCAGCCCTGCCCTCACGATAATGATACAAAGCGAAATCCGTGTAAGTATAAGTCGTTCCCCCTATCAACGGGGCCACGAAGAGAATGATGTCATCGTAATATGACTTTTCGATGAATAGCGGGCCGAAACGCCTCAACACATCTGTCTTGTACACACACGACTGGAAATGGGCGTTGAATATCCCGTTCCCGCGGTAGGACCATGCCTCCTGGTCGAGGGAATACACCTTACCAGGAGCGACCCCTGCTATCTTTATCGTCTTCGAGCTGGTCGTCCCGTCGATGAACACGACCTTGTCAGTCATGACAAGATCGGCATCGGAAGTGTCAAGGAAAGAGATGAGCCTGTCGAGATTTTCCACATGATCATCGCTGTCAAGGAAAAGGACATACTTCCCTTCACACATCGACAAGCCCATGTTCCAGACTGATCCGTGACCTCCGTTTTCCTTGTCAATCACCTTGAAGACAGAAGGGTATCTCGTCTGGAAAGTCCTGGCGATCTCAGCTGAGGAATCAGGAGTCCCGTCATTGATAACATAGACTTCATATTTGGGGTGTAGGGAGTCCGGGACCAGCAAAGACTCCAGACACTCCTGGATGTATTTCTCGACCTTGTAGGCCGGGACTATCACCGACAATAGTTTTTTCATATTCAGAAAGTGTTTATTTCCAATACTTTTTCAACAATCGGGGCCATGTCGAGATACTTGTACTCGGCAAGCCGGCCTCCAAAAATAACATTTTCCTCCGCGTCCGCAAGGGCCTTATACTTTGAATACAGGGCAGCGTTCCTGGCGTCATTGACCGGATAGAATGGTTCCGCTCCGGGCTTCCATTCCATTGAGAACTCCTTGGATATCACTGTCTTGGGATTAAGAAGCACGGAGGGTTCCCCTTGGGCGAAATGCTTATGTTCGATAATACGGGTAAAAGGCGTGTCAGGATCCGTGTAATTCACGATGGCGTTCCCTTGGAAATCCCGGATGTCCATGGTCCGCGTCTCGAAACGCACAGAACGGTACTCCAGATTGCCGAAGCGGAACTCGAAATACGCGTCCAGAGGGCCTGTGAATACAATCTTATCAGCAATGCCGGACAACTCGGAACGGCTCTCCAGAAAGTCGACGCCCGTTCTTGTCTCAATCCCGTCCAAAAGTCCTTCGATCAACTTGTTATAGCCTCCGATAGGAACTCCCTGGAAGGTGTCGTTGAAATAGTTGTTGTCGAAGGTGAATCTCACGGGGAGACGCCTGATGATAAATGCGGGCAGGTCGGAGCACTTCCTTCCCCACTGTTTCTGGGTATATCCTTTGACGAGTTTCTCAAAAATGTCCCTTCCAACCATCAGCAGTGCCTGTTCCTCAAGGTTACGAGGCTCCTTCACCCCCTCCGCCGCCATGGCGGCCATAGCCTCCGCCCTTTGACGCTCGATGATAGCTTTCGCTTCCTCGGGATCTTCGACGCCCCACATCTGCTTGAAAGTGTTCATGTTGAACGGCAGATTGTAGCGCTCGCCATAATAATCGGCAATCGGACAATTGATAAATGAGTTGAAGGGAGTTATCGAATTGACAAATTCCCACACCCGTGGATTTGACGAGTGGAAGATATGGGGGCCGTAGCTGTGGACATGGATACCCTCGATTTCCTCACAGTAAAGGTTGCCTCCCAAGACAGGGCGCCTGTCGATAACAAGGCAGCGTTTTCCTGCCTTGCGGGCCCGGTGAGCGAATGCCGACCCATAAAGACCGGCTCCCACAATCAGGTAATCATAATCCGCCATAGCCGACAAAATGATAATAGACCCTCAAAATAAAATCCGCGATAGAGCGCCGGCCCTTCTTGTGGATACGGCGAAGATGACGGAACCTCAACGTGCTGAACAGTTCGAGATCTTCTCCGGCGAACAAGCGTGTCAGCGGCGGTATTCCCGTAAACGGATTGTCCGCCAACGCGGCAATCTCCTCCGGGACACGTCCGCTTTCCTTGATTCTTTGAAGGACCTCCCTGTCATTCATGACAAAGTATTCCCGGCCAGGGTCGGGAAGGCTGCATAGATAATGCACCACCAAGGCATCCCGCAGGAACCGGACACCATGTTTCAGTTCACAATTCCAGACATCATCAAGCACCTGGATAATCCTGCCGAGAAGGATGTCTGCCTTGTTGAAAGCCGGCTGGTCCTGGGTCACACCCTTTTGGAAACCTTCCGAATAGAAAGATCTCCACTTTTGGAAAAACTCCCTGGACTTCAGGTCGTCCCTGGAGAATATCACCCCGCTGTTGAAAAAGTTTTTCTCGGAGGAAATGTCAATCCCTATTTTCCGGCACATCTGGATGTCCGCTCTCCTGTAAGGGTTGTCCTTGAATAGGCAATGCGAGTCAAGGCAAGCGGCGACAGACCCTTCAATGGCATCTATCCCTTCCAAAGAAGCCGTGACTATGGTATCGCAGTCCAAAAACAGGAAATCGCCTTCAACATATTCCCTCATCCCGGTCTTCAACATCCTGGAGCGCCTCTTTTTCGACAAGGAGGGATCCAGGTCCGCCACCGTGATATGACTGGACAATTCCTCGAGGGTACGGGACAGCTCTCCCCGCCCCGGAAGAGAGTCGAAAGTGGTTTTGTCCATCAGGATCTCCACATGCGCCGAGGGATTGTGGTGACGGGCCGAGTAAACAGAGACAAGAAGCTGCTCCATGTAATAATCATCGGCGCCGCTGACAATCACATATAGGATTTTCGTTCTCATCTCGTTCTATTTTCCACCGGAAGGACACACTGATTTCCAAGCTCGACAAGATAATCGTCAGTAAAATAAGGCATCCTGCCTCCGCTTGAGAAAGTCAGCTCACCAAAATAAATCTTCTCTCCGACCACGTACAAGTCAACCCTCACCTGGGGGAAACCATCAGAAAGGATCGAGGACACTTCCAACATACGGTCAAGGCAGTCAGGCCTGGGGATCCGTCCTCCGCCGTCAAGACAGGTGTCCGAGAAAACAAGTGATTCGGGATGGGACTTCCAGTCCAGGTCATATAGATCCAGCCGGACAGTGTCATACGTCCTGCCGCTGCAGGTCACGATCGAATATGGTTTCCCTCCGAAGCACCGGATCTTGTAGTCGGTCACGCCAGAGTCACCCTCACCAAGAAAAGCCTCGGCCATTATCTTGGGCTTTATCTCGTTATAGTACGTCTCGCAGTTGAGATAGCCGATCTTGCGTTTCAACCGCCTTGAGAAATGCTCCTTGAGGGCCGCCGGGTCAAAACCTTTAGTTTTGTCCACTATCCTGAACGAGCCGCTGTCATGGTTGCATTTCAGCACAAACTTATCAGGAAGAAGGTCAAAATCAATGTCTTCGAAACGGTCCCAAACACCGAGCAACGGCACGAGCAGATCCCCAAGGCCTTTTGACGAGACATATTCCCGGACCCGGACCTTATCGGCGCACAGGGACCACATGGACGTGTCCGTGCGGCTTATGAGCCAATAGATCTTCTCGTTGATGTCACGAGGATTATCCCAGTCTATCTTGCGTCCTTTCCACTTCAAGTAAGTCCGGTCAACCATCTTCTCATAGAAATGAGAGAGCATGAAACGCTGGTATATGCCGTAATATAACTTGCTGCCCAAACCCATTGGAACCTCCTCTGAAAAGACTAACTATCCATGAATTCTCCCAGGGCAAGATCTTCTCCCGCATTACGGAAAGGCATCATTCCTCCGCTGGGATAGAGGGTCATTTCCCCGAAGAGTACCTGCTCCCCTACCTGGTAGAGATCCACCCTGACGAATTTGAGTCCCTTCGCGAGAATCCGGGCCACACGCAGCATGTCCTCGTAACGGGACGGCTTCTCAGGCAAGGTGTCCTGGGGCGGGAAGTCAGTTCTGCCGACAGGAAGGAACTTCCAGTCCAGGGACAGGAAGTTGATGTGCCCGGCCGTCGAGACATACACGAACTTCGGTTCTCCATCTCTGCAGAAGAAACGATAATCGTCAAGATGAGATCCGTCAGGATTGAGTATCGGCTCGGCAAGGATCTTTCTCGGGACATCCTTATAGGCCCATTCCTTACCGAAAGAATAAACCCTGGCCAATGACCTGGCGAGACTGCTCCGGGCTTCCTCAAAATCAAAACTGGACTTGTCCATGCAGATAACCGCGCTTCCGCTGTCGTGGTTGCACTTCAGGATGAACTGATCCGGCAATGAGTCGAAATCGATCTCGTCGGCCGAGTCCCATAGCCCGATAGTAGGCACGATGTATTCCTCCCCTATGAGATCCGCGACATATTTCTTGACCCTGTGTTTGTCCACAAGGATGTTCAGCAGCGGATCCCTTTCATTGAGGATCAAGTTGATAATCTTCTCATTGAACGTGCGGGGATGCTTAAGGTCGGGCGACTTGCCGAATACGCTGCGATAATGCAGGCTGAAAAAAAGCTTGTCCGGAAGATAGCGTCCAACCTTTCTGAAGACGAATTCCAAGACGCGGTTATATGTTGCGGAAAGGGACATTACTTGATTCTTTCATTTGTGAGGATAAACTATAGGAGCTACTCCCGGGACATGGGTCAGAACCCAATATGACAAGGCTTTCCTCAGGCCCATGGTACGTGTGAGTGTTCCAAAGGAGACACAGTCCCAAAGACCGCTTTCCTTCGCCAGGGAGCGGACCATCTTGTGGTCGTATCCGTTCTTATGCATATTGAGAAGGGTGCGGGCGCAGTACCTGCGACCCTCTTCTTTAAGCTCTTTATCCCATTCGAGCGATTCCAACCTTATCGCGTTGGTCCACATGATGTTCCGCAAAGCGTTCTCGCCCATCCGCTTATTAGTGGCTGAGCCGGCATTCTGGTAGTACAAATAGAACGGGGAATCGAGCAGGATGGCTTTCTTGACATGGGGCGAGATGATACACATCGCGGCGGCATCCTGGGAACGGTTGTAACTTTGAATGTGCAGATGGCCATAAGTTTCAATGAGATCCCTCCTGAACAGTTTTCTCGTAAGAGTGTACTCTACGTCACCAAGAAGCATTGCTTTTGTGAATCCATGGGCGGAGGAGCCGTATGGGAGAGTCTGGCTGAATACCTGGGAAGACCCGTCGGCATACACGGTCTCATAGTCGAAAATTACCAAGTCGGCGTCTTCCCTGATGGCGGCCTCAACAAGCTGGGAGCATGCGTCTCTCCTTAAAGCGTCATCCGGGTCCATGAACAGGCAATAATTCCCTGTCGCGGCCTCTATCCCGGATTCCCTGGTCCACATCGTACCATGGTTGACTGGATGCCTGACTATCTTGACCCGAGGATCCGCTGCCCTGTAAGACTCCAGGACACCGACTGACCCGTCGGTGGAACAATCATCTACAGCGACAACCTCAATGTCCCGCAGAGTCTGCCCAAGGATAGAATCCAGGCATCTGGGGAGCAGTTTTTCCATATTGAAAATAGGAATGACGATTGAGATTTCAGGCATACTTACATCTATTTTATACAAATATATAAAAATATTTGATATTGAAGCTTGAATGAAGCTTGCCGTATTTGCGAAAAAAAGCATATATTTCGGTCAGAAACCTTCGACATAATGATCAACGTTGGAATTATCGGATGCGGCTTCGTGGGTGGAGCCCTGAAAGACTGGCTGGAGCATAACAACCCCGAGTGCAAACTATTCATAAGCGATCCACCCAAGGGATACAATGACGATCTGAACGGAATTGACATCGCTTTCTTGCAAATCCACGTGCCCACTGAAGATGATGGCACACAAGATCTGACTCTCATGAAAGAGCTGATAACGAACCTGCCTGATGTGCCCGTGTTTGTCCGTACCACAATTCTCCCCGGTACAAGCGAGACACTTTCCAGGCAGACAGGTCATCAAGTGTGCTACATGCCCGAATTTCTAAGCGAACGCACTGCCATCGAGGACTTCAGAAAGCAGCCGATGGTATTTACGGGAGCGGAGGAATTGCTCGCAAGGATTTTTGTGGGCAAAAGATTCATTGTCATGAGCCCGTTGGAGGCCGAATTGACGAAGTATATGCACAATGTGTTCGGAGCCTATAAGGTGACCTATTTCAACGCCTGCCGCGAGTTTTGTGAGCAAATGAGGGGGGGGGGGGTACGCTGGAGCAAGGTCCACACCGGGATGCTCCTTTCAGGCTACATCAACGATACCCACACTTATGTGCCTGGTCCCGACGGGAAATTCGGCTATGGAGGCAAGTGCTTCCCGAAAGATGTCAATGCTTTTGCCAAGTTAACAAAGGGGACACCCCTTGGAACGCTTCTGGAGCATCTGCATGAATTGAACGTCCATTTCCGCGGGGTTGAAGAGCACATATAATGACAGCATCGGTAATGAATATCTTCTGCATCATAGTAACTTACAATGGGTCCAAGTGGATCCGGCGCACACTTGACAGCTTATCGGATGGAGAGCAGGAACTCCCCATCAGGGTAATAGCGGTGGATAACGGATCCACAGACGATACCCTCTCCATCATCAAGAAGGAGTACCCGGATGTCGTTGTCATTGAAAACGGGAAGAATCTTGGTTTCGGGAAAGCGAACAACATCGGTATCGAATGTGCCTACAAACTTGGAGCGTCCCATTTTCTATTGCTGAACCAAGACGCTTCCATGGCACCGGGATCCGTCAAAAAGCTGATCGAGGTCCAATTGGACGGAGGACTGCCGCTTGTCTCCCCTGTTCACTGGAATGGCACAGGAGACAAGCTTGACAGCAGTTTCTGTCTGTTCGTGTCTGAGAACCCGGGCATCAACGACCTTCTGAGCGACCTTCTGAAGGGGACAGTCAAAGACCGCTACAAGGTCCGTTTCGTCAATGCCGCATGCTGGCTGCTGCCCAAGGAGACAATAGAGAAAGTCGGAGGATTCGATCCGATCTATTTCCACTATGGGGAAGACGATAATTTCTGCGAGCGGCTTTCATACCATGGAGGTTCCCCCTACATTGTTCCCGACGCCAAGATGTTTCATGACAGGGTTGGCAAAGGTAATTCGGAGATGTGGAACAAGCAGAAGCTGCTGGTGGCACTCCTCCAAATGTACGGAGTACGGCCTGTCAACCGAATGGGAAGGATCAAGACCCACTTAAGGCTTCTGAAAAACGCCGCTATGCTGTCCCTGACTGGGAAATTCAAGGACGCCTCCGCCATTATCGCGGCGGAGCGGAGGTTCTTGAAAAAAGTGCCGATGCTGAAGTCGCATGCCGAGGCCAACAGGCGGCCCGGGCCGAATTGGCTGTCTTTGAACACGGAAGAAGTCACCCCCGGGAAATCATGATGGATGGCTTTTTGAAATGTCTGGCCCGTTTCAGCGAATATATGGTCGCTGACTTTGTCCCGTGCGACAGTCCGAACAGAAGACGGGAGAAACGAGGCTTCTTCAAATCACGCTTGAACAAACCAAGCGCGGTGGACGGAGTCCGGACCAATGCGGACATGTCGATGTTGTGTGCGTTTCTGGTAAAATGCGCCAAGCCACTCGGAGTGGGACTTCCTGAAGGAGTCAGCTATGACATGCTTGAAGAAATGGCTCGCCAGAGCCTTGTTCACGCATATTCCACCCACAAGGCGGTAAGGCTGAGGCGGTGCGCCGATGGTCTGTACTGGGGCAGCGTCAACGCCAAGAAGGCTGTCTGGGAAAGCCCCCTTTGGGCCTTTTCCGTAGCCTGGTCCGCTTACTTCCAGTGGGACAGCCTGTCCGCCAGGCAAAAGGAGAGCGTGTACAAGCTGCTTAAAGCCGAGTGCCACAGCGCTCTTCAGGCAAAAGTCAGGACCGCGTACTCAAAGTTCACGAGAGCCGAGGAAAACGGATGGTCAGCTTGCCTTCTCGCCGCGACTCTGGGACTATTTCCCGATGATCCGCTCGCACCCAAATGGTTCGAGAAGATGCGGGTGTTCGCTGTCAACAGTTACTCTCACCCCTCAGACACCGAGAAGACGGCCCCCATTGATCCCTGGTATGATAAGACCTCAGTCGCTGACTTATACATAAGCCAAAATCTCTTTGAGGACTACACCTTGCTCAAACACGGGTTTTTCCACACCTCATACCAGAACGTTGTCATCCAGGAACTTGGAGAGGCCGCCTTGGCCCTGCGATTATTCCAGAAGAGCTTGAATGGCGAAGAGAAGTGGAAGTCCAGGTCTTTGTTCCACAACATTGAGCCGGTCATGGACAAAGTGCTTGAGTGCCTGGCGCTTCCGGACGGGGAGCTGTCCATGCCCAACAGCAACGACTGGAACTTGTTCCTTTTCGACCAGATCACGTCTTTCTCCACGATGTCGACCTTCATGAAGGATCCCGACGCGGCCATGCTTGAGAGGCTTGCTTTCAAGAACATAGAAGCCAGACAACAGACCACTCCGGACGGAGGCTGGCTATTACGTGCGGACATCGGGCCACAAAGGATGGGAGTGCAAGGCCACCGGGTAATGATGGCATATCTGATGAATCTGACAAGCGGGGATCCTGATCTGGTCCCGACCAGATGGGAAGACTTCCGTCAGGCTCATTCGGGTGCCTTCGTACTTCCATGCCAGGATGTGGTCCGGGCTTTTCCCCAATCCCGATTTGCGATATTCTCCTACAGCAAGGGGCTGGGCAACTTTACGGGATATGTGGTTCCGAACTCTCCCGACAAGGCAAAAATCATGGTCCCGTACAGGGAAGGCGGAGGCGGGAACTTCACCGGCTGGTTTACAGTCGAGGGACGGGACTCCAACGCCGTTCTCAAAGGGGAGCCATTCTATTCCCTTAAAGGGGATTCATTCGTGACAGGAGGCGTTTTGGGCCTCAATGAGGATTCATTGGAACAGAGTTTCGCCCTTTACGCCACTTCATGCGACGCTGTGATTTACATCGACCATGTCATAGCCACACAGGAAGTTAACATCCTGGCCGAACGAGGTTTGGCAGCGGCGATCTCAATTGACGAATTCACTGGTCTAAAGCGGGTTCTCTCATACAATAAGGAGGCTGGGATGGTTGTCGACGGGGAGACATTGGTGAGATTCCCCGGAAATTCATGGGCTAACATCGAAGGCGAGATCGGACTTCTCGCAAGGGGTTCTGACTCTATGGCTTTCGGGGAAAAGACCGACAACCACAGCATCATGACAGCCAAGCTCTACGGCTCGTATTCAGACACCCCAAGGATGATCCGTTCCGGAGAGGCTGTTTGCTCCAGGGCCGCCGTCTACTACACTGGCGTGAATCCCGAGGAGACCGCAGAGCTGGACAAGAAGATGTTCCTGCCGGACAGAAAGACGTTGCCGGAGGGCTGGTCGGGATGTATCGCCGCCGATAAAGACGGCTCCCAGGCCATGCTACTGGCCAATTTCACGAAGGAGAACTCCGAAGCCGCTATTCCTTTTGACATCGACTCTTCCTTAATTCCGGGAGTTCCGGTCTACTCCACCCCCGTCAGGGTGACCTGCGGTGACAGGGAGGGAATATTCCATTGCGAATATGCCATCCGGCTCGGCCGTGGAGAGGCGTCCGGCGAATCGACCAGGCTATTCATTATCGGAGAGGAAGTCGAGGCCCGCCTTGAGAACACTGACACGGTCCGCTTGAGGTCGCTCTCCGGTTCCAGGAAAGTGACCGTCATATATTCAAGCCCCGAAGGGGAAATCGCCAGAAAAGAAGTCAGCCTTGAGAATGACGGGAAAGAGATAACTGTGAAAGGCGATTCCTGAGTTTCTCTTTCCGCGAATCGAGGAAGAATTCTCCCGAGAGGAAATGGTCGCGGTACATGTCCACATGGTACCCCCGGGCCATTATGGGAGGCAGCTCACCGGTAAGCAACCTGCTCATTCCCTGAAGGAAAGCCTCGGTCCTGATCTTGTGCGCCGATTCCTGGGATGGTGTCATCCAAGGCTTAGAGACCATTTCGCACCAAAGGGCATCGTCATTATCGAAGCGCTCTATCACTGAGATCAGTTCATCCATGCCGGACATCTTGCCGGCATCGATGAAACACTCCGGATTGATGTCGTCGGCCACATTCGGGTTCCCCCAATAAATAGGCAGAGAGTGAGCCTCGAGAGAGGTCAGGAGCTTCTCTGAGGTGTAGCCCCTGAAACATGAGTTCTCCGAGGAAATCGAGAATTTATAATTGGCCTTTATCAAAACCCCTTCTCCCTTATGGCCAATATAGCCGGTCCCGGGAATGGAGACATTATTGAGGTGCCTCCCAAGGGAATCAACTTTCTTATAGGCACTTATCTCATAAAACAACTGGTCTCTCACCGGATTTGCCTTGGGGTTCGAATACAAGAACGAACAGAAACCGCTCTTTCGCTCCAATTCCGCCCGAGCCTGGGCTGGAGTCTTGATTGGGTTCTCCTTTTCTCTCAGGAACTCGCTGAACATGTGATAAGGAGAGGGCAGGCGCAAAAAGGCAGGGTTATCCTTGAAACCGTCGCTGAAACCCACACAATAGTCAAAGACATTGAAATCCGGCTCGATCGCCTCGCCCATGAAAGAGACCTTGATCCCGGACTTGCCGTACAAATCCCGGAACTTGCGGAACAAAGCCGATTTGTAATAAATCCATTCAGAGGCGATTAGGATGTCGGGAGTTTCCTCATCCCAGACCAGTTCCCCCGCGAACGAGGGATCGAGCAGCAAGAACCGCAACATCGAAGGGATGTCGCTCACATTCTTATGCAGACAGCAAATCTTGATCATTTCCTCAGTTGACTAAGGTTTCGGTTATTTACGGTTCCCGTCTTTCCAATCCAACAACCGGCAGATGATTTTCGACGCGGCCGGACTCTTCCCCACAAGATAATAATAGCATGCCTTCCAAGGCCCCAGGGTGTCCCGAAGCGCTGAATATTCAAACAAGCCCGACAAGCCATTGGACTTCACGCTTTCCATGACGGCATCCCATGGGTAGCGCTTCCTGATTATGGCGAATATTCTCCTGAGGACATTCTGCCGCATCCTGCCTATCATGCCCGGATCAACCCTGGAGACAGCCTCCAAGGCCAGTCGGCTTGAGCGCGTCAGATTATCCAGGCCCCGTCCGTTAAGCCGGAAAACGGACATCGAGGAAGGATTCTCATAATAATGGTATAGAGGCTCGTCGATGTAAATGACCTTATTGACATGCTCCATGCACTCATACGTCAGCAGGAAGTCATCGAAATAATTACATTTCTTCGAATATGAATATGGCCTGCCTTTCCAGAGTTCCTTGCGATAGAGCCGCATGTGGACATAAACCGACATTTCCCCGCTCACGAGTGAGAGCAGGAAAGCGCTCCGGTCGTTACCATGGCTGAGACTGAACGACTTCCGTCCCAGAGTGCCGTCAGACTTATGCACGACGGCGCCACAGATCACCAGATCCGCATCCTCGGCCACGGCGACTTCAAGCAGTCTTCCGCACATATTCCTGTCAATAGAGTCATCCCCGTCGACAAACATGATATAATCCCCTGTGGAAGCGTCAACTCCGGTTTTTCGTCCCCAGAGAATCCCTGAATTCTCCGGATGACGGATTATCCTGATCCTTGAATCCTTCGAGGCGTAATCAGCGGCGATACCAGGCGTGCCGTCCGTCGAGCAATCATCAATGATAATGATCTCGATGTCCTGGCAAGACTGGACGACAAGCGAGTCCAGACACCTGCCAAGATAATTCTCTATGTTGTAGGCTAAAACTATGACAGAGATCTTCGGCACAGCTTAATCAACTCTATTTCAACGGGTTCTTATCTGACTTAAACCACTCGGCAAAGGCGGTTATACCCTCGTGGAGCGTGGTGGAGGGATGATAGCCGAGACGCGTCTCGAGCTTTGAGCAGCTGGCATAGGTCTGGTAGACATCGCCGGCCTGCATGGGAAGGAATTCTTTCACAGCCTCCTTGCCCATGGCGGACTCGATCTCGGAAATGAAGTCCATCAGCTTGACAGGGGTGGAGCAGCCGATGTTGTAAACCTCGAAGGGGACGGATCCTTCGCCTTCGCTTCGCGTAGATCCTTCGCTTCGCTCAGGATGACAGGTGGGAGGATTGTCGATGACGCGGATGGTGCCTTCGACAATGTCGTCGACGTAGGTGAAATCCCGGATCATGTCTCCGCCGTTGAAAACCTTGATGGGCTTTCCATGGGCAATCGCTGTCGCGAAGAGCATCGGAGACATGTCAGGACGCCCCCAGGGGCCATAGACAGTGAAGAAACGCAGGCCCGTGGCCGGAATCCCGTAGAGTTTGGAATAGGAGTGAGCCATCAGCTCATTGGCCTTCTTCGTCGCCCCATAGAGACTCACCTGACTGTCCGCCTTATCCTCCTCGCTGAAAGGGACTTTGGTGTTGAGCCCATAGACAGAGCTGGAAGAAGCGAACACCAGATGCCGAACCGGATTGTTCCTGCATGCCTCAAGGATATTCAGGAAGCCCTCCAGGTTGCTGTGGAGATAGGAATAGGGATTGGTGATCGAATACCTCACACCGGCCTGAGCTGCCAAGTTGACGACGATGTCGAACTTCTCCGCTTCGAAAAGCCTGTCCAGAGGCTCCTTGTCACAGATGTCCCCCTTAATGAAACGGCATGACGGCCAGCGGGAGCTGGACTTCATTTCCCATTCGGGGAACGGACCGCTGAATCCGTTTTCCTCCAGACGGCGGTACTTCAAACGGACATCGTAGTAGTCATTGATATTGTCCAGGCCGACAATCTCATCTCCCCTTCCGGCGAGTTTCCCCACAAGATTGGAGCCTATGAAACCAGCGGCACCTGTCACTAGAACTTTCATGCCAGAGTATCAAAGACTGTTGATCCAGGAAGTGATATTCGCCTCAACGGAAGCCTCGGAATACTCGACCTTCTCGAACTTCTCGCCGGTGATGTGCTCATAAAGCTCGATGTACCTGTCCGTGATCCCGGCGACGACCTCAGGAGTCATCTCGGGGACTTTTTGTCCTTCCTGTCCCTGGAAACCATTGGCCATCAGCCACTCACGGACGAACTCCTTGGACAGCTGCCTCTGGCGCTCACCCCTGGAGAGTCTCTCCTCATACCCTTCGGAATAGAAATACCTGGAGGAATCCGGAGTATGGACCTCATCCATCAGGTAGATCTCACCGTTTCGCTTGCCGAACTCATATTTCGTGTCCACAAGGATAAGCCCCTGCTTCGCGGCGATCTCGGTACCGCGCTTGAAAATCGCCAGGGTATATTCCACAAGACGCTCGTAATCCTCCTTGCCGACGAGGCCGGACGAGATGATCTCTTCCTTCGAGATGTCCTCATCGTGTCCCTCCATGGCCTTGGTCGTGGGCGTGATGATAGGCTCGGGGAACTTCTGGTTCTCAACCATGCCATCCGGAAGCGGGACTCCGCAAAGTGTCCTCTTCCCTGCCTTGTACTCCCTCCAGGCGTGACCGGCGAGATATCCCCTGATCACCATCTCGACCTTGAAGGGCTCGCATTTGTAACCGACAGTCACGGCAGGATCCGGCACGGCGACTTTCCAGTTCGGGAGGATGTCGGAGGTCGCATCCAGGAACTTGGCGGCTATCTTATTGAGGACCTGTCCCTTATAGGGAATTCCCTCAGGCAGGACGACATCGAACGCCGAAATCCTGTCGGTCACCACCATGGCCAGATAATCACCATTGATGTCATAGACGTCACGAACCTTACCGACATACTTTCCAACCTGTCCCGGGAGGCTGAACCCTGTTTGAACAATAGCTTTCATTTATCAATATCTTTAGAATCAATATCTTTTAAAACCTCCTCGACTACGGGGGCGACCTTGTCGTACTCGTATCCCCTGGTCAGGGCGAACTTGAGGAGCTTGAATTTGATTTGCGGATCCCCCACCAGGGAGCCGACTTTGGACTGGATGACAGACTTCATTTTACGGTCCGCCTCTTCCTGGTCTATCTCGCCGAGAGCCTCAAGGGCCATCGGGCGCGGGATTCCTTTCCCGACAAGGGTATAGGTTATCTTGGCTGGGCCCCAGCCGGAAAGCCTGGACTTTTCCCTCGCGAAAGCGGAGGCATAACGGGAATCATCCACGAACTTGTCTTCCAGAAGGGACTGAAGGATCTTCTCCGCCATCTCCCTGTCCCCGTCAAAGGCTTTCATGGCTTTGCGGAAAACATCCGAGGAACAGTATTCCCTCTTTGAGCACTGGGCTTGCAGCCGGTCCAGAACTTTCGAATACTCCTCCATAACCTAGAAATCAAAACCTATGCTGACGTAAGCGCCCGCCGAATTGGTGTAGTTCGACCAATGGACATTGGCGCTGATGGGACCGACTATTGAATTGTACGTGTACTGGAGGCCCAGGCCGTGGTAATCGTAAACCTTTGTCCCCCAATTCTTGAAATCATTCAGTCCGTCCGCGGAGACGGCGTAGTTGTAGATTCCGGTCAGGTAGTTGTTGCGATAGAGCCTGACCCGAAAGTCCGCCCTGGCGATCCCGAGCATCTTTGACATGGAAGCGGCATTATTGATGCCGATGAATGGCATCTGCTGCTCAAGATAGCGCCCGGCCATACTTCCTCCCATGGTGTTGGCGAACTGGATCGGGACTTGATCCCCGATCAACACCCTGGCGTTAAGCGAAGGGATAAAAGCGAACGCGTCGCTCCCGTACACCTTCAAGGCGTCGAACTGAAGAGTGTGAATATTCTTGAATCTGTGCGGGAAAGCGCCGAAGATCCACCTGTATGAGATTCCTATCGAATGGCCGCTTGAAGGGACGTAACCATCGTTCAGCGAATCATTTCTGCCATCCACGAAGAACGAGAGGAAGCTGTTTTTCAGCTGGTCGGAATTATAATCGAAGATCGCCCTTTCGGAAAGGATGGAGCTTATGTTGTAATAATCGTTTCTGAATCCCTCTTTCAGGAAGAACTTCGACCATTTGATATTGGACAGGTAGACCTCCTGGCGAAGGTTCGTGTTGTTGATCCTGAAGTTGTTGTCCCCGACGCTGAAGGTGTTCCTGTCAGTGTAGCGCAGACTCGCGGCCGCATTGACAGTCATTCCCCTCTGGGCGACATAGGAATACACGGCCCCGACGTACGGGTTGGCACCGACCTTCCCGGTGAAATCCCAGGACGCCCCGCGGAGTTTCTGGACCCCGAGGCCCACATTGACCATAACGGCCACCACTTCCTCGGTGTCGAACCTGGCCCCGATCCCGACCTTGTTGATAGGTCCTTTCTTACAGTTGAACTTCAGACGATAAGGCTGGTCATCCCCAAGCAGCTCATAGTTGACATAGTCGAAGGAGTTTGTCGCGAAAATTGTCGCTACGGCATCCTCGATGTCGGTGCTTCCGACCCTGGTGCCGGCCTTGATCGCGATCTTGTTCTGAAGATAGGAGCTCTCCTTGTCGCTTACCCCCGTGATCTCCACTCCGGAAATCATCACTTTCCCGAGCCGGATGTCATCCGCCACCGGATTATTAATCGTCTTCCTGCCGGGGCCGATCACACGCTTGAGGGAGTCAAGCTGGTCCGCCACGGCGACCGCCGCCTCGTATCCCCTGCCGATAATGACATCGATGCTCGCGGAGTCGAAACTCATCATCGAATACTCATGCAGGTCAGGCTTGATCGTGACATCGGGAATGTTGATGTTGTTCTCAAACGAGGAACGTCCCATCATGTCAATGCCAGTGTCGAGGATATCCCCGAGATTGTTGATCTCCGAATATGACTTGTATCCGCTTGAGAGGTTCACACCGATGACGATGTCGGCTCCGCATTTCTTGGCGAGGTCTGTCGGGTAGTTGTTTCTCATTCCTCCGTCGACAAGGACCATTCCATCCGTCTTGACGGGGGTGAAAAGTCCCGGAATGGACATTGTGGAACGGAGGGCCGTGTTGAACTTGCCCTGGGTCCAGATCTTCGCGGTACCCCTGACAAGGTCCGTGGCGACACAGAGGAACGGAATCGGGAGATCCTTATAAAAGTCGATCTCGTCCTGATAACCCACTGACAGCGAGCTTAGAAGGTTATTGACATTCTGCCCGAACACCATTCCGGAAGGCAGGCTTCCCATAAGGTTCGACCTCACCAGGCCGGTCGCGTCATCCCCATCGGCACCGAAATGGATGTCCTCGCTTTTGTGGGGATACTGCAACTCATCCGCCTTCTGGCGCAGGAACTCTTTCTTGTCGTAATAGAACGGGAACGACAAGACGTATTTCTCTTTGTATTTGATCGTGGAATACGACAGGTACTTCCTCGGGACTTTATCCGACAGGGCCATGTCCCAGTCAATACTCCTGATCAAGGAATCCAGGTGCGGGGCGTCATAACCAAGGGCATATATTCCGCCGACAAGTCCTCCCATGCTCGTTCCCATCACCAGGTCCACAGGCATCCCGATCGATTCGAGATAGCTGATGACGCCGACATGAGCGGCGCCCTTGGCCCCGCCTCCGGCAAGTACCAGAGCGACCGTCGGACGGTGCTCGACTATCCTGATCGAGTCAAGCCTGTGCTTGATGACCCTGACTCTCAAGTCCCTGGATTCGGCGGCGGCATCCAGGACAGCATGATTCTGCGACCTCGCCGAAGGATTGAAGGTGAGCGTCACGGCCAAAGCCGCCAATATTCCGAAAACTGTCCTTCTCATGATTGGACTGGCTATGTTATTTCTTGTTCTTTGCGGTGTTCCCCCGCCAGCATGCCGCAAGCGGCCATTATGTCCTCTCCCCTGGAAGCCCTGATGGTACACGTGATCCCATGGTTCGAGAGACGGTCCCTGAAATTCTCCATCACAAGCCGGGGGGAAGTCTCAAAAGGCGCGTCGGGAATCTTGTGGAATCGGATGAGGTTCACCCTGCATTCCAGGCCCTTCAGCAGCCTTATCAACGCGTCGGCATGACGCTTGGTGTCATTCAGTCCGGCGAACATGATGTACTCGAAACTGACTCTCCTCTGCCCCGTGAAATCATATTCACGGAGAAGACCGACAACGTCCGAAAGCGGCCAGGCTTTCTGGACCGGCATGATGGACGCCCTCTCGTCGGGGAAAGGATTGTGCAGGCTCACGGCGACATGGCACCTGGTGGAGTCAAGGTATCTCTTAAGGTTCGGGAGAACCCCGATAGTGGACAACGTGATCCGCTTCGGGCTCCATCCGAATCCCCAGTCAGAGGTCAAGACCTCGATGGCCTTCATGACATTGTCATAATTGTCCAAAGGCTCCCCCATGCCCATGAAAACGGCATTCGTCAGGTCGGGGGCCTCCTCAATGGCGATAAACTGCGAGAGGATCATGGAGACCGGCAGGTTGCCGTGGAACCCCTGGCGGCCTGTCATGCAGAACTTGCAGCCCATCCGGCAGCCCGCCTGGCTGGACACGCAGAGAGTCTTCCTGTCGTCGTCCGGGATCATCACAGCCTCGACCGCATCAGACTTTCCGGCTGGGAAAAGATACTTCTTTGTCCCGTCCGTAGAGACCTGGCAGGCTGAAGGCGGAACGACTCCGAGGTCGAACTCTTCCTTAAGCCTTTCTCTCCCGACCTTGGAGATATTGGTCATCTCGTCGAAAGATTTCACCCTGCGGTCATAAAGCCAGCCAGCGATCTGCTTGCCGGCATAAGCCGGGAGACCGGCTTGAAGGGCGGCTTCCTTCAGTTCAGCAGGGTTTTTTCCAAGTAAAATATCTCTCATTTGGGACATAGATTTCAGAATACAAATTTAATGAAAAATTATGTCAGTTTTAATGCCGGATTTGAGGTTATTTTAATATCTTTGTAAAGAAGGCGACTTGCATGTCATTCTGAGCGAAGCGAAGAATCTCAAGACGCCGATAATACTAACAGTTTATTAACTTCACATTATGGCAAAAGAGGTAGAAGTACAGGCCGCAGACATCAACGCCGCCAAACTCAAGGCGCTGCAGGCCACGATCGACAAGATTGAGAAAGATTACGGGAAGGGGACGATCATGAAGCTGGGAGAGCAGCCACAATGGGACGTGCAGGTTATTCCGAGCGGTTCCGTAGCGCTCGACCACGCCCTTGGGATCGGAGGTTATCCAAGGGGCAGGATCGTCGAGATCTACGGTCCGGAGTCCAGCGGTAAGACAACGCTGGCGATTCATGCGATAGCCCAGGCACAGAAAGCCGGCGGGATCGCCGCTATGATCGACGCCGAGCACGCTTTTGACAGGACGTACGCTAAGGCCTTGGGAGTCAATCTGGAAACCCTCTTGATCTCCCAGCCGGACAACGGCGAGCAAGCCCTCGAGATCGCTGACAATCTCATCCGCTCCGGAGCGATAGACATCGTCGTCATCGACTCCGTCGCTGCCCTCACTCCGAAGGCTGAGATCGAAGGCGAGATGGGTGACAACAAGGTAGGCCTCCAGGCCAGGCTGATGAGCCAGGCTCTGAGGAAACTCACGGCTAACATCGCCAAGACTAACACCTGCTGCATCTTCATCAACCAGCTCAGGGAGAAGATCGGCATCATGTTCGGCAACCCTGAGACCACGACTGGAGGTAACGCGCTGAAGTTCTACGCTTCAGTCCGTATCGATGTCCGGAGGACCACCCAGCTCAAAGACGGAGATGAGGCCCTTGGCAACAGGACAAAGGTCAAGGTCGTCAAGAACAAGATGGCCCCGCCTTTCAAGAAGGCCGAGTTCGACATCGTTTTCGGAGAGGGCATCTCAAGGGTCGGAGAGATCATCGATCTCGGTGTAGAGTACGGGGTGATCGGCAAGAGCGGCTCCTGGTTCAGCTACAACGACCAGAAGCTCGCCCAGGGCCGTGAGGCTGTCAAGCAACTGCTCAAAGACAACCCCGAGCTTTGCGACGAGATCGAGGCCAAGCTACGCGAGGCCCTCAAGAATGTCAAGGACTAGGCGGCAGGGCAATCCTGCATTTGGCAAGCTTTTCTTCAAGGCCGGGATCAGGGATTCCGGCCTTGATTATATTCCCGACCGTCCAATCCTGAACGGGAGTGTTTTCCCTGAATATCACAATTCCCCTCGCGGCTCTTTTGCCTATGTAGGGATGCTTGGAAAGCTCAGCCTCGGACAGAGTCCAGAGCGGGTACGGTTCCGCCGGCCCAACCTTGATGAGATCCTTCAGGCCGTCGTATTTGTCCAGATCGAAGTGCCAGATGTCCATCAGCTGCTCCGGGTATGAATAACCCTTCAGCTCTTCCCGGTAGGACACCATCTTCGCGGCGAAGAATTTCCCGATTCCAGGAAGCGTCTCGAAGGCCGCCGAGTCCGCCCGGTTGATGTCAATTTTAGGAATATCGATGTATTTCTCCAGCCGCCTGTACACGGAGTCTTCGACGACGTACGACTTGGCGAAATCGGTTTTCCGCCTGAAGCGTCCTCCCTTTTTGCGGTAATTATCAATGGATTCCGCTTGCTTCTGGCTAAACCCAAGGCGCATAAGGTCGTCCACGCTCACGGTGTTCGGATCGAACCGGAAGCTCTCGTACCGCCTCTTCGTATTCGCCCGCCAGATTTCCCTCGCGGTTGAGCTTGCCAGACTGGCACCTGCTGGAGCAGCCGTCGAGCTTAGGCCGTACTCAGCCGCAGCGGTCCCTGAGCGGAGTCGAAGGGCGCGAGGATGGACGCGGCCGGGCTCGAGCGGCTGGCCGGCCTCTACTCTGGCACCGAGAGAGTCGAGGTAGACGAAGACGGTGTCGGGATGGTCGTGGTTGGCGACAATCCTGGCGACAGAAGCCTTGGAGATGAAAAGCGCGGCCTGATAGCCGATGATAAGGAATAGAAGGGCTACAGAGCCCACGACAAACGATGCGGACGGTTTGCCGCCACGAGGAGAGTCTTTCATGTTCAAATCTAGTGTTAAAGGTTCTTATTTATTCTTCCAATATATTATCTTTCAATTGTTTCTTATCCCTGACACAGCCCGCCACAACGATCACTATCTCCCCCTTTGGCTCATGCTCACGGAACCAAGCGGCGACCTCAGCGAGAGTGCCTCTCCTATGCTCCTCATGGACCTTGGAAATCTCGCGGGAGACGGAGCAAAGGCGGTCCGGACCAAAATATTCAGCGAATTGGTCCAAAGTCTTGACAAGCCTGTAGGGAGACTCATAGAAAACCATAGTCCTCGGCTCAAAGGCCAGCTCCTTCAGAAGCGTCTGCCTCCCCTTCTTTACGGGCAGGAAACCCTCGAAGCAAAACCGGTCGCAAGGAAGTCCCGATGAGACAATCGCGGGAATACATGCGGTCGCTCCAGGAAGTGTCTGGACCTCAATGCCTTCACTGGCACAAGTCCGAACCAGCAAGAAACCCGGATCGGATATGCCCGGAGTACCGGCATCGCTTATGAGAGCGACGTTAAGTCCCGAAAGGATCTTGTCTTTAATCAATTCGACAGTCTGGTGCTCGTTGAACTTATGGTGCGACTGGAGTTTCCCGTGTATGTCGTATTTATGAAGAAGAACTGAGCTTGTCCTGGTGTCCTCCGCAAGGATCAAGTCGGCGTCCTTGAGCGTCTGGACAGCCCTGAAAGTCATGTCTTCAAGGTTGCCTACAGGAGTGGGCACTATGTAAAGAATCCCGGCCATCCCCATTAGGCCAGTTTCCGGCGGACAGCCATCATGAGCCTGTACACAGGCTCAGAGCTCATATCCCAATCCGAGTGATTTTCAGCGATAAACGCAAGGGCTTCCGACAGAGAGCCCATCGCGTTGAACTTGCCGATCGTCTCCTGGAAGAGCATCGGATCCTCTCCGAAAAGGGTATTGATGAGATACACCCTGTCGTTCAAGGAGATGGCGCTGATGATGTTTTTCACCGGCATTCCGGGACGATCCGTTCTCCAAGCCTGTTTCTCGGCCATGACATCCATCACGGCGGTGTCGGCTTTCGCGGTGTCAAGGATTGATTTCTTGGGTTCCTCGATTATCTGGCCAAGGGTGGAGGCGGTGGGGGCCGGCCCTTCGGCTCCGCTCAGGGACCGGACAGGAGCCGAACCATGGTTGGTGAGCGGAGTCGAACCACGGTTGGTGAGCGGAGCCGAACCACGGTTCCCTAATTCCTCCGGAAGATCCTCTATGTCAGATATTGATATGTCGATGGGGGTGTCATCCACCGGAGCGATGTCGATAGGTTCCTCTTCCGGCTCGCCCGCTGGGAGATCCTCATCCGCAGGGAGATCCGTCGCTTCGAGATCCTTCGCTTCGCTCAGGATGACAGGTTGCTCCACTGGTTCCTCAACAAGTTGCGTCTCAGGTTCCTCGACAGGTTGCTCCACTGGCTCTGGCGATTCCGCCGGAGCAGCCTCCGGACTTTCGGAGACGGTCAAGTCCGGCTCAGGCGAGCATTCTCCCGGATAGGGCGCGGAGCGCAGCGAGCCTGAGTCGGGACTTACCGTCTCCGGCTCAAGTTTGATAGCCAGAATAGCAGATTCCAAATTGGAAAGTTCTTTCTTCAGGACACCTATCCGCTCTAGGAGGCCGGCGATTGTTTTCTCGTCAATAACGCTCATATAAGTTATCTTTTATTATCTTTGTAAGACAAGTGAATTTCTTACAAATCTAACGAAATGTTTTCAGAAAACATAAAAAAAGCCGGGGAGATAGAAGTCATCTGCGGTTCAATGTTCTCGGGGAAGACCGAAGAACTCATAAGGAGAATCAGAAGGGCCAAATTCGCCAACCTTAAGATCGAAATATTCAAGCCAACGATCGACACCCGCTACTCCGAGGACGATGTCGTCTCCCATGATTTTCACAAGATACCTTGCCACGCCGTCAAGGACCCCAAAGAGATGCTCAATGTCGGTGACGACATACAGGTGATAGGCATCGACGAGGCCCAGTTCTACGACATGTCGCTGGTGGAAGTCGCGCAGGAACTGGCGAACAGGGGTAAACGAGTCATCATCGCCGGGTTGGACACCGACTACCTCGGAAAGCCATTCGGGCCCATGCCTTACCTTATGGCGGTGGCTGAAGAAGTCCGGAAAGTCCACGCCATCTGCGTCAGGTGCGGGAACTTGGCGAACCATTCTCACCGGCTCTCCAACAGCATGGAGCTTGTCGTTCTTGGAGAGAAAGACGCTTACGAGCCTCTTTGCCGCGACTGCTACAACAGGGCGATGGCCGAGGAGGCGGAGCATAGGAGATAGATTCTTCGCTTCGCTCAGAATGACAGGAAGGGCGTTATCCCCTTGGATGGTGCTCCAAGACGGCTCTTTGCCAGGTTGAGCTGTCAATATGGGTGTATATTTCAGTAGTCAGGATACTCTCGTGGCCAAGCATCTCCTGCACGACTCTCAAGTCAGCGCCATTCTCAATAAGATGTGTGGCGAAACTGTGACGGAAGGTGTGAGGCGAGATTTCTTTGGCGATCCCCGCCGCCATCGCCTGCTTTTTCACCATATTGAACAAGGACACCCTGCTGATCCCCTTTCCGAATTTATTCAGGAAAAGGATGTCGTCATATTGCCTAGAGGCCGGCTCCGGTCTGGCAGCAAGATAGTTCCTCAACGCGGCGACCGCCATCTCACCGATGGGGACTATTCTCTCCTTGTCACCTTTACCGACTACTCGGACGAACCCTTCGTCAAGGAACAGTTCCGAGATCTTGAGTCCAGCCGCCTCCGACACCCTCAACCCACAGCCGTACAGGACCTCAAGGATTGCCCTGTCCCTTTTCCCATTCCAAGTGGAGACGTCGACGGAGTCCATTATGGCCGATACCTCCTCCACAGAGAGCACCTCCGGAAGGTAGCGCCCCAATTTCGGGGAATCCACAGCGTCACAAGGGTTGTCTTTCCTGTCACCCTCCAGGACCAGCCAGTCGAAAAAGGACCGCAGGGAACTGAGCAGCCGGGATTGCGATCTCTTGGATAGCGATTCGCAAGAGGCCAGGTAATCCAAAATGTCGCCGGAAGTGACCTGGGACGGCTCCAAGCCGGAACTAGAGAGAAAGCTCTCGACATCTGAAGTGTATGCCTCCACAGTATTCGGGGACATTGCCCTCTCGATCTTCAAGTAGAAGGAATAATCGGAGATGATCTTGTGCGTCAGGTCCATTATAAGGTCTTGTATTTAATGCCGTACTCAAGTTGCTGGGCAAGGTAGTCAGTGACCGGAACAACCTTGTAATCAGCAATATCACCATCGACCACGACAGGGACGATGTCAGGATTGACGAAGCCTCCATAGGGCTTGAGTCCAAGAGAGTTGTAACGCTCAAGAACTTCGGCGTGGAGTTCCCGGTCGACTTCCACTCCATATTGTTCGACAAGATTCTTCCCGGCCTCGTAATCACCCTCGGACTTGATCCGCTGGACCTCGGCCAGCAGGGTGGCGAATAGCCTCCGCAAAGCATGAAAGTCATTGACGATGAAATATGTTTTACCGTCACGGACCTTCTTCTCAATGACATTACCTTCCGCCCCTTTCTCCAGACACCACTGGGCGATCAGCTTGCGGTTCCGCATGTGGGCCTCGGTGACCTTCTTTCCGAGCTCGATCCTGGACAGCTGCGTGAGCAGCCCACCCCGGATATAGCCGGAATATGCGGGTTTCCACGCCTCGGAGTCCGGCAATATACCAAGCTCGACCAGTTTGGGATCAGCGATGTAATACAGCCCGAAAAGATCCGCCCTGGCCTCCTCCAGCGTGCTCTGGTACTCGCCGAGAGCGTTCGGGGACACTCCGGGGAGAAGTTGGCCGGACCCATGGCCAAGGCACTCATGAAGATCCGTGTGGATCTCATCGTCAAGGCTCCCGTATTTCTTGTAGGCGGCAATCTCAGCCTCATCGAAAGCGAATTCCTCAATGGCGCTTTTCGGGGCCTCAAGGGCGGCCTTATCGTACGCCTTGGTGATATTCGAGATAGTCACTGACTTGGAACCATATTCTTTCCTTATCCATTCGGCATTGGGCAGATTGATCCCTATGGGCGTGGAGGGATAGGTCGCCCCGCCCAAAGATACAGCCGTGACCACTTTCGCCGACACGCCCTTGACGACACGCTTACGGAAACGGGGATCGACCGGCGAGTGATCTTCAAACCACTGGGCATTAGCGCTGAGGATCTCTGTCCGGCGGGAAGCTTCTTGATCCTTGATGTCGACAAAGCCCTCCCATGTGGCTTTCCTGCCAAGAGGATCGTCATAATCCTCGATGAAGCCATTGATAAAGTCGACTGTGCCCTGGGTCTCCGATGTCCAGACGACATTGAACTCGTCCCACAGTCGCAAATCCCCTGTGCGATAGTATTCGATAAGAATCCCGAGCGCCTTGGCCTGGGTATCGTTCCCCGCGCATGGGATCGCCTTTTCCAGCTCGGCGATGATCCTGTCTATTGCCTTCCCGTACAATCCCCCTGATTTCCAGACTTTTTCCACGAGCTTGCCGTCTTCCTTCACGACCGTGGAGTTAAGACCCAGGGAAACCGGGCGGGGATCCGCCGGATCCTCCATCGCCTGATAGAAGGCGTCAACTTCTTCCCGGGTGACTCCCTCATAAAAATTAACGGATGACAAAGCGACAATGTCTCCTTCCGCGGAATCGGACCGGCGGCGAGGGCAGATCAAGGGGGAATATATTACCTCCAACAAGGTGTCGGAATCGCCCTGGAATCCTGTCGACTCCATCATATTCCGGAAGTACTCTTTCGGGCATGAGGGGAAAAACTTGTCCTCGGCATAATGGTGATGAATTCCGCCAGAGAAGAAAAGACGTTTGGCATAGACCAGGAAATCCTTGAATTCCAAGCAGTTCCGATCACCTTTATAATTTGCGAGAATATGCTCCACCAGATGGCGGACAGGAAGGTTCCATTTGCAGTACTGATCCCAGGTAATATCACGTCCCCATTTGGCCGCTTCGGACAAATGGTACGCTAATTGCTTTTGCTTGAAGTCAAGGTCCTCCCAACCGGGGACCTCGAAACGCATTATCTTTATGTCAGCGAACTCGTCAATCAGTGTTTTCATGACGTAAAGATACGCGATATCGAGGAATTATTTATTATATTTGTGATTTAGGAACAAACAACGATAAGGAGATTATGCGCCTGAACAACCAATTCTTGCACTCGATCCCTCGCCTGGTGGCCATTTTATCAGCCGCCCTTGTTTTGTCGTTTTGCGACAAGAAAGACCCGGACATCGGCATCAGCGGTGACGAAGAGGGCATCCAATATACCCCGAGAGGGAGCCGCAAACCCATGGAAGAGACCAGAAATGTGCTCCTGTTCTACGAATGCGGTTTCAATTCCCTGTACGACTATATCCAGATCAACATGGAAACAGACCTGCCGCAAGGGAAAATCCCTGGAGGCGGAAGACACGACGATGTCCTCCTGGTGTTCTCCAAACTGGCCAAGAATCTCAACTACAAGGATGTTCCTTCTTATCTCCGGCGAATATACACGAACTCGGAAGGCGAGATTGTCTCTGACACCTTGATGACCTACAGCCCATCCACCGTAGCGGCTTCCGGAAAGACCATGAGGGAAGTGCTTCAGTTTGTCAAGGAGTCATTCCCGGCCAAAGGCTACGGAATGGTCTATTCGTCTCACGGATCAGGATGGCTGCCGAAAGGATATTATAACAATCCCCGGGAGTTCGAGACGAGTCACAGGAAAAGCAGCAAGAAACTCTCCAGCCCGGGCAAGTATCTTGACATCCCGGAAGGATCGATGGAGACTGATGATCCTTACGCGTTCATGGTCAGAAGTATAGGTCAGGACAAGATGTCCACTGGCGACGAGGAGATGAGCGTCTCCGAGTTCACCGAGGGGATTCCTTTCCACCTTGATTACCTCCTGTTCGACATGTGCTTCAGCGGAGGCATAGAAGTCGCCTACGCCTTGAAGGACAAGGCGGACTATCTCGGGGTCTCCCCCGCCGAAGTGCTCGCCGCCGGAATGTACAGCTATGCGGCCATTACCGGTTTCCTGTTCAATGGTGGTTCCCCAGATCTCACCGGACTCTACAAGCATTCTTTCGAAAGGTATGACAAGTTAAACGGAGACTATCGCTCCTCAACTGTCACCCTCGTTAAGACAGAAGGCCTTGATGACATCGCCACTGCTTGCGCCACACTGATCTCAAAGTATCCTGAGCAGATCCGGAACGCCCCCTACAATCAGATTCAAGGCTATTTCAGGCAGAACAGGCACTATTTTTACGACCTTGTGGACATCTTCGAGAAGAGCGGAGTCTCCGCCGAGGATCTCGCCACCTTGAAGAGCGCGATGGACCGCTGCATTGTCTACAAAGCCGCGACTCCTTCTTTCATCAGCACCTTCGAGATCAAGAACTACTCCGGCCTGAGCATGTACCTTCCATGCGCCGGCACAGCCCTTCTGGACTCTTACTACAAGGAGGAGCCTTGGAACAAGGCTGTCGGGCTGGTAAAATAATTGCGTCTTAAATAATTAATCACTATCTTTGCGGCCGCTTAAAAACGCGTAGGGCGTTTTTGGTGCAATGGGGCCCCGGCCCATCCGGGGTTGAGTAACACATTTTAATAAAGTACAATGAAGCATTTTGAGTTGAGCGGCAAAGTCCGCGAGGTCGGCAACAAGGCCGTCATCAAAGCCATCCGCAAGCAGGGTCTTGTCCCTTGCAACCTTTATGGCCAGGGCATGGAGAATGTCCTTTTCACCGTCACTGACAAGGATCTCCAGGGTATAACCAACACACCCGCCTCCTTCATCATCGACATCAAGCTTGACAACGGCAAGGCCTACACCGCCGTGGTCCATGAGCTTCAGTTCCACCCTGTCAAGGACAACTGCCTCCATGTCGATTTCCTTGCTGTCTCCGAGGACAAGCCGATCGCCATCAAGGTTCCTATCACCGTGAGCGGACACCCTGTCGGAGTCCAGAAAGGTGGTAAATTCGTTCTCGTCTCCAGGTCTGTCAAGATCTGCGCCCTTATGAAGGATCTTCCTGACAACATCAACATCGACGTGACTCCTCTCGACATCGAGAAACGTATCGTCGCTGGTGACATCAAGCTTGAGGGTGTTAGCGTGGTCTCCCCTAAGGACACCATCATCTGCACCGTCAAGGCGACCCGCAACATGTCCGCACAGGTAGCCGATGAAGGTGCTGAGGGCGCTGAGGGAGCTGCTGAGTAAGAAGCGGCCTGAAGCAGACTCTGGTATGAACTATCTCGTCGCCGGCCTTGGTAACATTGGCGCTGAATACGCTTCTACCAGACATAACATAGGTTTCATGGTGTTGGATGCCTGGTCTGAGGCATCCAACACTACTTTCAATACCCAGCGGTACGGAGATGTGGCCGAGGTGTCTTTCAAAGGCAGGAAGTTTTATCTCCTCAAGCCCTCGACCTACATGAACCTGAGCGGCAATGCCGTCAGGTACTGGATGGACAAGCTTAAGCTCCCGATGGAGAACCTCGTGGTGGTCTGTGATGACATCAATCTTCCTTTCGGAACGGTCCGAATGCGTAAAAACGGCAGCGACGGAGGGCATAACGGATTGAGAGACATTGAGTACCGCCTGGGGACAACGGCGTGGACAAGAATCCGGATCGGCGTCGGTAACGATTTTGCACCTGGCCGCCAGGTCGACTATGTGCTGGGGTCTTTCACTGATGAGCAAAAAGACATGATTCCTGCCCTCTGCGAGAAAGTCATCGAAGGAATCAAGAGCTATTCGACAATAGGTCCTGATCGCGCGATGAACTTCTTGAACACTAAGCGATGATGGCTTTTTTTATTTTTTTGTTTGTTTATTCCATTTTTTTACATAAATTGCGTGCAAAGTGTGAATTAGTAGCATAATACAAAGCATTATATATCAACAACTCACTAAAAAATATTCAAAAAATGGAAAAACTTGTCGCACAAATCAAGGCAGAGATCGAAGCTTTCGTCGTGAACGCTGACGCTCAGGTTGAAAAGGGAAACAAGGCTGCTGGCGCCCGTGCCCGCAAGGCCGCTCTTGATCTTATGAAGGATCTCAAGGAATTCAGGAAAGTTTCCGTCACCGAGGCCAAGAAGTAATTTATTACTAACTAATTACAAGCGGCTACCATCTTGGCGGCCGCTTTTTCATTGATGAGAAGGTATTTAATAGTCACACTGTCTATTCTCTTATGTGTCCTCGCCCGGGGATCCGCTCCCAGGAAGGGCACTTTCCTGATGTATCAGCCCGACGGGACATCATTTACGGCTCGCCTGAAAGGCGACGAGTTCCTCAAGGTCCTCACCACAGCTGAAGGGCACGCCGTTGTCAAAGGGGCGGACGGATATTACTGTTACGCCACCTTCAGGCCGGACGGTTCAAGGGTAAGTTCCGGCTATAGGGTTGGAGCCAAGGCTCCTTCCGCGACACTGGAGAGAAGCCTCGCTATCCCGTGGAGAACCATCAGAGCCAGAGCCACCAGATCAAGGGGAAACCATCAGGGCGTACGGAGGCCCCGTATGTCCACCAGAGCCACCACACCTGTCAAAAAGCACTGCGTGGTCTTACTAGCCCAGTTCCCGGACTTGAGTTTCACAGGAGGTGAGACCAGGCGGACAGATTTCGAGACTCTCATCAAAAAAGAAGGGAACAAAAGCGTCCTGGACTACTTCAATGACCAATTCCAGGGGCAGTACGAATTCGATTTCACCATAGGACCGATCGTCACCTTGTCAAAAAACCACGATTACTACGGAAAGAACGATGACGATGTCGCGGGCGAGGACATGCATCCCCAAGAGCTTGTAAAAGAGGCATGTCTCCTGTCGGATCCCATGATTGATTTCTCGATATTCGATGATGACGGGGACGGGGTTGTGGACAATGTGTTCGTGATTGTCGCCGGCAAAAGTGAGGCCGAGGGCGCCGATTCTGATTATATGTGGCCGCATCAATGGATCGTGTCTGACCTCGTCCTGGACGGGAAACGTGTTTTCACCTATGCCCTGTCCACCGAGCTGACGGTCCAAAGCCAGAAAAGCTCAGGTCAACTCGTCTGGGGATTGTGCTCGATAGGGACATTCTGTCACGAGTACAGCCACGTGCTCGGCTTGGATGACTATTACGACACGGATGAGGAGAAGAGCGGAGGAATGGCCAATGGCATGTGGGAGATCACGGCGCTGATGGATGGGGGGAACTTCAACGATGCCGGACGCACTCCCCCCTCCTACAATGCTTTGGACAGGGAAATACTGGGAATAGGAAAGCCCGAGGAAATGAAACTCGGGAAAGTCACACTCGAGCCTGTCTCCGAGAACGGGCGCTACATCATCCTCGAGAATCCCCAGGAACCGAACGAGTTCTTCCTTTTCGAATGCAGGGCCAGGAAAGGCTGGGACGCCTTCATCGGAGGCGAAGGACTTGTGATCTACCATGTCGACATGAGCGGACATGAGGCCGGCTTTTCTGACGAAGCCAGCAAGGTGGTGACGGCGGAATACAGGTGGCATAACAACGAGATCAACTGCAACCCCGACCATGAGTGTGCGGACATGATCGAGAGCTCCAATGACGCCATCGATGTCAGGCAAGCGTTTTTCCCTTTCAAGACTATCAACTCCTTCTCGCCCAATTCGCGTCCCGCTTTCAAATTCAACGACGGCACGGAATCCCCGTTTGCCATCTCGGGAATAACCCGCTCGGGGGACAATGTGACTTTCACCGTCTACAACAGCGACGAAATAGTTCCAAAAGCGATCGACCCTTCAATAGAAGTTTATCAAGACGCCGCCATACTGACTTGGTCCTCAGATGTGGAGGGATATGATGGCGAGGCAGTTGTCTCATGGGGAAAATCATCCGGAAGCCTTACTGACGTGACAGTCTCCCCATATGAGAAAGGCAAATATTCGGTCACTTTGGAAGGTCTCTCCCCTACCACGGCCTATAGCGTGAACATAGCCTTCCAACGGTCAGGGGTCTCCGGGGAGAAAGTCGCCCTCGACTTCTTGACAAAGGCCGCGCAGACAGGTGGCAGGCCATACATTTATCTTGAATACCTCGCTTCATCCAGGACCGGCGGAAAATTCCCCAAGGGCGTGGGACTTCCTCTGAGAGTATTCAATGCCATCGGGGAGAAAGTAAGCTGGAGCTATGACGGGGTTTCTGTCCAGACAGACGGAAGCGGCTATTTCCACCCTGACAGGTCCGGGACGCTCAAGGCCACCATACGTCATTCTGACGGATCACAAGAAATATTATCAAAAGAGATAACTATCCAATAATGAGGACTTTAATAAGACTATTCCAGATATTGGCCGCGGTCCTGGCGATTTGTTCATGCTCAAGGACACTGGAGCCGGATAGCCTGTGGGTCGGCGGAACCGGCATGGAACTCAATGTGGCCGGGAGCGTTATCCATAAATATGACCCTTTGACTTGGCAGCTTGGCTACAATCCTTCCGCCAGGGAATTCCGGATTTTCGACGACTCGATGAAGAATTACTACATAGTCACCTGCTCAGCAATCCCATCCTCCACCGGACAGAAGCTGGAGGCGACAGTCACCTGGTCTTCCGGCAGTTCCACGCAATCAGCCAAGGGCAAGTTCGAGGTTGCCAAAGCCCAGGGCGACACTTACTGGCTCTGGTGCGGAGACAAAAAGAACCCCGTAGGTGTCACTGTACGTATTCTTAAGTAAATCATAACTATTTGGTAGTTAACACTTAACAAAAAACGCGTAGCCTATTTAGCTACGCGTTTTTCATATTTGCTTAACTATCAGATATTTCCGAAACGGATTAATAGCTCTGGGCGATTGCGATGAAGTCGTCGGCCTTGAGGGCGGCGCCACCGATCAGTCCACCGTCGATGTCCTTCTGGGCGAAGAGCTCCTTGGCGTTGGAAGGCTTGCAGCTTCCGCCGTAGAGGATGGTGGTGTCTTCGGCGACAGTCTCTCCGAACTTGGCGCAAAGGACCTTGCGGATGCAAGCGTGGATTTCCTCAGCCTGCTCGGCAGTGGCGGTCTTTCCGGTACCGATGGCCCAGACGGGCTCATAGGCTACGATGATCTTGGCCATGTCCTCAGCTGTGAAGTTGTACAGGACGTTCTCGATCTGGGTCTTCACGACATCGAAGTGCTTTCCGGCCTCCCTCTCATCGAGGTTCTCACCGACACAAAGGATGACACCAAGACCGGCGCCAAGGGCGAGCTTGACCTTCTCGACAAGTTTCTCGTCAGTCTCACCATAGTACTGCCTTCTCTCTGAGTGGCCAAGGATGGTCCACTGGCAACCGACGGAAGTCAGCATGCCGACAGAGACCTCACCAGTGTAAGCGCCCTTCTCATGGTCAGCGCAGTTCTGCGCGGAGACCTCAACCTTAGAGCCCTTGACAGCCTCGGCGACAGCGCAGAGGTGGGTGAAAGGAGCGGCCACGATAAGACCGACATTCTCGGGAGTCTCAACTGATTTGGCGGCTACAGCCTTGGCGAGTTCAATGCCTTCCTGGAGGTTGGTGTTCATCTTCCAGTTACCGGCGACGATTTTCTTTCTCATGTTCTTTGATATACTTTAAATTGTTAATTTCGTAATAGCCTACAAATTTAACTTATTTTTGCCTAAATTCGCGAGATTTAAAGAATAAAAAGATAACATAGCATAAGAAGATGAAGAATTTCGTAGAGGAACTTAAGTGGAGAGGCATGATCCAGGACATCATGCCCGGGACAGAGGAGAAACTCATGGAAGGTCCGCAGGCGGCATACGTCGGAATAGACCCGACAGCTGATTCCCTGCACATCGGTCACCTTGTCAGCATAATGATCCTGAAGCACTTCCAGCAGTGCGGGCATAAGCCTATCGCCCTCATTGGTGGTGCCACGGGCATGATCGGTGACCCTTCGATGAAGTCCCAGGAGCGCAAACTCCTTGATGAGGAGACTCTTAAGCACAACATCGAGGGAATCCGCGCCCAGCTCTCCAAGATCCTGGACTTCGATTCCGACGCGCCGAACAAGGCCGAGCTTGTCAACAACTATGAGTGGATGAAGGGATATTCCTTCCTCAATTTCATCCGCGACATCGGAAAGCATATCACAGTCAACTACATGATGGCTAAGGATTCCGTCAAAAAGCGCCTTTCCGACGAGTCCCGCGAAGGCATGTCCTTCACCGAGTTCAGCTACCAGCTGCTTCAGGGATATGACTATCTCTGGCTCTATGAGCACAAGGGCTGCCGCCTCCAGCTTGGTGGAAGCGACCAGTGGGGCAATATCACCACCGGTACCGAGCTTATCCGCAGGATCCTCGGCAAGACCGACGCTTTCGCCCTCACCTGCCCTCTCGTGAAGAAGGCCGACGGCACCAAGTTCGGAAAGACCGAGAAGGGTAACATCTGGCTCGACCCTGAGAAGACCTCCCCCTACGAGTTCTACCAGTTCTGGCTCAATGTCAGCGATGAGGACGCCGAGAGGTACATCAAGATATTCACGATGCTGGATAAGGAGACCATCGACGCCGCTATCGCCGAGCATCGTGCCGATCCTGGCCGCAGGACCCTCCAGCAGCTCCTCGCAAAGGAAATCACCACGACTATCCACGGGGCCGCTGAATATGAGAACGCCGTCTCCGCTTCCAAGATGCTTTTCGGCAACTCCACTTCCGACGAGCTCCGCAAGCTTGATGAGAAGACTTTCCTGGCGGTTTTCGCCGGTGTTCCGACTTTCGATGTTCCCCGTTCGGAACTCCCCTGCGACATCCTTGACTTCCTTGCTGTCAAAACACAGGTTTTCCCTTCAAAGGGAGAGGCCAGGAAGATGACTGTAGGAAACGGCGTGTCGATCAACAAGGACAAGGTCACTGACATCGAGTACCAGGTCAGCGAGAAAGACATTGTGGACGGGAAATATATCCTTGCCCAGAAAGGTAAGAAGAACTACTTCATTATCAATATTATCTAATCATGGAGAAACAGGCCACGACAAGACAGCTCAAGGTCGCGAGGGAGATCCAGAAGGACCTTGCCGAGATCATACGGAGCAAAGGCATGGCCTTCTTCGGAGGAGCCATGGTGACGGTCAGCGAGGTCAGGGTCAGCCCGGACCTCTCGATCGCGAAGACCTATGTCAGCATATTCCCTTCCGCCAAGGCGGAAGAGGCGATGAAGACCCTTAATGACAACATGGGAGAGATCCGCGGGGCTCTCGGCCGTCAGATCGGTCGTCAGCTTCGGATTGTTCCTGAGATCGTCTATTACCTCGACACCACCCTCGACTACGCCGAGCACATCGAGGAACTGCTGAAGAAATAATCTACAGGGTAAGAACCGAGTCGGAGTAGAGGGCGCCGTCGTGGATGTCGTGGGTGGAGAAGATAATGGTGGTTCCGGTCTCGTGAGCTATGCGCTGAAGGGTCTGAAGAACCATTACCCTGTTCTCCACATCAAGGAAAGCGGTGGGCTCGTCAAGCATAAGGACATTTGCCCTGCGGGTTAGCGCCGCCGCGACACAGGCTTTCTGAAACTCTCCATCACTGATCCGGCTTAAATCCTTATCCGCCAATTGGTTCAACTCCATCATCCGGATAGCCTCCCGGGCCCGGCTCTCCGCTCCCCTGTCAAGTTTTCTGAAAGAACCGGACTCCGCCAGCATCCCAGTCCTAACGAAATCACTGACAGTGAATCCTTTGACTTTGGGAATACGAGTCGGAACCAGCACCGCGGCACCACCGGTTTCGAGAGTTCCGGATAGCGGTGGCAGCAACCCGGCTATGGTCTTCATCAAGGTCGTCTTGCCGCTACCGTTCCGGCCACGCAGCATGACACACTCCCCGTCCGCATATTCAAAGGACAAAGGCCCGGCGACTACTGGCGAGAGGTACGGCTCCTGCCTCGCTGCGCTTCGCGCCCTATCCGGGTAAATGCTCGGCAGGAGCCGTCCTCTCGCCGTGGACAGATATCCAACTACTATGTCCGATGCCTTTATCATTTCCGTAAAAGAATATAAATGATTATCGGGGCGCCGATTATCGCCATGGTGCTGCCGACCGGAAGCGGACGGCTGAAAACTTGCGAGAGGATATCCGCCATGACGGAAAGACCGGCTCCAGTCAAGAGTGTCACAGGAATAGTCCTGATATGCAGGGATGATCCGGCCACAGCTCTTGCGACGTGTGGGGCTACAATCCCGACGAAACCAAGCGGGCCGCAGAATGCGGTCACAGCTCCAGCCATCAGGCAACTCCCTATCATTGAGATATTTCTGGTACGGACTGGACTGACTCCGGTCATTGAAGCGTAGTCCTCCCCGAAAAGGGCCATATCTAGCCTGCGATTGTTGACAAGGGCCAGTACCAAGCCGGCCAGAATGGCAATTGCCATGATCATTATCCCGCCGTATCCACCCCCAATGAAGCTGCCGGCTGACCAGCTGTAAAAGACTTTAAGGCTCTCGGCATTGGCTGAATATTCAAGGATGGAGGTGACCGCGCTGAACACGAAGCCAAGCATCACGCCGAAAATCAGCAGAGTGGTAGCTCCACGGACTCTCGTGGCGACCAGGACAACGAGAGCAGAAGTCAGCAAGGCCCCAATGAAAGCCGCCGAGACCACCGTCAGCCCGGACAATGCGGCCGGAAGCGACGTCCCGATCAGCAAAGTGGCGACAGCGGCCCCGGTACCTGCCCCCGCGCTGACACCCATGATGTGGGGATCGGCCAAGGGGTTCCGGAATATTGTCTGCATCTGAAGGCCTGCCAAGGCAAGTGATGCCCCGGCAAGAAGGGCTGTCAACATCCTCGGGAACCGCAGCTTAAGGAATATCACCTTGTCTGGAACGCCGAACCCGGCCCCACCACACAACAAGTCAGCCGCCGCCAGTGAAATGACGGCCAGAACCAGTAACAACACCACTGCCGGATAACGGTTCCTCATCACTAAACGAAACTGGAAAATGATTGTCAAATATAAGTATTATCCATGAGAATGCAACCGGATTGCGTTTCCACCTTCGTATCTTCGCGACCAGAAAAAAATGAGAAGGATGAGAAGATCATGCATATTCGCCGCCTTTGTCTTACTTACCTTACTGCCCTTCGCGAGCCTTGACGCGCAAAACAGGAAGGCTGTCATCTCCGGCCATGTCCGTGACGCGGGAAGCGGAGAGCCGCTGACCGGAGCTGTCATATTCACAAAAGACAAAAAATCAGGCGTTTCCGCCGACAATGCCGGTTACTATTCCTTGGCGGTCGAGAAAGGAGAAATAACACTTCTATGTTCCTTTACCGGATATAAGACAATAGAGCGCTCCGTCACTTTAACCGCCTCAAAGATTGAGGACTTCGAGATGGAGCCGGACAACGAGACACTGGAGGCGGCCACAGTATTCTCAAAGACAAAGAGGGACGAGTTGAAGATCCCTCAGCTCGGAAAGCAGAGAGTTGACGCCGCGCTCGTGAAAAGCCTTCCATCGCTGATGGGCGAAAACGACATCATAAGGGTGATCCAGATGATGCCTGGGGTTCAGACCCCGAGCGAGGGAGCCACTGGTTTCAGCGTCAGGGGCGGAGGCGTTGACCAGAACCTGATCCTGATGGACGGGGCTCCGGTTTACAACTGCGGCCATTTCCTCGGATTCCTGTCTATGTTCAACAGCGACGCCATCCGGAGCGCTGAACTGTACAAAGGCGATTTCCCGGCCATGTACGGCGGAAGGATCTCCTCGATCCTCGACATCAGCGGCAAGGACGGGAATAATCGCGAGGTCGGAGGGAACGCGTCTATCGGTCTTATAACTTCCAAAGTATTCGTGGAAGGCCCGATCATTCCCGAGAAGTTGTCTTTTATGGCCGCAGGGAGAAGGACTTATCTCGACCTCTTCTTCCCTCTGCTAGGGGATAATCTGCCGGACCACACGAAGATGTATTTCTACGATCTCAACGCTAAACTGACCTGGATTGCCGGCAAGAATGACAGGCTATACCTCGGCGCCTTCGACGGCAAGGATGTGTTCGGTCTAAGTATGGAGGAGTTCGACATGGGGAAAATGGATTTCGGTTTCGCGAACCACACCCAGTCCTTGAGGTGGAACCATGTCTACGGCCATAAACTCACTTCGGACGTGACTCTCTACAACTCCATCTACCGCAATACGTTGGCCGGGGACATGAGCGAGGCGAAATTCGACTACCTGCAGAGCATACGTGAGACCGGAGTCAAAGCCGGATGGACATGGTTCATAGGCTCTAAAAATACGGTTCAGGCGGGTGCCGGACTGGCATATTACTCGATAGCCCCCGGAGAGTGTTCCCCGAGGGAAGGGAGCACTGTCGTCAACAATGTGGTGATGCCTTCGACCTTTGCGGCGCAGCCATTCGCATACCTGCAAAATGAGCAGAAAATCGGCCCCTTGACAGTCCGCTACGGCATGCGGTTATCTTCCTTCACAACCCTCGGAGGCACGACACAACGATACTTCGATCCTGTGACTCACGAGCTTACAGGCACCTCAGAGATCCCGAAGGGAGAGCGAATCAAGACCTATAACGGACTTGAGCCAAGAGTGTCCGCCTCCCTGCCGCTCGGACAGAACTGGTCTGTCAAAGGGGCATATTCCCGCTCATTCCAATATATTCAGCAAGCCAGGATCAGCATCACCGGAAGCCCGATTGACACTTGGTTCACAGCCTCGCCAAACATCAAGCCGCAACGCTCTGACCAGTTTTCCTTAGGGCTCAACGCATTATTCGCCGACGAGGCCCTGGAGGCGTCTGTCGAAGGATTCTACAAGAAAGGGAAAAACGTTATCGACTTCGTGGAAAACCCCGGGATAGTCCTGGACAATGTGGACCGGGAGGGGCTTCTTAGGAGCGGAAGCTCGACAGCTTACGGAATAGAGACAATGCTCAAATACGACTTCGACAAATGGAACGGCTGGATCTCTTACACATGGTCGAGAGCCCTTTACGACATTCCTGAACTGAACGGCGGGAAGAGTTACCGCTCCCCTCTCAACCACGAGCATGCTGTCAACTTCGTGTTGACATACGACTTCAGCAAGAGAATATCAGCTTCGGCGGAATGGGTATTCTACAGCGGTTCACCGACCACTTACCCTGTCGGAAGGTACTCATTCATGGGGACTTGGGTGCCTGTCTATTCGGAGAGAAACAGCGACCGCCTGCCGGACTACCACAGGATGGACCTATCCCTGACCTATCGGACTGCGGGACGGGCCGCGGGGAAGCGCTGGAGTGGAGAATGGAACCTCTCTTTCTACAACGCGTATTCCCGCCACAACGCATGGAGCATCGCATTCAACTACGACCGCGAGAAGGACACCGCCCGAGCCATAAAAGTCTATTTGTTCACAATCATCCCCTCGGTATCATATAACATAAAATTCTAAAGATGAAGAGTTTCCGAATATTCATAATCTTTTGGGCCATTCTCTGGGCAATCGCTTGCTCTGAAGAGACCGACTTACGTTCAAGGGGTGAGCATCAGGAGATCCTCACGGTCGAAGCCGTCATAACTGACATGGCGGACCTTCCACAGCAGGTGATCCTATCCAAGACTATCCCATATTTTGAGGATGCCTCGCAATCCGGAGTCACAGACGCATTAGTTACAGTCAGCGACGGAAAAGAAGAGGTCCGCTTCACGGAAAAGGAGAACGGTGTTTACGAGGCTCCGGCAGGATACCATGGCGAGGCAGGTGGGAAGTACCATTTGACAATATCCCTCCCGGAAGGAGAAATCTACACCGCTGAAGCGACAATGCCCAACAATGGATTCCGGATCGATGAGGTAGACTACGCCTTCGCCGGCAACAAGACAATGGGGCTGGACAGCCTTTGGACCTTGGCCATCTGGGGGCAGGATCTGGAAACAACTGATTATTATTATGTCACGGCAGGTGTAAATGGGGCTTTCTATCCATTTGAGATGGCCGAGGTGACGGATGACATCTACTTCAGCGGAAACGTGATCAACGGCTTTCCGATCGCCACTCTGATGCAATATTCACAGATGAGGAAACTCTATGGCGATTGCGCCAAATATCTGGAGACAGGGGATGTCGTGACCTTGAAGGCAATGACCTTGAGCAAGGATTTCTATGACTACCTGATGGCCGTGATTCTCAATGGGACGATGGCGGCGATACCGCTTTTCTCCCCGCAACCCGCCAACTGTCCGACCAACATAAAAGGAGGCGACGGGAACGTGGCCGGCTATTTCGCCGCCTGTCCCGTCGTCTCCGCAAGCGTCACAGTTGACGACCCATTCAGGCCGTATTACAAAAGGCTCCTGCCTACTTTTTGAACTTGAAGCGGATGTCCAGAGGGACATGCTCGAGATTCAGGTTCAGGAGGTCGGCATCGAAATCAGGTCCCTTGTGGGAATATTTGTTCTCGAAGGACATGGCGAATTCGATGTCGCCGGTGGCCTGGGTTCTGAGAATCAAGGCGGAAAGCTCTCCGAGCGCTGACTCCATCTTAGCGAAATTGATGGTGTAACGCCCATTGGGATGACGCTCGAAAGCCTCTTTCTCGCTCAAATAATTGAACAGAATGGTGTTGGCCCTACCAAGGGCTGACCCCTCGCCAAAACGCTCTGAGCGCGCGAGGGAAGTGAAGAATGTGGTGAGAGCGTCCTCGACGGTGAACAGGCGGTCCATGGCGATATGGCTCTGGAGCTTGCAGACCAGATACATACCGACAGCATTGCCCTTCATCTCCTCGAAAGTAAGAGCCGAGCTTCCAAGTGCCTCCTCGACGGTGCCCTTGCCATTGATAGTCTCCTTGACACCCAATCCATGGGCGATCTCGCGGAAAACTATATTCCAGAAAAACGCGTCCTGGGACAGATGGGCCCTCTCCCCTGTCTCAAGAAGCACGTTGCCCGTCGGGTAGATCACATAGTTGAACTTCTGGCGGATCACATTCTCCAACAGAATGGTACGGGTACCGAGAGTCTCCTGGATGTCAGCGTCATAAGGAAGATTCAGGGCGATCACCTTGATTCCTGCATTAGCCTTTCCGGCATAGTAGATCGCATCGCATGAGAATATGTCAGAAGCGGCTCCAGGGTGGAACTCCTTATACAAATCCTCGACAGGGAGCATCCTCTGGAACTCCTCGAGACGTCCGGCGTATTTCATGAGCTGTTCTGTCCTTTCCATATTCTTCAGAAGGACGAAGGCTTCGTAGGAACGCTTGATTCCGAGCAACTGGTCATCCGCGGTCTCGTTAGGACCGATGACCAGATCCATCTTGCTGTCCTCCATCTCGAGCCAGGCTTTGCCGCTCTCGTAATAATTATCGGAAAGCAGGGCGTCGGCCTTTTTCAGCAAGTACTCTTTCACGCTTGGCTTGATGGTGATGTCTGCCGCGGCTTTAAGGTAAGCCGAGATCTTCTCGAGATTCTCCTTGTACTCATCATGATACCACACGGCCTTGAGAGAACCGTCAGGGGCGCGCCTGATCATGGTGTAGGGGCTCAACTTGGATGAGTCCTCAAGAGCTTCGAACTCCTCCGGAGTCATGTCCGCCGGATAAAAGCCGGCACCAGGAAGCCTGTCCTCGTAGCCTTCCACGAAAGAACGCCCGTCAACGCGGTCCCAAGGGCCATAGTTGATCGCGGCGAAGTCTTTCTGCCGCGGATCCTCCAATGAGCCGAGGAGAGATTCCTTATCCCCGAAATACTGCTTCCAGTAAATCGCGTCGATCTCGTCAGCCGCGAAACGGTAGAGATTGAGGACCTCCTTGCCATTGTCGGTTATCCCGTTGAGATTCGGGGCCGGGATTGTCACAAGGGCATATTCAGACACCTTCCTCGCATAAGGAGACTTGTCTCCTCTCCCGCAAGCGGTGAAGAGCGCCAAGGCGGCAAAGATGAATATAAGATTCCTTTTCATATCGTTGGTATTATAACATTATCATAATCAATATCTGGGCGGCGACAACCCTGAGGAACATCGTCAAGGGGTACACGGTCGCGTAGTTGACGGCAATATTTCCTCCGTACAATTGTTCCGAGAAGGAAAGAAGAGCCGGATCTGTGGTTCCGCCGGACAATAGTCCGCAGACCTTGAAAAAGTCCATCTTGAAAAAGACCCGAGCCAGTACAGCGACGATGGACATTGGCACGAGAGTTATGATCAAACCGTAGAGAATCCAGATGTAACCGCCTCCTACAAGGCTGGATACGAATGTCTCGCCCGCGCCGAGGCCGACAGCGGCCATAAACAGGGAAATACCTATCTCCCGTATCATCAGGTTGGCGCTCAAGGCAGTGTAGGTCGTGATCTTCAACTGCGGTCCGAAATGGCCAAGAAGGATAGCCACGATCAGCGGTCCGCCGGCAAGGCCGAGCTTCAGAGGCTGCGGCATCCAGGGGAACCTGATCGGAAGCATACCCACGATCACGCCGATGGCTATTCCGAAAAAGATCGGCACAAGGTTAGGCTTCTGAAGCGTCTCCGGCTGATTTCCGACAAGGGTCGCGAGCTGGCTGATGGCATCCTCGGTTCCGACGACTTGTATGCTGTCGCCAACCTGGAGAATAATGTCAGGGTCGGCCTGGAGCTGGACTCCGGATCGAAGGATCCTGGTCACTGTGACACCATACTTATGACGAATGTCGAGCTTGCGGAGGCTGTAACCTGTGATCGCGGATTTAGTGATGGAAAGACGACGGTTCACAAGTGTCGAATCCGGAGTGATCCACTCATTCATATCTACAGGGCACTGCTCACCGAAAATGATAGGAGCCCTTTCCTTATGATGAACATCTGTGACAATCAGCAACTTGTCCCCCTCTTTAAGAGGCATATTCAAATCCGGGACAGAGACTTTCCCATCCCTCATCATCCTGCTTATCACCAGATGGTCACTATTCTCGCCTCCAATGATGTCGTGGAGAGACTTCCCGAACACGGCCGGGTTCTCGACCTTGCACGCGAGACGATAGGCATTGGTCTCCTGCTCGTCAGCGCCGCGGGCTTTCTCTTTCTCCTTGTCGAGATCGATCTTGAACAAGGATTTCGTGAGAATCACGACAGCTATAGCGCCCAGAACTCCAAGCGGGTAGGCGACGGCATAAGCCGACGCGATCCCGGCAGAAGCGGCCGCGGCCTTCTCCGGAGAGCCTCCGGTGGCAACTGTCGCGTCAACAAGGGTCTGCTGGGCGGCACCCAGTCCCGGGGTATTGGTCACGGCAGCGGACATTATTCCTGTCATTGTGCCAAGATCTTCTCCTGTTATAAGGTGAATGATGTAAGTGGTAGCGACCGCCAGAATGACCAGGCAGATCGCCAACAGATTCATCGGAAGACCATCTTTCTTGAATGAATGGAAAAAACCAGGTCCCACCTGCAATCCTATCGCGAAAACAAACAGAATCAGTCCGAAGTCCTTTATGAAAGACAACATCGTGGGGTTGACTCTCAAGCCGAAATGGCCAAGCAATATACCCATGAAAAGAATCCAGGTCGTTCCCAAGGATATACCCTTCAACTTGAAACGACTTAGATACAAACCTGTGGCGATGACAAGCGCCAGAATCATAATGGCACCTGCAGTGCCTCCCTGCGTTAACAACTTCATCATATCGGCCGCGAATTTACTCAAAATGACGGACATTAGACCTTATTAAACGGGATTTTTAAACTTTTTACAAAATATCGCTTGCGATATAAATTTTTATTCCTATATTTGCATCGTGAACGATATAAATCTATAAAATATTAGAATATGGACAAACAGAAATCAATCCAGGTCCTTCAGGCCTATGCTACAGGACTGGCCGCCCAGAGCCTCCAGCACAAAATTGAAAGCAAGATCTTCTCCGCACAGGGATTCACCAAACTCGGAGAGAAATACGCCGAGCACGCTACCGAAGAGATGGAGTGGGTCGACAAATTCATCGACCGCATCATCGATCTCGGCGGATGCCCGAAAGTAGAGGCCGCTCCCGAGATGCCGGTGTGCGACGATCCCGTCGGATACATCAAGTCCGACCTCGAGGTCTCCGTCAGGGAAGTTCCTATCCTCATGGATCTTACGACATCGCTTTCCGATGATTTCAAGACCTATGATCTCCTCAGGGCCTACGCTCTTGACGAGGAAGAGGACATGTACTGGAGCCAGGGTCAGCTCGAGCTTATCGAGAAGATCGGACTTCAGAACTGGCTTACAAAACAGCTCTAGTCATGGAAAAGATTTATGATTTCAAGGCCCTTTCAAACAAGGGCCTCGAAGTTGACCTCAAGCAATATGAGGGCAAGGTCCTCATGATAGTCAACACCGCTTCGAAATGCGGCTTCACTCCGCAATACGACGGCCTTGAGGCGCTCTATCAGCAATACAAGGACCAGGGTTTCGTTATCCTGGGCTTCCCTTGCGACCAGTTCGCCCATCAGGAGCCTGGTAGCAACGAGGAGATCGCCGAATTCTGCCGCCTCAACCATGGAGTGACCTTCCCGCTGATGGCCAAAACCGATGTCAACGGCCAGAACGCCTCCCCCGTTTTCGAGTATCTGAAATCACAGGCCCCCACTGAGGAATACAAGGGCTTGAAGGCCAAGGCCACCCACAAGATGCTCAAAGGGATCAGCAAGAGCGTGGAAAAGGACAGCGACATCCTCTGGAATTTCACCAAATTCCTGATCAACCGCGACGGTTCCGTTGTCAAGCGTTTCGCACCGGTCGTGACTCCTAAGGAGATGGAGAAGGATATCCAGGAAATGCTCTGATGCAAGACAATCTCAAACTGGACAACCAACTCTGTTTCAGGTTGTACACCGCCTCGCGCCTTCTCACGCAGGCCTATCATCCCCTACTGTCCGGACATGGACTGACATATCCGCAGTACCTGGTGTTGATGGTCTTGTGGGAGAAGGACGCGATGCCGGTGAACGACATCGCCAAGCGGCTTCTCCTGGAGACCAACACGGTGACTCCCCTTCTTAAAAGGATGGAATCGGACGGTCTGGTCACAAGGAGCAAGGGACGCGACGACGCCAGGCAGATGATAGTGCGGCTCACCCCGAAAGGGCTGGGACTGAAGGACAAGCTTTCTTCTGTCCCCGATAAGGCAGGGGCAGCGGTAATATGCGACAGCGTCACTCCCGACACCGTACCCACGTTGTTCAAGATGCTTGACGACATAATCCTTAAACTTAAGCGATAGGGACGTTTTGTTTGGTTATCCGGTGATTTATCATTAATTTTACCGAAATCAAACGAACCGTCATGAAAAAAGCAACATTCTTTCTAGCCGCCGCTATTTCATTAATTTCCAGCGGCATTGTTTCAGCTCAGCAAAAGGCCGACCCCAAGGGAGGTATCTCCGCTGAGATGCTCAAGGAGATCCGCAAAGGCTATGAGGGCACAGCCGCCGACAAAGCCATAAAAAACGCTCTCAACTCCACATCAATAAGCGTTCTTGCAGCCAACTCGGAGAACATCGCCATGATAGACACCCATTTCTCCGACATGGTCAAGACCAAAGGCATTACAGACCAGAAATCTTCCGGCCGCTGCTGGCTTTTCTCCGGACTTAATGTCTTGAGAGCCAGAATGATTGACAAATACGACCTGGGCGCTTTCACCTTCTCCCAGAACTACTGCTTCTTCTATGACCAGCTCGAGAAGGCCAATCTCTTCCTCCAGGGAGTAATCGACACGAAAGACAAGGGGTTCGACGACCGAGAGGTTGACTGGCTCTTCAGCAACCCCATCGGAGACGGTGGCCAGTTCACTGGCGTCGCCAACCTTATCATGAAATACGGAGTTGTTCCCTCTGACGTGATGCCCGAGACCCTGAACGCCAACAGCACATCGGCCATGAGGACCCAGATCGCCACCAAGCTCCGCGAGGACGGACTCAAGCTCAGGGACGCCAAACCCAAGGACTGCCAGGGGATGAAGACCGAGATGCTCAAGGAGATCTACCGCATGCTGGTTCTCTGCCTCGGAGAGCCCCCGCAGGAGTTCGAGTACACCATGCGTGACTCAAAGGACAAGGTCATCAGCACCAAGACCTACACTCCCCTCTCATTCTACAACGAGTGGGTCGGCACAGACCTCAACAACAGCTATGTCATGCTGATGAACGATCCTTCCAGGGAATATGGCAAAGTCTACGAGATCGCCTACGACCGCCACGTCTATGACGGGCAGAACTGGGTTTACCTCAACGTCCCCATAGAGACCATCAAGGAGATCGCGATCGCGTCAATCAAGGACAACACCGCCATGTACTTCTCCTGCGACGTGGGCAAGTTCAGCGACCGCAAGAAAGGCACCCTCGACCTCGCTAACTTCGATTACGGCTCACTCTTCGGGACCACTTTCCCGATGGACAAGAAGCAGAGGATCATGACACATGCCAGTGGTTCTTCCCACGCGATGACACTCATCGCTGTCGACATCAAGGACGGCAAGCCGGTCAAGTGGATGGTCGAGAACAGCTGGGGAGCCGCCAGCGGCTACAAGGGCAACCTCATAATGACCGACGAGTGGTTCAACGAATACATGTTCCGCCTCGTTGTCGAAAAGAAATATGTTCCCGAGTCCCTTAAGGCCCAGCTCGGCCAGAAGCCGATCCTGCTCCCCGCTTGGGACCCGATGTTCATGCCAGAAGAATAGAACCGATCCCTCCAGATGCCGAGCAAAATATTCCTCATCGACGGACACGCCCTCGTGTTCAAGATGTACTACGCGTTCCTCCGAAGGCCGATGATCAACTCCAAGGGAGCTGACATGTCCATCTTGTTCGGGTTCACCAAGTATATTCTGGAACTCATCGAGCGGGAGACCCCAGATTACCTGGCAGTGGCCTTTGACCCCCCGGGAGGCACGTTCCGTAACGAGATGTTCCCCCAATACAAGGCCAACAGGGCTGAGACCCCGCAACTGGTGATCGACGCCCTCGACCCTTTGATGGAGCTTTGCGGGGCGATGAACATCCCCACCCTCATGATCAAAGGGTTCGAAGCTGACGATGTCATCGGATCTGTCGCCAAGAGATGCTCCAGGGAAGGACTTGACGTCTACATGGTTACCCCGGACAAAGACTATGGCCAGCTGGTGGAGGAACACATCTGGCAATACAAGCCCGGCAAGGCTGGAGGAGATGACGAGGTGCTGGGAGTCGCCCAGATCTGCGGGAAATATGGGATCCAGTCCCCAGCCCAGGTCATCGACATGCTCGCAATCTGCGGAGACACCGCGGACAATGTGCCTGGTGTCAAGGGTGTCGGAGAAGTCGGAGCCAGCAAGCTCGTGTCGAAATATGGCTCCGTGCAAGGCATCTACGACCATCTTGACGAGTTGTCCCCAAGGCAGCGGGCGATGTTCGAGGAGGCCAGCGACCACATCGGCCTGAGCCGCGAGCTGGTGACGATCAAGACGGACATAGTCGTGGATGTCGCCACCGAGACGATGGCTGTGGACAAGGCTTATGGTCCCAAGCTCGCCGATCTGTTCGAGAAATACGAATTCAATTCCTTGCAAAGATTCCTGGGACATGCCGGCACGCCGCAAGTCAAGGAAGAGAAACATCTAGAAATCAAGAAGGTAAGCCCCAAGGAGCTCATTACCACCCTGAGGGGGACACCTGGTCAAGCCGGGGGTGACGGAAAGGTCATCTCGGTCATTACCGAAGGGGCCGGCGCAGGGATATATTCCAAACCCCAAAGGGTCATCGCGGCCACCTCTGTCATTCTGAGCGAAGCGAATCTGTTCTTGACCGCCGAGGGAAGCGTAAAGGATTTCAAACCAATCCTGGAAGATGACTCCGTGACCAAACGCGGAGACGACCTCAAGCGGCAGGTGAATATTCTCGCCTCGGCCGGAGTCGGGCTAAACGGGAAACTCCAGGACATCGGACTGATGCACTATCTGATCGACCCGGAGAAAAGCCACAAGATCGACGTGCTTTCCCAAAGCATCCTCGGGTTAGCGGTTGAGTCCGGCCAGCAAGAGAACGAGGCGCGGACCGGATCGCTTTTCGACGATATTCCCGAAGAAGCCACAGAAGCTGACAGGAGCCGGGAGGCAGCGATCCTCCTGATGCTCGGGGAAAGTCTGGAGAAAGCGTTGGGCGACAAGGGATTGCATGACCTCTATTACAATATGGAGGAACCTCTCCTGAAGGTCCTGTCAAGGATGGAGCGGAATGGGGTTAAAGTCGATCTTGGCTCGCTGAAGGACTTCACCGCCCATCTTCGCGAAGAAATGGTCCGGAGGGAAGCCAAGGTCAGGGAACTCGCCGGTGAGCCATCTCTCAACGTATCCTCGCCAAAGCAGATAGGAGAGATCCTGTTCGAGAAATTAAAGCTCACCGAGAAGCCAAAGAAAAACGCCAACGGGACATATTCCACCGACGAGACCACGCTCCTGGACATAGCGGACAGGCATCCAATCGTGGACGAGATTCTCGAGTTCCGCGCGGTGAAGAAGCTTCTCTCAACCTACATAGAGCCGTTCCCCTCCTACATCGACCCTTCTGACGGCAAGGTCCATACTACTTTCAATCAGGCGCTTACCGCCACTGGACGACTCAGTTCCTCAAACCCGAACCTCCAGAATATTCCCATCCGCACCGACAGGGGCCGTGAGATCCGCAAGGCCTTCGTTCCAAGCGCTCCAGGAGGTCTGATCCTCTCCGCCGACTACTCGCAGATAGAGTTGAGGATCATGGCGCACCTTAGCTGTGACCAGCACCTTATCAACGCGTTCAAGGACGGGATAGATATCCATGCGGCGACGGCTGCCAAGATATTCGGCATCCCCCACGAGGAGGTGACGGCCGACCAGAGAAGGATCGCGAAGACGGCCAATTTCGGGATAATGTACGGAATATCAGCGTTCGGACTGGCCCAAAGGCTCAGGATTGGCCGCAAGGAGGCGCAGAAGATAATCGAGGACTATTTCGCGGGCTTCCCTTCCATACGATCATTCATCGAGGACACCAAGGAAGCCGCGAAAGAGACGGGATACGTGGAGACCATTTTCGGACGACGGAGGTATATCCCTGAAATCAACTCCAAAAACGCCACAATCCGTTCGCTGGCCGAAAGGAATGCCGTCAACGCCCCGATCCAAGGCACGTCGGCGGACATCATCAAGCTGGCGATGATAGCTATCGACAAGGAACTGGCAGCCAGGGAGATGAAATCAAAGATGGTGCTTCAGATCCATGATGAGCTCGTATTTGACACCTTGCCGGACGAGGTACAGACGCTCAAGGAGATCGTGAAAGGCCTCATGGAGAATGTTGTGAAACTGAGCGTACCGCTCACTGTTGAATGTGACTATGGCGACAACTGGCTTGAAGCCCATTGATGAGCTGGTGATCCTGGCGAGAAACGGCAACGGACTGGCGTTCACGGCCCTATGGGACCGTCACATCGACCAGCTCCGTTCCTACATCAAGACCCGTTTCAAGAACATAGACGATTACGATGTCGATGACATCTGCTCCCGGAGCTTCGAGAAGGCTTTTCGCCAGATCCACAATTTCGACGACTCCAAGAGCCAGTTCCTCACATGGCTCTGCAAGATAGCGAAGAACACGGCCCTGGACTCTCTGGAGAAAGAGAAAAGGATTCATCCCAAGAACCAGATAGTCTATCTTGATGACGAGACGCAATCCTCTGGCCTTGAAGGGATTCCAGACCTGTCTGAAGATGCCCTCGGCACGCTGATAAAGACTGAGTCCGAGGAGGAGAGGATCAAGTACATCGACCGTCTTCCGGAGCTTTATCGCGAGGTAGCGAGAAAACGTCTTATTGATGGGATGAAATACGACGAGATCGCCGAAAACATGGACCTGGAGCTCAACACTGTGAAGACCCGCATCAGAAGGGCAAAGATGATAATAGACAGCCTCAGGGCAGAGGTGGAAAACGACGAGGAGATATGATGGATTTCGAGCGATTCAAGGGAATATTGTTGGAATCATTCCCGGAAGTTACTGACGGACAATTGGATAAGTTTAGTCGCCTGGAATCCTTGTACAGAGACTGGAACTCAAAAATCAACGTGATCTCACGCAAGGACCTGGACGGTTTGTACGACCACCACGTCCTCCATTCGCTTGCGATAGCTTATTACCTCAAGGCCAGTTTGCCGGAAGAATATTCACAATGGGCCGCATCGGAGAATGATGTCAAAGTTCTTGATCTGGGTACCGGAGGAGGCTTCCCCGGTATTCCGCTCGCGATTATGTTTCCAGAAGTCAGATTCACCCTCTGCGATTCGATCAGGAAGAAGACCATTGTAGCCTCCGAGGTGGCAAAGGACCTTGCGCTCCAGAATGTAGAGATCGTCAATGCCAGGGCTGAGACACTTCCCGTGAAGTTCGACTACGTCGTGTCCAGGGCTGTGGCGTCCCTGACGGACTTCTATCCGTGGGTCAAAGGGAAATACACGAAAAGCATCCTGTACCTGAAAGGTGGGGACATCAATGAGGAGATAAGCGAGTTGATGACGAGACAGAAGATGAGAAAAGGCTCCATCTCGACCTGGAGGGTGGACTCATGGCTGGATGACAATTATTTCGAGGGCAAATTCGTGATAAATATTTTGTAATTTTCAGCAAAAGGTTTAACTTTGCACTCCCTTTTTGGAAAATATAAAATAAAGAAGATATGAAAAGAACATTCCAACCCTCAAGGCGCAAGCGCGTGAACAAGCACGGATTCCGTGAGAGAATGTCCACTCCCAACGGACGCCGCGTTCTCGCCTCCCGTCGTCGTCACGGACGCAAGAAGTTGACCGTATCATCTGAGGACAGGTGGTAATCGTCAAATGACTCTTACGGCAGGTCCATGTGACCTGCTTTTTTTATCCCCCGAACATGGACATAGACGAGAGATACATGACCGAGGCCCTGAGAGAGGCCAGGATCGCCCTTGACGAGGGCGAGATCCCTATCGGTGCCGTGGTTGTCTGCAAGGGACGGATTATCGGCAAAGGCCACAACATGACCGAGAAGCTTCATGATCCGACAGCTCACGCCGAGATGATCGCGATAACAGCTGCCACCGAGGCTATGGGCGGGAAATACTTGAGCGACTGCACATTGTATGTCACTGTAGAGCCATGCCCTATGTGCGCGGGAGGTCTGAATTGGGCCCAAGTAGGCCGGATTGTCTATGGCGCGCTTGATCCGAGGCGTGGATATTCTCTCTACTCCCCATCCCTGCTTCATCCCAAGACAGAGATCAGCGCCGGGGTGCTGGCTGAGGAGTGCGGAACGCTCATGACCGACTTTTTCAAGTCGAAAAGGTAATTTCCCCACATTTTAAGCCGGAAAATACTTGGATTATCAAAAAAGATTCCTATCTTTGCAATCCCAAACGAGGGCTTAGCTCAGTTGGTTTAGAGCGCTTGCTTGACAGGCAAGAGGTCGGCAGTTCAAATCTGCCAGTCCTCACTCGAAAAAGCACCGGTTTTCCCGGTGCTTTTTGTTATCTATACCGGGCAAGGTCTAACTTAATGTGCCAAGATAACAATAATCCGGCAGTTCATATATTTGCCCGTCCTCCAGGTCCAGGCAGAATGCCTGCCTACAATCTAGGCAATAGAACTTATCTTGATAATTCAGAGGTACTTCCATCTGGGTATGGCCGAAGACCTGGATCATGCCGGGGATATTGTTGTCTTCAATGAGGTGGTCTTTCAGGTCAGCCCAGACCATGCTGCCGCAGGGCTTGTCGCCGCCACGGTCAAATGAGATGTCACCAAGGGCTGACATGAACTCCTGATGCCCCACAAGGTCATTCATGAGCTCGGCGGTGATGTCCTCGTCCTCAAGCCTGGGGAAATTGGCGGAGACCCATCCCCGGCATATTCCCGCATGGGAGAAGAGGAAACGCTTGCCGCCAGCCTTTACCTCATACGCCATCTTGAACAGATCCTGGTTATCCCAGAACTTATGGGCGTTCCTCACGGCATTGTCGATGTCGAAGCGGCTTCCCATCATTTCGGGATACAGATAATGCAGATCGTGGTTCCCCCAGAGAAGCGTCACTTTGTCCGGGTTCTCTCTCTTGAATCTTATTATGTCCTCAAGCCCCTTGAATGCGTCCTCGTCTGTATAACCTTCATCAGGATAGGGGTCTAGATAGTCACCAAGGAATATGAACTCCTCCCCGGGATTCCTCTTGACGGCATCCCGCCAGAAGCTTCTTCCGTGGACATCTGGGATAATGATCAGCTTGCCGCTATTCATTGGACTGCGTTAAAACTTCCCAGAAACGCTGAGGTAAAGTAATATTCTCAACATCAACAGCTTTGGCGAATAGAGGAGCGATCTCTTCAGGGACGAATCCGGCAATTCCGCAACCGATCTCTGTCACGAGGAACCTCTTTTCAGGGTGATTCTTGGCATATTCGATGAACTCATCAACGTAAGGTGCGATGGTCTCGACCCCGCCCTGCATCGTGGGGATCGCATAGCTCTGGCCTTGCATGCCGACTCCTTGGCCCCAAATCGCGCCGAACTTATTATATGCGGCCCGAGCGGCGCCGCCGCCATGGAAACCACCCAGGTTACTTCCGAAGACGAACACCTCGTTAGGCTTGAGGGAAACAACTAATGAATCAGTTATACGAGCTTTGTTCATAATTAGGGTTATTAAATAATGTGCGAGATATATACTAACTGTTGGCTAAGAATGTTTCATGGGACGCAAGTTATTTCTGGAGGATTCGAACATGACCCTGTAATGATACCGCAGCTTTCTCGACGACTCGTCAAGAAGATTGATGAAGAAGCGTATGGTCTCGCAGTAAGTGTCGGGCTTTAAAGTGACAGACCCGACACTGTATTTGACGAGCTCCCGCTCCAAGGATACCTTGTCATCTTCCCCAGTATCGGGTAGCATTTGGTGTCACGTATTACGTGGTAGTTACCTCATGCCTTGTTGGTCCTATCCAATGTATAAGAATTGAGCAACCTTAGATTCTCCTGCTCTCATTTAGCCGACCGGAGGCAGTCGCGTTTACTCACGGAAGAGGTCATCTAGTGTGATGCTTTTCTGAACAATTCCGCTATACTTGTTATAGGCCACACCGAAAGTCGTGACCAGGGTAAGGTGGATGCTTTGCTTGGCCGAGAGAGTTTGTTTCAAGGCATCACGGCGGTTTCTCAATTTGGCATCTTCGTCTTTGTCAATGGTATAGGGGCCGCCTGAAAATTTCATTTCGCAGAGGTTGACAATACTGTCATCCCGGATAATGAGAAGATCAACCTGAGCCCCTTCTTGGTCTTCGTCTCCTTTTCTTCCCCATGCCGACTGGGAGGATTTGACTCCGCCGATCCCAAGCGCGCGTTTGATCTGGGGCACGTGCTGCCAGCATACTTCTTCGAAGGCGATGCCTCGCCAGCCTTTCAAAATGTCAGCGGCAGCGTTGTCGTTCATGAAAGTCCCGTCTGTTCCATGGGGCTCTACATATTTCAACCAGAACAGGCAGAAGTTGTCAATGAGCTTATAACGCTCGATGTAACCGGGTGCTCCGTAAGGTGAGTATCGCTGGATGAAATCGCTTTCAATCAATGCGGACAGGGTATCCGACAGACCTCCTCCCAAAGGAAGGCCTGTTCCCTTGGCAATCTCTTCACGGGTAAAGCCGCTATGGCGGGCAGCAAGTTGCCGGATGATTTTCTTGCAATCCCCTGGATTGGAAAAGATGGCGGCGAAGAGCCGGTTGAATTCATCCTTCAAGCGAGGTTGCTTCCCGAACAGAATCTGGTCGACATTCTGTTCGAAACTCAGTCCTTTTTGAAAATAACCCAGGTAGTATGGGATACCACCGAAGACCATATGACTCTGTACAATATCGTACCGTGACAATTCAATGTTCTCCTCCTTGAAGAAGTCTTCACACTCGCTTAATGTAAAAGGAGACAGTTTCATCTCGTAGGTAAGTCTGCCATACAGCCCTCCCTTGCTTCTGGAAAGGTTTCCGAGAATCCAGGATGTCGCACTTCCGCAGACTACCAGCATCAAGTTATTCCGCGCACTGCACCAACCGTTCCAGAAACTTTCAAAAGCCGGGAGAAACCCGGACCGGGGTGTATCCATCCATGGCAGCTCGTCAATAAAGACAACCTGCCTACCTCCATTATCTTCCTGTATGAGCAGTTGTTCCAGTTGAAAGAAAGCCTCCATCCATGATTTCGGCATGGAAAACCCCTCCAGTCCGTGATTCAGAAGAGAGAAATAGAAACTCTCCAACTGGATCCTCATCCGGTTTTTCTCGCCGCTTTGATCCACTGGGGACACGCCTGTATGATGGAAAGTTATACGGCCTTTCAGGGCCTGGTTTACCAGAAAGGTCTTTCCGACACGTCTCCTCCCGTAAATGGCAACGAATTCGGGTCGGTTGCTGTGATAGATTTTCTCCAGCTCTTCCTGTTCTTTTTTTCTTCCAATCATCTTAAAATCGTTATATCCTGCCGCAAATATAGTAAAAAAACATTTATCGGCAGAATATGTATACTATTTTTTGCCGATAACGCAATTCTGATATGACAAATTATCGTTATATATTAAGAATAACCCCTCCACTATAGAATAATATGCCAGCCACACTCATTCAAACCCCAGACCAGCAAACAGCGCTCGATCGATCCACCTCATTCCCACTCGAAATTCTCCTTCCCGGCTCCAAGCTCGAAGTGGTACTTGACGATGCCGAGGTCGATTTTGCTGTAGCCGATCATGGAGAAAAGGGGCTTGGCGGCAACTTTTGGGAGGTCTCCGTTGTCACGGTTTCCTAAATATTCCAGGAAAAACTTTTGCTGGTTGACGGCCGTGGGGGCAAGCAGGGCCGCCTCGACGCCTTTGTTGAACCATTCCGGCGTAAGGTCGCTGGCGTTGCTTACATCCTTGATATTCTTTACCCTATGATCGTTTCCTTGTGTCGCTCCATATCCCAGGGCGATGTAGCAGCCGATCTTCTCCCCTTCGGCCAACTGATATGTCCCGGGAATCTTGCTGTAGCTGAGTCCTGCCCAGCAGGAGTTCAGACCAAGAGTCTGTGCCAGCAGGACAAGCTGCTCGCCGTAGTAGCCGATCTTCTCGTCCAATTCTCCGTCCTTCTTTCCAGCCATCACGAGGTAATTCTTCACGCCGGAGAAGGATCCGTAAGCCATCAGACCGCTGAAGGCCTTGGGCTCGCCGGTCACCAGCTGGATGTTAAGACCAGTTTCTTGGTTGATCTCCCGAATCCTTTCCCGCAACTGCGTCAGAATATCTTCAGGGATGGGATCATCTTTATATCTGCGCACGGAGTGACGCGACTCGACGGCTTCAAGCAGTGTCATATGATACTTGGTTTTATTATTCTACACCTTCAGGAAAACCTTCTTCTTGTAGAGGAACCAGAGGAAGAGCCAGGAGACGGCGAAGTAGCCTATGGCGAGGATGAGCTTTCCGACAGGTTCCGGGCAGAGTCCGGCGAGGCCGCTGAGGAAAAAGTCGCTGACGTTCCTGAAAGGAATAATCCGCTGAGCCATATAGATCGTGATCGAGTTGAGCCCCACGACCTCGAAGAACTTCGTCCAACCTTTCCATCCCTTCACATCGATCAAATAATAAAACAAGGCGAAAAGGCCAAGCGAATATGCCCCGACCACCAGCACGAAGGTGCTGGACCACAGCATTTTGTTGATCGGGAAATCAAGGCTCCAGATAAGCCCGACAACCAGCATGGCAACGGCGGCAAGGGCCATATACAGGGACTTTCTCCCGCCGGAAATCTTGCTATCGTCAATCCGGACGAACTCTCCAGTGAACATTCCGAGCATGGCCGTCACAATGGCAGGAATAAGGCTCAACAGCCCCTCCGGATCGAATTTTCCTTGGAAATAGATATGGTTGGGGATAAGGGTTCTGTCAATATAACCGACAAGGTTGCCTTCCATCGATAACGGTCCGGCGCCAGCCGGAGCATCAGGAGCCGGGACAAATTTCAGAAGAAGCCAGTAGCCAACGAGCAGGCAAGCGGCAATGACAGCCCTGGTCCCAGGCTTGAAATTGATGAACAACAAGGCGGCGAACATCCAAGCGAAACCGATGCGAGCAAGGACACTGAAAAACCTCAAATTGGCAAAATCAAGCCTAAAGAAGCCATTGTAAACCAATCCGATAAGGAAGAGCACGATACCCCTCCGGAATATCTTCGCATAGACGCTCCCCCTGGAAGCCCCTTTGGAAAGCTGCTTGGCATAAGAAAAGGGATATGATATTCCCGCTATGAAAAGGAACAAAGGGAAAATCGTGTCGTGGTGGAGAAGCCCGTCCCATGACGCATGATGCATCTGGGATTCGAGCCAACAGGAATCCCCTCCCGGGAAAAGGCAGCAAATAAGGCTGATTATGGAGGCGAAGCCCATGATGAAAATCATGTCGAACCCTCTCAGGGTGTCCAGGGACAGAAGTCGCTTGCCAGGTTCCATGGCTGAATAATTATGTGGGAAAGTTGAGGTAAGAGGGTTCGAACCTCTACTGAGGGAACCAAAATCCCTAGTGCTACCATTACACCATACCTCAATTCGATTCGCGAATTTATCGTAATTTTACTAAATTAGCAAATCTAAAGACAACAAGCGCAATGAAAGGAATACACCTATTTCTCGCTGAGGGCTTCGAGGAGATTGAGGCCCTTGCCACCGTCGATGTACTGAGAAGAGCCGGGATAGATGTCAAGACAGTATCTATCACCCACGACAGGACCGTGAAAGGCGCCCACGGGATTCCGGTGGTCGCTGACTGGAACCGTGACGAGTTCGACGGATGCCAGATTCCCGGGTCCGGCCCGGAGGATGTCATGATTTTCCCTGGAGGAATGCCCGGGACCAAGAATCTCGCCAAGGACACCGAGCTTATGGGACAGATGATCCGCCATTATGAGGACGGAGGCGTGGTCGCCGCGATATGCGCCGCACCGGGACTGGTGGTCTCCCAACTCCCGACTCTCGAAGGGAAATGTTTCACCTGCTACGATGGTTTCGAGGAGGCACCTATGGCCAAGGGCGGCGAATACACTGGTGAACCTGCGGTGACCGACGGGAACCTTATCACAGGAAGAGGTCCGGGATGCGCGGTGCGCTTCGCTCTTGAGATAGTCAAAAAGCTTAAGGGAGAAGAAATCGCCGACCAAGTCGAAGACGGTCTGCTTGTCTAACGGCGGACAATGACCCTCTCGATCCTTCGAGGAACGGAAGTCATTATCTCATAAGGAATTGTTCCAAGAATATCAGCAAGTTCGGTGACAGTAGGATCCTCACCGAATATGGTCACAGTGTCCCCTACCGCGCAATCAACCCCAGTCACGTCGACCATACACATATCCATGCATATATTCCCGATGGTCGGCACCCTGTGACCGTTCAGGCTGAAACTCGCCCGTCCCCTGCCAAGATGCCTGTCGATTCCATCCGCATATCCCACCGGTATCGTGGCGATACGTGTCCCGGCCTGGGCGATATGGCCGTACTGACCGTATCCTATAGCCCCGTCTTCAGGCTTCAAGTCCTTGATTTGAAGAATCTTGACCTTCAAGGAAGCCACCGGCTTGAGACGGACATCCGGTAGAGAACTGATCCCATATATTCCAACTCCCAGGCGGACCATATCGTGCTGGAATTGGGGGAAACGCTCGATTCCCGCTGAATTAAGAAGATGATAGATAGGGTGATAGCCTATCGTGTCCTCTATCAGGGAGGCATTCCGTTCGAACAGCCGCGCCTGGGCCAGAGTCAACGAATCCATCTGGGGATCTTCAGCCACGCAGAGATGGGAATATATTGACTTGACCTTGACCTCGCGGCACTCCTCGAGATAATCCATAAGCTCAGGCAGCTCGCTCGTCATGAAACCGAGCCTGTGCATCCCGGTGTCCAGCTTGATGTGAATCGGGAAATCCTCTATTCCCCTGGACTGGAGCACTGCCACCAAAGCCTTGAGGGTGTACATGTTGGGAATTCCTGGTTCGAGATGGTTGTCGATTATTTCCTCGAAGAAATCAGTCCCGGCGGTAAGCACGAGAATCGGAAGGCTGATACCGGACTGGCGGAGCTCGATGCCTTCAACCGGAAGTGCCACCGCAAGATAGTCGGCTCCGGCATTTTGCATCATCAAGGCGAATTCCACAGCGCCATGACCGTACGCGTTCGCTTTGACAAGGACAAGCATCTTGGTCGAGCGTTCAAGCCTCGAACGGAAGTACCTGTAGTTGTCAAGGCAATTCGCGAGATTAAGCTCCAATCTCGAGAAATCTGTCGCGCTGTTTGACATGCCTCTATCCGATAAATCTTACAAATTTACTTCTTTTCCTCTAAAAATGGTACGAAAATGGTTATATTTGAAAAGGAATAAAAGAAGAGAATATGAGTTACGGAATGATATGGCTTATCACAGGCCTCGTTATGGTATTGAGCTACATCGTGCAAGCGAGGCTCAACAGCAGGTTTGAGGAATATTCACAAGTCCCCACCTCCAACGGCATGACAGGAGCCGAAGTGGCGAGGAAAATGCTGGCGGACAACGGAATAACGGATGTCCAGGTCACGTGCGTTCCTGGAAAACTCACCGACCACTACAATCCCCAGACGAAGACCGTCAATCTCAGCGAGTCCGTCTATGACCAAAGAAACATCGCGGCCGCCGCTGTAGCCGCTCATGAATGCGGCCACGTCTTGCAGCATGCCAAGGGCTACGCTCCTCTGAAGTTGCGTACCGCTCTCGTGCCTGTGGTAAGCTTCTCCAGCAGGTGGGTCCAATGGGTTCTTCTGGCAGGTGTTCTAATGGTTGAGATCACTCCCACCCTGCTCTGGTTGGGAATTGCCCTGTTCGCCATGACAACACTGTTCAGTTTCGTCACCCTTCCTGTTGAGATTAACGCCAGCAGCAGGGCTGTGGCTTGGCTGGAGAGCGCCGGGATCACGAACTACGAGACGAGACCGATGGCTATAGATGCCCTCAAGTGGGCCGCGCTCACTTATGTGGTAGCGGCGATCGGATCGCTCGCGACGCTGCTCTATTACATATCTATGGCCAACCGCAGGTAGATCCTTCGGTCAATTCCTTAAAACAACGTCGGGTGACTGTCAGAAAGCTGGGACAGCACCATCTCCATCGTCGCCTCCCTGAAAATAGCCGAGCGGCCCTTAATCCCGAAACGGTCACAGTACTCCTTTACTGCGGCCATCTCACTATCATTCAGATAGATAACTTGTCTGTGGCGACGTTTTAGCGCCTCCCTGCTCTTTTGGAAAATGTCCGGATCGACACCCTTTGACTTCTTCTTTTTTCTTGCCAAAACTGAATATGTTTAAGACGGACTATTACTGGTTATCACAAAAATAGTTATTTTTACATGAATTTACACATTTAACCTCATGGATAACAGAGTTTTGATTTTCTCGGCACCGTCCGGATCCGGAAAAAGCACGATCGTCAACCACATTCTTGGCCTTTATCCGGAGTCGATGGAGTTCTCGGTTTCGGCCACATCCAGGCCTCCAAGAGGCGAGGAGAAGGACGGTCGCGAGTACTATTTCCTGTCTCCGGATGAGTTCAGGGAGATGATCCGCCAAGACAAATTCGTGGAATTCGAGGAAGTGTACGAGGGGCGTTTCTACGGGACTCTCAAATCCGAGTGCGAAAGAATCTGGGGGGCTGGTCACACGATTATTTTCGATGTCGACGTGAAGGGCGGTGTCAACCTGAAGAAGTACTTCGGGGACAAAGCGTTAGCGATATTCATTAAGGCCCCTTCAGTGGAGGTTCTCAGGGACCGGCTGATAAAAAGAGGCACCGACTCCCCCGAGGCTATTGAAGAAAGGGTAGCCAAGGCGGAAGAAGAGATGACCTACGCTCCACAATTCGACTACATCCTGGTCAACGATGACCTCAAGACCGCTTACGCGGAGTCAGAGAAGATGGTAGAGGACTTTCTTGACGACGGCAGGCTTAACTACTCAACTTTCATCTGATGAGAATAGCGGTGTACTCTGGGTCATTCAACCCTCTTCACATAGGTCACAAGGCCATCATGGAGTACCTCACGAAGGAAGAGGAATACGATTGGGTCTACCTGGTCGTGTCCCCGAAGAATCCTATCAAGACAACGATAAAAGCTGAAACGGCACTCGACCGGTATAAGGCCGCCATCGAAGCCGTCAAACGTTATCCCGAGCTCCATGTATGGGTCGATGATGTGGAAATCAACATGCCTCCACCCCAATACACGATCAAGACCCTTGACACTTTGAGGCAAAGAGAGCCGGAGAATGATTTCACGCTCGTCGTAGGTGCCGACAATCTGGAGAACATACACCGCTGGAGGGACTTTCAGAGGATATTGGCCGACTACGGGGTCGCGGTTTATCCCAGGAAGGGGTACGATCTGGTCGCGATCAAGGACAAGCTCATCGAAGAGTGCCGTCATCTCCCAGCCCCCTATGTCCTTGACTCAAACGAATATGCCGAGGAAGGGCGCAGAAACCTTGAGGAGACCTTGAGGGACACCTACAACATTAAGATATTGAACGCTCCGATAGTCGACATCTCCTCAACGGAGATCCGCGAGGGAATTGCGGCAGGGAGGGATATGTCGGAGTGGATGATGTAATATTCAAGAGATTATGGCAAAAACAGTTAGAAGGAATTTCCCGGTGACGGGAATGGGCTGCGCGGCATGCGTGGCAAGAGTGCAAGGAACGATAAAGAATCTCAACGGCGTCAGCGAGTGCAACGTTTCCCTGGCGTCAAATTCCGCCCAGGTAGATTACGACCCCAAGACGGTCACGGCAGCTGACATCAAGAAGGCTGTCCAGGATGCCGGTTACGACCTTATCGTGGTCGAGGGCGACGATTCCGAAGACGCTGACGACGAAGCGGAATCGGAAGCCCAGCGGTACCAGGAAGACTTTCTGAGAGCCCTGCGCCGAGACATGGTTATCGCCCTGGTGCTGGCTCTTTTGGTGATGCTGCTGGGCATGGGATTCAACGACTTCCCGGGTAAAGGCTACGTCCTTTGGGCGCTCGCCACCCCGGTCGTGTTCTGGTGCGGGAGACGCTTCATCTCCACCGCATGGAAACAAGCCAGGCACGGGAGTTCCAGCATGGACACCCTCGTGGCCCTGTCCATCCTGATATCATACTTTTTCAGCGTTTTCAATCTCCTCTTCCCGAAAGTCTGGACGAGCCGAGGCCTGGAACCGCACCTCTATTTCGAGTCGTCCACGATGATCGTGGCGTTCATCCTGATCGGAAGATACCTTGAGGAGAAGGCCAAGAGCAGTACGGGATCGGCTATTCGAGGGCTGGCCGGACTTCAGCCCAAGACGGTAAAGCTTTCTCCGGGAGAGACCTACACGGTCAACCCTGGTGAGAGAATCCCAGCCGACGGAGAAGTGATTGAAGGTGAGTCGTTTGTGGACGAGAGTATGCTGACCGGAGAGCCTGTGGCGAACCACAAAACCGCTGGTTCCAAAGTATTTACCGGGACCTTGAACCAACGAGGAAGCTTCATGATGAGGGCAGAGAAAGTCGGGAAAGACACGATGCTGTCATCTATCATCAAGATGGTCAGGGACGCCCAGGGAAGCAAGGCCAGGATCCAGCAGACCGTCGACAAGGTGGCCTCGGTATTCGTGCCTGTGATTATCGGAATATCCATACTCACACTCCTGTGCTGGATATTCCTCGCCCCTTCGGACGGTTTGACGATGGGTCTCCTGTCGATGGTGACTGTCCTCGTCATAGCCTGCCCCTGTTCTCTCGGTCTGGCCACCCCCACGGCGCTCACGGCCGGGATCGGCAGCTGCGCCCGCAAAGGAATATTAATTAAGGACGCCGATTCCCTCCAGGTCGCCAAAGACATCGACACGGTCGTTTTCGACAAGACCGGGACCATCACTAAGGAACTCTCGCCCGATGTTGTGCCTTCCGCCGACATGGAGTTCGAGGACCAGGTAAAGGAGACTTCCGCTGAGGCTGTTGCGGAGCTTAACAAGATGGGGTTGCAAGTCTATATGCTTTCCGGGGACAATCCCGAGAGGGCTGGGAAAGTGGCCGCCAAGGTTGGCATAGACAATGTCATATCTGGCGTCCTTCCTGACAGCAAGCATGAGCATATCAAAGAGTTGCAGTCCCAGGGGAAAAAGGTCGCGATGGTTGGAGACGGGATCAATGACAGCCCGGCCCTCGCATTGGCGGACCTTAGCGTCGCCATGGGCAACGGGACTGACATCGCCATGAACGCTTCGATGGTGACGGTCGTGAACTCGGACCTCCGGTCGGTGCCGGAACTCATCAAGATGTCCAGGAAGACCTCAAAGATAATCAAGGAGAACCTGTTCTGGGCTTTCTTCTATAATATTCTCGCTGTTCCCATCGCGGCCGGCATCCTGTACCCCATCAACGGATTCCTCCTGAACCCGATGATCGCCGCCGCCTGCATGGCACTCAGCTCCGTCTGCGTCGTCACCAACTCCCTCCGGCTGAAAAGACTTAGCTGAAGCGGGAGGTCTGCCATTGGCCTCCTACTGCTTCAGCATCTGTCATTCTGAGCGAAGCGAAGAATCTACCCCTTTCGGACAATACGCGCCCCGAGGGAATTGAGACGATTCTCGATGTCCTGGTAACCGCGGTCGATCTGCTCGATATTCCCGATCTCACTCGTGCCCTTGGCACTCATGGCCGCAAGCAGCAACGCGATACCGGCCCTGATGTCAGGAGAAAGCATCTTGCCGCTCCGTAGCTGGAACTTATGGTCATGACCGATCACGACTGCCCTGTGAGGGTCGCAAAGGATGATCTGGGCTCCCATGTCGATCAGGCGGTCAACGAAGAACAGCCTGCTCTCGAACATCTTCTGATGGATCAGGACACTTCCCCGGCACTGCGTGGCGACAACCAGGATAACGCTCAAGAGGTCTGGCGTAAGGCCAGGCCACGGGGCATCGGCAATTGTCATGATGGACCCGTCCAAGAAAGAATCGATGATGTAGCTCTCCTGCTCCGGAACAAAGATGTCGTCTCCCCTCTGCTCCAGTTTGACGCCCAGCCGGCGGAAACTTTCGGGAATAATGCCAAGATTCGTGTATGAGGTGTCTTTGATGGTTATCGAACTCTGGCAAAGCGCCGCCATACCGATGAAACTGCCGACCTCGATCATGTCGGGAAGAATCTTGTGCGAAGCGCTGTGGAGGCTTGACACTCCGGTTATAGTCAAGAGATTGGAACCTATTCCGTCAATCTTCGCTCCCATTGCGGAGAGCATCTTTGAAAGTTGTTGGATATAAGGCTCGCAAGCGGCGTTGTAGATCACAGTCTTGCCTTCCGCGAGGCAGGCCGCCATAAGGATATTGGCGGTACCCGTCACGGAAGCCTCATCGAGGAGCATATACTTGCCAGTCAAGTGTTTCCCCTCTGGAAGGCTCAATTTATATGCCCGCTTTTCGGTGTCGTAAGAAAGGTCAGCACCGAGTCCCATGAGCCCGGAAATATGGGTATCCACCCTCCTGCGGCCGATCTTGTCTCCACCAGGTTTAGGGAACCAGACGTGTCCCAGACGGGCCAGGAGCGGTCCTGCCACCATCACTGAACCTCTCAAAGTGGAGCACATCCTGACGAACTCCGCGCTCTCGATGAAATCCACATTCAGTTTCTCCGCCTTGAAGGAATATTCCCCTTCAGCTTTACGCGCGACCTCGACTCCCATCATCTGGAGAAGCGAGATAAGATTCTTGACATCAAGGATTTCCGGAACATTGGACATCTGGATTTCCTCTGAAGTCAGAAGTACCGCGCTGATAACTTCCAGCGCTTCGTTCTTGGCTCCCTGGGGGATGATGGTCCCGCTCAATTTATGACCACCTTCAATTACGAATGAACTCATGGTTATTGGTTTTAGACATATTCAACTTCACGGTTCAGGTCTATTCCGAACCTCTCTTTCACAGAATCCTGGATCGCTTTCGCCAGGGCAACGACATCATCGGGAGACGATTCCCCGGTCTGGTTCACAATCACAAGAGGTTGTTTCTGGAAGACCGCCGCTCCCCCATGTGACTTTCCTTTCCAGCCACACTTGTCAATAAGCCATGCGGCGGGAATCTTGACAGAGCCATCCTCCAGATCGAAATGAGGAACCGCTCCAAGCGACTCATTTTGGGCGGTCTCGCAGACCTTGATGTAAACATCTTTAGCGACGCAAGGATTCCTGAAGAAACTCCCGGCGCTACCAAACTCCTCAACTTCGGGAAGCTTTGTCTTGCGGATGGAAGTGACTGTCTCCCTTATCATTAAGGGAGTTAACTCCGCCGGGTCATCAGTCCCGAATCTCTCCTTGACAGCCTCTCTGACATGACCGTAATCCAGGACCGGCGAAGGGGTCTGAGAGACTCTGAATATAACACCAGTCACAATGTACCTCCACTTCCAATCATGCTTGAAACGGGAGTCACGGTAGGCATATTCACATTCAGACTTTGGGATAATTATCACGGAGGCATCCCTCGTGTCCACGCACTCGACGGACGAGATCAACTCGCAGACTTCCCTTCCGTAGGCTCCGATGTTCTGGACAGCGGATGCCCCTACCTCTCCGGGGATATACGACAGGTTCTCCGGTCCCCAGAGATTATTGTCAGCGCACCAGGCGCAAAGATCATCGAACACGACTCCTGCGTCCGCATGAACTCTGTCAGGGCTTAAGCGATGGATCTTTTTCATCCCGCAACGCAGGATTGTTCCGGGGAAATCCTTAGTAAACAGCAGATTGCTTCCTCCGCCAATCGGGAAAAACGGCCTCGGCAGCGACGGATCCGACAAAGCGTCCCGAAGCTCCTCAACATTATCATATTCAACCAGGCAGCGGCACTTCACCCTCATCCTGAAAGTGTTCATGCCGCGGAGATCGACGTTGAAACTTGTTCTCATATTCACAAATATAATAAAAAAGTCTCCGGAAGTCAAAACACCTCCGGAGACTAATCGATTGATATGTCCAATACTACTGCTCGTCAGGTCCCTGATCCTGAGGGCCGGGTTGAGGGCCTTGAGGGCCGCCCTGCGGGCCGTAAGGATTCTGACCGGCAGCCTGGCCAGCCTGGTACATCTTCTCGAAAGCCTTGTTGAGGGCCTCGGAATACCTGTCGATGTCAGCGAGATTCTGGCTCTTCACGGCCTCCTTAAGGGAGGCGACATTTGTCTCGACCTCGGACTTAACGTCAGCGGGGACCTTGTCACCATTCTCCTTGAGGAACTTCTCGGCCTGGAAGCAGAGAGCGTCAGCGTTGTTGATCTTGTCAACCCTCTCTTTGGCAGCCTGGTCGGCGGCCTCGTTGGCCTTAGCCTCATCCCTCATCCTCTGGATCTCAGAGTCTGACAGGCCAGAGGAAGCCTCGATCCTGATGTTCTGCTCCTTACCGGTAGCCTTATCCTTAGCGGACACATTGAGGATACCGTTGGCGTCGATGTCGAAGGTCACCTCGATCTGAGGGATTCCCCTCGGAGCGGGAGCGATGCCATCCAGATGGAAGAGCCCGAGCTCCTTGTTGTCTTTCGCCATAGGACGCTCACCCTGAAGCACATGGATCTCAACTGAAGGCTGGTTGTCAGCGGCCGTGGAGAACACCTGGCTCTTGTGGGTAGGAATAGTCGTGTTGGCGTCGATAAGCTTTGTCATGACACCA
>JAEEGL011888157.1_pt1 | contig 175015 bp, 136 predicted proteins | sample 9134231 | NCBI WGS metagenome assembly JAEEGL01 (sample SAMN16246548, study PRJNA631951) | gut metagenome | biome: gut microbiome; feature: rumen; material: fiber-attached | host: Bos | place: Iran: Karaj | collected 2018-10 | reverse complement strand
GATAGTACCGCCGGGAGGCGGAAAACGGAAGCCAGGCAGTAGTAAAGCGCGAGGATCGTACCGCCAGGAGGCGGAAAACGGAAGCCGGGCGAAAGGCTACGGGTGAAAGGGCGGAAGAGTGAAAACCACCCGTAGGGAATTGGAAAAGGCTACGGGTGAAAGGACGGAAGAGTGAAAACCGCCCGTAGGGAATTGGAAAAGGCTACGGGTGAAAGGGCGGAAGAGTGAAAACCGCCCGTAGGAAATTGGAAAAGGCTACGGGTGAAAGGGCGGAAGAGTGAAAACCACCCGTAGGAAATTGGAAAAGGCTACGGGTGAAAGGGCGGAAGAGTGAAAACCACCCGTAGGGAATTGGAAAAGACTACGGGTGAAAGGGCGGAAGCCAAGGATTTCTTTACAATTGAGGATGTTAAATATGAAAAAATGTGCCGATTGGCACATTTTTTTGTTGCGCGTATCGTGATAAAATAGTATGTGAGAAAGTGTTTTTGAGCAAGAATTAGGTATTTCAAAAACGGCAACGGGAGGAGAAAACATGTTGAAGAAGTTCAAAACAGTACTAACGATCGCGTGCATGGCGTTTGTGTTCCTGGTGATGAATGCGAAGGCCTTGGCGTATACGGGCACGGGTACGGAAGAGGATCCGTACGTGGTGTATACCTATGAGGAATTGGTAAATTTGACCCATGAAAATGAAGGCTTGGGAATGCACGGAAAGCTCGTGTATTATAAACTGGGGCAAGACATAACATCGAAGGACAAAGTAAATGATGATTTGCAGATTCGCATTGGAAGTAGATATTCCAATATCTATCCTACATTCATGCATTTAGATTTGTCTGGACATACGCTTTCCAGAATAGCTTCTACAACTGACAAAGGCATGTTTTATTTGTATGAAGGTGTATTAGAGATTGATGACAGTGTTGGCGGCGGCGGAATATACTGTGAGATGAGTGGATATGGATGGGCGGATTTGTTTTATTTTGACATGAAATTTGTGAATTCGCTTTACGATGAAAGCTGGGCAGTAGTTGATCTGATCATTAATGCCGGCGTGTTTACTGCTAAAAATGCAAATTGTATTAGTTGCGGCGGATCAAATGCAAACATAACGATAAATGGTGGAACATTCCGTGGCGCGGTTGATAATATTCCATATCAGGGAACAGTGCTTCCTTCAAATATTTCTGTCTATGGTGGTACATTTAGCGTCATAAAATTTAGTGGAATAGAAAAAAATGCAGAGCAATGTATCTACGATTGTGTTGTTAATGGCAAATTAGATACACATAATGGCTATTTGAAACCATACATTAATGCGGATTCAATGATTGTAGCCGACGGAAGGGAGATTTCTTATTCTAGCCTTGATGTTAGAGGAGAGCTTTTAGGCCCTATCACGATCACCGACCCGAATAAACCGAAGATCACTCAGCAGTTGGAGTCTTACACCTTCCCGTACCTTGGCGCGGAGCATGCTTATGCCATTACCGTGGAGAATGCGGAAAGCGGCACGTGGTACGTGGTGGACGATGAGAATAATCGATATACCAGCGACTACATTATGGAGCAGGGCTGGGCGGACATAGAATTTAAGAAAAGCGGAAACACGCATAAGATGGTATTTTCCAACGTGACGGCTGACCTTGACGGCATGAAGGTATACTGCAAGATCAAGGGCAATGGGTATACCATTAAGTCTTCCGAGGCCGAGATTCACGTGGCAAAAAAGGTGAAGGATATCTCTGCGGAAATCGCGAACCTGAACAAGGCCGTGGCGGGAAGAAGCGCCAATGCCTTTACCAGCGTAAGACTGCGTGATTTCAACGGATGCGCGGCAGACTATCAGTCTGGATCCGTTCAGTGGCATACGTCGGACGGAACGTTATATGAAGGAAAGTTGGTAAAGGATGAGGTCATGACCCTGTGGATCAACGTGGATCTGACGGATGGATACGAATTCGCGAATGACGCCACCTGCACGGTAAAGAGAGTAAACGGATCGGACCTGGAGGCAACGAGGGTTGCGGCGCAATGCACGGCGACTCATGCAGTATTTGAGTTCACGTACGTCGTCCCGGAAGCGAAGGACTGGAGCTTTAGCAGGTATGGCGTAAAGATTAATAATGGAGTGGGCCTTACCGTGAATGATCCGTTGGAGAGGCCAGCCTTAAATGCGGAGTATTCCGCGACAATCACGGACTGGAGACCTGGAAAGTACGTCCTTTTAAGACCAAGCATACCCAGTTCGGATCAGGAATTGGATCATTGGAACGTTACGGTACAATTCGTCGTGATGCAGACAACTTCGCTTGGAAATACGAACAATCCAATATATTCCTATGAGGATACGTTCAATGAGACTTTCTTTAGTGAAATTGATCCCACGAAGCTGAGCGCAGGTGATCAGGCGGCGGTGAAAGCTGCCTGCAAATCGGAAAATTGCATTGTTGCCTGCGTGGTTAATCTTTCTCCCGTATTTAGGGATAAGCCCGTCACGTGCGTGGTTTCCTTTGACGCAAACGGCGGTGAGGGAACCATGGGGAACAAGCAGGTGCGGCAGTTTGAAAAATATCTGTTGCCCGCTTGCAAGTTCACCTGGACGGGACATGATTTCATCGGCTGGACCGTTGGAGATGGAACGGAAGTTTATCAGCCGGGCACCAGTATCGATATTACCGGTAACGTTACGCTTCACGCACAGTGGAAGCTTTCCGTCTGCTTGATCATGGTGGATCTGGGATCGACTTCGGAACGGAAGGGAGAAGTAAAATTTAACGGAAGCGTCCAAGCGGCGTACTTCTGCGACTACGGCAGCATTGTGACGCTGGAGGCAGTTCCCTTTGCGGGCTATGAATTTAAGCAGTGGGAAGAGAATGGGGCAGGAATCTATGGTCTGCCCAACTACACCTTTGCCGCACAGGGGGACCGCATCCTGACTCCCGTGTTTGAGACAAACAAGGTGAGGATTCACTTTGAGGGAAATTACGGACAGGGCACCATGGCGGATCAGAGGGTAGAATACGATTCCCTTTATACGCTTCCCGAGTGCGGATTTACTAACGAATATGCAACCTTCATCGGTTGGACGGTCGCCTATGGTGATAGCGTGGATTCGACGATCTACCAGGCTGGAAAGCAGTTCCGGTTTACGGATAACGTGACGGTTACCGCGCAGTGGGAATATACGGAGCTGCCGCTGGTTAAGGAGCTTATTCCGGATGATGCGTTCCGCGCGTATTTGAGAAGTGATGAAATTGACAAGGACGGTGACGGAAAATTAAGTCAAAAGGAATTAAGGCAGGCCAATAATCTTAAATGTAATGGCTTGGGAATTTCAAATCTGGAGGGCGTCCAATATTTTTATGAATTGAACTATTTACTTTGCGATGATAATAATCTTACCTCCATTGACGTTAGCAGGAATTCTAAGCTGCTAACCTTAAGCTGTAGAAACAATCAGTTTACAAAATTGAACGTAAGTCAAAACAGTGAGCTCACTTCGCTGTATATTACGGGGAATTCTATTTCTGACATAAACTTGAAGAATAATAAGAAATTATCGATTGTTAATTTAAACGGAAATCCTTTGAAGACGCTTGACGTAAGTGATTTGAGTGAATTAACGCAGTTTTCAGCTTCAAATTGTCAACTAACAAGTCTGACTTTAGGGACGCATCCTGACCTGGAATACTTATGGTGTGATACGAATCCTGACCTGGCATTCTTGAATCTGAACGGCTGCCCGAATCTGCTGTATTTGCAATGTGATCAGACGAAGCTTACGGGCCTTAATTTCAGTCTGCTTACAAAGCTCATCGAGTTGCACTATAGTGACGTTTCTTTATTGACGGAATTAGATTTGAGTGCCAATGCGTTATTAGAGCGCGTATACGTAGAAAATTGTAATCTTTCGAGCATTCATCTTTCTAATCTTTCAGAGCTTACAACTTTATCTGTCAAAGGGAATGCACTTACTCAGCTGGATGTTTCCGAGAATCCAAAGCTGGATTATTTGAATTGCACGAATAATCAGTTATCGGTTCTTGACATTAGCAATTGTGACAAGCTAAAGAAGGGCGGCGGCGGAAGGGTATACGTGGACAAAGGCGTCATTGTTTACGAGACGACGCCGGCACGCTATACCGTTACCGTGCAATGTGATACGGCGCTGGGCTCCGTTTCCATCGCGTCCAATACCTGGATTCAGGGTGATAAGGTAACCGTTACGGCAACGCCGAAGGATGGCTGCTTCTTCGTTGCGTGGAAGGAAAACGGCGAGGTTGTTTCCGAGGATGCAACGTACGTCTTTACGGCTGATAAGAACCGGAATCTGGTAGCAGAGTTTGTGGATGAGTTTATCCTCATGGATGATCACCTGAAGATTTCGAAGAAGTCTTTGACGCTTTACGATACCATCACGATCGACTTTAAGATATCGGCGTCGGCGCTGGAGGGATATCATGATCCTTATCTTGTCGTAACGCAAAATGGCGCAACGGATAGGATTACCAATTATGCGACGAGTGATGACGGAACGATATTGATCTTTACGTATAGGGTTGCGCCGCACAAAATGGGTGACAAGGTGACGGCAGTTCCGCACGCGCTGAATGCATATGGAGCAGACGTGACGGGCAAAAGCACGGAGTATTCCGTCGTGGATTATTGCATAAACATATTAGGCAGCGTGAAATATCAGACTGACGATTATGCGGTTCTCAGAAGACTCTTGGTCGACATCCTGCTCTATGGCGACGCGGCGCAGGTTTTCATGAATTATAAGACGGATAAGCTGGCAAGCAAAATCCTGTCAGACGAGCAGCGCGCAATGGGAACGGACGTGAGTGCGGCGATGACGTATCAATCCGTCAGGAAAAAGGAGTATTTGAAGGTTGAAGAGGAAGATGCACTGGCTCACATTGATGCGGTTGCGCTTTACCTTGAGGCGGCGGTGAACGTACAATTTAAGTTCTCAACGAGCGATCCTTCGGGTCTCCGCGTGGTGATCACGGATAACGAGGATTGCACGCACGTGATCGCGGAGTATCCGGCTAACCGGGAAATCATTGACGACAATGGGCTTTATTACGTGAACGTTGATTGCCTGAATGCCGGCGAGATGAGAAAGACTATTTATGCGACCGTGATGCAGGGTGATAAAAAGGTCAGCAACACGTTCCGCTACAGCATCGAATCCTATGCCTATTCCATGACGGACAGGGAGGGCTACGAGAACCTTGGCCTGTTGCTTAACGCAATGATGCGCTACGGTGATTCTGCAGCATCCTTTGTGGAAGAGTTAAATAGATAAGCTTTTGAGTTGCACAAAAAGAGGCACGGGATCCTGCGGGAACCCGCGCTTCTTTTTGTTTAGAGCGTGAATTTACGTGGTGGCAACGTCACGTCATTATGTTGCGATTTTGGGGAAAATCTGATATAATTTTTAAAACTTTAAGGAGGTGCGTCAATGAATATAAAGATACGTAAATCCTATTTTTTGATGTTGACGGTTGCTTTGACGGTGTTCTTCACAAGCATGGAAGCGCAGGCCGCAGGCCCCAATCCTGCCGGGACTGGGACTACGGGCCTTTCAAGTTTTAAGGAGGGTTTTGAGGGTGGTGCCATTCCGGAAGGGTGGACGCTCGAAAGCGATGATTCCGGCTACCGATGGGAAGTTGGAACGGGAGATTATGAATCCGGCACGGGGGCGTACGTCGGAAATTACAATGCGCTGATCACTCATTGCGCTTCAAGGTGTCACGGATGGCTGATCACGCCTACGCTTGATCTGAGCGGAGTTACCCAAGTGCCCGTTCTGAGCTTTGCCTACGTGAACCGGAGATGGGGGAGCAGCACGGACGAATTTGGCGTGTATTGGCGCGTAAACGGTGGCTCTTGGCAGGAATTGTTTTATACGAATAAGGCACACGAAACGTGGACTGAGCAAACAATTTATTTGCCGGATACGGTAAAAAAGAAAAACGTGCAAATCGGCTTTGCGGCCGTGGACTGGTATGGACGCGGCGTAGCCCTGGATGCCGTGGAACTTCAGACCAAGGAACAATTTGCGATTACGGTTTCCAACACCACGACCAATGGTAAGGTAGTTGCAGACAGTGAATTTGCCGAGGCCGGAAGCATCGTGACCCTTACGATCATACCAGACGGCATCCGGCAGATGGAATCCTTGAGCGTAAAGCAAGGAAGCGAACGCATCACGGTGAAAAAGGTAAATGAAACACAATATGACTTTGTCATGCCGGAAGGCAACGTTACCATAGAAGCAAAGTTTGAGTTGCCTAAGGGACTTGTCTACTATGAAGATTTTGAAGGCGGTTCTAATCCGGCGGGCTGGTCTTTGGAGGACTGGGACGGCGACGGACAGTGCTGGTACGTATTGGCTAGCAGTCAAAAAGTGGATAAAAACGGTAACACGTATTATCACTCGGAATCCCGGGCATTGACTTCCGCTTCGTATTACACCGAACCGCTCACTCCGAATAACTGGGCCGTTAGTCCTGCAATATCGATCCCGCCCAAGGCGAAGCTGTCCTTCTGGATCAAGGCGGATGACCCGGATTATCCGAATGAGAAAATGGCCGTTTACGTTGGGACAACCAACAACGTGAAGGCCATGAGAAAGGTTGGCGGCGATTATACTGCAACGCCCACGTACGTGCGCTATGAGGTGGATCTTTCCTCGTATGCGGGACAATCGATCTATCTTGGATTCCGCCATTACGACTCGACCAACATGTACCGCCTGAATCTGGATGACGTGGCAGTGATGGCAGAGGTGAGCGAAGATCCTTTGTCGGATGATAAACTGAAGATCTCAAAGAAATCTTTGACGCTGTATGACACGATTGCGATCGATTTTAAGGTGCCAACGTCGGCGGTGGAAGCATATCACGATCCGTATCTCTTGGTGATCCAAAATGAGAATAAGGGAATGCTCACGGATTATAGAATCGACGGGGACCTCATGATCTTTACTTACCGCGTGTCGCCGGAAAAGATGGGTGACGCGGTGACGGCAGTGCCGCACGCATTGAATGCTTTTGACGAGGACGTAACGGGCGTTTCGTTAACGTATTCCGTGGCGGACTATTGCTATAACTTGCTTGGCAATGAAGAGTACCAGAAAGAGAAGTATGCATCCCTCCGAAGACTTTTGGTGGACATTTTGCTCTATGGCTCGGCAGCACAGCAGTACGTGAATTACAAGACAAACGCTCTGGTCAGTTCGCGGCTGACACCGGCTCAACTCGCCATGGGAACGGACGTAACCAAGGAGATGACCTATCAAAGCGTGAGGAAAAAGAATTTTGCAGTCGTGGACGAAGAAGATGCCTTGGCTAGCATTGATAGGGCGGCGCTCTTCCTCGAAGCGGCGGTGAACGTGCAGTTTAAGTATACTGCGAGCGAATTTACGGGACTTCGGATGGTGATCACGGGCGACGAAGCAGGGCTGGACGTCATTGGCGAGTATGCGGCAGATCCGAACGTGATCGATAGCGCGGGAGTGAATTACATAACTTTTGGAGCCCTGAATGCAGGACAAATGAGAAAGACGATATATGCGACGATGATGCTGGGAAGAAAGAAAGTCAGCAATACCTATCGCTACAGCATCGAGTCGTACGTGAAATCCATAAGGGACGTGGACGAGGCCCTCGACTACCTTCTTGACGCAATGATGCGCTACGGTGATTCCGCGAAAGCCTTTGTGGAAGGATAATAAAATTATCGTATTTGGGGGGAGGGACAAACAGGCGGCAAATGCATCGCGGGCAGGGTTTTGTTACTGTTAACGCCAGATCGGATCATTAACTTATGAGGATGATTTAAGGAAGAGGAGGTAGGTAATTGAAAACTAAAAAGATTAGTCGCAAGTTGTGCGCACTGACACTGGTGGCAAGCATGGTATCAATAAACACGGCTCCCGCGCAGGCGGCAGGGAATTCATCGTCTGCACCGGCAACGCAGCCGGCCAGATTTACGGCACCGGCAGTCTTGAAGGATGCTAACGGTCACACGTATGACCTTGGCGGCATGGAGATCATCGTGCGCGACTGGTGGTCGGGCCCGTTTGCTCAGAGTGATGAGCAAACGGAATATGATCTTGCAAGAGAGGAATATATTGACTGGATCCAAGAGACCTATAATTTTAAAATTTCGCGTAAGCTCATATCTGCATGGTCGGACGTTCCCCAGGACTTTATTGATTATGCCTCCGCACCTGCGGATGACAAGAATTACGTCTTTGTGCTTCGCGAAGATCCGCTCACGACGGAAGCCATGAGAAATGGCTTGTGCGCAGATTTAAACAAGCTGAGTTGTCTTGACTTCAGCGAGCAGAAATTCCAGAGGAACCTTATTCACTTGAGGTATTCTTATGGGGATGCCGTTTACGCAATGCAGGACGGATATTCTGAAGCTAATACGGGAGTTTACTTTAATAAGAGACTTTTGCAGGAAGCCGGGGTAGACCCTGACAGTATTTATGACATGCAACTGAATGGAACTTGGACTTGGGAGGCGTTTGAAACACTCTGCAAAAAGGTTGCACGGAATACAAATAATGAAGATGAGAATGGCTGGCACGTTCTAGGTGCATATTATCCTGAGTTAGCGCGGCATGCCGTTTACTCCAATGGCGGTAATTTTGTTTCGAAAGATGCAAATGGTAAGTTTATAAATTCCTTGAAAGAGGAAGCAACGTTGGAAGGCTTGCAATTTGCCCGAAAACTAATGAATAACTATTGGTTGAAGTTGCCGGACGGGGCTGAATGGGACTACTATAAAGATGCCTTTAAGAGGGGGGAATACGTTTTTTGCGTGGATGACGCTTGGGCGCTGGGAAATATACTGCGAGAGGCCACTTACGATGGGAATGGAAACATTGTTACCCCTGGAATGACGGATCCTGTTGGTTACGTTATGTTTCCGAAGGGGCCCAAGGCTTCGGATTACGTCAGTCTTTGGGGCGAAGACTTTAGACATGCTTTTACTTGTATCCCGTCAAACTATGATGCTGAGCGGACATGGAAAATTGCCTTTGCTTGGAATTTGTATACGAATGAGGTCCCGGGCTACGAAAATAGTGGTGAATGGAAGGTGGGATATGAACCTTACTTTGATCAGCGCGCGATTGATGAAACCTTCAGCATAATGCGTACTAATGGGACAATTGACTGTTGTTCCGCAATACCTGAGATTAATCGGGAATTAGATCTGACTTACAAAATGTGGTATCCGCAGACCGCGTTTGATGGCATACTGGACGAGTGCAGCAGAAAATGGGATTACCTCGTAAAGAGAGAGAACGGTGAGCAATTCCCGGCAGTCAAGAAGGATGCGAATGGAAAAACCATCGACCTTGGCGGTATGGAGATCGTCATTGCAGACTGGTGGTCTGAAGAGGAAAAGCCAACGGGTTCCGTTGCAGAATTGGCCAAGAAGGAATATCTTGATTGGATTCAGAAAACCTACAACTTCAAAATTTCAAGTCAACACGTGTACGAGTGGGACAAAGCCAATAAAACGGCGGTGAATTATGCTAATTCCGGCGGGGACGCCAAGAATTATTTATTTACGATTCATGAAGACAATGACATTTTGAATTCCATGAAAGACGGAAAATTTTACGATCTTTCGTCGCTTAACTGTCTTGACTTCTCGAAGGAAAAGTTCCAAGAGAATCCCGCCCATAAACGGTGGAGCTATAAAAACGGAATATATGCAATGAACGCGGACCGCGATGAGTCAAGACAAGGCGTGCTCTTTAACAAAGGGCTTCTTTATGCTGCGGGAATTGATCCGGATTCCATCTACGACATGCAGGCTGACGGCACTTGGACTTGGGACAAGTTTGAAGAACTGTGCCAAAAAGTAACCAGGGACGTGAACAATGACGGCGTCACTGACATATACGGTTGTGCCGGATATCAGCTCTCAATAGCTGAATCGGCCACGTATTCCAACGGAGGAGCATACGTCGGTAAGGACCAGTATGGAAAGTTCACCTATAACGTAGAAGACCCGGCAACGGTTGAGGCCCTTGAATTTACTAAAAGGCTCGTGGACAGTGATTATTGGAGACCGGAACCGGAAGGCGCTTCATGGGATTATTACGAGGATGCATTTTGCAACGGAGAAATCGCTTTTATGCCTGGCGGGAATTTTTCGAAATATAGTTCCATTTGGAATTACTTTACAAGAGGCGACGTTGGATTTGTGCTGTTTCCTAAGGGACCTAGAGGCGAGAATTACGCGAATTTCGTAGGTTCGAATGCCGTAGCCATTCCCAGTTGCTATGACGCCGATCGCGCATGGAAGATTGCCTTTGCATGGGATCTTTATACGGATGGTCCCTATGCTTATGATGAGAACTGGGATTGGATAAAAGCTTATGAGAAGTATGCGGACGACAGGACGCTCTACGAGACGTTCTTTATGCCGATCAAGGGAATCGTTTCTTGTGAAGATTTGATCCCGAACATAATGTTCAATGATGTTTTTATTTGGGAAATTAAGCAAGGCGGACCTTCCATCAGCGAGTTGATCGACGCGAATCACGCCAGATTCGAGAACGCCATCCGGAAAGCAAATGACGAGGCGCCTATCGATGAAGACTTAAGCCTGACCATCACCAATAGAAATTTAACGCTGTATGACGCCATCACCATTGAGTTTAAGATGCCTGCAGGACTTTCGAACGAGGGCTATCACGATCCTTATTTGCTGGTAAGGATGAACGGGGAACAGAAGATCCTTCACCCGCGGGAGAAAGACGGCATGCTGATTTATACACTTGGCGTGCCGCCTCACAAGCTCGGAGACGAGGTTGTTGTTGAACCGCACGCACTGGACGATCAAGGGCAGGAAGTTGTCGGTAAGCGCATGAGATATTCCGCAAAGCAGTATTGCATGAACATTCTTACGAAAAGCCTTTACTCCGGTGCCGATTATGCTGACCTTCGCAAGCTCTGCGTAGACATTCTCATGTATGGTGACGCGGCGCAGAAATTTGACAACTATAAGACGGACAAGCTTGCAAGCGCCGACTTAACCAAGGCGCAGAAACAGCAGGGCACGGATCCCACTGTGGAAATGACGTTTAAGTCCGTAAGAAACAGGTATTATGCGACCGTGGATGATCCCGTGAAATTGGCAGACATCCCGACGGTTGCGCTGTATCTCGATGGAAAGGTTAACATCCAGTTTAAGGTTGAGGCAACGAAGCTCGACGGATTGAAAGTGGTTGTAACTGACGGAACTACAGTGCTTGATGAGTATCCTATCGATCCAGAAGAGAAGGACAAAAAAGGAAGATACGTCGTGTATTGTGATCATCTGAATGCGGGAGAGATGAAGAAGGCGGTATATGGCACGGTTATGAAAGACGGTCAGCCGGTAAGCAATACGTTCAGCTACAGCATTGAATCCTACGTGAAATCTATGTTGGGCAGGGACAGCGAAGAATTAGACGAACTGCTCCTCGCCATGATGCGGTATGGCAATTCCGCAGAAGAGTACGTAGAGAATCATCCACAATAAAAGATTTATCATTTGGGGAATGGGAAACCATTCCCCATTTTTTGTTTGAAAAACTGCCGAGATTGTTGTTGAAGGTTTGCGCTCTTTATGATAATATACTATAGGGTTATTATGAGCTTAAGGAAGGAAACCTTTATGAAACTCAAAGAAGGCGTGATCATAAATGAAATGGATGGTCAGGTAATGGCGGTTGATGCGGGTAACGGAACAAGCCGTTTTAATGGCCTGATCCGGATGAATCAATCGGCAGGTTTCGTGGCCGGACTGCTAAAACGCGAGACAACTCTTGATGCGATCGTGGATGAAATGACAAAGAAGTATGACGTCACGGCGGACGTGGCAAGAGAGAATGCCCGAAAGGTGATCGAGGCATTTGAGAGCGCGGGGCTATTGGAATGAATCACTTGACGTATGAAGAGTATCTTGAGAAAAATGGCAGTCTTACTTACCGCAACGTGGGCACGAGCATGCTTCCGCTTTTGAAACAGGGTCGTGACCTTTTTATTGTTGAACGGAAAACGCAGGCGCGATGCAAAAAATACGACGTGATATTGTATCGACGCCCGCCGGGACAGTACGTGCTGCATCGCATCGTGCAGGTAAGGGATGCGGATTACGTGCTGTTAGGAGATAATTGCATCAATAAGGAATATGGCATAAAGGACGAGGACGTTCTCGGAGTCATGACCGGATATGTGAGAAAGGGAAAGCAAAGGAGCTGCAAATCCTTACCGTATTTGGTTTATTCGAGAGTATGGACTTGGGTGAGCCCCTTGAGGATCCTAGGGGCAATCATTTTGCTCAAATCGCCGTGGCGAAGGGCAAAGGCAAAGTAAAAGGAGCACTGGTAAACAAAATGAACATATTTTGCAAGGATTCCAGATTTTCCGGAATCGAATCATTTGAAGAAAAATTGTGGTTGGCATCTCCGACGATGCATGGGGAAGAACAAAAATGGATCAATGACGCTTTCCAGAAGAACTGGATCACGACGGCTGGCGAGAACATTGATTTTATTGAAGCCGAAATCGCGAAGAAGATCGGAAGAAAACATGCCGTAGCCCTTAGCTCCGGGACGGCAGCGCTCCATCTGGCAATGAGACTGGCGGCAGAGAAGATTTACGGGGTTCCCCAGGTCGGACACGGCGCCTTGGAAGGACGCAAGGTATTTGCAAGTGACATGACGTTTGATGCCACGGTAAACCCGGTTTCTTTTGAATCGGGAGAATTGATCTTCATAGACACGGAAACTGATTCTTGGAACATGGATCCCGTTGCATTGAGAAAAGCTTTTGAAATCTATCCGGACGTAAAGCTGATCGTGATCGCACACTTATACGGGACCCCCGGCAAGATGGACGAGATCAGGGAAATTGCTGACGCGCACGGCGCCCTTATCATTGAGGATGCAGCGGAAAGCTTTGGATCGACCTTCAACGGAATGCAGACGGGCCTGTTTGGCGATTACGGCGTTATTTCGTTTAACGGAAATAAGATCATTACGGGAAGCTCCGGAGGCATGTTCCTGTGCGATGACGAGGAAGATGCCAAGAAGATCAGAAAATGGTCTACGCAGAGCCGTGAGGATGCCCCTTGGTATCAGCACGAGGAGTTGGGATACAATTATCGGATGAGCAACCTGATCGCCGGAGTAGTGCGCGGGCAGCTTCCTTATCTGGAAGAACACGTAGCCATGAAGAGGGCGATCTATGAGAGATATGCAGAGGGATTCAAAGACCTGCCCGTAAAAATGAATCCGTACCTGTCCGGCAGTAAGACAAATCACTGGCTTTCCTGCATTACGATCGATCCGGAAGCCATGTGTGAGACGAGACGAAGTGACAAGAGTGCGACGTACGTTTCGGAACCGGGCAAGAGCTGTCCCACGGAAATCCTGGACGCTCTCTGTGCATTTGGCGCGGAAGGCCGTCCAATCTGGAAGCCCATGCACATGCAACCCTTGTACAAGAACAATTCATTTGTCACCGTTTCCGGCAAAGACGTTGGAGCGGATATTTTTGCCAGGGGACTGTGTTTGCCCAGCGACGTAAAAATGACGGCAGGGCAGCAGGATAAAGTGATCGAGATCGTGAAAAGGTGTTTTTCATAGGAGCGTGAAATGAATCAGCACAAATCATATGGGTTTTACGAAAGATTCGTAAAACGGCCGCAAGACTTTACGTGTGCCCTGCTTGCGCTTTTGACGTTGTCTCCGGTCATGGCAGTCACGGCCATATTGGTCCGGATAAAACTGGGAAGTCCCATATTGTTTAAGCAAGACAGACCGGGAAAAGACGGGAAGATATTTAAGTTATATAAATTTCGTACCATGCTGCCGCCCAAGGATGGAATTATAGATGCGAGCCAGGACAAAGACAGACTGACTCCTTTTGGCAAGAAATTACGTTCAACAAGTCTTGATGAACTGCCTGAGCTTTTGAATATCTTAAAGGGTGACATGGCAGTGGTGGGGCCAAGACCTTTGCTGGTACAGTATTTGGACCGATATACGCCGCAACAGGCAAGGCGTCATGAAGTGAGACCGGGATTTACCGGATTGGCCCAGGTACGCGGCAGGAATTCCATCAGTTGGGAAGAAAAGTTCGAATGGGACGTTAAGTACGTTGATCACGTCACTTTTTTAGGGGATTGGAAAATCATTTTCGAGACCTTAAAGACGGTCGTTAAGAGAGAGGGCATCAGTTCTGCCGGAGAAGCGACCATGCAAGAATTTATGGGAACGGAGAAATATTAATGCATATTTTATTTACCGGAGCCGGAAGGCGCGTTGAATTGATGCAGTCCTTTCGGGAGGCGGCATTAATCTTGGGAAAAGGTTTGAAACTATATGGAGCGGACATGTCCATGACGGCCCCGGCACTTGCATTTTGTGACTGTGTCAGAAAAGTTGTTCCGATGAGAGATCCCGGTTACGTCGACAATTTATTAGACGTCTGCCAGAAAGATGCCATTGATTTATTGATCCCGACGATCGACACGGATCTCATGGCGTTAAGTGAGAATAAGGCAAGATTTGAAGAGATTGGTACGAAAGTTATGATCAGTGAACCTGACAAGATCCGCCTCTGCCGTGATAAAAGTTTGACCTCGGCTTTTTTTGTTTCCTGCGGATTACGTGCTCCGATGCCGGTCTCAAATTGGAAAGAATACGTTTCCGGATATCCGGCGTTCATAAAGCCTAAAGATGGAAGCAGCTCCGTAAATGCATATAAAATAAATGACGAGAAGGAACTGGAGATTTACGCCGGCCGGATTCAGAATTACGTGATTCAGCCGTTTGTCAGCGGAAGGGAATACACGATAGACGTTTTCTGCGATTGGAACGGCAAACCGCTCAGCATCGTTCCGAGAGAAAGATTGCAGGTCCGGTCAGGTGAGGTGCTGCAGACCAGAATTGACCTTGATCCGGTCATGATCGAAGAAGCCAAGCGGTTATGCGAGAAATTAAAGCCTTGTGGTCCGATCACGGTTCAGTTGATCAGGGATGAGAGCGGAATAGACTGGTACATAGAAATTAATCCCAGATATGGCGGAGGTGCGCCCCTTTCCATGAAGGCGGGTGCGAAAAGTTCCGAGCTTATTTTGAAATTACTGGACGGCGAACCGGTAGAATACGTTACGGACATTGATGATCATGCGGTTTACAGCCGGTTTGACCAATCGATCATGATCAGCATGGAGAATGGTGAGGTCCAGGGCGTTATATTTGATCTGGATGATACCTTGTATGGAGAAAAAGATTACGTTAGAAGTGGCTTTAAGGCTGTCAGCGATTATCTCGGCGGAGAGTATGAGGGCAGACTTTGGAAAGCCTTTCAGGATCATAAGCCTGCCATTGATCAACTGCTTAAGGAGTTGGGGCGGGAAACGGAAAGGGAGAAGGTTCTGGAGGTTTACAGAAACCATTACCCGGACGTAAAGCTTTACGATGGCGTGAAAGAAACGCTGGCTTTCTTAAGGAAGAAGGGAATCAAGGTCGGCATCATTACCGACGGGCGACCGGTTGGGCAAAGAAATAAGATAAAAGCCCTTGGTCTGGAGGTTGATGACGTTATCGTCACGGATGAACTTGGCGGTCCGCAATTTCGCAAGCCGTGTGACGTAGCCTTTCGGATTATGCAGACAAAATGGAAGATGCCTGCTTCAAAAATCCTATATGTTGCCGATAACGTAGCCAAGGATTTTCAGGCGCCGAAACAGCTTGGCATGCAGAGCTTATGGTTTAAGAACCCTGACGGGTTATATTATTCGGATGCGGAGATGAATTCCATTCAATGCATTTCGGACGTCTTACGTATGTTGAATCTTAAGCGCGAGTAAACAGAGGTGTTTTATGTTCGCATTGGTTATTATTTGGATCCTTTCCGTATTTGTGATCTTTTGGGCCATGGTGGGATATCCGGCATCCATTATGCTTTTAGATAAACTGTTTCCCCAAAAGATCAAAAAAGATGAATCCTACGAACCTACCGTGGCCGTTATGGTCGTGGCTCACAATGAGGAAAAGGTGATTGAAGGCAAGCTGGAAAATATGCTTGAATTGGATTATCCGTCAGAGAGATTAGAATTTTTGATCGCTTCCGATTTCTCAACGGACCGTACGGATGAGATCGTCGAAACCTTCATCAAAAATCATCCCGACAGGAATGTCCGGTTGCATCGTTCCGTAAATCACAAAGGTAAGACAAATGCCCAAAACGAAACGCAGGAGCTCTGTCAATCGGAGATTTTGGTGATGACGGACGCAAACGCAATGTTTCAGAAGAATGCCGTCAGAGAGCTAGTGTCCTCTTTTTCCGCACCGGACGTCGTTTACGTTTCAGGACAGCTCAAATACGTTAATACGGAAGGCAATCAAACGGCAAATTCCGAAGGCTTTTATTGGAAATTAGATCTGAAGTGCCGCGACGTGGAGAGCAGAATCCAAACGATCACGGCCGGAAATGGCGCCATTTACGCGGTGCGGAATCAGGATTACAAGATCATTCCGCCGATAGAATGTCATGATTCCAGTTTCCCCGTGCTGTATGCATTGGAAAAAAAGCGTGCCATCTACAATCCGGATGCAATTGCTTATGAAAAAGCCGGAGAAGTGAATGAGGACGAGTTTAAGCGAAAGGTGAGGATGAGCAGGGGAGTATTAAGAGGAATCCTGCCAGACTTAAGAATATTAAACTTTTTTTCGTATCGATGGTTTTCTTATTTCTATTTTGGACATCGCACCTGCCGGTATCTGCTTTGGATCATGCATTTGTTAGCGTTTGCCGTTAATGTTCCCTTGGCTCTTTTCTATGGCTGGTTTTGGCTGGCAGTCCTGATCGCGCAAAGCTTGTTTTATCTGGTTGCCATACTGGGATACGTTACAAAAAGTAAAAACCGGTTAGTCAAGATAGTTTCTTATTATTGCATGACCGTAGTTGCTCAATGGAAAGGCGTTATGAACGTCATAACGGGTAAATCCAAACCCGTATGGGAAAAGGCAGAGAGTACGAGGTAATCTAAATGATCGTTGTGAAGCTATGGGGAGGGTTGGGAAACCAGCTCTTCCAATATGCGTTTGGTTACGTGATGGCGAAAGAACGTCAGGATGAACTTTTGTTTGACGTATCTTTTTATCAGAAGCATCAATACAAGTACGTGGGACGAAGGGAATATGAACTTGACAAAATATCCGGTCCTGTTAAGATTGCTACGAAATTGCCGGTTCTTGTAACCTTTTTGGAAAGTTTTGTCGTAAACAGAATGCTAAGAAGAGTAAAGGGAAAAATAACCCTCAACTTTGGAATTTTATTTTTTGTAAAGGAAGTAAAACGCAAATATATGGCGGAGGTGCCATATAAAAAAGGCAAAACGAATTATTATGACGGTTATTGGCAGTCAGGAACGTATTTTGAAAAATATGGGGACGAGTTGGAAAAACTGCTTCAGCCAAGCATTGAAATCCCTGCTGAAGTGACGGAGATCATAGAGTCCATTCAAAAAGAGGAAAACAGCGTATCAGTCCACGTGAGGAAAGGGGATTTCCATGGCCGGATCGGTCATGAAGTAGAGGCGGAATACTATCGAAAAGCAATTCAATGCGTAAGGGATCAGTTATCTCATCCGACTTTTTTCGTTTTTTCCGATGACATATCCTGGACAAGGGAAAACATTGATTTTGGTCCGAACGCGGTATTTGCGGATTATCGTTGCGCAAACGGTGCCATCTGTGATCTGCTTTGTATGTCAAAATGCAAGCACGGCATCATGTCCGCCAGTACGTTCAGTTGGTGGGGAAACTGGCGGAAAAACGGAATTGTGATCGCGCCGGCCGGAGAATACTTTAATGACAGATTCCTGAAAAAGGAATGGATCAAACTATAAGGGAGAGCATTCAGTGCATAAAGTATGCGTTCTTGTGTCAACGTACAATGGGTCCAAATTTGTTAAAGAGCAAATGGACAGTCTGTTGGCGCAAAGAGGAGTCGAAGTAAATATCATCGTGAGGGATGACGGTTCAACGGATGATACCTGCAGTATTATTGAGGAGAAGTATCCTGAAGTCGAACTTAGGCGGGAAAAGAATATAGGATGCGAACCTAGTTTTATGAATTTACTTCATTCTGCGCCTGAAGCAGATTATTATGCTTTCTGTGACCAAGATGACGTTTGGATGGAGGACAAGCTTGAAACGGCAGTTATGAAGCTGGATGAAATTCATGGGCCTGCAATCTATGGCTGCAATCTTATGGCGTGCGACAGGGAATTGAATCCCATAAGATTGATCCATGATCAGAAATCCATTGAGGCCCTTAGAAATAAGGCAGGCAGGGATTTCGTTTTCAACATGCACGCATGTGTTCTTGTGTGGAACCGTGAGTTGCAGGAAATTTTGCGAAAGCATTATCCGACTTACGTTGCGGCGCATGACACATGGGTAAATACCGTGGGAAACGCCGTGGGGACCATGGTGATCGATGAAACGCCGCACATATATTATCGCCTTCACGGAGCAAACGTGTCGGGGTTGGCGAAAAACAAACTGGAAAGAATCAAAAAGGGGTTTTCCCGTTATTTTGGGAAAAATCATCCGCAGAGAGATTTGTTGGCAAAAGAAGTATTAGACGGATACGAAGAATTGATGGATAAAAATGCAGTGGCTTATAAAGACTTGCTGACGCTGGCGAATTATAAGCAAAGCATGGCGAATAGAATTGCTTTAATGAACAGCAATTCCATTCGGATGAAGAGCATGCCGGACGTTTTGTTTTGGAAGCTCTGTATTTTGTTTGGCACTTACTAATGCATAAGCATTTGACCAAAAGGGGACGTTATGGGCATTGTGCTGTGGACAGCCATATTAATATTTACGCTATTTAGCCGGTTTAAAGAAAAAAACAGTATCAATCCCATGTTTCTCTTTAACGTATTTTGGCTAGGAATCATATCATTAACAATACTAAATTTATACAACTTTCGAGCGATAGACAGTTTAGTATACAAGATGATCTTATTAGGAACGATCGCTTTTAACCTGGGATGCCTCATCCCGAGAATCAATATTACCGGATTGAGTAATAACGCAAATTATGCAATTAATAAAAATTATTTTCAGGCCTTATACTTCATGGCAATAGCCTTCCTGGCAGTTGTCGACAGTTCTGCGATTGCGGCGATCCTAAGGGGCGCAAGCATTTCATCCTTGAGGTTTACGCTCAGAGACACCGTTTTTAGTTCCTATTACATGAGTTTGTTATTTAAATTTATTGTTTATCCGGTTGTTATCGCATACGTAGTATATTTTATCGCAAGCGTTCTTGTATATAAAAACGTAAACCGCACGGAATTAGTTAAGTCAATTATCATTACAATCATGGACTTTGTTGCTAATGGTGACAGAATCGTAATCTACATCTGGTTTATCGGGATTTTTATTGTTGCATTCACGCTAAAAAAGGATTACGTCAACACCCTGGCATATCGCAAGATCAAGAAGGTGGGAATGGTCATCATTTTGTTGGCGGCCCTCATAATGCTGGGCAGAAAAAACATGTCATTTTCCTTGATCTCCAGCGTGATCACCTATTTTACCGGCGGTCTTGTGTATTTGACGAGAACTTTGGATCGCATAAACTTAACTGCCGGTCAAACCGTTCTCGTGACGTCCTATCAGGGTTTTTTCCGACCGGTCATGGGCGTACTGGAATTGGTGGGCGTAAAGTGGAATGCCTTTGAGACAGCAACGGAATTTTTGTTGACAAACCAAACAAATTCCTTTGCGCTGGATTATGAAGCGACGAGATATTTCAATTATTTTACGACGTGTTTCGGATATTTTTATTATGATTTTAAGATGATCGGCGTTTTTGTTCACTCGCTGGTGTTTGGTTTGTTGTCAAAGCAAGCCTATTACAGGTTTAAAAGGAATAACGTCAGAAACGTCGGGATTTATATGTTTTGGGTAATCTGCATTTTCCTTGGAATGATGAATTTTGCCATGGCGGAAACCTCCATTTCCCTGGGATTGGTGTATTTCGTGATTGGGTTCGTCAGACAAGACATAAAATCAATTGACAAAAATAATGTGGTTGAGGAATGAAAATGACATGAAGCAAAAGTCCATGGCGTCCAATTTCGTATTTAACATGTTATACAACGCAATGAATTTGCTTTTCCCGTTGATAACGATCCCCTACGTGTCAAGGGCATTGCTGCCTGGGGGAATCGGTAAGGTCAACTATGCTCTGAACATCGTAACGTACTTTATGATTTTGGCCCAGTTGGGCATTCCCAAGTATGGCGTAAGGGAAATTGCAAAAGCAAGAGATGACAAGAAGGAATTGTCGCAAACGTTTTTCGAAATCTTTTCCATCAACTTTGTTTCAACGGCAGTCGCATTAGTCTTATATTATTCCATTATATTAGGTTTTCAACCGTTTCCTGGAAGAACGGAGATTTTTCTGGTCGCCGGTTTATCGCTCGCATTTAATTTTATGAATTGCGATTGGCTATATACGGGACTGGAGGAATATCGCTACGTCACGGTCAGAAGCTTTTTGGTTAAGCTGACTTCCCTGGTGCTCATTCTGCTCTTTGTCAAGAGCGTGGATGATGCAATTATTTACGCGCTCGTTTATTGCGTGGGTATTGGAGGAAATCATCTGTTTAACGTGATTCATGCCAGAAAATATTTGTGCTGGCCCTCCGCGTCGTTTCAGCTGAAACGGCACCTGCGCCCCATTGTTGTATTGTTATCCACAAACATTGCCGTTGAATTATATACGCAGTTGGACACAACGATGACGGGCATGATCTGTGGAGACGAATGTGTGGGATACTACACAAATACCGCAAAACTGATGAGACTGGTCGTGACCATGATAACTACCGTTGGAGCGATCCTGTTACCGAGATTAAGCTATCACTACAAAAATGGCAACAGAGACATTTTTAACGACTATATTGCCAAGGCATTAAAAATCATTTTGTATTTTTCCATTCCGGCAATGATCGGTATATTCTTCCTTTCCGAGCCGATTGTCCGCATCGCTTTGGGGGAGGAGTTTCTTCCTTCTTCCATTACCCTAAAAATCCTGTGTTTTCTTATTCCCGTTCTTGCCGTTGGTAATCTGTTCGGCTCACAGATTTTGATGATCACAAATCATGAAGCGAAATTGATGAAGTCAGTCATGGCAGGAGCCGTGGTCAATTTGATCCTAAATTCGTTCCTGATCCCAATTTATCAGCAAAACGGAGCCGCAATTGGTTCCGTGATCGCGGAATTGACGGTAATGACTCTCCAAATCTGCTATGCCAGCAAGTATGTCAGCATTTGCGTTGGCAAAAAATACGTCATTAGCCTTTTGGGAGCCAACGTGATGATTGGGGCAGGCACCTGGTTTTTACGTTCGAAAGTTACCTTTGGAATTATGAACCTCGCCGCGTCCGTATTGGGTATCGCAGCAATTTACTTTGCATTAAGTTTAGCGTTCCAAAACGAATCCGCAACGTATTTGACACAAAGATGTAAAGGGATGGTTATGTCAATTTGCCGGAGGAAAAATAGTTGAAGAAGATAACCTTTATTCTCACCGATCCAACGTACCGAATCGTTGGAGGCTATAAAATGGTATATATTTATGCGAATGCCTTGGTTGACGCCGGTTTTGAGGTGGAAATCATATACAGGTGCTATAAATCATATCCCAATAAAGTAAAAAACCTTTTAAATCGGATCTGCAGATATACGCTTACCAAAAAGAGAATTACGTGGTTTCCTTTATCTGACATGGTAAAGAGAAGCATGACGCTTCAACTGAAAAACGACGTTGCGGATGGCATTATTGTAGCCACGGCGAAAAAAACGGCCACGGACGTGTGGGAAAGCGGATTATGGAAAAAGAATAAAGTGCTGTATTTGATCCAGGATTATGAGACATGGTCAGAATCAGAACAAGAAATTGATGAGACTTTCCGGTATGGATTTCATAACGTCGTAGTTGCTAAATGGTTAAAGCAACTGGTTTATGAAAAAGCGTCCGTCATGCCGTTCTACGTTCCGAACGGAATCAACGTATCCGTGTTTAGGTCCTGGACGGAATACCAAGATCGTCCGGAGCATTCCATAGCCATGCTATACCATAATCAAGCACGTAAAGGCTCTGCAGACGGCCTAAAGGCGATTTTTGAATTGAAGAAAAAGTATCCCGATCTTACGGCGGAATTATTTGGAACTTCTAAGAGACCTGATGATTTGCCCGACTGGGTGGCATATACCCGTAACGCAAAGCCATCTAAGGTCGCAGAGATTTTCAATCACTGCAGAATATGCTTTATGCCAAGTAAAAGGGAAGGATTTGGATTGACCGGACTTGAGGCCATGGCCTGCGGGGCGGTATTAATTTCTACGCCTTGTGACGGCGTGTTTGATTACGCGTCGGACCAGGAGAATGCTCTTATTGCCAAAGGGTTTGATTATCAAGAATTTGTCGAATTAACGTCCTATTGTTTTTCACGCCCTGAAGTTGCGGAAAGACTAAGCAACAAAGGAGAAGAGACAGGAAAAACTTTTGCAATGGAACTTTGCCAACAAAAGATGATTGAATACGTAAAGTCCTTGTAATGTTTTAAGTACCGATGGAAAGTGAAAACGGTGAGGATTTGGATAAATGAAGCATTTTGATCAATTGATATTTCTTGTAAAACTTGCATTAAACAATGAAAAGACAAGCGACGTTTCGGCGGAAGAGTTAAGAGAAACGCTTGGCCTGGCTGAGAAACACATGATTTCCTGCCTTGTCAGCAGTGCAGTCGATCTCTCTGGCGAGGACGGTGAATTTCTGCGCCAGACGATTGGAAAAGCAACCACCAAATTGATTCTCGTTAATAATGAGAAAGAGAAAGTGTTTTTGGAACTTGAGAAGGCTGGCATCTGGCATGCACCGCTAAAGGGAATGGTTCTGAAGGATTATTATCCCAAGAGCATAATGCGTGAAATGTCCGACTGTGACGTGCTTTTTGACGCGGACAAGGCGGAAGAAGTAAAAGGCATCATGGAGGGTTTGGGATTTAAGGTCATTAGTTACGGCGAGGAGCATCATGACGTATACGCAAAACCGCCGGTGACAAACGTTGAGATGCACAGAACGCTTTTTCAGGAACGGCATCAGGCATATGAGTATTATTTGAACGTTAAGTCGAAATTGATCCTGGATGAAGGAAGTCACTACAGATACCATTTTAGCCCGGAAGACTTTTACGTTTACGTGATATCACATGAATACGTTCATTTTGCGTATTATCCCGGAACGGGAATCAGGTCACTGGTTGACACCTTCGTTTTTCTCAGAAAATGGAAAGATCAACTGGATTGGAATTATATCGAAAAGGAGTGCCAAAAGCTCGAAATAGAAGATTTTGAGAAAAAGAACCGTCAACTGTCATTGCGCTTGTTCGGGGATGAAAAAATGACAAAAGAGGACGAGCAATTCCTGCAGTACTTTTTGACGGAAGGAGTCTATGGAAGTACGGAAGACGGAGTGAATTATAAGGTAGATGCCCTAGGCGGCGGAGGCGTTGGAAAGCTAAGGTACGTAGTGAAACGGCTTTTCCCGTCCATGCGTTGGATAAAGCAAAGAATGCCATTCATTTACAGACATAAAATCTTATTGCCGGCGGTACCTTTTATAAGAATTTGGCAGGCATTAACTTCCAAACAGAAGGTTGCATTCAACGAGTTACAGGAAGTGATCAAGAAAAAGTGAACTGACGGCCCGCTTCGTTGGATTGGTTAGGATATCTGAGAATAGATCAATTTTCTGTTGTTATGTATCATTCCCAGATTCCGTAAAATGAGTTATCCTAAAGAAGTAAAAAAAAACGATTTACTTATTCGTTTGGAAGCTTGGGGGTAACTGACGTATGAAGCTGTTAAATTATACAAGATTTCCGCTGGAAGACGCGGTATACGCAAATCGCCTTGCATACAGCATGCATCTTGCGCTTCAGGATGCAGATGGTTCTTGGCGTGCCTTGAACCACAATTCCGGCGTGCTTTTTGTGAAGGCAACGGAAAATAAGGATGGATCATTAAATCCAAAGAGTTTAAAGAGCCCCTGGCTGTTTTCCTTAAAGGAAGGCGGCTATGGGGTTTTTGCGGTCCGGACGCTGGCTAACGGTGAAGAAGACACGGAGGATCTGGGCACGGCGGTCTTTTGGACCAGTAAGGATCTGGTCAGATATGAGGAGCGCGGTCTGGTAAAACTGGCGGACGGCGCGTTGCAGGAGGTTCGCTGCGAGTATGCTTCGGACGGGAAGTATCATTTGTACTGGAAGCAGTCAGACGGTACCTGGCATGAGGCGGGCCTTGCGTCAATCCATGATTTTAACGTAGGCGATTTCCGAAAGGGAATTCCGGGAATCGCAATTGGGGCAGAACCCGCACTGAGCCGTGGCGATATCCGGGGTTGCCGCGGCGGAGTTGGTGCGGCAGCCGCCGATAAGATGAATGCCACGGAGGTGCCTGGAATACAGGGCGCCGTGGCCGGCAACGTGATCGAGATCCCGGAGGAACTGGGCGAATATTTGAAGAAAAAGTTGATGCCTGCAATGCAGGTGGGCGTGATGGCACCGGAGGAGATCCGCATGGATGCTTTGGAAGTCAAGGAATTCCTTGCACGGAAAGGACTTGCGGATGCAGGTCAGGCTGAGAAGGCGAATGCCATCCTGGGCGGCGTGACGGTGGATGCCCTTTACAGTGACGGGGCGCAGGTTCCAAAGCACGTGGAGTGGGATGCAGCAAGTCTTTCGGACGTAAAGGTGACGGAGGCGGGCATTTATCCGCTAAAGGGCAAGCTTACGCAGCCGCATTTTGGATTCCCGATCTGCACGGACCGAGCAGACCCTTGCGTTTGCAAGTGGAACGGAAAATATTATTATATCGCAACCAACGACGCGGACGGCAACCACACGCTGTACATGCGCTGCGCGGACAGTCTGGAAGGCATCCGGGACGCTGAGGAGCATTTGATCTTGGACAGCACTACCTATGAAGGCATTGGCGGATTGTTGTGGGCGCCGGAATTCCACGTGATCGACGATAATCTGTATTTGTTCCACGCCTGCACGCCCGGGCCCTTCTTCTGTGAGGAGAGCCACGTGATGACGCTCCGGAAGGGCGGCGATCCGTTAAAGAAAGAGGATTGGTCAAGACCCATGAGGGTCGTAAAGCCTGACGGCAGCGACATATGTGAGGCCGGCAAGGAGATCACTTTGGACATGACGGAATTTGAGTGGCAGGGAGAATTATACGTCATCTGGTCACAGAGACAATTCCTTCCAAAGGATCTTGGCGCATGGCTCTATATCGCGAAATTAAACCGAGAGAAGCCGTGGATGCTTGCAAGTGATTCCGTTGTTCTTTCCAAGCCGGAATACGGCTGGGCAAACAATCACACCTTTGTGGACGAGGGACCTTTCGCATTGATCCGCGGGGACAAGCTCTACGTTACCTTCTCCTCTGCAGCCGTGGACAGCACTTACGTGGTGGGACTTCTGCAGATCGAGGCAGGAAAGGACCTTCTGGATCCCAAGAACTGGTACAAGAACAATTATCCCCTGTTCACTTCCAGAAGCTACGAAGGGGAATACGGTACCGGCCACAATGCCTACGTGATCGATGATGACGGCATCACCTGGAACACCTATCACGCGCGTCCGGGCGTTGACGGTCCGAGAAGCACGGGCATCCGCCGCGTTCACTTTGACGTCGACGGCGAGCCCATGCTCGACGTCATCGAGGAACTTGACCTGCGCGAAGGCTGCCGCGATTTTGAAACCGTCCTCGTGATCGAGTGAACTAGTCACGGAGAACGGAGAGACTGACGTTAATGTTTCATTCTTAAAGAACGTAAATAGTGGGTAATAGTATTAATGAAGTGAATTAACTTCCCATACCGCGATTGCTCGGTTTGCTTTCACTGCGTAAGCGTCTGACGGAGGCGTTCTCATGGAACAATTAGCCGTGCCGTTCCATGAGAATGACTCCGTCGGACGCGGAACCTTGGGAAGGAAAATATAATTATGGAGGGTGATAACATGTTGAGAGTTGTAAAGACGGAAAATGGTTACGTAAAGGGTATCCCCGCAGCGGATCCCAGGTACACGGCGTTCAAGGGAATTCCTTTTGCAGCGCCTCCCGTAGGGGAAAACAGATGGCGTGCGCCCCAGCCGGCAGCAAACTGGGACGGAGTCCGCGAGTGTTATGCGTTCGCGCCGATCTCCGTGCAGGATACGCCTGGTCTTGGCACTGACATCTATTGCCGTGAGTGGCACGTGGATCCCGAGATCCCCATGGATGAGGACTGCCTGTACTTAAACGTTTGGACTGGCGCAAAGTCTGCTGACGAAAAGCTTCCCGTAGTCGTATGGTTCTTTGGCGGCGGCTTCCAGTGGGGTTATCCCGCAGAGATGGAATTCGACGGCGAGAGAGTTGCAAGACGCGGCGTTGTCGTTGTTTCCGTAAACTATCGATTGAACGTATTTGGATTTATGGCACATCCCGAGCTGACTGCCAAGCAGTCTGACGCTCCTACCAACTTCGGCCTTCTGGATCAGCAGGCAGGCCTGAAGTGGGTACAGAGAAACATCGCGGCTTTCGGCGGCGATCCTGAGAAAGTGACCATTGCAGGTCAGTCCGCAGGCGGCGGCAGCGTAATGGCACAGGTAACCTGCCCGAACAATGTAGGTTTGTTCCGCGGCGCGATCGTACAATCCGGCCTGATCAGCAGCCCTTATGATGACGGCGGTTTCGGCAACGAGCCCCTGGCATCCGCAGAGAAGAACGGTGAAGAGTTCCTGAAGTTCCTTGGCGTATCTTCCATTGACGAGGCTAGAAAGATTGACGCGAAGACCCTGCTTGCAAAGTATGGCGAGTACGTTCCCGGAATCATGCTGGGCGCTACGGAAGGACCTCACAGAATGTTCCCCGTTGCAGACATGAAGTTCTGCTTTGGCAATTCCATGAAGCTCTTCATGGAGGGCAAGCACGTGCCCGTTGCATTGATGGCAGGAAACACCGGCGACGAGTTCCCGAGCGCTATCTTTGCAAAGTCTGAGGAAGAGTTTGTGGAGAAGGCGAAGGCATGGTTTGGCGATAAGGCAGATGAGTTCCTTGCATTCCCTGAGGCTAAGGTTAAAGGCGGCATGGGCGGCATGGGTTACGCTCCCGTCAGCGGCATTGAGTGTGCCGTAAAGTCCGTTGCGTTAAAGGCACAGGAGAATGGAGACGGTCCCGTTTATTACTATCGCTTCGAGCCCGACATCCCCGGATGGGACAATCCCGGCACCTTCCATTCCGTAGAGCTTTGGTTCTTCTTTGAGACCCTGGCAAAGTGTTGGAGACCTTTCGTTGGCAGACATTATGACCTTGCCCGCCAGATGTGTGATTACTGGAGCAACTTCATTAAGTTCGGTAATCCCAATGGTCAGGGTTCCGACGGCAATGAGCTTCCCAAGTGGCTTCCTTACACCAAGGAAGGCCGCGACGGCATGAGCTTCCAGTCCTGTGGCGCTACGCCTCAGCACGGCGAGACCGAGTTCATGAGATTCCTGGTAGACAAGAAGATCGAAGCCACCATGAAATAGAACGTTGAAACAGTATTGAATGAAAGGACCGTAAGCTTTCCGCTTACGGTCCTTTTGAGTTTTTTGCTTGCCATCAAATAGGGGAAGTAATATAATATTTTTACAAGTTCACTAGTTTAGCGAAAGGAGTTTAGAAATATGTCAATTCAGTCAATAAACCCCATTATGCCGGGCTTTTATCCGGATCCTTCCATCTGCGCGGTGGGAGAGGATTATTATCTTGTAAACTCATCCTTTGCATATTTTCCGGGCCTGCCCTTGATGCACAGTAAGGATCTGGTGCATTTTGAGCAGATCGGCAACGTGTTGGACCGTCCCTCACAGCTGCCCTTGCCGAAGGCAGGCGTGTCGAGAGGGCTTTTTGCGCCGACCATCCGTTATAATAATGGCACGTTCTACGTAATCTGTACAAACGTAAGCTTTGGAGGCAACTTTGTTGTCACGGCCACAAATCCTGAGGGACCTTGGTCCGAGCCGCATTATCTGGAAGGCGCGGACGGCATTGATCCATCCCTGTTCTTTGACGAGGACGGCAAGTGCTATTACATCGGCACGCATCCCAATCCCGACGGTTGCCGCTATGACGGGGACTGGTTCATCTATATTCAGGAGTTGGACGTGCAGAACTGGAAGATGGTGGGCGAGAAGCACAATGTGTGGAACGGCGCCATGAGAGGCGTACATTGGCCGGAAGGTCCTCACCTGTATAAGATTGGCGAGTATTATTACATTCTTCACGCAGAAGGCGGTACCGGTCCTGAGCATGCCGTTTCCGTTGCAAGATCCAAGGACGTCTTCGGACCTTACGAGAATAATTTCTGTAATCCGATCTTGACGCACCGTCACATGGGACAGGCCTATCCCATCAAGTACGTGGGACATGCGGATTTGATTCAGACTCCAAAGGGCGAGTGGTATATGACCATGCTGGCAGTTCGTCCGAAGGAATGCTTCACCACCATGGGGCGTGAGACCTTCCTTGCTAAGGTTACGTGGGAGAATGACTGGCCCGTAGTGAACCCTGGCGTGGGTCTCCTCACGGACGTGGTTGACGTAAATTTACCTGAGTGGTTAATTGACGAAGATACAAACTCTTATACGGTGAGAACGGATCATAAGACTTGCGTTCCCGGTAGCAGCCGTACCTATGATTTTGCGGCGATGAAAGAGCTCGGAGACGAATTTATGACGCTGCGCGCGCCCTTGGAGGATCGCGCAAAGCTGGTGGCAGGAGAGGGACTGGTGCTTGGATTTGACAAGGAGCCCCTGACGGGGAACGGCGTACCTTCTTACGTTTGTATTCGCCAGCAGCACCATCGCTTTACGGTGAGCGCAAGCTTGAAGACTGCATCCGTTACGGGAGAGAATGCGGCAGGACTGGTATTGTTCCAGAATGAATTTTATCATTTGAAGGTGGAATTGAAGGCAGGTAAGGCAATCTTCCTGCTCTGTGAGAATGGTCAGGATAAGGTCCTTGGAGAGATCGCCGTAAATGGCGCTGAGGTTACTTTGGGACTTACCGTTAAGGATCTAAACGCAGAGGGTTTTGTTGCGGACGATGCAGGCAAACGTGTTTTTGAGACGCAGGCAGACGTACGGAATCTCTCCACGGAAGTGGCGGGAGGCTTCGTGGGCTGCACGACAGGCGTCTATGCCTTAGGTGAGGGCGGAGCGGCAACGTTTACAAAGCTTTCCTACGAGGTTTAGGACGTGCGTACAGGAAAATTTCTTTCGGGATTACCTTCATGGAACAGGGGTAGTTTTGAAGAATGGAGAGGGCATGAGCGAGAGAGGTAACGCCCGGGAGACGGCATCTAATGATTTGAAGAGGCAGTTTGGCGGAAAGCAGATTCTGGAGGTCTGCTTTTTGCTCGTGCTCGCACTTTACCCCATGCGCCACGTGAACGTGGGCGGTGATCTTTGCGACGTTGGATATAATTACGGCAATTTTGTCTTTTTCAGCGAGCAAAGTCTTGGAAAAACCTGGTTCTTTTCCACGTATCTTGCCAGCGCCGTCGGACATCTCTTGACGGCATTGCCCTTCGGAAGGACGCTCATGGGAATTAACGTCTACACGGGCATGTTCGTGAGCATTTTGGCGGTCATGGGATACTTTTTTTGCACGAGGGTCCTTCGCCTTTCACCCATTGCTTCTTTTGCGGGAGAGTTCGTTGCGATCAGCATGTGTTGGTGTCCCACGTCATTATTGTATAACTATCTCACCTATGTATTGTTTCTTGCATGTCTGATCCTTCTGTATCAGGGACTGACCAAGGGGAAAAGCTGGATGCTTGTGGCAGCGGGAGCTTGCCTCGCCGCGAACGTTTTCGTACGTTTCTCAAATTTGCCGGAAATGGGGCTGATTTTGGCTGTCTGGGGTTATGCCCTTTGGGAAGGCCGTGAGGACCATGCCGGAAAAGGCTGGTTTGGGCCTGCCATGGGAAAGCTAGTCCGGTACACGGCATGGTGTCTCCTTGGGTATGTTGGCATACTCATTCTTGGTTTTGCTTGGATTGGCATTCGTTACGGGCTTTCGGATTACGTTACGGGAATCAAGCTTTTGTTTTCCATGACGGAGAGCGCGGCGGATTATAAACCGGTTTCCATGATCAAGGGGCTGATCTGGCCTTTCTGGGAGGCAGTCTATTGGGTTATAAGACTGGCGTTTTTTATGGTGATCGCGCTGCTTGCGGGATTGGCCGGAAGGTATTTGCCGCAAGCGCTGCCAAAAGAAAAACGGGATAAGGTAAAAGCGCCGTTGGCGATTTTGGGCCTCTGCGGTACGTGGCTCGCAAACGCAGCCATGGTTTTTTGGATCTTTTATCAGGGCAAAGGCGGCGGGCATTTGACGTCCTTTTGGTATACCAGCTATGATCCCATTTATTGGCCCTGTGCGCTGTTTTGGATGTTCGCCATGGGAATTGGCCTGATCGAGGCCGTACGGCCCGGAAATACAAAAGAAAACAGGTTCCTGGGGCTGGCATTGATCCTAATCGGAATGCTTACGTCTCTTGGCAGCAATAATGGCATTTATCCAAGTTTCAACAACCTATTCGCATTTGCACCTTACGTATTTGCGAAAACGGCGCAGTTCACGAGATATCTGTTCCGGAAGAAAAAGCTTTCCGTCCTGTTGCCCGTATGCATGACGACGTGGACCTTTTTGGTGGTCTGCGTTGTACAGATGATCCTGTTTGGATGGATGTTCGTCTTTTGTGAGAGTACGGGAATACAAAACGCGGATACGGTGATCAAGAATAACCGGGTGCTGCAGAACATCAAGATGAACGAAAGCAGGGCGATCGCATTAGAAGAACTGAGTGAGTTTGCAGGGCAGCAGGGTTTGGCTGGCAAGAAAGTCATCCTTCACGGAAACATTCCTTCAATCGCGTTTTACTTCGAGATGAAGCCGGCGCTTCATTCCTGGAATGACTTGAAATCCTTTAGCTATGAAGTTATGAAGGAGACAATGGATGAGTTAAGGGAGGAGCTTTTGTTGCAAGGCGAGAAACCTGTGGTGATCGCAGAAAAGAAATATGCCGGTTATGGACCGGTTGTTCCCGGGGAAACTGCAGTTGTCCTATATGATGAAAAGGAAGGAAAAGAAGACTTGAAGTGGGAGTTGATCCGAAGCTTTATGGGAGAGTACGGATATCGGAAATCCTTCGAGAATGATAAATTTGTCGTATGGCAGGCGCCATGATAAAAGGTTAGGATCGTGACTTAACCCGTGACAAAAATATAGGGACAGGAGAAACATTCTCCTGCCCCTTTTTAATTTACAGAAGTTGCAATCCTAGTTCCTTGGCCTGCTGCATTACGTCGTCGGGCCAGAGTGAACACTGTACCTCGCCAATGTGGGCCTTGCGCAGGAAGAACATACAGATTCTGGACTGGCCAATGCCGCCGCCGATGGTGTAGGGCAGCTCGCAGTTCAAAATGGCCTTGTGGAAAGGAAGCTCTGCACGCTCAGGGCAGCCAGCCTTTTCAAGCTGCGTCCTTAAGGAGTTCTCGTCCACGCGGATGCCCATGCTTGAAAGCTCCAATGCGATGTCCAATACGGGATAGTAAACCACGATGTCAGCATTCAAAGCCCAGTCATCATAGTCTGGAGCACGGCCGTCGTGAGGCTCGCCGTTCTCAAGCACGTCACCGATCTGCATGATGCAAACGGCGCCCTTTGCCTTGGCAATGTAGTATTCCCTCTCCTTGGGGGAGTAATCCGGGAACATTTCAGCCAGCTCGCTGGTGGTGATAAAGAAAATGTCATGAGGAAGAATCTCCTCAATGTAATCATAGTGAATGGACATGTATTTCTCGGTCTTGCGGAGCACCTTGTAGACCGTCTTTACGGTTTCCTTTAAGGTATCGAGGGTACGGTCTTCCTTTGCGATGATCTTTTCCCAGTCCCACTGATCCACGTAGATGGAGTGGATGTTGTCGGGATCCTCGTCGCGACGGATGGCGCTCATGTCGGTGTAAAGGCCTTCATTTACTGAGAAGCCGTATTTCTTCAATGCGTAACGCTTCCATTTTGCCAAGGATTGAACGATCTCGCCCTCCTTGCCTTCTTCACACTTGATGTCAAAGGATACGGGGCGCTCCACGCCATTCAGGTTGTCGTTCAGACCAGAGGCCGGATCTACAAAAAGAGGAGCAGACACGCGCAGGAGGTTTAATCTCTCTGCAAGGAGCGTCTGGAAGAAATCTTTTACGGTTTTGATTGCAATCTGGGTATCATACAGATTGAGTTCAGAGTGATATCCCTTGGGGAGTTTAAAGTTACTCATGCGTTTTTTCCCTTTCCGGCATCATAAGATACCATTACTATTTAACAGCTTTTTGCCTTGGAATGCAAGTATTTTCTAACTGAAATCAAAGATTTTTGGTGAATGCGGCACTTAAATTGTCGTCAGAGGTAAAATCAATGCATAAAGTTGACAATTTCAGAGGGATTATCGCGGATTCTTTGTGAATACTTGCGGTTTACGTTTTTTGGGGAATTGATTACAATAGACTAAAATTCGAAGTTGGTTGTTTCGTCTCGAAAGCAAGGAGGAATATTATGGTAAAGACAATTCGATTGACCCCGGATGGCGTTCAGAACTTTGTAAACGTAGCATCAAAATGTAACTTTGACATCGACGTGAGCTACAACCGTTACGTAGTTGACGGAAAATCGTTTCTTGGCGTGTATGCCTTAGATTTTAGCAGACCACTGAAGGTTGTTTATGACGGATATAATGCAGAATTTGAGGAGCTTTTGAACAAATTGACCGTTGCTTGTTAAAACCACGGTTACAAATGCGCGAAACGGATTTGACACCCCGTAGAAGATGGAGTACCATCTTTTATGGGGTGTTTCGTTTTAAATCAAACACAAGAGGAGGAACCCATGGGAGAACAATTGCCGGTGAAAAAAGCGGCTGACAATGAGAATACGTACGTGGAAAAGCCGGTGGGTGAGCTCCGTGTCTCCGTAAGGCGGCTTGTAGAGTTCCTGCTCCGGGAAGGAGACATTGACAACCGTCATCAGGCGGGGGCGGAAAATGCCATGCAGGAAGGCAGCAGGATCCATCGCATGCTCCAAAAGCGGATGGGGTCTGATTACCAGGCGGAGGTATCGCTGAAAGCGCAGTTTCCGGGCGAGGAATATAATATCGTGGTAGAGGGGCGTGCGGACGGCGTCCTGGACGTTCCGGAAAAGCTTATGATCGACGAAATCAAGGGCACTTATCGCGACTTAAATCACGTGAAACGCCCCGTCGCCGTTCACTTGGCCCAAGCGAAATGCTATGCCTATCTGTATACGCGCCAGAAGCCCCGTGACAGGGTTCAGGTGAGAATGACCTACTGCAACATTGAAACGGAGGACGTAAGGTATTTTTACGAGGAATATGACCTGCCAGAGCTGGAGAAATGGTTTTTGGATCTCATAAAGGAATATCGCAAGTGGTCTGATTTTACGTGGAAATGGGGCAGAATCCGGCAAGCGTCCCTGGAGGCAGTGCAATTTCCTTTCCCGTACAGGGATGGTCAGAAGGATTTGGTGTCCTACGTCTATCAGACCATTTATCACCGCAAAAAATTGTTTATAGAGGCGCCTACGGGCGTTGGAAAGACGATCTCCACCATTTTTCCCGCCATGAAGGCCATGAGCAAGGGCATGGGAGAGCGCATGTTTTATCTCACGGCCAAAACGATCGCCAGAACGGTGGCAGATGACACGATCGAGCTTCTGCGGAAGCAGGGCCTGCGCTTTAAGAGCATTATTTTGACGGCAAAGGAGAAGATTTGCTTCCAGGAGAAGATGGAATGTGTTCCGGACCGTTGCCCATACGCAAAGGGGCATTATGACAGGATCAATGATGCCATTTACGACCTGATCACGCACGAGGACCGGTTCAGCAGGGAAAAAATAGAGGAATATGCCATGAAGCATCAGGTCTGTCCCTTTGAGATGGCGCTGGACGTGAGTCTGTTTGCTGATGCCATAATCTGTGATTATAACTATTTGTTTGATCCCCACGTATATTTGAAGAGATTCTTCGAAAGCGGCGGAGGAGATTATTTGTTTTTGATCGATGAGGCCCATAACCTGTTGGAGCGGGGCAGGGAAATGTTTTCCGCGGAACTTGTCAAGGAAGATTTCCTGTCGTTGAAGCGAGTCGTGAAGGATGAGATCGCTACGGAGCTGGAAGGGGCAAAAACGGAAAAACGCAAAAAAAAGACGGATAAAATGGAGGAAAATACACAGCTGACTTTGGAATTGACGGGATTGTCGCCAATGGTGTCTTCAGCCGAAAAGCCTGAAAAACAAGGGAAAAAGCAGAAGGCAAAAAGTATTTTTGTCCGGGAAGGGTATGCTGATAAAATAACGTATCATCTTGAAAAGTGCAATAAAGAACTGCTGTTATTAAAACGGGATTGCGAGACGGCAATGGTCGTGGAAGAGATCGATGACTTTGTGAATGCGCTGCAAAGACTTTATGCCTGCACGTCAGACTATCTTTCCGAGCAGGAGGAAGAGACGGTCAGCTGCCGGGAGGAGTTGTTGGATTTCTTTTTTGAGATGGCGCACTTCCTGGAGATCTACGAACGGGTGGACGAGCATTACGTGAAATACGTGCAGATGCGTGAGGACGGTACCTTCCTTTTAAAATTGTTTTGCGTAAATCCGAAGGAAAACTTAAAGGAGTGCATGCTTCGCGGCAGGAGTTCCATCCTGTTTTCCGCGACGCTCCTGCCGATCCAATATTACAAGGAACTTTTGGGCGGGGATAAGGAAGACTATGAAGTCTATGCAAAATCAGTATTTGACAATGAAAAGCGCGCGTTATTTATTGCAAATGACGTGACGACGAAGTTTACGCGAAGATCACCGGAGGAATTCTACAATATCGCACGTTATATTAACTCCGTCGTTAGCAGCAGGGCGGGAAATTATATGGTCTTCTGTCCTTCTTACGCATTCATGCGCTCCGTATTTGAAACGTTCATGACGGAATTCCCTGATGACGACAGGGAGTGCATCATGCAACAGGAGATCATGAGCGAGGAAGAGAAGGAATTGTTCCTTGGCCGTTTTAAGGGAAATGAAGGATTGGACCTTGGCGCGCTGATCAACATGGAAATAGAAGAGGAGACGGAAAAACAAGCCGGCACTCTGGTGGGCTTTTGTGTTTTGGGTGGCGTCTTTAGCGAGGGGATCGATCTTCGGGAGGACAGTCTGATCGGCGCCGTCATCGTTGGAACGGGATTGCCTCAGGTAGGATATGAGAAGGAGCTGCTGAAATCCTATTTTGATGAACGCGGAGAGAACGGATTTGACTATGCGTATCGTTTCCCGGGAATGAATAAAGTGCTTCAGGCTGCAGGCCGCGTGATAAGAACGCAGGAGGACGTGGGCGTGATCACGCTGCTGGACGAAAGGTTCTTGCAGGGATCTTACCGCAAGACGTTTCCCAGGGAATGGGAGCATTATGAAGTGGTGAACGTGGAACTGCTGGAAAGACAGCTGGAAAGATTCTGGGATTCTTGGGGAAAATATGGAAACTGACTCTATTGCGTAAAACGATTTAGTATGATAAAATAAAAATTGGTTTCCTAAGATGACACTTTAAAAAATATGTGAATGACACCCCTGTCATTGTGGATAACTCTGTGGAATCTGTGGATTAACAAGGGCTTTCGATTTAAAAACGACAGCTATTCCAACCTATGATTTGTGGATAACTATTTGAGGTAAAAAAGTGTCCTTTGGAAACGAGAACTTGTAACCTCTTAAAATTTCAAACGTTACGGAGAGAAAAATGGGAGTTTTGGTTGACATTCGGGACGTAAGTAAGATTTACAATCCCGGAGAAAATGAAGTGAGGGCGTTAGATCACGTCACGGTCTCCATAGATGAGGGGGAGTACGTGGCGATCATCGGTCAGTCCGGAAGCGGGAAATCCACGCTGATGAACATCCTGGGCTGCCTGGACGTGCCGACGGAAGGAGAATACTATCTGCACGGGAAGGACGTCATGGAATTGGATGACGACGAACTTTCAGACATCAGAAATCAAGAGATTGGTTTTGTGTTTCAGGGATTTAATCTGATCGCGAACCTGACGGCGTTTGAGAACGTGGAATTACCGTTGATCTATCGCGGCGTGCGTAAGTCGAAACGGGAAGAACTGTCTGAGATCGCATTGGAAAAGGTTGGCCTTGGCAACCGAATGGACCACAAACCGGCGGAAATGTCCGGAGGACAACAGCAGCGCGTGGCGATCGCCAGGGCAATCGCACAGGCACCGCCCGTCATCCTGGCGGATGAACCTACGGGAAACCTGGATTCGCATTCCACCGGGGAGATCATGGACATTTTGGAGGCATTGCATGGCGAGGGCAGGACGGTGATCCTGATCACGCATAACAATGAGATTGCCGCGAGGGCGGAACGAACCATCCAAATTAAGGACGGCAGGATCGTGAGCGATAGCAAGGGCACTGGCATGGAAGTCGAAACCGTGACCGATACAAACGAGGAAGTTGTAAACCTGGCAGATGAAATGAAGGCTGAAGACGGCAACAAGCGCTACGGAGGAGAAAATGAAGACGAAAACAAAGAAGAAGCGTAAAGGCAGGAAGCTCATTAAATGGATCATTATTGTTCTGGTTATCGTGGGAATCATTGTTGTGGTGACAAAGGTGAAAGGCGGCAAGGATAAGGTGACGATTCCCACCGTGGTCACGACAAAGGCAGTTCGCGGTGACTTGCAGGAGCAGGTCAGCGTTACGGGAATTGTGGCAGGCGAGGAAAACATAGCGGTATATGCCCCGGCATCCGGTACCGTATTGAATGTGATGCCTAAGATAGGAGACGAGGTGCAGGAGGGCGAATTGCTTCTTTCCTATGACCTTGAGGCCATGGATGAATCTCTGTATCAGGCGAAGCTTCAAAACGAGCGGACGCAGATCTCTTATGAGGTGACGCTGAACGGGAATGCGGAGGGAAAAGGAAAGATCAGCGAGGCAGATATAAACCTCCCCGTACTGAAACAGCAGATTGCCGATCATGAAAAGTATTTGGAAAACCTTCAGACGGCCCTGGCTGATTATCAGTCGAAGCAGAGCGATGATGCCATTCTTTTAAATCATCAGCTGACAAAGCAACGGGCGGAATTGATGGAAGCCTTGACGACGATGACCCCGGGGACGGAGGACTATGAAAAGACGCAACAGCAGCTGAATTCCGTGAACGCACGGTTAGAGCAGCTCACTTTAAATCAGAGCCTGTCTCAAAAACCGGCGGAATACGTAAAGGAGCTGCAGGAAAAGATCAAGCAGGAACAGGAGACTCTGGCTGACCTAAAGACCTATCAGGCAGAAATGGAACGCCAGAAGACCACGGGTGAGGCCACCGTCATGGATTCCTACCAGAAAAGGCAGTTGGAGATCGACATGGAGCTCACGCAGCTAAATTATGACAAGCTCTTAAAGGGCAGGGAGGAAGCGGAAAAGGGCGTAGTTGCCCCGTATCACGGCGTGATCACCAGCGTTTCCGCGGCTCCCGGAAGCGGCGTTGCGGAAGGTACGCCTGTCTTTACCTTGGAAAGATTGGATAAATTAAAGGTGAATTCAACTGCGACGAAATACGTTCTCAACCGGCTGAAGGTTGGCCAGAGGGCGGAAATAGAGATCATGGGAGAGATGCACGAGGGAAGAGTCAGTCACATTTCGAGGGTGGCGCAGACAACGAATCTGTCTGCCGTCGTTGTCGGCTTCGAAGTGGAGATTTTAGGCTCCCTGGAGAACATTTATCTTGAGACGGACGTAAAGATGACGATCTATACAAACCACGCGGAAAACGCACTGCTCCTTCCCACGGAAGCGGTCAATGCCAATAAGGACGGGGATTTTGTCTACGTATTACAGGGTGATGCCATTTCGGTAAGGCCCGTTACCTGCGGCATCAGCTCCGAAGGACTGATTGAGATCCTAAGCGGGATCACCGAGGCGGACGAAATCGTGTCGGATTACGACGGAGAGCTTGAGGAAGGCGTCGTTGTTGAGCGAAGGTAGAGAGGTAGAAGAATGGGACAGATATTTGAATACGTGAAGATTGCCCTTATGAACATCAAGAGCAATAAAGGACGTTCCATCCTGACCATGCTTGGCATCATCATCGGCATTGCCTCCGTCATCCTGATCGTCACCATCGGTAATGGCGTCAAGAATTCCGTTAATTCCGGGATCAATGACATGATGGGCAATTCAGTATCCTTTTATCTCAATAACGAATCTGAGCTGGCGGAACAGATCCATATTACATTGGAGGACTTGGAAGACGTTAAAAAGAACGTACCGCACGTAAAGACGGTGTATGAATACTGGACGACCTATGGCGGAAGCGGCGTGACGAGCCGCAAGGGGGAATTTGATCTGGAGATTACGTTTGGAACGCCGGGTATGTACTATCTGAAAAAGGCGCCCATGCTCCGCGGGCGATATTTTGACGAGAATGATTATTATGCCCAAAGTAAGGTCTGCGTCATCGACGCGAAAAGTGCTAAGGCCATGTTTGGACATACGGACGTCGTGGGGATGACCATAGAGACCACGCTGGCAAGGCAGCCGGTTGAATTCAAGATCATTGGCGTGCGCGATAATGAAAAGCAGGCTGGAATCGTGGCGTATCTGGAGCAAATGTTTTCCTTTGGCAGCCGTGCGGTTTCCATCGACGTGCCGGAATCCTTTGTGGGGACGCTGGTCGGATGGTACGGTACGGACATTCGAGGCTTTAACATTGTCAGCGACAGTCCGGAGAACCTAGGACAGGTTGCCGAAGAGACCCTGGATTATCTGGAGAAAAAGTATCACTGCAAGCGTCAAAACGTGTTTGAGGTAATGAACTTTATGGATGACATGACGGAGGTGAATCAGGTCATGGACTACATTACCCTGTTTGTGGCTCTTGTGGCGGCGATCTCATTGCTCGTGGGAGGCATTGGCGTTATGAACATTATGCTGGTGTCCGTCACTGAGAGAACCAGGGAGATCGGCATCCGTAAGGCGTTGGGGGCACGAACCTCCTCCATCATGCTGCAATTCCTGTCGGAATCCGCCATCATTACGCTGCTAGGCGGACTCATCGGCATTGCGATCGGAGTTGGGGGGGCATACCTGATCTGCAGCTTTGTGGAGGTACAGGTAAAACTGAACGCCGTGGTCATTATCGGGGCAAGTGCCTTCTCCGCCGCGGTGGGCATTTTCTTTGGCCTGTATCCGGCAAAAAAGGCGGCAAAGCTCAGTCCCATCGAGGCGTTGCGGCATGAGTAATTTCTTGAGAATTTCGCAGGGTTTTCATTGCTAAAATCCACAAAAAATGGTATGCTAATCCTATAGAGTTCTTACGGAACCAAAGGACGGGACGTGCCATGCGTGATAATGATGATCGAAGATTTGAGATTCTGATCAATCCAAGCGCTTCTTCCGGCAGGGGAAAGCGGGTTTGGAAAAAAGTAAAGAGAGAATTGGACGCGAGGGGCGTGCCTTATCGGAAGCATGTATTAAAGGCTCCGGGTGAGGCTACGCTCCTTGTGCGCGATTTGACGAAGAATCTGAAGGAAGATTGCCATCTTCTGGTGCTTGGCGGGGATGGAACGCTGAACGAGGTGCTGAACGGGATCGCTGATTTTAAGCACGTGGTCCTGTCCTGCATCCGAACGGGTTCCGGCAATGATTTTGCCGGGAACGTGGACGTGGAAAAGGATGCGCTGAAGGCACTGGAACAGCTTCTGGATCATCCCATGGAAATCAGTTTGGATTACGGTGAGATCCGGGCGGACGAGCATGAGCCGAGGCGGTTTTTGATCAGCTGCGGCATGGGATACGACGCAGACATTTGCGAGGAGGTTTCCCGCAGCCGGCTGAAAAAGGTGTTGAACCGATTTGGGCTTGGAAAGCTGGTCTATCTTGTGATTGGCATCAAGCAGATCTTTACGAGGGACAACGCGAACGCCATCTTGTACGTGGATGATCAGAAACCGATCCACGTGCGGAACTTGTTCTTTCTCGTTGGCATGCAGCATCCGCGGGAGGGAGGCGGCGTTCCGTTTTGCCCGGAGGCAGATCCCACGGACGGAAAGCTGGACTTCTGTCTGGTTCGCGACATGCCAAAGTGGAAGCTGCTATTGGCTGTTGCGCTCGTTTACGGGAAAAAGCACTTGCTCTTCCGGAACATTACCACGTATCGCTGTAAGACCATGCGTCTCGTGGCGACAAAACCTCAGTGGGTGCACCTGGACGGCGAGACGCCCTATCAGGCAAAGGAAGTCCTTTGGGTATGCAAGGGCAGGATCCGGTTCCAAAAATAATCGCCGGAACGTGAAAATTCAGGCAGAAAAATATATGATGAAAAGGAGGAATGCAGCATGAGTGAAGAGATGATGAAAAAGGTTGACGAAAAGAAAGAGAAAAAGAACAAGGGAACGCTTGTCAGACTGATCGTTATGGTCGTGATCCTTGGAATTCTGGTTGGAATCGGATTTCTTTCACAGGTATTCAGCTTTGATGACCTGGAGAACGTAAACTTTAGCTTTGCAACGCTTTGGAAGCTGCTGGTCATGATCGCGTGCGTGATCGCCGTTGAGACCTTGATGGTGTTCCTTTTGGGACTCCCGAAGCCCAAGAATCACAGGGCGCGCTCCATCCTTTCCATCTTTTCCAGTTTGATGAAATACGTGGCGGCAATCGTGATCCTCTGCTGGGGTTTGTCCATCCTTGGAGTGAACGTTTCCACCATCGTGGCCAGCGTCGGGATCGTTGCCTTGATCGTCGGCTTCTCCGCTGAGAGCCTGATCGCAGACGTGGTGACGGGTGCTTTCATGATCTTTGAAAACCATTACAACGTCGGCGACATCATTGAGGTTGACGGCTTCCGCGGCACCGTGACGGACATCGGCATCCGGACCACCTGCATCACGGATCCGGGCGACAACGTGAAGATCGTAAACAATTCCTCCATGAAGAATATCCTGAACCGCTCCGACAGAACTTCCCGCAGCATCAGTGACATTGGCATCCCCTACGCCACGGATCTGGAGAAGCTCGAGAGCGAGATCCCGGGACTGATGAAGGAGATCTTTGAGAAACATAAGGACGTGATGAAGGAAGAGCCCAAGTACCTCGGCGTGAATGAGCTTGCAGACAGCGCAGTCATCTTGCGCTTCCTGGTGTTCGTGGATGAGAAGGACATTTATTCCGGAGCAAGAATTTTGAATCATGACCTGCTCCTTGGCTTTAGAAAGCTTGGCGTGGAGGTACCCTTCCCTCAGGTGGACGTACATATGGACAAGTAAGCCTTTTTGCAAAAGCAGCGTAAAAACTTTTTTGCAAGGAGGTGAGCTTATATGGAATTTGAACGATTGCCGGATGAATTTGCCAGACCGCCCATGGAACCGGCCACGGCAATGGAGCACAAAGGCATGCCGGAAGAGATTTCTTTCGCGCCGGAGCGGCGATGCGATGAGCCAAGGGAAGAGTTCGAGGGAAGTAGCGGAGGCAATGCCGGGGATGAGGCAGACGGCGGCAGACACGGGCTTGTGAAAAAGCTCATGATGATGCCCGTCGTGACGACGATTGCCACGCTGTCCATCGTCTTTGCCTCGTATGGCGTGGATCCCCTTGGGGATGATTTCTTAAACCATGAAGGTTATCATGATTATTTTGAAGAGCATGATAAGGATCATGACAAAGATCACGGCAGGTCTGGTGATCACGGGCGTTCCGACGGAAGAGGAAACGTCAGGGAGTATCCGGGAGATCTGACGGATGCCCATATTCAGGTGATTTACGTGCCTACCGGGGAGGAATACTATGCGGAAGGCACGGGAGAAGCCGCACTTGAGGATGCACGCGAATGGGTCGAGAGACAGGGCGGTGATCCGGACAGCCTAACCTACGTAAATGACTACGTAACGTATCAGAAGAAGGCTGACGGGACTTTCGTGGGTGATGAGGATTACCTCGAAGGTGCTTATGATCCCTTTGGCAACATTCATGAAGTGGAAACGCTTCACGTGATATATTATGCCTATGCGAGCGTTGATGACGTTCCGGCTGACGTAAGCAATGATCTGGGTGAAAACCACGTGGATCCGGATGAATACGGAGAAAGTGACCATTATCCCTTCCCTGAGCTTACGAACTTAGATCCTGACTTTGAAGGAAATTACGCGTCTTCCCGATTTGTTAACGTGACGTACGATGGGTCGGAAGAGTTTATTCGGATCTATTCTTTGGGAGATGAGGATTACGTATATCTGCATGCCGGCCGGTACTGGAAGGATTACGAAGGAATCACGGAGGAGACGCGAAGCGGCATTTCTTATGACGCGGAGAGAAACGTGCTCACGCTTCAAAATTTCGAGGCGGAGATTCTTGGCGTCAACTTGATGGGAAATGGATTTACCATTGAATTGATAGGAAACAGCTACGTGAACCAAGTGACCGTCTGGGGCTACCATTATGGCGGCAGCGTCCGGTTTACGGGATCGGGAAGCCTTGTGATCAATGATCATTATGCGAGTGCCACCGGAGGCCTGGTTTTGGACGCGGAAGACAGCGAGAGCTGCATGATGGTGGAGGATGGCGTGATCTTGGAGATTTACGGAGGTAATCAGGAGCAGTACGTGCCTGCGATCCAGGTAAAGGATTCCACCATGGACCGGGTGATTTATTATTCTCCAGAAATGGAATTATATGCAAAGGCTACCATGGCCGGATCGGCGGGAGAAGGCACCGAAGTCAAGGAAGGTAATATATGCGTGGTTGTCGCGCCGGATGGTACCAGGGCGGATTACGTACATTTTGCACCAAAGGAATAAACTGACATGCATTACGCAAAAGAAAGCTTTAACTGGAAAGATTTTTTGATGAAGGTGGCAGTGATCGCCATACCGGTGGCGCTGCAAAATCTGTTGACAACCACCGGTTCCATGGTGGATACCATGATGATCGCCTCGTTGGGGCAAACGGAAGTGGGCGCAGTGGGACTCTGCGCCCAGTTCTCGTCCTTAATGTTCAGCGGTTATTGGGGATTTGTGGGCGGTGGAATGCTGTTCATTTCCCAATACTGGGGGGCAAAGGATGAGGATGGCATCAACCGTTCCTACGGCCTGACGCTGACCTGCATGATGACCGTCGCCATATTGTTCTGCATTCTTGGAACGGTGTTTCCGGAGACTGTCATGAAATTATATACTGACAAGGAAGCCATCCAAAGGATCGGCGTGGAGTATTTGAGGATTGCCGCGTTTTCGTATCCGCTGATGGTCTTTTCCATGGCCATGGCGGTGATGCTCCGTTGTACGGAAAGAGTGCGCCTCCCGTTGTATGGATCCGTGGCTTCCGTGGCTGTTAACGTGGTATTAAACTGGGTGCTGATCTTTGGACACTTGGGCTTTCCGGCCATGGGCGTTCGCGGCGCGGCGCTTGCAACCGTGATCGCGCAGTGTGCGGGAATCCTGGTGATCACGACTCTGTCCAAGGTTGCAAGGCACCCGTATCTTTTTGCCGTGAAACGGCATTTCCAATGGGATGCGCAGCTCATCCGGGCGTATTTTAGAAAGTGCGCGCCCATCCTTGCAAACGAGATTTTGATCGGTGTTGGCAACATGATGATCAACGTTGTCCTGGGAAGGCAGCCGGAGGAGGCCATCGCCGCTCTCGCCGTGTTTAGAACGCTGGAAGGTTTGGTGATCGGATTCTTTGCCGGATTTTCCAATGCCTCCTCCATTCTGGTGGGCAAGGAAGTCGGCGCGGGGAACCTGCGAACGGCCTACGTAAGGGCTTGGAGACTGGTATACCTTTGTCAATTGTTTATTGGTCTCGTGGGCGTCACTCTGATTGCTTTGCATACACCCATTTTGAGCCTTATGGGCATGAAGGGCGAAAGCTTCCGCATCGCCTTTGGCCTTGTATGCATCTTTGCCGTGGCAGCGGTGATCCGCATGGGAAACTGGGTGCAGAATGATACGTATCGCGCGGCTGGAGATGCCGTGTACGGAACGGTTCTGGAAATCGTGTTTATGTGGGTAATGCTGATTCCGCTGGTATGGTTTTCCGGCATGGTCTGGCATCTGCCAACGCTGGTGGTATTTGCTTTCTGCTACTCAGATGAACCCATACGGTACGTTCTGATGCAGATCCACCTTTTCCGAGGCACTTGGATCAAACCCGTGACGGAGGAGGGAAAACGGGCACTGGAGGAATTCAGACGGTCTGGAATGGGCAGACAACATAAAGAATCAAATGGAAACTGACGATAAATGAAATAAGGCGTTATGCATTGCGTCTAATCCTAAGGCAACAAGGAGCAAAATATGATGTGGAATCTGAAAACCATTGTGGCGGGTGTGTGTATTTTTATTGGCGCCGGTTTTGTGGCGTACGTTGTTGAAGCCATTATTTTCCGGAATAACGGAACCATTGGACGATATGAATCTCTCTGGGCGTATTTCAGGAAGGTTGATCAAAAGAAAGGGAACGTGGCCGCACTCGTATGGGCGATCATTTGGATCATTTTACTGATCCTTACGGCGCTGTTTGTTTATCTGGCGGCATGACGGAGCGGAGAAACATGGACAATATCATTTTGATCGGCATGCCTGGGGCGGGCAAGAGCACGGTGGGCGTTGTGTTGGCAAAACGCCTCGGATATCGTTTCTTAGACTCTGACCTGGTGATCCAGGAGCATTACGGGAAACTTTTGCAGGAATTGATCCTGGAGCATGGCGTGGAAGGTTTTTGGGACATAGAAGATGAAGTGAATGCTTCCATAAAGTGCAGGCAAACGGTGATCGCCACGGGAGGAAGCGCCGTTTACGGCAAAAAAGCCATGAAGCATTTTCAGAAAACGGGGAAGATCATTTATTTGCGTCTTCCCTATGAGGAGATTGCTGAGCGCGTAGGAGACCTTGAGACAAGGGGCGTGACGGTGCGCCCGGGGCAGACCCTTCAAGAGCTTTATGACGAAAGACTTCCGATGTATGAAAGACTTGCAGACTTAACCGTTGACTGTGAGGGAAAAACGCTTCGGGAGATTGTGATCGAGATCTGCGACAGAATGGCGGAAGATTCAGAAAAAAAGAAAGCTGCGAAAAAGAGCAGGGCTGAGGGGAAGACGGAGGAAGCGTCACAAAAGGAAATCCTAAAGGACAAGGACATCAGGGAGCCCTTGTTTTCTTTTCTGGAAGAATATTACGGTAAGATGCGCATTATTGAAGAAAAGACCATGGGGCGTTCCCGCGCGGACGTGGTGATGGTGGTTCCAGACGCGCTTTACGGCATTGAGATTAAGAGCGACGCGGACACCTACGTGCGTCTGGCGGATCAGATCAGGGACTATGACCAGTATTTTGACTACAATATCGTCGTTGTGGGGACCAGTCACGGGGAACACGTGCCGGAGCACGTACCGCCGTATTGGGGGATCATCACCGTGGAGATCGTGGACGGCAGCTTCGATTTTTACGTGCTGCGAAAGCCGCTGCCCAATCCAAAGGTAAAGTGGAAGCGCAAGCTTGAGCTCCTTTGGAGACCGGAGCTTGCACAGATCCAGGAATGGAATGACATGCCGAAATATAAAGCCCTTGGCAAGGCAAAGGTCAGTGAAAAGATCCTTGAGCGCGTACCGCAGCTGATACCGGACGAGCTCCTTCGGAACCAGGTCAGTGAGATCTTGTTTGAGCGTGATTATTCCAAGGTGAAAGAGGTGCTTGCGGAGTATCGGAAGGGAGAACTCCAAAAGCAGATGGAAAAGGAGACGGATCCCGAGAAGCTCAGGGAACTCAAAGAAAAAGAGAAAAGGGCAAAGGAAGCTGGCAAGAATTTACCTAAGAGGTTAAAACGCAGAAGACGAAGACGCCTTACCTAGAAAATAATTGGTCTGCGGGAGACATGCCGGAGGCACAAAAGCAAAAGCACAAAGCGCGGAAATACAAAGGGAGGAAGGGGGAGAGCAGTGCATACAAGCGTGTTTATCATTGATGATGAAGTGGAACTGACGGAATACACGGCGAAGTACTTTAACATGTCCGGCGTGAAGACGGACTATGCGTTTGACGCGCAGTCAGCCCTTGATTATCTTGAAGAGAATACGGTCAGCCTGATCCTTTTGGACATTAATCTAGGCGGGGATTCAGGCTTTGACCTTTGTCAAAAGCTCCGGAAGGAAACGGACGTGCCGATCCTGTTCATCAGCGCGAGATCCAGTGAGGACGACATGATGCTGGCCTTGAACATTGGCGGCGACGATTATGTTTGCAAGCCTTATTCGCTGGGGGTTTTGCTGGCGAAGGTCAGGGCGGTCCTAAAGCGTTACGAGAGCAGTCAGACGGCCAAGACGAATGTGGCGCTAGGCGGGACAAGGAGTGACGGAAGTAACGCGGCGCAAGGCGGAGAAAAGGGATCCGATGACGCCATGCAGCAGGGCATCGTGAAGTTTGGGGAAGTCACCGTGGACCTGCGAAGCGGCATCGTAAAAGGAAAGAACGGGGAAGAGCGCCTTAAGGCCATGGAGTATAAGATCCTCAGTTACCTTTTACAAAACAAAAACAGGATCATTTCGAAGGATGAGTTCTTTGAGAAGATCTGGGAGACAGAATTTGTGGGAGACGTAACGCTGAACGTTCACGTGCGTCACTTGCGGGAGAAGCTGGAAGAGAATCCCAAAGAACCAAAATATATCAAGACGGTTTGGGGAGTGGGTTTTATATTGGAATACCAGGAATAGGGGGACAAAATGGTGGAAGCAAAAACGTTGGCAGACGGCAGGGAGTTTTCTTTTTGGGAGAAGGAAACGGTTTACGAAAGGGAATTATACGTACTACAGCAGGATCCGAATGCCTCGGATGAAAATGACGGCAGCAGACAGGCACCGTTCAAGACGATACAGGCAGCGGCAAGGATCGCAACGCCTGGTACGCACGTACTGATCGGTCCGGGCGTATATCGCGAGTTTGTATCTCCGGCCATGGGCGGTGACGGTCCGGAGCGCATGATCTGTTATGAGGCGCTGGAGAAGGGAACCGTGGTCATCAAGGCATCGGAAGAGATCCATTCGTTCCAAAAGAGCGAGGGTTGGAGAACGATGGGCAGGGGAGCCTTTCTGCAGGGAGAAAGACCGGAAGGCATGAAGATCTGGGCGCACAGGCTGGATCCGGACACGTTCCGGGGATACAATCCTTTCTGCGCCGTGAACATTTTGCACGACAGATTGTTTATTGAATATGAGAAGACGGACATGACGCCTTATCTGAACAGGCGCGGCATGATCTTTTGTGACGGAAGGCCCTTAAAGCAAATGCCCCTCAGCGACATGCTTGGCGATGAGGACGGCACGTACTGGGTGGAGGCAAACGGACAGTGCATTCACTTCCGGCTTCCCGGGGATGCGGATCCCGCAGATCACTGCATCGAGATCACCGTGCGGGAGCAATGCTTTGCGCCGATCGAGCCGTTCCTTAGCTATATCAAGGTCAAGGGCATTGTCTGCGCTCATGCCGCCATGGGAGCACCGATCCCGCAGCGCGGCGCCATCTCAGCATACCGCGGCCATCACTGGGTCATTGAGGACTGTACCGTGGATTGGTCAAATGCAACGGGAATCGATATCGGAAATGAGTGCTGGCATCATGAGTTTGATCATGAGCAGGTGGTTGGCTTTAGCGTGATCAGAAGGTGTCATATTAAGGATGCGGGCGTATGCGGCATTGCGGGACTCTATGCGCAGGGCATGCTGATCGAGGATAATCTGATCGAGGGTACGGGTTGGCAGAAGATGGAGCTTTCCTGGGAGGCAGGCGGCATCAAGCTTCACAACAGCGTGAACGGACTGTTCCGGAGAAACGTATTCCGCAGAACCTACCGTGCGGATCATCTTTGGCTGGACTGCGGCAACGTCAATAACCGCATCACGCAGAATCTGTTTCTGGACGGCATTGAGCAGCGCGAGGCCATCTTTATCGAATGTACGAGGGAAGGCGTCAATCTGATCGACAATAACGTATTCTGGAACGTGGAAGGGCGTTTTGATCCCGCCAAGATCCCCAACAGGCCGGGTTCCACCGGATGGTACCGCATGGTGGAGGATGATATCATCAATGGTTACGCCGTGTACGGCGAGGGAACGGATCGCATGCAGATCGTGAACAATCTGATCGGAAAATGTAGGGCATACGCATATTACGCAAAGCCCGTGGCGTTCCGCCTTATGCCTGGGGACCGCGGCGGTACCTCCAGGGACGCAAAGCTTTTGAACAATATCATTTATGACTGCGGTGAGGGTGCGATCTGCTTCCCGACGAAGGACAACGCATCCGAGGGCAATGCCTTCGTGAGACAGATGCGCGGAGGAGATCTTAGGATCATGTATCCCGCACCGGAAGTATGCCTTGACCTGAAATCCTGGAGGGAATTCTACGGATTTGACGTAAACGGCGCGGAAGGCTGGTTTGACTTTGAAGTGGATACTGAGAAGCTTACGCTGAAGGTGACAAAGAGTAAGATGACGCCCCCTGGCTTTGGCCCGGTAGATCCGGCGCGCTTTGTCTACGCTCCGGAAGAACTGAAAAAGGTTGCGGCAGATCCCCGCATTACGCTGGATTTGACGGGAAAGGAAAGAACGGGCGAGACGGCGGTGCCCGGACCTTTCGCCGAATTAAATGCGGAAGTGGAGTATTCCATTGATCCCAGAAAGCAGTAATACATGAAGACAAAAGAGATTCTCATGATGTCCGTCCTGTGTCTTTTGGCAGGAATGATCGGGGCAGTCATTCTTTTGAAAAGTTCATCGGATCAAGAGACGACAAGCGAATTTACCGTAAAGGTAAATCGGCTTGTCGTTTTCATGGAAAAGAATTGGGAGCGATTGGAACAGGGCGGCGCCACTGCGAAGGAAACCATGGCGGAAAGCATTGCGCAGGACTTTGATTACGTGCTCCTAAATGAGGATGGGGACGTTTTGTATCAAACAAGGGAAGGACTCTCGGTAAACGTTTCCCAGGCAACGTCACGGTTTGACCTGATCCGCGACGTCACGGCGGATGGAAAGGCCATCGGAAAGGTTTTGATCCATAATGGGTGGCAGGATGCGGAAGCACGCAAGATGCAGGGAATCGCGGCGATCTTTTTCGGAATGTCCTTCATCCTCGCCCTGTGCATGTTGGGGTATGCGTTTTACCTGAAAAAGAAAGTGATCCAGCCGTTTGAGCGGATGAAGGGCTTTGCGCAGCAGGTTGCCATGGGAAATCTTGACGTACCGTTGGAAATGGATCGCGGCAACGTATTTGGCGCATTTACCCAGAGCTTTGACCTGATGCGAGAGGAGCTGAAGGCGTCTAGACTCCGGGAGGAGGCTGCGCTGAACAGCAGGAAGGAGCTGATCGCACAGCTTTCCCATGACATTAAAACGCCGGTAGCTTCCATCAAGGCCATGGCTGACGTAATGGAGCTTTCGGCCGCGGATGCGGAGCAAAGGCAGACCATTCAGGCGATCAATGCAAAGGCAGACCAGATTGACAGGCTGGTGTCCAATTTGTTCCATGCCACGCTGGAAGAGCTGGAACGCCTGGAGGTGAACGTGGAGGAGTTGTCCTCCGGTGAGATACAAAAAATGATCCGTGAGGCGGATCACCTGCGGCTGATCAATCAGTCAGAAATTCCAGAATGCGTGGTCATGGCCGATCCGCTGAGACTTAGCCAGGTGATTGGCAACGTAATCACTAATTCCTATAAATATGCGGGAACGGAAATCAACGTTAGGGGATTCTTTGAAAAAACCGGGGACAAGGATTTCCTGACGATGGAGATCAGTGATCAGGGCGGCGGCGTGCCGGAGGAGGAGCTTACGCAGATCCTTGAAAAGTTTAAGAGAGGCTCCAACAGCAACGGAAAGGATGGCGCGGGTCTTGGACTGTACATTTCCAGTTATTTGATGAACAAAATGGACGGAAGTCTTAGTTGTAAGAACCAAAATGGCGGTTTTACGATCGTATTAAATTTATTGCTCGCCTAACCAGATTTTTTTTTACTGAGTAAAAGCTCCAAGAAAAATCATTAACAAATAGGAGGTTGTAAAACAGTAAAATTTTTCAGGGAGGAAGTTATGAGCAGATCAAAGAAAAAGAGATGGTTGTTGAGAATTAGCGGCATTTTGCTTGCGTTGATGATGGTATTATCCAATTTTACCGGATTGTATCCTGCAATGAAGGCATTGGCGGTTTCATTCGTTGTGATCGACGCTCACGCGGCGGATCCGAGTACCGGCACCGTGTTGGGGGGAGGCTACGTGCTCCATGGTTCTGACGTGACGTTGGAAGCCTACCCAAATGAGGGTTACGTATTTTATGCTTGGTATGACGTATACGCAAAGGAAACATATTATGAAAATCCGCTTACAATTAACGCAACGGAATCAAAAGATATAAAAGCGTATTTTAGAGGACAAGGCGATCATGACATTTACGTGGTTTCTAATGATGGAGGTACGGTTTCCGTAGATCCCGCAAAAATAGGTTACGCTCCCGGCGACAAAGTTAACTTAAGCGCAATCCCCAATACGGACTACGTATTTGAGGCGTTCCTTCTTCGTGAAGAAGGACAGGTACAATATAGGGAAATTGGAAACTCCTTTTTTATGCCCAATAATGACGTATACGTGAAGGCGCGTTTTCGTTCTACCGTTTCTCATAACGTTACGATAGATCCTAACTTACAGCATGGAACCTTTACGCTTTTGGACGGAAAAACGTCTTACATGGAGGGAGAAACCGTAAGAATAGGCATTAGTCCTGAGGAAGGATATGAGTGTACGGAAGTCATAAACGTTCCGGCAGAATATACGGTCAGTTCTAACGTGATTTCTTTTAAGATGCCGGGACGTGACGTTATGATAACCGGTACTTTCGTAAAGAAAACAAAATTCAAAGCTACCGTCTACCTGACTCCCTCTGATAGCGGAACGGTTGGATGTGATGAGACGGATACGGGTTTTTTAACTGTGTGGGCTACGCCAAAGGATGGATATGTTTTTGTCGGGTATTATGATTATACGAATATGGAACAAGGCGCGTTACTCGGTACTGACACTAATTATTCAACACAACTGACGGCCGACGCGAAGATCCTTGCAGTATTTAAAAAACTGATTACGCATGTTGCGTATCCCGAAGGCACTGGCACAACGACTGACGAATACGATAGTGAAACGAAACAATTCACCGTGACGGCGACGCCCAATGAAGGATACGTATTCCAATATTGGGCTGAATTTCCTTCCCTTGAAATCATCAGCTCGGAACCGAAGTTTACCTTTGTGTCTGGAACCTATGAAACGATCGTGGCATTCTTTAAGATACCGGTCACTTCCAAACTGAATGAGCCTCTTTACGCTGAACACGGTACGATCAGCATTGTCAATTACAAAACGACTTATCTGGAAGGAGACGAAATTGAAGTCATCATAACACCTGATCCCGGATACGTTTTGGAAAACGCATATTATGGCGAATATGATTCTGTACATAACGTGCTTACCAATGCAAAAATAATTTCAGGGAACAAGTTTAGAATGCCCGGACATGACACTTGGATTGGCGCAGAGTTTGTTCGCGTATATAACGTGAATGCAACCGCTTCTTTGAGCGCAGGCGGCACCGTGACGGGCGGCGGTGAGTATAAGTCTGGTGAGACCGTAACACTCAAGGCGAAGGTCAATGAGGGATATGATTTTATTAACTGGACGGAAAACGGAGAGGAAGTTAGTACCGAGGCAACCTATCAGTTTACAGCGTCTGCGGATCGTGAACTGGTTGCGAATTTTAAGAAAAAAGTAGTAATTTATAAGAATTATTATTACGAAAATTTTGAGGATTGGAAGTCTTATGAATGGACTTTCGTAGATGCCGACGGCGATAATAAAAATTGGAGACGTGAAGAGGAAATCGACTACGACGTTTCGGGTGGGTGGTCATTGGAATCTATCGCAAGGATGAGCTATAGAGAATATGATCCGGATAACTGGGCCATTACGCCAGCCATTATTGCTCCGGAAGATGCCAGACTTTCTTTCTGGATGTATCAGTACAGAACATTTCGTTATAAGGGGACGGATACTTTGGGAGTATACGTTGGTCTCAGCCCTGATCCAAACCAAATGATTAAGCTGAAAGATTTCACGATTGACACTAAGGCTGACCAATCGTGCCAAGTGGATCTTAGCGCTTATGCGGGACAAAAGATTTATATTGGATTCCGGCATTACGATTCGATTAACGGCATTACCCTGTACTTAGACAACGTGGAAGTAAGCGGTGCCGGAGCCGTACTGACGGATGAGAATCTGGCAATTGCCAAGAAATCCATAACGCTTTATGACACCATCTCCATTGACTTTAAGGTATCGAAATCTGCAGTTGCAAATTACCACGATCCTTATCTTTTGGTGATGCAGGGCGCAGATAAGAGCAAGATTACGGAGTATCGTGAAGACGGAGATCTTTTGATCTTTACCTACCGCGTGGCGCCGCAGATGATGGGTGAACCGGTGGTAGCCATACCGCATGCACTCAATGCAAACGGTGAAGACGTAATGGGCACGGCCCTCAAGTATTCCGTGGCAGAATACTGCTGCAACATGCTGAACAATGCGAAATACCAGACGGATGAATACGCAGTATTAAGAAGGCTTCTCGTGGACATCCTGCTCTACGGCGATGCGGCGCAGATTTACGCAGAGTACAAAACGAATGAGTTGGCAAGCGCAAAGCTTACGGACGCCCAGCGCGCGATGGGCACGGACGTAAACGCTGAGATGAACTACGCGTCAGTCAGGAAAAAGAACTGTGCGACGGTGGAAAACCCTCTTGCAACCATCGAAACGGCGGCGCTGTTCCTTGAGGCTGCGGTCGACGTGCAGTTTAAGTTTACGGCGAGCGATCTTGCGGGCCTACGCGTGGTGGTAACGGACGACGAGGCAGGTACAAACGTGCTCGGCGAGTACCCGGCGAAGGCAAGTCAAATTGACGAGAACGGACATTATTACGTAACCTTTGATTACCTGAACGCGGCCCAGATGAGAAAGACGGTCTACGCAACGGTGATGAAGGGCAGTGATAAGGTCAGCAACACCTTCCGCTACAGCATCGAATCCTATGCCTATTCCATGACGGACAGGGAGGGCTACGAGAACCTTGGCCTGTTGCTTGACGCCATGATGCGCTATGGCGATTCCGCCGCAGCATTTGCAGAATCAATTAAATAAAATATCATGGTTGGGTCATGGGAACGTGTCAGTAGACACGTCCCCGTGACTCATTTTTTTCAAGGATTCGGTACATTGCGCACAACCCCAAGTCGTGGAATCGCCGATGAGGGTTGCGTTGGCATAAGTTTGGAGGTAGTAGGCAAGGATGTCACCAGAGCTGCCGGTGTCACCATTGACCAAAACAATGAGGGGGAGATCCTTCCAAGGACCGGTGCCATAAGTTTTTACGGGAAAGAGCGAGTGGTAGCTTCCATTCAAATAGTATCCCATGTCACTAGGCAGGGGCTGATCGGAAAAGAGGGCGACTTCATGCCTTGCCCGCTAAGGCTGTTTAGTTTACCATCCAGTTCCGCGTATAATTCCTTGGAGTATCCGTCCAGACAGTCTTTGATCACATCCAGGGGAGGATCGTTTTTATAGGATTCCTCCGTGATCCTTAGATATCCCACGCCATCGCTGATCATGCAGGCATGAAAGTTTTCATTGTCTGTGGGCGTGCCGAAAAACTTTTTGATCGCCTCCGTGCGGCGCTGCAGGGTCAGTTCCGGCATCCCGATGATCCGGTTGTGATGATAAAAAACCAGAAACGTCAGCAGGGGAACCGCACAGAGGGCGCACCAGACCCTTTCCCATCTAGCCTTCATAAAGTGATGAAGTACGGTGAGTGCCATGAGAGATGACAGAATAAATACCGTTATGGCCTGAAAGGATGATTCCATCGTTCTAAATAATAGATAAATATATTTAATGATCAGCATGTTTTCCTCCTTTTGTGATAAAGCATCTGACGTTTAGCGTTATTAAAGTTTGTGATTTCATTTTATCCCGCCGGCATGAAAATGCTTTGTCAAATCTTTAATTGTTTTTTAATTTTGCCCTGGAATGCAGACGCAAAAAGAATTAAAGATTAGGCAAAGATTTCCTTTGCAAAATGGATTATGATAAATGCAAGCAAGAAAAGCGGCGTCACTTGGCCAAGCGCTGCAGAGTTGGTTGGAAGGGAGAAAAACGATGAGCGAAGTCGTTATCAAGACAGAGAAATTATCGAAGAGTTTTTCCATTGGAGGAAAACAACAACATATTTTGAAGAATCTGGATCTCGAGATCTATCAGGGAGATTTCACGGTGATCATGGGACCCTCCGGCGCAGGAAAGTCAACGCTCCTCTACGCGCTTTCGGGCATGGACAGGGCGAGCCTTGGGAGCATTTATTATTCGGGAGAAAATATCACGAAGTATTCCGACGATAAACTGGCAGTCTTCCGGAGGAAACATTGCGGCTTTGTCTTTCAGCAGATCCATCTCGTGGAGAACATGAGCATCATGGACAACGTGATCTCCGCAGGCATGCTGACGGGACAGAAGCAAAAGGATCTGAAGGATAAGGCCATGGCATTGTTTGAGCAGGTGGGCATTGGCGAGGAGCTGACGAAGAAATTTCCGGCGCAGCTCTCCGGAGGCGAGGCACAGCGCTCTGCAGTAGTCCGGGCGCTGATCAATGACCCGGACGTGGTCTTCGCGGATGAACCGACGGGCGCGTTAAACAGTGCCGGCGTGAATGCCGTGCTTGACGTGCTGACAAAGGTAAATCAAAGGGGACAGTCCATCGTGATGGTAACGCATGACGTGAAGTCCGCAAGGCGCGGGAACCGCATTCTGTACATCAGTGACGGTGGCATCGTCGGGGAATGCCATCCCGGCGCGTACGTCAGCGAAGACCAAAACCGGCATGAAGTCATCCGTCAGTTCTTAGAGAAACAAGGTTGGTAAGGTGGAGGAAGACTATGGGAAACCTTTGGAAATTGATCAAGGCGAATGCCCGCAAGGACAGGGGACAGCTCGCGCTGTTTTTTATGATCCTCACGCTGGCTGCGCTGCTATTGCACGTGGCGCTGATCGTCAGCGACTACGGTAACGTCTATGACAGGCGTGCGGAAAAGAAAAACTTGGCTGATGCCGTCTTGTATGGCATTTATGACAGTGATGAGATCCAGGCCTCCTTGAAGGCACAGGGGAAGATCCACTCGTATTGGATGGAGAAGATGATCCTGCCGGGAACCGTTACCGTAAGCGTTCCTTCCCACAGGACCGGGAAGAAGATAGATGATTTTGCCTTCTTTGAGAATCATCAGAGTGATTACGTTAAAACGTTGGATTTTATCGAGCGAAGCGATGACGCCAGCGGAAGAAAGATTTACGTAAACCTTTATACGGCAAGGAATCTTGGCATCTCCGTCGGGGACGGCATGAAGATTGATTCGGAATATTTTGGAACGTATGAGTTTACCGTGGCAGGCATTTATGAAGACTTGATCTTGGGTAATAGCTTTTCGTACTACTCCGTTCTCGTGGAGCCGGAATGCTATGAGGAACTCAAAGAGACTTGCAGGCAGCTTGCGACGGAAAAAAACATGTATTTCGAGAGAGACTTTATTGGATGCTTTTTGAACGGCGAGGAACTGTCAAACGCGGAGTGGGAGAGACTTGGCATGTTGAACAACGGCCTTTTTGGGGGCTGGGCGGATCGGGAATCCTTTAAGGCCGGGTACGTATCGGTCGTGAACATTCTGGCGGCATTCATGGCGGCTTTTGCCGTGATCATTATTCTTGTGACGGTGACGACGATCGCCTTCACCATCAGAAATAACATTGACAAGGACATCCGCAATCTGGGTGCGCTGCGTGCCGTGGGATTCACGACGAACCAGCTAAGGCGGGCCATCATGGCGGAGTTTACGCTGATCGCTTTTGGGGCCACGCTGGCAGGGATCGGGATTTCCCTTGCAACCTATCCCATTTTGGAGAGGGCTTATATCCAGGAGCAGACGGGCATGAGATGGGAAATGGGCCTGCAGGCTTCCCATGTGCTGCTTTTGCTGGCGTTTGTGCTTGGATCCGTCGTGCTGATCACGTTCATTAGCACGCGTAAGATCAAGCATCTTTCGCCTGCGACGGCGCTGCGCTTTGGACTTTCGTCGAACAGCTTCCGGAAAAATTATCTGCCTCTTGCGGAAACAAAGGGGGACTTGAACGGGCTACTGGCGCTGAAAGCCTGTTTTCAGGCGAAGAGCCAAAACCTTACGGTATTTTTTGCCATGCTGTTGGTGTCTTTTGTGGCAACGTTTGCGGCGCAGCTGTTTTACAACACCCAGGTTGACGTGACGAGGTTCCAGCATTTGATCCAGGGCGACGTTCCGGATGCGCACGTTTATTTCGAGGGGCGTGATCAAGAGGAGCTTTCGGAGATCCGCGAAAAGCTTTTTGAAATCCCGGGCGTTAAGCAGGTTTACGGTTTGGGAAGCACCTCGGGACACGTGGAAGAGGAAGCGGCATCCATCCTGTATTCGGATTCCTGTAAAGACGTGTACTGCGGATTGTATCAGGGGACCATGGCCATGGAGGACAATGAGGCCGTTGTCGCCGGAAGTCTTGCGGAAAAACTGGGGGTGACCGTCGGCGATGAGATCGAGATCTGTTACGGGGAAGAGAAGGAGAAGTATCTCATCACGGGATTGCAGCAGGCGGTTTACGGCATGGGCATGAGAATCTATTTGACGGACGGCGGCGCGCGGCGCCTTGGCATTCCGGCGGAGTTTTCTTATTTTCGCATCCGGCTGGATAAGCCCAGCGCGGCTGAGGTGGACCGCGTGTTGGAGCAGGCGCGGGAAGTGCTTGGAGAGAAGTGTACGGAGGTTGAAAACTATTATCGCTATCAGCGCAGCATGGACAACATGCCCGTCATGGCAGTCTCCTTTATCGTATTACTCTTGGTGCTTTTGTCCTGCGTGATCGCCATGTTGGTGATCGGGCTTATTATCAAGAACGTCTTTGTAAAGAGGGAGAAAGAGTTTGGAATCAAGAAGGCGCTAGGCTTTACCAGTTCCCAGCTGCGGCTTCAGCTTACCCTCTCCCTGGCCTTGATCGTATTCGCCGCGGCAACGCTTGGAGGAGTGCTCGGATATGGTTTGACGAATCCTTTGATCACGATCATCTTCTGGGGGTACGGGATCAAAAAGGCAGAACTGTTCGTGAACGGACTGGTTGCCTTGATCGCGGCCTGCGCCGTCGTATTGTTTACGGCGCTGATCTCCTATTTCGCTGCAAGAAAAATGAAAAAGGTGTCCGCGTATGAGCTGATCCGGGAGTAGATCTTGCCTTTTTTGCTTGCGATTCCTGAAGGGATAAGGTAAAATGTAGCTAGGAGGATTGGCATGGAGATTCTATTGATCTTGATCGTAATTGCAATCTTTGTCAGCGTGCTGACGGGGAACCTAGGTTACGTCCTTTTCGGCATGTCTGGTTTCTTATTGCTTACGGCAGGATTGATGGTCTTGATCTTTTTGGTCTGCAATGTGCTGCTTCTTACGTCCAAATGGAAAGAGGCGAAGTTCGTGGGAATGGATTATCCCACGGAAAAGTCAAAGTTCTTGGTGGCGTTTTATCTGGTGGACGGAGAGGAAATTCCCTGTCTTTTCCCGGAGGAGGGAGTCTTTCGGGACAGGCTGTACCGGGAGGACAAGACGTATCACGTTCTGTTGAACCGGAAGCTTGGAAGGGTGTTTGACAGATTCTCCGTGGCAACCTGTATTTTGGGATTGTTTTTTGGAATCTTACTTGGCGGCGTGATGATCGCCATGTATTATTAGCGGGAGAAGTTGCGGGATCTGTTGCGTGTTTTGCGGGGAAGCCGCGGGAGTTGTAGCGTGTTTTGCGGGGAGGCTGCGGGATTTTGTGAACTTCCGGGAAGGAGGACAGGCGTATGAAGAAGCAGGAAAGAATCATTGGCATCGTCATGGCGATCATTATGTCCATTGCGATGGGGATTGTGGCATCCATTTTTATCTATTTGGATCCAAAGACGCAAACGCCTGCCTTTCCCTTGTTTTGTCTGATCAACGTGGTGGAATCCATTGTTGTCGGATTGATCGTAGCGTTAGTGATACCGCTTGGAAAGCTGGGATATGGGCTGGCCGCGAAGGCAAAGGCAGCGCCGCCCTCCCTAAAGTTTAACCTGTTGAATTCCATTCCCATGTCGCTGGGAAATTCCTTGATTGTCAGTGCCGTTGTCAGCTTTGTCAACGTGGCGCAGGCCCATGCCAAGATCCCGGAGCAGGCTGCGCCGCCGCTCATGGCCATGTGGTTTGGGAGCTGGGCACCGCTTTTGCTCCCTTCCATTGTGATCAGCTACTTGTTGGCAGTTTTAATTTCGCCGCTGGTGGTCAAGATGGTCATGAAGGGGAAGAAGCCGGGCATGACCGCAACCGGGGAAAATATGAAATGAGTCAAGACAAATAGATGGAAAGCGTGGTTTGTGATGAGTGCGAAACGATTGGAAAAGAAAATAAAGTTGGGGGCGCTGGCATTGTCGCTGGCGCTTCTTTGCGTTGGTTGTTCAGGAGCGGAGTCTTCGGTAACGCCGGCTCCTACGGATTCTTCGGAGCCTGTGGCGACGATGGAGCCAACGGATTCACCAGAGCCGACGGATTCACCAGAGTCCACGGGTTCGCCGGAGCCCACGGCAACGCCGGCTCCTACGCCGAGTGAGGAAGAGATTTATGCCGACGTGATCAGCAGGTCTCTTACGTATGCGGGAAATAACTTCAGATTAAAGAAAGTGATCGAAAAGCTTCGCGCGGGTGAGCAGGTCAGCGTGGCGATCCTTGGCGGTTCCATCACGGAGGGAGCCGGTGCGGGAACAAATGACAAGGGATATGCCTTTCAGTTTGTGCAGGCGCTGGGAGATACGTATGCGGCGAATGGCATGGAGCAGTTGAATTACGTGATTCCCGGACTTTCGGGAACGCCTTCGGTGCTGGGACTTATGCGGTATCAACAGGACGTCGTCAAACCGCTGGGGGAGGCGCCGGATCTTTTGATCATTGAGTTTGCGGTGAATGACTGGCAGGAGGCGACAAACGGCAGGGCTTACGAGAGTATGGTTTATGAAGCTTTATCCGCAAAGGAGGATTGCGCAGTGATCGCGCTGTGTTCCGTTGCAAAGACGGGATGGAACGCGCAGGATACGTATCTTCCCATCGTTAAGCACTATCAGATCCCGCTGGTAAGCTTAAAGGATGCCGTGTTTATTTCCGGAACGAAGACAAGGATCGCAGCGACGAAATACTTTATGGATGATTATCATCCAAAGTTCTACGGGCATCAGCTGATGAAGGATTGTCTGATGAATCTGTTGGCGCAGGCGGACGAGGCAGAGACGGACGAGGCAGTCGCCATTCCCGAGAACGCGGTCAAGGGGCGTGACTTTGCGGGACTTGTGCAGGTGGATTCCAATAACCAGGGGAAGGGACTGAAGGTTGGTTCCTTTGGGGAGACAGATGAGAAAGTCGTTCAAATGTTTTTCACCAAGGCAGCAGCCTTTCCCAATAATTTCCATCACGCGGCTGGGGCAAAGAATGATCCCCTGAAGCTGACGGTGAACTGCAGCAAGATTTTGATCAATTATAAGACGGCCAATGATAAGAATTTTGGCAAGGCAGAAATTTACGTGGACGGCGCGCTTGTTGCTACGGCGGACGGATATAGTGGCGGCGGCTGGAATAATTGCAACGTGCTGCTTGCCTTGGATGAGGCGCAGGCCGCAAAGCATACGCTGGAAGTGAAGATGGCGCAGGACGACGCAGACAAGGCATTTACCATCTTCTCCATAAGCTACGCGGAGTGACGCTGGACCTAGAGTAAAAATTGGATCAAAGATATGCAGTACGTTATGGCTGGAAGAGTGAGTCTCTTCCAGTCTTTTTTGTTTGGCAATCGAAGGAAATTATGAATCATGGGTATGGGGGTAAAAACGGCGTGCAGAAGTCGTGCTACCCACAAATAAAAAAAGTTAAAATGGGTATTGACAAACAATATTATACGATATATAGTATAGACAACGAACAATAGTATATGCCGTATAATATTACGAGAGAAATATGAATTTAGGGAATAAGGGGTGAGAAGATGGTTTTTAATACGGGAGCGGCGCTACTGGACGCGATCGTGCTGGCGGTAGTGAGCAGGGAGCCGGACGGGACCTATGGATATAAGATCACGCAGGAGGTCCGGCAGGTGATCGACTTGTCAGAATCCACGCTGTATCCGGTTCTGAGAAGACTTCAGAAGGATGAATGCCTGGAAGTCTATGACATGGAATGTTCGGGACGGAACAGAAGATATTATAAGGTGACCAGTCAGGGCTGGGCACAGCTTCATCTCTATGAGAGTGAGTGGAGACAGTACGCGGACAAGATCACGAGCTTGTTTGAAGGAAAGTCGCTTGTCGCGGACGGGGCGTAGGATGACGGGCAAGAGGCTGGCAGACAGGAATGCCATAGGGCATGGAATCGGCGGGATTTAGAGACAATCGCAGGTTAAGGAGAAAAGGGAATGAATAAAGAAGGATTTATGAGCCAGCTGGAGAGTTTGCTGGCAGAGATCCCGGCAACGGAAAGAGAAGAGGCGCTGCAATATTATAACGATTATTTTGAAGATGCAGGCTGGGAAAATGAAGCGTCCGTGATTAAGTCGCTGGGAAGTCCGCAGAAGGTTGCGGAGAACATCAAGGCTGAGCTTCGGGGAGAGGTGTTGCCTACGACGGCGAATGCGGGAGACCACGCCGTGACCAAGTATGGACAGATTGTTCCGGCAGGGGAAGTGAAGGATCTTGGCGGGGAAGGCAAGGCAGAGAAAAAAGATGATGGAAGAGACGGCGCAAGCGGGTTTGGTGCACGTGGCGGGTTCGGCGGAGCCGGAGGTTTTGGGGCCTTTGGAGGCGCAGGCGGAGCAGGTGGTTATGGTGGAGCCGGCGGTTATGGAGCAGCCGGAGCGGCGGGCGCAGCAGGCAGAACCCTGTTTAACGCTGAGGGAAACGGATTTCTCCAACGCTATGGGATCATTGCACTGATCCTTTTGATCATCCTGGCTCCCACGCTGATTGGCCTGCTCTTCTCGGCAATCGGAGTGATCTTTGGATTTATTGTGGCACTTCTGGCAATCATATTTGCACCGGCGATCGCGGGGGTTGCACTGATGATCGCATGCATAGGGATCGTGGCGGTATCCTTTTCCGCGATTCCGGGAAGCATGGGCGGCTTTTGTATCTTTGCAGGCGCGGGATTGCTTGTGGGCAGCGTGGGAATGCTTTTGCTCTCGCTGTCAGGACTTTTGGTGAAGCTTTTGCCGTCTTGCGTTAAGCTGATCAAGACGATCGCAAAATACTGTGTTGAAGGCGTTAAAAAATTTATTGACAATATTCATTGAACCCAAATGGGAGTTAGGAGAGTGATCACGTGAAGTCTTTTGTTAAAAGTTGTGCAATCGCGGCATTATTTTTATTTGGAATTGGAATGACCCTGGTCATTGCGGGCTGTGCGCTCGACGGAGTTGATGAGGCGAATAAGATCGTCCAGGAGGTTAAGGATAAAATTCCGACGGACGTAAAGGAAAAAGTACAGGGAATCTTGGACAGCAAGATTTACAGCATTGATGATTTCGGCGGTGCCTTTAAGGACGGTGAGGCGACGCTGAAGGGCGACGTGGAGAAGTTCGCCCTGAAGGCGGACGGCGTAGAGAAGGTTAAGCTTGACATCGGAGGATGTGAAGTGACGATCTTAGATTCCGAGGATGACGATTTCTGGGTGGAAGCAAAGAACGTGCAGAAATTCCAGGCTTACGTAGATGGGGATACGATTCACGTTGTGAATACCAGCACGGAGAAGACCATCAGCGGCCTGAACATCAAGAATGTCAAGATCAATCTTTACGTGCCTGAGGGATTCGTGTTTGACAAGGCGGAGATCGAGCTTGGCGCCGGCATCATTCATGCGGATGCTTTCGCGGCGAAGAAGGCTGAGATCAAGATTGGTGCAGGTGATCTACAGTTGAAAACCATGGACAGTGACGACGTAAAGATCCAGATCGGCGCAGGAAACGTGGAAATCGGGGATGCAAGCATTGACAAGCTGGAATGTAAGGTAGGAGCCGGTAATTTCACGCTGAAAGGAGAACTCCATAACGACGTGGAAGTGGAGTGCTCCATGGGTAATATCAGTCTGGATCTGAAGAATGCATATAAGGATTTTGATTATGAGGTGAAATGCTCAGCGGGCAATATCGATCTGAATGGAAAGAAGTATACGGGCCTTTCCAAGGAAGAGAAGATCGACAATGACGCAGAGCATGAGATGAAGCTGGAATGCTCCGTCGGTAACGTCGACGTTAGCTTTAAATAAAAAAATGGATCAGGGGGACGTGCCAATAAACACGTTCCCCTGACCCATTTTAAATCGGTGCGTTAGGCTTCTTCGTCCGGGGTAACCTGGAGGAAGAGACCTGATTTTTTGAGTGCGGGGCGCAGGGCCAGGTAGAAGATGGATGCGCACGTGACGGCCACGATCGCGTTGACAAAGGTCGTGAGTGCTGCCATCTTGGCGAAGACGGAAGCAAGATCCTGAGGGATGCCAAGCAGGTAGATCTTGTAGAAATATCCCACGGTGGGATCTGCCACCACGTTGAATGCCATGCCGCAGATGCTGGCAAGGATCGTTACGGAAGTTACGTATTTTGCTGCATGCGCGCGGCTGAGCTTAAAGATCTTATGGGCCACAAGACCAACGATAAGACCGATCATAAGCTTTAAGATAAAGGTCTTCGGAGCACTGGTGACGTAAGAGGTGGTCAGGTCGCCGATGGTCATGCCGATGGCGCCTGCAAGGCCGCCAAGGTATCCGCCGAGGAACAGTGCCGCAAGAACGCAGAAAACGTTGCCGAGATGGAATGCCGTCTTGTCAGTGCCTACGGGAATGTCGATCTTAAAGAATGCAAATCCGACATAGCAGAGCGCTGCCATGAGACCGGCCATGGCGATCTTCTTGGCATCCATTTGGCCTGCGGGATGCACGCCGATCACTGCGTTATAGAGTCCCTTCAAAAGCAGTGCAAACGCAAGGAACAGCGCAGTCATGCCAAAGGAATAGGGACGTTCCAACCGGAGCTTTTCATCCTGCAGGGAAGATAAGTTATGTTTTAAGGAATCCAGATCGCCATCCTTCGTTCCGGACTCAATTTCACTGATCTGTGCCTTGATTGCACTGATCTCGGTGCCAATGACCTTGGACTGCTGATAGGACTTGCCATGGGCGCTGATGGAGAAGATAAGGCTCCCAATGACAAGGACGGCGCTGACGGCGAGAAGACGCCAGCCGCGCACGCGCACATTTTTCTTTTCATTATTTTTTTCTGCTGATTTTTTTTGTTCCGTACTCATGATTCGGCCTTCTTTCTTTACGTAAGATTTTTTGACGTAAGATTTTTTGATTTATTTCTTTTCAAATTTCTCTTTGTTGTTACTGATCTCTTGGATAAGCCAGGGGAGTTCAGCCTCGAAGTTGACGGCGTAGTTTACGCGATCCGGGTCTTCGTAGGTGTTTTGGATGCAGGCCCGCACGTAATCAGCTGCGAGCTTTAGGGCATCATACGTGGATGCACCGCGGGTCAGGGCACCGGTAAAGGTGCTTGCGAAAATGTCGCCCGTGCCGTGGGAGCGGAAGGGAACCTGCGGCTGGCCGTAGGAAAAGAATTCGCCGCTCTTTACGTCCAAACCCATGAATCCAAAGGTTCCGTCCTCCAAGGTCACGCCTGTGATCACGACGATGCCGCCGCAAAGCTTAGCCAGGCCCTTGAGGAGCTTTTTGGTTTCCGAAGGAGCGGCATCCTCGCCGGGATAGGGAGCCCCCAGCAGTAATGCGGCCTCTGAGAGGTTTGGCAGGATAACGTCGGCGAGGGAACAAAGCTTTGCCATCTTTTCGGGGAAATTCTCGTCAAACCCGGAATATAGTTTTCCGTTGTCTGCCATGACGGGATCTATGATAACCTTTGTGTCTTCTTCCTTAAATTCCTTTACGTAATCCCGTACAATCTCAATCTGTCTTTCGCTTCCCAGGTAACCGGTATAGATGGCCTGGAAGCGGAAGCCTTCTTTTTTCCAGTGTTCTTTGATGGGATCCATGTCATCCGTGAGGTCACGGAAGGTCATGCCCTTGAACTGCGTGTGGGTGGACAGGATCGCGGTTGGAACGATGGCGGTCTCAATCCCCAAGGCAGAGATGATGGGAAGCGCCACGGTCAGCGAACATTTGCCAATACAGGATATGTCTTGAATGGTCATGATGCGTTTCATGTTGTTATCCTCGCTTGCCTTTGTTTTTCTTATGGTTGCAAGTATACGCCTGTTGTGGTATTATTGATAATGCCATTTTAAGAAAATTGAATAAGACCAGATGGATACCGAAGGAAACTAAAATGGCAAAAGAGGTGGAAGAGTGGAATTGATCTATGATCTTGAAAAGCGCGGAAAACTTCCGCTTTATGAGTATTTATACCTGTGCATCCGGGAGGACGTGCTGAACGGAACGCTAAGGCCCGGAGAGAAGCTTCCGTCGAAGCGGGAGCTGGCAAGAAGCCATGACGTGGCGCTGATCACGGTGGAGAATGCCTATGCCCAGCTGATCATCGAAGGGTACGTGACGGCTAAGGAAAAGAGCGGTTATTTTGTGAATCCCGGAATGGCAGAAGAACGCCCCCGCTTTGAAGCGGAAGAGCGAGGGGGAGTGCCGCATGACGGCTCGGGGCGAGAGGGAACGCTTCGTGGCGGCGTGGGACGCACGGATGCGGCCGTGAGTCTGACCGCGAAAGCGTGCGCGCCCCGCGGCGTGTCTGCCGGAAAGTGGCTTGTGGATTTTACCTCGGGAGAATTAAAAAAGGATGCGTTTCCTTTTACCGTTTGGGCCAAGCTCATGCGGCGCGTGATGAATGACAGGGAGGAAGCCTTTCTGACGAAACCGGAGAACCGGGGCGTTCCGGAGCTTCGCGAGGCCATCCGGGAATATCTGAAAAAAGCAAAGGGTCTCACGGTGCTTCCGGAGCAGATCATTGTGGGGCCGGGAACGGAGTATCTGCATCACATTTTGTTACAGCTCGTGGGGCGCAGCAGGATCGTGGCGGTGGAGGATCCGGGATATAAGAAGGTCGGACAGATCTATGAGGGAAATGGACTGAAATGTCTTCACGTTCCGGTGGATCAGGGCGGCATGATCGTGGAACGTCTGAAAGGAAGCAATGCAACGCTGGTTCACATATCGCCTTCCCATCATTTCCCGACGGGGTGCGTGATGCCGATCGCGAGGCGCAGGGAGCTCCTTTCGTGGGCACGGGAGAGCGGCGCGTACGTGATCGAGGATGATTATGACAGTGAATTCCGCTTTGACGGGCGGCCAATCCCGACGCTGGTCAGTCTGGACGGAGACAGCGTCATTTATATGAATACTTTCACAAAGACGCTGGCGCCTTCCATCCGCATTGCATATGCCGTTCTGCCAATGACTTTGGCGGAGAGATACGGGCAAAAGCTTTCCTATTATTCCGGTGCAGTGTCGTCTTTTGAACAATATACTCTTGCAGCTTTTATCGGAGAGGGGTATTATGAAAGACACGTGGCACGAATGCGGAACTATTACCGGCAGCAGCGGTCGAAGATATTGACTGCGCTTGCACAGTCGCCGCTGGCGAAACGCGCTTCCGTGGAAGAACACGCGGCTGGACTGCATTTTATCCTAAGGATCAACGGGATCAAAGATGAGGAAAAGTGGCTGGCCAGATTGGAAGGGCAAGGGATCCGACTGTTGCCCGTGTCGGCCTTTTGTTATGAGAGGAAGGAAAGCTACAGGCACCGGTTTGTGATCTATTATTCAGACATTGATCCGGAGAATCTTAAGGAAGCCTTTGAGATCATGGCAAAAGAAAACCATTAAATCATGGGAAAAGAGGTTGAAACCAATGAAAAAACGAGAAAACGGAAGAAGAATCCTGCTGGCTGCTTTATGCGCATGCCTGCTATTGGCAAGCTGTGGGAACGGCGGTGTGAGCAGAAAAAATACTTCGGAAGAGTTGGAAGCAAAATGCAAAAAGGCGGAAAGTTTTGTCGATTACGCATATGAGAAAAAAATGGGGAATACGCTGGTAAGTCCGCTGTCATTAGACTTGGTGCTTGCAATGCTGACGGAAGGCGCCTCCGGCGAGACTGCAGAGGAGCTAAATCGTTATCTTGGCAGGGAGGATTTTACGGCGTGGGCAAAGGATTACTTGAAGCACGCACGGAATCTGAAGTCGGGTCCGTTTTCTAAATCGGGCTATCAATTCTCTTACAAATTGGGAAATTCCGTTTGGGTGAATAAAGATTTTAAGTTGACGGATGAGTACCAAAAACTTATGGAAAAAAATTATTATGCCCTTGTGCAAAAAGCAGATTTTGGAGGAGCGCCTCAAAAAACTGCAAATCAAATAAACGAGTGGTGTGACAAAAATACGGATGGCATGATCAAAGAAATTGTAAAGCCGGATCTGATCTCGGAAGATTTGGCGGTAGTTCTGCTCAACACGGTTTATTTTGAATCCCCATGGAAAAAAGCATGGAGGGAAGAAAGCGGAACGTTTACGGATTTTTCGGGAGAGAAGACGGAACAATTAATGCTTTCGTCCAAAGAGACCATATATTATGAGAATGAGAAGGCAAAAGCCTTTGGGAAGCCATATGAAAAAGGTTTTTTGTTCATAGGGATCTTGCCGAATGAAGAAGGGGAATTCAGCTTGAAGGACTTGGATCTAAAAAGCCTTTTGGACTCGAAGACAAATAAAAAAGTATTGACAAAGGCTCCTAAGTTGGATTTTGAGACAGACGTTGATCTGATTGGCATGCTGAAGGAACAAGGCGTAGAGCGTGTGTTTAGTCTAAAAGAGGCGGAGCTCGGACGGATGATCGAAGATGAAGAACTGTATGTCAGCGAGGTTATGCAGAAGTGCAAGATTCAGTTGGACCAAAATGGAACGCGTGCTGCGGCGGCTACGACAGTCATGGCAAAGATGAAGTTTGATCCTGTGAAAGCTGTTTATTTGACACGGCCGTTTGCTTTTTTAATCTATGACGAAAAGAAGGGTGAAATTGTATTTGCGGGAAAGATTGTCACGGTAAAGTAAAATTTTTTTCTTTCCGCAAGAACAAATTAAAATATTAACCGTCTATATGGACAAAGCAAAAAAGTTACGATCCTGATAATTCAAACGAGTGAGGAGACGATGACATGAAAAAGAAATTATTATTGTTACTTTGTGCATGCATGATGCTTGGCGGATGTTCGGATGCAGGAACGGTGAAGCCGTCAGAGGCGGAGAAGCCTTCCGCGCAGGAGACGCAAGGATCCCAGGAGACGCCAGTGCTTGGGGAAAGCGAAGAACAGGAAATCCAGCTAGTGGAGCTGACGGATGCTTATCAGAAGGCGGCTTATTTCGCAGATCAGGTATATAAGGATCAGCCCGGCAACGTGCTTGTCAGCCCGCTGTCTTTGAACGTAGCGCTTGGCATGGCTACGGAGGGTGCCTCCGGCGAGACGGCGAAGGAGCTGTACCGCTATCTTGGCAGGGAAGATTACGCCGACTGGGTAGATGAATACATGTCTTATGCAGAGGGGCTGAAGGCCGCGGGAAGCGGAAAGTCGGGCTATACGTTTAATTACAAGCTGGCGAATTCCATCTGGGTAAAGAAAGATGAGAAGCTCCTTGAGGATTATCAAAAGCTTGTGGAAAAGAAGTTCCGGGCGGAAGCGGAGAACGTGGATTTCGTTGGAGAAGCGGACAAGACGGCGAAGAAGATCAATTCCTGGTGCGACAAGCACACGGAAGGACTGATCAAGGAAGTTATCACTCCTGATAAGTTTTCGCGTGACCTGATGGCGATCCTGGTTAATTCCGTTTATTTTGAGTCCCCCTGGGTCAAAGAATGGAACCTGAGAACGCACGAGTTCACGGACCTGCAGGGAAATACAAAGGAACAGGAGATGCTGTCTGACACGCTGGGAGTTTATTATGAAAACGAATATGCCACGGCATTTTCTAAGGATTATTACAACGGATTTCAATTTATCGGCATCCTGCCAAAGGCGGAAGGCGATTTTAACCTGGGCGATCTTGACCTAAAGAGCCTGTTGGAATCACAGACGTACGAATATGACGTAAGAGCCATTATGCCGCAGCTGAATTACGAGACGAAGACCGAGAAGGTGATCGACGTACTGAAGGCCCAGGGAGTCTACAGGGCATTTGATGAAAACCGTGCTGAATTTTTCAGGATGATCGATGGGGAAGGGCTCTTTATCAGCGAGATCATTCAGAAGTGTAAGATCGAACTCGACAAGGACGGAACCCGCGCGGCAGCAGTCACGGCGATCCTTATGCAAAAGTCAATGGCGATGAAGCCGGTAGAAAAGGAAGTAAAAGAAGTATACCTGGACAGACCGTTTGCGTTCCTGATCTATGACAGCCAGAAGGACCAGATCGTGTTTGCTGGGAAGGTTGTTGAATAACAAAATCTGAGAAACAAAATAATACAAAAAAAAGAGGGAAATGGCAGAAAAATACATTGAAACTTTTGCCATTTCCCTTTAATATTGTATTATGAGACGTGTGCGGTCACGTCTGGTAATAGTGCAAGAAACAGTAAAATGCAGGAGGTTACAAACATGCAATACGGTTATTTTGACGAGGTGAAGAAAGAGTACGTCATCACTAAGCCCAATACGCCGGCGCCTTGGGCGAATTACCTGGGATCCCCGGCATACGGTGCCATCATTTCGAACAATGCGGGCGGCTACAGCTTTGTTAAGAGCGGCGCGAACGGAAGAATCATCCGCTATCATTTTAACAGTGACGACACGCCTGGCAGATACGTTTATCTGCGCGACGATGACACGAAGGATTTCTGGTCCGCAACCTGGCAGCCTGTTGGCAAGGACCTGAACGATTACAAGAGTGAGTGTCATCACGGAACCGCTTATTCCAACATGATCGCGGAATACGCAGGGATCCATTCCGAGGTTCTGTATTACGTTCCCCTGAACAAGACCTATGAGGTATGGGCTGCAAAGGTGACGAACAAGTCTGCAAAGCCCAGGACTATTTCCGTATTTGGCTACGCGGAGTTCACGAACGACAGCAATTACGAGCAGGATCAGGTGAACCTGCAGTACACGCAGTTCATTACCGCAACCCATTTTGAGAACAATAAGATTTATCAGAAGATCAATCCGAACTTTGGCAAGGATCAGACCGGCTCCAACCACAAGGAGCGTTTCTTCGGCATGGCCGGCCAGACCGTTGTTTCCTACAATGGTGACAAGCAGGCATTCCTTGGCAACTACCATTCCTACGGCAATCCCATTGCGGTTGAGAACGGTGCGTGCGACAACGTGCTGAATTATAACTCCAACGGATGCGGCGCGCTGCATACCCAGATCACGTTAGAGCCCGGCGAAACGAAGGAGGTTGCATTTCTTCTTGGACAGGCTGAGCCTTGGGTGGCTGATGAGATCCTGGCTGCATACAAGGATCTTTCCATTGTGGAAAAGGAGAAGCAGGAACTCATTACTTACTGGCATTCAAAACTCATGAACTTCCAGGTGAACACCCCGGATCCCGCGTTCAACAGCATGATCAATACTTGGAACGCATATCAGTGCTTCATCACCTTTACCTGGTCCCGTGCGGCTTCCTTCAGCTACTGCGGACAACGTAACGGTTACGGATATCGTGACACCGTTCAGGACATCCAGGGAATCATCCATCTGGATCCCGCCATGGCAGAAAAGCAGCTGACCTTCATGCTTTCCGCGCAGGTTGACAATGGCGGCGGACTGCCTTTGGTAAAATATGACCATAATCCCGGACACGAGGATACGCCGGATGACGAATCCTATGTTCGTTCCACGGGTCATCCCGCATACCGTGCGGACGATGCACTGTGGCTCTTCCCGACGGTTTGGAAGTATGTTTCCGAGACCGGCGACAAGGATTACGTAAAGAAGGTGATCCCTTATGCGAATAAGGACGAGGGCACCGTTTACGATCACTTAAAGAGAGCGATCAATTTCTCCATGGAGAGACTTGGCGATCACAAGATGCCCGCAGGACTTCACGCAGACTGGAATGACTGCTTAAGACTCGGCAAGAAGGGTGAGTCCACGTTCGTGGCACTGCAGCTCTACTATGCATTCACGGTAATGAAGGGCTTTGCGAAGGATCTGAATGATACGGAGTATCTTGGATATCTTGAGGCAACCCAGAAGGAGCTTGGCGAGATCATCAACAAGGAATGCTGGGAGGACGACAGATTTGTCCGCGGCATCAAGGAGGATGGCCAGGTCATCGGTTCCAAGAACGATCCCGAGGCAAGCATGTGGCTGAATCCCCAGTCCTGGGCCGTTATCAGCGGACTGGCAACGAAGGATCAGGCTGAGAAGGCTTTGGAGAGCGTTCACCGCGAGCTGAACACGAAGTATGGCGTTCGCGTAATGGCACCTTCCTACGTGGATCATGCGTTTGACGGCGCACTGGCACTGCTCTTTAACCCCTCCACGAAGGAGAACGGCGGTATCTTCTCACAGCCTCAGGGCTGGATCATTCTCGCTGAATCCCTGATGGGACACGGCAACAGGGCATTCGAGTACTTCACTGAGAGCTCCCCTGCATCCCAGAACAATGATGCAGACGTAAGACGCCTGGAGCCCTACGTACACGGCCAGTTTACTGAGGCTGACGAATCTCCTTTCCACGGCAGAAGCCACGTGCATTGGCTGACCGGTACCGCATCCACCTGTATGGTAGGTTGCGTGGAAGGTATCTGCGGCATGAGACCTGACCTGAACGGCCTTTGGGTTTGCCCGACCATTCCTTCGGCTTGGAAGGAAATGACCATGGACAAGAATTTCCGCGGCAAGAAGCTTCATATCACCGTTCGCAACGAGAGCGGCGCTGAGAGCGGATTCAAGGAGTTCTACCTGAACGGGGTGAAACTCGACCAGCCTTACGTTCCCGCAGCTGACATGAAGGACGAGAATGAAGTGGTTGTGATCATGTAAAAGAATATTTTTAGGGGAGCCTAAACTCCCCTAAAAAAATAGTTCAATGATAAAACGATTTACTTTGATAAATTAAAAAATGGGAGGTTACAAAATGGCAGAAACAGCAAAAATCACAGTACATCCGTCTTTTAAGATCGGAGAGATCTCACCGAGGCTCTTTAGTACGTTCTTAGAGCCCATCGGAACCATGGTGAACGGCACCATGTACAATCCCAAGCATCCCACCGCGGACGAGCAGGGATTCCGTACGGACTTTATCAACGGGTTGAAGGGGACGGGCATGCCGGCATGTCGTCTGCCCGGCGGAAACTTTGTATCCGCATGGCGGTGGAAGGATTCCATCGGCCCCAAGGACCAGAGGAAGGTTCACCTGGATCCCGCATGGTATCAGTTCATTCCCAATGACGTGGGACACGACGAGTATCTGCAGTGGGCGGAGAAGGTTGGAACGGAGCCTTTGTACACGATCAATCTTGGCACCGGCACGTTTCAGGACGCCATGGACATCGTGGAGTACACGAACTTTGAGGGCGGCTCCTACTGGTCTGACCTGCGTAAGCAGTATGGACATGAGAAGCCTTACGGCGTAAAGACCTGGTATCTTGGAAATGAGATGGACGGTCCCTGGCAGCTTGGTTCCTGGGACAAGGATCCGAGAGGTTACGGCGTTCGTTGTAACGAGGTTTCCAAGGCCATGAAGTGGATCGACGCCTCCATCGAGACGGCAGTATGCGCAAGCTCCGCATTGTTCATGGACCACTATCCCACTTGGGAGGAGACCGTATTGCAGGAGTGCTATGAGACCGTGGATCTTCTTTCCATGCATCACTATCACAGCGCACCTCCCGGAGACTGGAAGGCCCTGCTCGGCGGTTCCGCATATTACGAGGACTTCATCAATACCGAGATCGCAATGTGTGACCTCGTCGGGGCAAAGTGCCGTTCGCCGAAGAAGATCATGCTTTCCTTTGATGAGTATGGCTGCATGGTTCGCCCGAACAGCCCGCTTCATCCCGGATATGGCTATCACAACATGGCGAGATCGCATTATCGCTTTGATCCGAAGAGACCTTATATCCGCCATGATCCCGACAACATGCCGGACAGACAGTTCCCCGGCGGCGACATGCTTCACGCACTTTCCATGCTGTCCATCCAGCTGGCGTTCCTGCGTCACGCAGACCGCGTGAAGATCGGATGCATGACGGGCGGTCTCGGAGCACTTTGCAGCTCCAACCATGATCACGTATGGAAGTCTGCTTCCCACTACGCATTCATGGACATGATCAATTACGCAAAGGGAACCTCCATGCGCACGGACGTACAGAGCGAAACTTATGACATTCCCGGCTATGCGATCGATGACACTTCACAGTACTACGACAAGGAAGGCCTTACTTACGTTGACAGCGCTTCCGCCTGGGATGAAAAGGAGGAAACCCTGACGATTTTTGTCATCAACAGAAATGAAGAGACGGAATATCCGATTAGGGTAGACGTGCGCGGATTTGAGGAGTATACTTTTGATAAGCATATCGAATTATGCTCAGATGATCTGGACGCTAAAAACAGTTTCGAGGAGCCGGAGCGCATCATGCCTGCCCTGAAGTCTGGGGGGACTTTTGAAGACGGCATTTATGCGGGACACGTAAGACCTCTTTCCTGGAACGTTCTTCGTTTCAAGAAGAACTAAATGGGTCTCCGCTCCTTGAGTGATATGGTATCTTTTGGAGTTGGGGAATGAAGAAAAAAATAGCGGTATTTGCAAACGGCTGGAGTAACGAGGCACTCTCTAACGCCGTTAAGGGAATTAAAAAATATGCGGCACAGGAAGACTTTGACGTATTTGTCTTCCTGTGCTTTGCTAACGTTAGCGCGCAGACGGAATTGATGCAGGGCGAACTGAACGTATACGGCCTGTGTAACATGGCGGACTATGACGGCATCATTATCTTTTCCAACATGCTGAATTCGGATGAAACCGTGATCTCTCTTTGCGAAAGGGCAAGGGATCAGGGAGTCCCGGTGGTCAGCATTGGCATGGAGGTGGACGACGTGCCCTGCGTGAGCGTGGACGGAAATACGGGCATGCGCGATCTTGTAGCGCATCTGGTGGAAAAGCACGGCGTGCGGGACGTGGTTTACGTGGGCGGCGTGCCCGGTCATGCGGAGAGCGACGCGAGGCTTGAGACTGTCAGAAAGGTATTAAAAGAGCACGGACACTCCTTAAAGCATGAGAACGTGGTTTACGGCGGCTGGTCAAACCGTCGGACCATCGAGGCGATCCATTCCGTTTTGAAGACTCGCAAGGGTAAGCTTCCGGATGCCTTTATCTGCGCGAATGACATTATGGCGTTATCAACGGCTACGGAGCTTGGAAACATGGGCTATACGCTCCCGAAGGACGTCATCGTGACGGGGTTTGATTACGCCAAGGACGGTCAGATCTTTTTCCCGGCACTTACGACCGTGCAACAGAACTATGACGAAGTGGGGTATCAGTGTTGCAAGATCCTTTTCGAAAACATGAAGAGGGGAAAGTTTAGGGCGCGTTATCTGGTTTCCACCAGCTTGCATCTGGGGGAAAGCTGCGGCTGTGGCAACACCATGGATGGATGGAAGCTGAGAACGGACTTCTGCAAACACTTTTACCAGAAGTCAACGGATGCGGCTTTTATGGAGCAGACGGAGCGCTCCATGAGACAGAAGATCTCAGAGGTGAGCAGCTACGCGGACCTAAAGCTTAGCCTTCGCGAACATTTCCATGAAAATCACAGATTTGAAGGCGAGAACCTTCACATCGTGGTCAATGCCGAGTACTTCCAGAACGTTATGGCCAGCGAGCAGGAGATCTGGGACAAGAAAACCCGGAAAAAGCTTGAAGTGGTGGTATCGTTAAAGGACGGCGAGATCCAGGAAGTGGAACGGATGGATCGTCGGCAGCTGATCCCGGGATATGAGAAGACGGAAGGCGTACGGCACGTGTATTATATCCTGCCGCTGCACTTTTTACAGTATAATTACGGTTACGTGGTATTTGCGGATGAACCCTATATCCTGACGGAGGAGCTTTTGTATTCCTACATGGAAAAGCTCCAGCAAGCGTTAAAGCTTCTTCGCACGAACCTTCGCCTGGACGCGCTGAACAAGAATCTGACGAGGTTATACGACAAGGATCCCATGACGGACTTGTTCAATCGTTTTGGCTATGAAAATAAGGCCATTCCGCTGTATCAGGACAGCGTCCGCAAGCATGAAAGCATGATGGTCATGTTCGTTGACATCAACTTTATGAAGCGCATCAACGACCAGCACGGGCACATTCACGGGGATGCAGCGATCCGGACCGTTGCGGAAGCCATCAAGGAGAACATTGACGGAAATTGGATCGCCGTCCGGTTTGGAGGCGACGAGTTCCTGATCATTGCGCCGGATTGTGACGACGCGGAAGCTGAGGACGTGAAGAAAAACATCCTGGAGTATTTGGAGGGGAAGAATAACGACGGGTCGAGACCCTATCACATTTCCGCGAGCTGCGGCTACGTGATCACGGACCCGGAGAGCGGATATCCCTTGCAGGAATACATCCGCGAGGCAGACCGGCTGATGTACGAGATCAAGCGGGAAGTGCACGCAAAGGATGAAGAGGAGCAAAAGAAGTTAAAGAAACAAAAAGCATAGCGCCAAAAAGATTGGGAAGACGATCACTCGTCTTCCCAAAATAATTCATCCAAAGTTTTTCCGAGAACCTTGCAGATACTTCTGCATAGGTTGATGGTGGGGTTATAGTCACCTTTCTCAATGGCATTGATGGTTTGTCTTGAAACGCCGACCTTGTCTGCCAGGTCCTGCTGGGAGAGATCCAAAGCAGCCCTGGCGGATTTTAATTTTAAATTCTTCATGGCAAAACCCTCCGTTTGATTGACTGCTTATTATTCATCTTCCTCATCTTCTTCCGCTATCAGTGCGTTCTTTTTTTCGACGTCCTTTTTTTTGAAAAGCATCGTGACGAACATGGACAGGAACGTTAACGTGCAGAACAGGTTTAGAACGCTGTAACTAAAATGACCGTTTTGGTAGAGTGAGCCATCCATGACGGAAAAGATGACGAGCACCAGGTTAAACAACGTGATAAAACCGAAGATCGTCATGACAGAGGACATTTTCTGATTTAGCGCAAAATAAGCTTCGTGCCAGATGCAATAGTTTACGTGTACGGAAATGCCGAGGAAAAGGCCGATGACGTACAAGACGGCATAATCCATTTCGGGGAAGAGACCGCCCATGTCAAAAGCGAACGTGATTCCAGTGAAGATCAGCATGACGTAAAAGGTAAGTTTAAACCCGCGCCCGCGTTCCAATTCCTGACGCTCGTCATACTTGGGACTCTCCATGATCTTTTTGCTCGTGCTCATTGCGGCAAGCATCAGGACGGCGATGCAAGTACCGATCAGCAGTCCGAAGATCACGCCGTAGAATTGTCCGGATTGGTAGGAAGCTGAGGGAACGAGGCGGAAGTCATGATGCATGTTCCACGTACCGTCAGCCTTCAGGGAAGCAAAGGTGGGAGCAAGCTCTTTGACAAGCAGGGGAGCCTGATAAGCTCCGCAAAGATAATCTACCGCCAGCTTTTCATATTGTTTCGGCGTGGTGACGTAGATATATTCAGCGTGGTAGTTGCCTGCGGAAAGTTCCATGACGGGGGCCATGCTTAGAACGGTGCCGCTGGTCGCATAGATTTCTTCATCCTTGTCATTAAACAGGACCAGCACGGTGACAAAACCAAGATCCGAAGCGGGATAGGAAGCAAGGTCCGTTTCCTTTACTCCTTCCGGCGCCCAACTAAAATGCGTTCGATACTCACCGCTTTTTTCCACGGTGAAGTTTAGGGTGCTTTTTTCTTTATCGGGCGTCCCCTGCGAGACCGAAACGGTCGTAATCCGTTCGGAATTGATTTTATTTTCTTTCTCTGATTCCACGTGTATGACGTACGCGCAAAGACCGATCAGAATCAGCATGCAAATAATGGCGATGGTGCAAACGGTTGATTTTTTCACGGAAACCTCCTTTATGCCCTAAGGAAAACCGGCAGATAACTGATCAGGAACAAACCCAAGGTTCCCAGAAGGAATACTAACATAAATTTGCTGGAAAACATTGCCTTGAGTGCTTCACCTCTTGTGGCTTCTCCCTCGAATCTCCTCAGACGGAAACGTTTTTTTGCCATAAAGACAATCAGCAGGATCACGCCGATGAGGGCAATCAGGAATAGGATCACATTCCAAATGGCATATAGGGCGACGTATAGTCCGGCCACGCCGGAGGTGGTTAAGAATTCTTGCATGGCAGCAACGTCAGTAGTGGTGGGAGCGTATTCAGCATATTTGGAATACAGGAATGCCGTGATGACGGACGTTGTCATGTTGATGGCCATGTGCAGGCCGATGGTGTAACGGATCCTGCCGGTGCGGGCATATACAAAGGCAAATAATAAACCAAGCGCAAATGCGAAGAAGAACTGCTGGAAGTTGCCGTGGAACAGGCCAAACATAAGTCCCGAGGTGAAAATCGCAATGAATTCGCCGTACTTGATCAGACGGTCCACAATGAGCTTGCGGAAGACGAGTTCCTCGAAAATGGGAGCACCAATGCCGACGGCCAGGATACGCCAGAACGTGCCGGAATTAGCCATGATCTGGGAGATGGCTGTTTCAGCACCGCCAAAGGGCGCCGTGATCATATTGTGGACGATGCTTCCCACTAAGGCGCCGGGAAGCACGATGCCAAAGCTCATGAGCACGAACAGAAGGAACGTGCCAGCGCCAATCTTCTTCTCAGGAATGGGCTGGGTGGGAACGCCCTTGCATGCCAGGTAAGTCAAAGGAAAGCCGATGACGTCCACGGAAAGAATGGTGAGAATCAGGCTCATGGTAATGGAGTTCTTGCTGGCAAAATCGGCCAGGAAGTTGATGAGAATGACGTTAACGATCATTTGCGTCAATATTACGGCTGCCAAAAAGATGGAGTGGCTGTTGCCAATCTCGTCAAAGCGTTCCTTTAGGGTGGCGTCGGCATTGTGCTCCTTGGAAAGGCAAAGGAACAGGCAGATCAGGATCAGGGCCCCTGCGGCAAGCGCTGCCAGCTGAAACATAAAGGGCGCGGGGACGAGTTGATTTACGGTAATAATGGCATGCATGGTACGGTCGCCGTCAGCAGGAGGAGTGGAGAAATCGTACTGGCTGATCATGTTATCCAGGCCTTCACCATCCTCGTAATGATAATAATTTTTTGCAAATTCGCGCATGGCATTCTCGTCATCAAGGAAAAAGAGCTCCAACGTCGTTTCACCGGCATTCGCCTGGACCTGACAGGGCAGCTCCTTTGTCTGATAAGCGGTAAGGGCGGAATTCACGTTGCCGGCGGAATCCGTGGATGCAAATGCGGTAATGAAGCCGGGTTCCTCTATGTCCCAGGTCAGGGAATAGAAATACTTGCCGTCCGCCGGAAGCGAAACCTTGAAAGCGTGGGAATCGGGAGTAGCCTGGCCGTTCTCCACGTGGATGGTAAAGGTCTGGTCAACGGTCGTGATCTCATCGCCGATATGACTGGCGGTTAAGATAAAGAAGACGATCATCAGGAAAAACGGGATGATCAAAATTAATGAAATAATACTCAGGATGTTCTTTTTTGCTTTCATGGATAACTCCTTTACGTAAATAATGAATGGGTCATTGGGATTCTATGATTCCGATTCTTTTTTGCGGCGAACGCACCAAAAAGTCATGCAGAAGGCGATCGCCAACGCGCAAACGCCGCAGATGCGGACCCAGGCGTCGCTCAGGGTAAATAAGTTGAAGAAATTGCCGCCCTGGATGGCGGAAACGAAAAAGAGCAGAAGACCGTTGACAATCAGTAACGCGTTACAAGATTTCTTTTTCATAAAAAACCTCCTTTTGGGGTGATGGATTTTCTTTGTTCTGAAGTCATCATAACACCCTCACGACAAAATGTCAACTATATTTTACAAAAAGTCAAACCGAAAGAGAAGAAAAGATCGAAAGAAATGATTGAAACAAAACGGAATACCATGTATAATATTGAGTGCTGACTGAATAAAATGACGTTGGGATCAAAAAGTATTGTTAGTCCGGCGTTATAAAATGATCAGTATTCAGGGATAAAAAGGACGCAAGGGAGAGAAAACATGAGAAGAGTTGGTACGGTTTCAAGAGGAATTCGCGGTCCCATCATCCGTGAGGGGGACAATCTGGTGGAGATCACCGTTGACAGCGTGCTGGAGGCAGCCAAGGAAGAGGGCTTTGAGCTCCGCGACAGGGACGTCATCGCAGTGACGGAGTCCATTGTGGCCAGGGCACAGGGAAACTACGTGACGGTGCAGGACATCGCACAGGACGTTCGTGAAAAGCTTGGCGGCGGCACCGTGGGCGTGATCTTCCCGATCCTTTCCAGAAACCGTTTTGCCATTAATCTAAAGGGTATCGCCATGGGATGTAAGAAGGTGGTTTTGATGCTGAGCTACCCCTCTGACGAGGTGGGCAACGCGCTGATCACTTATGACCAGCTGGACGAGGCAGGGATCAACCCTTATTCCGACATGCTGACCCTTGATAGATACCGCGAGCTCTTTGGCGAGAACAAGCATGAGTTCACTGGCGTGGATTACGTTCAATACTATTCCGACATTATCACCGAGGCCGGCGCAGAAGTGGAAGTGATCTTTGCAAATCAGGCGAAGACCATCTTAAAATACACGGATTGTGTCCTGACCTGTGACATTCACACGAGAAAGCGCACCAAGAGAATCTTAAGGGAAGCTGGCGCAAGGATTGTTTGTGGACTTGATGATATCTGCACGGCGCCCATCGGCGGGAGCGGATACAATTCCAGCTATGGCCTGCTCGGTTCCAATAAATCTACGGAGAGCAAGATCAAGCTCTTCCCCCAGGACTGCAAGCAGCTTGTTTTGGACATTCAGGAGCAGATCCTGAAGGCGACCGGCAAGCACGTGGAGGTCATGGTCTACGGCGACGGCGCGTTCAAGGATCCCCAGGGTAAGATCTGGGAGCTGGCGGATCCCGTGGTATCCCCGGCATTTACGGACGGACTGATCGGCACGCCGAACGAATTGAAGTTAAAATATCTGGCAGACAATGATTATGCGAACTTAAGCGGCGAAGCGCTCCGACAGGCGATTTCCGACAGCATCAGGGCAAAGAGCGGTAACCTGAAGGGCAACATGGCGTCCCAGGGCACGACGCCGAGACAGCTGACCGACCTGATCGGATCCCTTTGTGACCTGACTTCCGGTTCTGGAGACAAGGGAACGCCCATCATCCTGATCCAGGGATATTTCGACAATTACACGAACGAATAAGGCATGAGGCCAAGTGATAAAAAACCGTCTGCAACTGCAGGCGGTTTTTGCATGCCCGGCGGACCTGCAAAGTGGTCTGGGGTATCGTTTTATCGGAAAAACGGGGAGTTTGCAATAATACCCAAAAAGCTGAAAAAAGATTGCATTTATCATTTTAGAAAAATTGAGAATTTGGAAGAAAAAAAGTGGACATTTTTGCGAAAATGGAGTATCATTGTATAAAATAGACAAAAACTTACAGGCAAAAATGGAAAAACAGGAAAAAGTCTAAAAAATTTAACGTTTTTGTTGACTCTGACCCTGTGGCATTGTATTATTAGTGTAAACAAAGTAAAACGATTTACGGGAGGCGATTAAAATGCAGCGCACTTCACTAACAAAAAAGCAGATCAGGGGTTACCGGGAGTTCTTATACGTACTGCCCTTCCTAATTCTCGTGCTGATTTTTTCCTATTATCCATTGTACGGCTGGGTATACGCATTCTTTGATTACAAACCACCAAAGCCTTTATCCGAGAGTACGTTTGTAGGATTAAAATGGTTCAAATCCATGGTGGAAAACGAAGTCAAGAGAAAACAGCTCGTAAGCGTGCTTCGTAATACCTTCGCCATGAGTGGAATCAGTCTGTTCTTCTCCTGGTTCCCCATGATTTTTGCAATATTCCTGAATGAAATTAAGTGCAAGCCCTACAAGAAGTTCGTGCAGACCGTTACGACCCTGCCTAACTTCGTCAGCTGGGTGCTTGTATACGCAGTTGCGTACAACGTATTCAGTAACAGTGGTGCACTGAACTCCCTGTTAAAAGAGTGGGGAATGATAACGAAGCCCATCGATTACCTGGAGAGCACGAGTCACATCTGGTTCAAGATGTGGTTGTGGCTTACCTGGAAGAACGCAGGTTGGGCATCCATCATGTACCTGGCAGCCATCAGCGGCATTGACGAAGAGTACGTGGAGGCGGCAAAGGTGGATGGCGCGTCCCGAATGAAGATTATTTGGCACATCACCATTCCCGGCATCCTGCCGACTTACTTCGTTCTGGTTATGCTGAACCTGGCAAGCTTCCTCTCCAACGGCATGGAGCAGTACTACGTGTTCCAGAACGCATTCAACAAGGAATACGTTCAGGTGTTGGATCTGTACGTGTACAACCTGGCAATGGGTTCCGGCGGTTACCCGCTTTCAACGGCCTTCAGTATTTTGAAGAGCTTAGTCAGCGTGCTCCTCTTGTTCCTCACGAACTTTGCTTCTAAGAAGATCAGAGGCGAGAGTATTATTTAAGCATAAACGTGAGAGATGTTGAAACCGTAGAACGGCTGGAAAGGAAGAATGAAAATGGCTATGAACTTTAAACGTAAGCGGTTTGACGACTTTATGCCGAAGAAAACCGTATATCGCGCAAGCGTGGCAGATCGCATTATCAGCGTAGTTATTTATTTGGTGTATGCCATCTTTGCTTTTGTGTGCGCATATCCATTCTATTACATATTTATCAATACCATCAGTAACAATGACATGAGTGCAAGGGGAAAGGTTATTTTCCTGCCTCACGAGATTCACTTTAACAACTATGCACAGGTGCTGAAAATCGAGGGTATCGGACAGGCGCTGAAGATTTCCCTTGAAAGAACGGTCATTGGTACGTTGCTGACTCTTTTGGTTGCGGCTTTTCTCGGCTTTATGTTCACCAGAGAATCCCTGTGGCACAGAAAGCTTTGGTTTAGAATTGTTGCTGCAACCATGTACTTTAACGCAGGTATCATTCCTACGTACATTACCATGATGAACCTGGGACTGCTGAATAACTTCTGGGTATATATCTTCCCGTTGGCAGTACAGCCCTTCTACATCATACTATGTAAGACGTACGTGGAGAGCGTGCCGAAGGAATTGCAGGACGCAGCGGAAATCGACGGCGCGGGAACCTTGCTCCTGTTCTTTAAGATCATCATTCCCGTCATCAAGCCCATTCTTGCAACGATCGCAATCTTCGCGGCAGTTGCACAGTGGAACTCCTTCCAGGATACGCTGCTCTACGTTACGGACAAGAACTTGTACCCATTGCAGTACTTATTGTACACTTACATGAATTCCGCAAGCTCTTTGAAGGCATTGGTAAGTAGTACGGCTTCCGCTGCATCGCTGGCTGCTTCGCTTGCACATGCACAGACGGCTACGTCCATCAGAATGACGGTTACCATGGTGGTAGTTGTACCTATTATGTTGGTATATCCGTTCTTCCAGAGATATTTCACAAAGGGTATCATGATTGGTGCCGTAAAGGGTTGATTGGGTTTTTCTAAAGGGGTAACTAAACAGCCTAAGCTGTTTTGTTATATGTTTTAATTGCGCTATGCGCAGGAAAGGGAGGATACAAAATATGAAAGCAAAAAAGATTATTTCGCTTCTTTGCGTAGTAGCAATGTCTGCTGGCTTACTCGCAGGATGCGGAAAGACGACTGATGGCGGAGATGGCGGCAGTGGCGGCGGCGCCAGCGGAAAGTCTGGCGGAACTCTTACCCTGGAATTCTTCGACGTTGCTGCTAACTATCAGGGAACTCAGCCCGGATGGTTCGCAAAGGTTGTAAAGGACAAGTTTGATCTTGAACTGAACATCATCGCTCCTCAGGTTGGCGGCGACGCTCTGTATCAGACCAGATCCGCAACCGGTAACCTTGGTGACGTCCTGATCCTTGAGGCAGGACAGTTCCAAGAGTGCGTTGAGCAGGGTCTTGTTAAGGATATTACCGCAGATATTTACAACTATGACAGCTTCAAGACCTTCAAGCAGCAGATCGATGCTCTGAACAATGGTCTCCCTAACAACGATGGTAAGATTTATGGTATTCCTACTGAGATGATGAATACCTCACCTACCTCTTACTCTCAGGACGTTATCTATTCCAGCCCTCAGCTTCGCTGGAATCTGTACAAAGAGATCGGCAGCCCCGAGATCAAGGACCTGAACGGACTTCTTGACGCATTGGCAGCAATGCAGGAGAAGCATCCTCAGACCGAGAGCGGTGATCCCATTTACGGCGCATCCCTGTGGCCCGACTGGGACGGCGGCGACGACATGATCGGTATTGCAAACGTTGTTCAGCTGACCACTTGGTACGGCGAGAAGATTAAGCAGTCCCTGATCCTGAAGCCCGACGGAACTTTCATTCCTCTGACGGATAAGAAGGGCTCTTACTACAAGATCCTGAAGTTCTGGAATGACGCTTACAATCGTGGCCTGGTTGATCCCGATTCCTTCTCTCAGGGTTGGAACGAGGCATGTGCTAAGATGCAGAACGGTCAGGTTCTGTTGTTCTGGTACAGCTGGCAGCAGGGCTTCTGGAATTCCAATGACAGACTGAAGGATGGCAGCGCGTTCATCTTCGTTCCCGTTAAGGATCAGAAGTACTATGCAGATGCAGACTCCTTCTTCGGAAGCGGCCGCGTATGGGCTATCGGTTCCAAGGTTGACGATGAGAAGTATAAGAGAATCATGGACTTCCTTTCTTGGTATGCAAGTCCTGAAGGCGCTATGTTCCAGCATGACGGTATTGAAGGCTTCAACTATGAGAAGGGTGCTGACGGCAGACTGTATCAGAAGAACGACAACGCTCTGATGGATAACCTTCCCGTTCCCGCTGAGTACGGCGGAGGCGGTTACCAGGATGGTAACAACGCGATCAACCAGTGGATCGTAAGTGCAAACTCCACGAACCCTCTGACCAACGAGCCTTATGCTCAGTCATATTGGTCCACCTACAAGGAACTGATGATGACCGACATGAAGAAGGAATGGCAGCAGAAGTTTGGTGCAGATGAACCCGCTGAGTACATGAAGAAGAACAACGTTCTCGTTATCAGCCCTAACGTATCCGTTGCACTGCCCGTTGATACCAACGACATCGCAGTGATCCGTAACCAGTGTAAGGTTGCCGTAAACGACTGGTCTTGGAGAATGATCAAGGCTGCTGACGATGCAGAGTTCGATTCCATGTGGGATAAGATGACCACCGAGCTGGATGGTCTTGGATTCCAGGATCTGATGAAGTTCGATAAGGATAAGTACACCATCGAGCTGAATGCAAAGAATGCAGTAAAATAATAACTTGCGTCTTTTATTTCTCGAACATATGAAGGCATAAGAACAAGCGAGAAGGGGTTTGTGAAAGAAATTTCGCAAACCCCTTTTTTAAGGCAGAGGCCCTATTTGACAAACTTGTGATGGCATAAGGAGAAGAAAACCAGTGGAACTATTTGCAGAAATGAAACTTCAGGGAGACGGATACGCAGGCGGTTTTTCCTGTGGCATGACCATGCACGGCAGCCAGACCATGGAACGCTTTGCGTTGACGGATGGAAACGGTGAACTGGCAGAAGGAAAAATGACGTACGAGACGCCGGAAGGACTTCGGCTTATCGTTGATAAGGTCATGGACGGTGATGCCTTGCGGATCCGGACCAGCGTTCATAACGGGACGAAGGAAGAAATCACTCTGGAAGCGCTCACCAGCATGGGCCTTAAAAACATTCCCGTGGATAAGGTACACAGGCTGCAATCCTTTTGGAGCGCTGAGGGAAAGCTTCGCACGGAAACCATAGAGGAACTGCATCTTGAGCCGTCTTGGAACCGATGCGGCCTTCGATGTGAGAAGTTTGGCAACGTGGGTTCCATGCCCGTAAGAAAGTATTTTCCTTTTGTGGCATTGGAGGACGGGAAGACTGGCAGTTTTGTGGGAGCGCAGCTGTATCTTGCCTCCAGTTGGCAGATGGAGCTTCTCTGCAGGGAGGATGACTCCCTGACGCTTACCGCGGGATTGGCGGACCGGGATTTTGGGCAGTGGATGAAGAAGCTCATGCCGGGCGAAACCTTTGAGGCACCGGAAGCCGTGATCGCCACGGGCACGTCGCTCCTGGACGTCTGTGACCGCCTGGTAAAGGCACAGCATCCCTTGATCTCCAAAGAGGATCAGGAGATGGCGATTCTGTTTAACGAGTATTGTACAACCTGGGGAAATCCCTCTTTTGAGAACGTGAAAAAGATCTGTGACAAGATCGCAGACAAGGGAATCAAGTTTTTGGTGATCGATTCCGGATGGTATGGAAGTGAGAGATGGTGGGAATGCGTCGGTGACTGGGAAGTGAATGAAAACAGGTTCCCGGGCGGCATGAAGCCCATCGCGGACTATGTAAGGTCTAAAGGGATGATCCCCGGACTTTGGTATGAAATGGAGGCAGTTTCTGCCGGAAGCAAGCATTATAATGACGCGCAGCACCTGGTAAAAAAGGATGGCGTTCCACTTACCGTAGGCGGACGACGCTTTTGGGACATGGAAGATCCCTGGGTCGTGGATTACTTAAGTGAAAAGGTGATCGGAATCTTAAAGGATGCCGGATTCGGGTATCTGAAGGTGGATTACAATGATACCCTGGGAATGGGGTGTGACGGCGCGGAAAGCATGGGAGAAGGACTTCGGAGAAAAATAGTAGCCTCCCAGAAATTCTTTGAGAAAATAAGAGAGGAGATTCCGGGGATCGTGATCGAAAACTGTTCGAGCGGCGGTCACAGACTGGAACCCTCCATGATGCAAATATGCAGTCAGGCAAGCTTTTCGGATGCCCATGAGATCAAGTCGATCCCGCTGATCGCGGCGAACGTGCAACGCGTGATCCGGCCACAGCAGAGCCAGATCTGGGCAGTTCTTCGAGCAAAGGACTCTAAGGAGAGAATCGAGTATTCCCTGATTGCAACCTTGTTTGGCAGAATGTGTCTGTCGGGTGACATTTATGACTTGTCGGAAGAGCAATGGGAATTGGTGAGACAGGGCATGGAGTTTTACAGGCAGGCGGCCGACGTGATCCGCTACGGAAAAACAATTCTTCATGAATATGAGGAGACGGGATATAATCATCCCCAGGGACAGCAGTTGTCCGTTCGCGAATGGAATGGAAAAGGACTTGCAATACTTCATCGTTTTGAGAATTCCAAAAAGTTGATGCCAGACTTTCCGGAGGGCAGCAGGATTTTGGCGGAGTATGGTTCCGGAGACGGCGATTTTAGCGCAAAGGCATGGCTTTATGACAAAGGAGAGAAAGAGCTATGATCACTGTAAAAGAGATTGCAAAAATGTGCAACGTATCCCCTAGCACGGTTTCCAACATTTTGAATGGGAAACCTAACGTGAGTGACAAAACCAGGGAGCGCGTATGGCAGGCCGTAAAGGAGACGGGATACCAGCCGAATTACTATGCGGCCAACATGAGAAAGCAGAGCACCAGGACCATCAGCATCATCGCAGAGGATCTTGGGCAGTTTAGCACGACTCCCATTTTGGAATCTGCCATGGCTTGCTGTGAGGAGCATGAATATAGAACCGTCATCATGAACCTTCGCCTCTATGACAAGTGGCGTGACACCTGGTATAATGACGAGGTGAAGCTTCAGAGCGTGCTCAGTCCCGTTCTGAATGAACTGAAATCCATCAAGGTGGACGGGCTTCTTTACGTAGCGGGACACGGAAGGGCCATCAAATGCCTGCCGGATGACTTTAGTCTTCCGACCGTTGTGGCTTATGCAACTTCTGAGAATCACAGATTTCCGTCCATCGTGTTAAATGACGAAAAGGGCGGTTATGACATGATCAAGTACCTGACGGGCATGGGACATCGGAGGATCGGCATCATTGCGGGAACGCCTGACAACGTGCACACCAGGGACAGACTTCTTGGTTGTCAGAGAGCCCTCTTTGAGGAGTCGATCCCTTATAATCCGGAGTGGACGACGTACGGAGACTGGGAGAAGCAATCAGGCTATGAATGTGCCAAGAAGCTTGCGAGCCAGAACCTTACGGCCATTTGGTGCATGAATGACCTTATGGCGGGCGGCGCTTATGATTACGCGCATGAGAAGGGCATTGTGATCGGCAGGGATCTGTCCATTGTCGGATATGATAACCGTCAGGTTTCTGAGTATCTGTTCCCCGGACTGACTACAAACCAGCTCCCGCTGAAAGAGGTTGGATATGCGTCTGCAGAGAAGCTGATCCGCATGCTGGAGAATCCGGAGGAAGAGGCGGATTCCTGTGAGACGATCAAAATTGACGGCTCCATGGTAATCCGGAATTCCGTTGCAAGATTATCGTAAGTATGCTATGATCTGCATGCGAAGCAAACGGCATGTCTGGAAAAGGGTAGGTGCTGATGAAGAAGCAAACGAAAAAGTGGTTTGTTGCATTTATCTGGATACTTATGACATTGGCCCTCGGCAGTTGTTCTGACGAGGGCAACGTTCGTTATGCGGATGATGCATTTATCAGAGAGTTTTGCGGCTTGCCTCCTGTCACGGAGGAAAGCTCCACGGAGCCGGAGGAGACGGGTGAAGCAACGCAGGAAACGACGGAGAGCACTAGCGAACCGCGGGAGACGACGGAAAGCACTGTTGAAACACGGGAGACGATAGAAAGCACTGCTGAAACGGAGGTTCCGTCCGAGAGCACGGTGGAAATTACGGAACCTACCGAAAGCACCTCTGAAACGGAAGAAACCTCGGAGAGTACTTCCCAGGAAACAGTGACGGTTCCTGAGATTGAGAAGGCGCCCGGTGATTTGGAGCTAAAGAATCGGATCATTGGTTCCTGGCGAAGCGAACCCATTTCCGTGGAGGCCATGGTAAAAGAGGCAGTACAAGGCGAGAGCTGGCTTGTGCCGTATCTGACGTTTGATCCGGAAAAGCTGACGGTACGCGTGACCATGGATTTTTCCGATGATGGTAAGGCGATCTTAAACGTGGAGGAAAAGAGCTATCAGGATCTGATGGCATATATTAAAGAGGCCGTTAGTGACGACGTGCTTAAGTATTTTGAAAGTTACGTAAAGGCTTTGGGCTTGAAACTTAGCGTAAAGCAGTACCTAAAGATGGCAGGTATTTCCATCGACAGCTACGTGGCGAACGTGATCGAGAAATCAGCTGGTGATCTCAGCATAGAGTCCATGCGGTATCAATGTCTTTTTGACGTACTAGACGGCAAGCTTTGCGTGAGTGAAAGTGCGATGGGCATCTACTTAAGGGAGTGTTATTTTGAGATGGAGCTCTCGGATTCACAGCTCGAGTTGCTTCAATACTTTGAAAACGGTAAAGAGGGGAATCGTCCGTTAGGTTTGGACGTAAAGCTCCCCATTTTGTTACATAAGGTTCCAACCTGGAAAGGGAATAACTGATAGAAACACGGAATGGTGACGTTGGAAATGCCAGGCGGAGGCCGGCAAGGGAGGAGAAAAAGATGAAAAAGAAAAGTTACCTGTGGTTGTTGATCGCATTACTCGCGATGGCGCTTTGCTTTGGCGGCTGTTCGGACAATGCATCGTCTGATGACGAGGAAACGCGTAAGGAACAGCGGGACAAGAAAGAGGATGACGAAGACGACAAGAAGGATGACGATAAGTCGGAATCGGATGATAAGTCTGAAGTTGATGCAAAGACCGAGGAGTCTTCCGGGTCCGCGGAAAAGAAATCGGAGGAGCCTTCCGAATCCGTGGAAAAGAAATCCGAAGAGTCTTCTGAGTCAATAGAGAAGAAGTCCGAAGAGCCTTCCGGGTCTGTAGAGAAGAAGACGGAAGAGTCTTCGGAACCCGCAGAGTCTACGGAAGTGACTGAGACGCCAGAGCAGAAACCTAACGGCGGCATTACCGTCTCGGATCAGTCCATCGTTGGTAAGTGGGTAAGCGAACCCATCGACAGTTTAACGGATAAGCTTTTAGACGAACTAGGCGGTTTCGACGAGATGAAGGACTACGTAAACTTCGACCGCAAAAAGATCAAGTTCTGCATTTATTTCGAGTTTACGGCAGACGGCAGGATGATTTACGGCATGGATGAGGAAAGTCTTGGAGAAACCATGGATTACATCGCTACCAGCCTGATCGACGGAGTAAAAGTTTATATTGAAAAAATGTTTGAGGAATCGGGCATGGAAATGAGCTTCGCGGACTACCTGAAAGCCACGGGAAAGTCTGAGGAAGAGTTTGAGAGTGAACTGCGAGATGAACTTTATCAATACGTTGATCAGGATGACATGAAGGAAGAAGGTCTTTACCTTGTCAAGGATGGCCGCTTGTATGCTGCTGAGAAAAGTGAGGGAACGGTTGACGTCAATCATTGTGAGTCGCTGTCCTATACGATTTCTGGAAACAAGTTGACGCTCCTGGCTTATTTTGATGAAGACGGACAGAGCCAAAACGTTGACGTTATGGACGATCTTCTCAAACTGCCGATAACGCTTACCCGCAAGTAATTTGATTTTGCAATTTATTGCGTCGTAGATCAGGGGAGAAGAACAATGGCATTTGGGACTGTTGAATCCGTGTGGTTTGGCGTGTTGGCGATTGCTATCTTAATAGGCGGTTTGGGCATGGTTATTGGACTTGAAATGAGAGCCAAACGATGCATGACGTATGGCATAGACTATGGTGCCATAAAGCGACGGATGCTGGAATGCCTGGGCGAAGAAAGCGAACCATATTACGTTTTGGCGGGATGGCGCAGATTAGCCTTTAGGAGCCGGTTGGAGGATACGAGCTATCATCAGTGTATTTGCATGGCGGTCATGCAAGACAAAATTGCCGTTTTTACGCTATGGAAAACAAACGGATCCTTGCAGATCAAGCAGATTCACGTTGAGCGCAAGGATTATTTGCAATACGTTCTTCGGAAAAACAAAATGGAGCTATTCTTTCACGTGCCGGATTTTAAAGGGGAATTAATCGTTTGCGTGGAGCCAAAGTTTTTCAGCCAGGAGGAATGGCAAGCATACAATGCCATTGGAATCAGCCAACAGCTGGCATTTGACCGGCTCACGGAGGAATTGAAGGCGAGTAAGGCACTACGTGCCCAGACGTCGGAATGGGTGAATGGAAAGCTTTCGGGAACCAATCTGTTTATTAGTGGCTGCGGAATCCTTTTTTTCGCTATAGGCGCGTTCCTTTTCCGGATGTTTTGGCCCTTCGCCGCGGAAGAGAGAAAAGCACCCGTCCCATTGACGACGTTTATGATGGACGCGGGTGATTACTCGAACGGAACGCGAGTGATCGTGGATACGGGATCGGTTTTGACGCTGATTTATGAAAAGCCTGAAACATACAATTATTTTGCCAAATCTGGTCCCAAAAAGAATCCGCGAAAGTTGTACTATCTCATGACCGTGGGAAGTGGGGAGGATACCCGTTACGTGCTTCTTTCTTCAGAGGAGGAGCTTCTGCTTCAAAATGGTTCCAAAATTGCGAAGCAGGAAACCGGATCCATTCAGCCCATATTTGATTCCAACGCGAAAAAGAATTACCGTGAGTGGATCGACAAAGCTCAACGTGGACTGGACGGAATGAGTGAAAAAACAGTGCAGGGATGGGATCATCAGGTGACCATTTCCCAACTGACGGTACAGGACGAAACGACGTCGTTTGTCGTTGCATGTGTCGTTTGGATGGTTGCCGGCGCTGCATGGTTTATTCTCGGCTTTGACAGAAAATTGAGTTAAAAAGCTTGACTTTTTGAAAGGCAGGCATTATATTTTTCACTATAAGTAATATCCAAGAGTAAAGGCCGTGAGGAAGAAGAGTACGCTAGAGACCGCCTGACAGAGAAGATGCCTGCCTTTTGCGATCTGACCAGGGATGATCCATCTAAAGGGAAGAGAAATGAAGGCGCTGTGAGGGCATTTGAGGAAAGGAAAGCGGAAGGTAGCTTCGGAGCCGGAGAGCTGAACAAACCTAAATGCGCAGAGTGCCCGCAAGGATGTTGGCACGAAGGATTCAGTAGGCTTTCACGAGTGATTCCCGTTACAGGATCAGACTTTGAACTGAGCATTCAGGAGAAGTCATGGAGAGGATGGTCGTGAGGCCTTCCGAAAACAAAGGTGGTACCGCGTGAATAACGCCCTTTGCAAACCAATCGTTTGCAGAGGGCGTTTTTATATGAACTATCCTTTGCAGACTTAATGCGGATTGAAGCGACGGCCAATGGGGACGAAGCCAATGAAGCAAAAATATCGCAAAGCGATTAAGTTAGGAGGAGTAAAATGAGTAAGGAACTGGCAAAAACCTATGATCCTCAAGGCATTGAGGACAAGCTCTACCAGAAATGGCTCGACAAGAAATATTTTCACGCGGAGGTGGATCATTCAAAGACTCCCTTCACCATCGTGATCCCGCCCCCAAACATCACGGGACAGCTTCACATGGGTCATGCGCTTGACAACACCATGCAGGACATTCTGATCCGTTTTAAGAGAATGCAGGGTTATAATGCCCTTTGGCAGCCCGGCACCGACCATGCTTCCATCGCGACGGAGGTCAAGATCATTGAGAAACTGAAAGAGCAGGGCATCGATAAGCATGATCTCGGCAGAGAGAAGTTCCTTGAGCGCGCATGGGAGTGGAAGAAGGAGTACGGCGGACGCATCATTTCCCAGCTGAAGAAGATGGGTTCTTCCTGCGACTGGGACAGAGAGCGCTTCACCATGGACGAGGGCTGCAATAAGGCCGTGACCGAAGTGTTCGTTAAGATGCATGAAAAAGGCTATATCTATAAGGGTTCCAGGATCATCAACTGGTGTCCTGTTTGTAATACCTCCATCTCTGACGCGGAGGTTGTTTATGAGGAGCAGGCCGGACATTTCTGGCACATCAAGTACCCCATCATGAACGAGGACGGTACGCCCTCCACGACGGAGTTCCTGACCTTTGCGACCACCCGTCCTGAGACCATGCTCGGCGATACTGCAGTAGCCATCCATCCCGAGGATGAGAGATACCAGCACCTGATCGGCAAGAAGGTGATGCTTCCTCTCATGAACCGCGTGATCCCCGTTGTTACGGATTCCTACGTAGACAGGGAGTTTGGTACCGGCGTCGTAAAGATCACGCCCGCACATGACCCGAACGACTTTGAGGTTGGCAAGCGTCATAACCTGCCCGTGATCAACGTGATGAATGATGATGCGACCATCAACCAGAACGGCGGAAAGTTCGCCGGCATGGATCGTTACGAAGCAAGAGCCGCCATCGTGAAGGAATTGGATGAGATGGGACTTCTCGTAAAGATCGAGGATCACGTTCACAACGTAGGCACCCATGACAGATGTAAGACCACCATCGAGCCCATGGTGAAGGAGCAGTGGTTCGTAAAGATGGACGAGCTGATCAAGCCTGCCGTTGAAGCAGTAAAGACCGGCGACATCAAGCTCATCCCTGAGCGCATGGAGAAGACTTATTATAACTGGACCGACAACATCCGCGACTGGTGTATCAGCCGTCAGCTTTGGTGGGGTCACAGAATTCCCGCATATTACTGCGACAAGTGCGGCGAGATCGTTGTTGCCGCTGAGGAGCCGAAGGTTTGTCCCAAGTGTGGCTGCGAGCACTTCACGCAGGATCCTGATACGCTGGATACTTGGTTCTCCTCTGCACTCTGGCCATTTGAGACGCTGGGCTGGCCTGAGAAGACGGAGGATCTGAAGTACTTCTATCCCACGGACGTGCTGGTAACCGGTTATGACATCATCTTCTTCTGGGTTATCCGCATGATCTTCTCCGGATTCGAGCAGATGGGCGAGAAGCCTTTCAAGACCGTATTGTTCCATGGTTTGGTTCGTGACAGCCAGGGCCGCAAGATGAGTAAGTCCCTTGGCAACGGCATTGATCCTCTCGAGATCATCGAGAAGTACGGCGCTGACGCGCTTCGCCTTACCCTGATCACCGGCAACGCGCCCGGAAATGACATGAGATTCTATTACGAGAGAGTGGAAAACTCCCGTAACTTTGCAAATAAGGTATGGAACGCTTCCCGTTTCATCATGATGAACATGGACGGAAAGACCGTGACCACTCCTGCGGAGAGCGAATTGCAACCCGTTGACAAGTGGATCCTGTCCAAGCTCAATACCTTGGTGAAGGACGTTACCGACAACATGGAGAGCTTCGAGCTTGGCATTGCGGTTCAGAAGGTTTATGACTTCATTTGGGATGAGTTCTGTGACTGGTACATTGAGATGGTAAAGCCCCGTCTTTACAACACGGATGATGCCGTTAGCCAGAACGCGGCGCTTTGGACCTTGAAGACCGTTCTGATCGACGCGCTGAAGCTTCTTCATCCTTACATGCCGTTCATTACGGAAGAAATCTTCTGCACGCTGCAGAGCGAGGAAGAGTCCATCATGATCAGCAAGTGGCCCGTTTACGACGAGGCAAGAAATTACGCGAAGGAAGAGAAGGCCATCGAGATCATTAAGGAAGCCGTTCGCGGCATCCGTAACGTTCGCAGCGAGATGAACGTGGCACCTTCCAGAAAGGCGAGCGTTCACCTGGTGAGTGAGGACGCTGAGATCCGTCAGGTATTCACGGAAGGCAAGTTGTTCTTTGCTTCCCTCGCATATGCGAATGAAGTATTTATTCAGGAAGACAAGACCGGCATCGCGGACGACGCCGTTTCCGTGGTGATCGCAGGTGCTACGCTTTACATTCCTTTTGCGGAGCTGGTTGACATTTCCGCGGAGATCGAGAGACTCGAGAAGGAGCAAAAGCGTCTCGAGGGTGAGCTCGCCAGAGTTAACGGAATGCTTTCCAACGAGAGATTCATCTCCAAGGCACCTGAAGCCAAGATCGCTGAAGAGAAGGAAAAACTTACAAAGTACACCAACATGATGGAGCAGGTGAAGACGAGACTTTCCCAGCTGCGGTAAAGCATGAATTGGTACTGGATGACAGGTATAAAAATGATTAGGCAAGAGATCAAGACATATGAGGAGGCCGTGGAATATTTGTTGAATATTCCACGGTTCACGAAGAAAAACAGCATGGAGGATACCAAGGCGTTCCTGGGACGCCTTGGGAATCCGGATCGGGATCTGAAGATCCTGCACGTGGCAGGCACAAACGGCAAGGGAAGCGTTTGTGCCTACTTGCGGTATATGCTGGAGGAGGCGGGATATGCCGTTTGCTCCTTTACGTCGCCGCATCTGGTGGACGTGAGGGAGAGGTTTCTCATCCGCGGGGAAATGGTGGGCAAGGAAGATTTCCTGAAAGCCTTTCTCGCGATCTATGATCTGATTCCGTGGGAGATCCTTGCAAAGGAGGATGTCTTTAACGAGGAGGGGAAGCTTCCGGAAGGATTCTACCATCCCACTTTTTTTGAGTATTTGTTCTTTATGGCAATGCTTCTTTTCCGAGAGGCAAAGCCAGATTACTGCATTTTGGAGACGGGACTGGGCGGACGATTGGATGCCACGAATTCCGTTGGGAAAAAGGAGCTTTCCATCATCACGAGGATCAGTTTGGATCACATGGAATACCTTGGTGACACGGTGGAAAAAATCGCCGGGGAGAAGGCAGGGATCATCGCTGCCGAAACTCCCGTGATCTATTTGGACGACGAAAAAAACGTAAGCGCGGTATTTGTCGAAAGGGCGAAAGAACTTGGCGCCAAGGCTTGTCCTGCGTCGAAAAATGACTATGCGTTAATAAAATTTCAGAATAAAAACATTGATTTTTCTTTACGTACTCGTTATTATAAAGATATTAGCGTGACTCTGCACACGGCGGCTCTGTATCAGATGGAGAACGCCGCTTTGGCCGTGCGCGCACTTGAGGAGCTCGACAAGGGACGCACCGTAAGGGCTGAGCACGTGATCGCCGGATTGGCAAAATGCTTCTGGCCTGGCAGGATGGAGGAGATTGCGAAGGACGTGTTCGTGGACGGCGCGCACAATGAAGATGGCGTGCGGGCATTCCTCGAATCCGTAAGGGCGGACGGCTGGCAGGGAGAGAGAATCCTGCTGTTTTCTGCCGTAAAGGATAAGCAGTTTGAAAAAATGTTGGGAAAGATCATATCTTCCCGATTGTTTACAAAGGTATTCCTCACGCACGTCGACTCGGGACGCGCTACGAAGACGGAAGTCTTGGAGGAAGTAACGGCCCGCCTTCTCAAGGAGAGTTATGCGGGTGAAGAGGAGAAGCGTTTGGAGACGGGAACCTATGAGAACGTTCTGCAGGCGCTGGGGGACTTACTGGAGAAGAAGCAGGCGCTGCAAAGGATCTATATTGCCGGCAGTCTTTATCTCGTAGGTGAAGTGAAAGCAAGTTTAGGAGTTTTGAAAGATGATCAATTTCGAAGAAGAACTGAAGAAGTTCCATCCGAGCACTGAGGTGGAAGAAATTCAAGATGACATATATAACCGGAGCGCGACGGACATTGCGGGAGTGTTTGAGCAGATGTTCGTGCGGAAGGAAGAAGTGCAGCAACAGGAGCAGATGATAGGAGGTTGAGCATGGTTTGTTACCAGTGCGGTTGCCAACTGTCTGAGCAGGATTACTGTACCTCTTGCGGTGCGGACGTGTCCTTGTACAAAAAGATCATATGCCTATCCAACCATTATTACAACGAGGGCTTGGAGAAGGCCAAGGTCAGGGATCTGACCGGTGCCATAGACAGTTTGGAACACAGCTTAAAATATTATAGCAGAAACGTAGAAGCCAGAAACCTTTTGGGTCTGGTATATTATGAGATTGGGGAAAGCACGGAGGCCATGAGCGAATGGATCCTCAGCATGAACGTGGAACCCAAGAAAAACATTGCGTCGGATTACATTCAGCGGATTCAGAACAATCCTTCCAGATATGACGTAATCCGGCAGACCATGAAGAAGTTTAATCAGGCACTTTCCTATTGCCAGCAGGGCAGTAAGGATCTCGCCGTGATCCAGCTTAAGAAGGTTCTTTCCCTGAGTCCCAGATTTATCAAGGCGCATTTGCTTCTCGCCTTGTTACATATTGACAACGAGGATTGGGAAAAGGCCAGACGCGAGTTGAACAAGACGCTCGCCATCGACCGCGGAAATACCCAGGCGCTTCTCTACATGCAGGAAGTGGACAAGATGCTGGCGCCTGACGACATTGAAAAGAATGACAAGAAGCGCAAGAAGGAAGAGACGGTCCGCTATCAGAGCGATAATGAAGTCATCATCCAGCCTGCCAATCTTGCGGAAGGGACCAGGGGCGGTTTGGCCACGATCCTGAACGTGTTTATTGGCCTGGTGCTCGGCGCTGCCGCAATGTATTTCCTTGTGCTTCCGGCGAACCGTAAGGCAGCGCAGGACGAAGCCCAGGAACGGGTGGAATCTATTGCGGGACAGCTGGATTCCAAGACGAACCAGATCCAGCAGTTGGAAAACCAGGTGAAGGCATTGGAAGCCGCAAAGGCCCAGTTGGAAGAGGACCTGGACGTTTATGAGGGAAATGAAGGCAAGCTCAAGGAAATGGATCAGCTCTTTGTGGCGGCATCCACGTATCTCTCCACAAAGGACGTAAGCCAGACGGCTGAGCGTTTGGATCACGTGCGTGAAACGATCAAGATTGAGGACACCTCAGAGGAATTCCAAAGTCTGTATAATTCGCTGCTGGCGCTGATCGGACCAGAGCTCGCGCAGACCTATCGCGATTCCGGATACGTATCCTTCAGAAACAAGGATTACGGTTCGGCCATCGAGAGTTATTCCAAGGCCGTTTATTATGATCCCAACAATGCTGACGCGCTTTTGGAACTGGGAGACGCTTACCGCATGAATGAGGATTCGGTGAATGCGGTGACAATCTACAATCGCGTGATCGAACTGTTCCCGGAATCGGATACGGCAAGACGCGCAAAGCAGTGGCTTCATGACTATAGTGAAGGCGACACGGAATAACGCATGCCGTGCATGGCGCGAAAGTACAAAAGAAATCAAATACCTTACGAAAGAAGAAAGCTGACGGGAGATTCCCGCCGGCTTTCTTGTGCGTTCGGGAGAATTTTTTGCATTCCGGAATAGTTTAGCGATAAAGTAAGGAGGAATCTTGGCGTGGAAGAGTTTCAAGTCATCGATCATTGTCTGATGGTGAAGCTTCCAAAGGAGGTGGACCATCATCAGGCAGGGTATTATTGTCAAAAGGCAGACGCGTTCTTGTTTCAGCCGGAGGTCAATCACGTGGTCTTCGATTTTGAGGACACGGAATTTATGGATTCTTCAGGCATCGGGATCATCATGGGGCGGTACAAAAAGATCGCGCCCCTGGGGGGAAAGGTCTATGCAATCAATGTGGGAAAACAGGTCAAACGAATCCTGGACCTGTCGGGAATGAGTAAGCTATTGGAGGTACTGTGAAGTGAACGGAAAGATGGAAAACGAAATGGAACTGCTGTTTGACGCGATATCTTATAACGAGGGGCTGGCGCGCGTTGCGGTGGCGGCATTTGTATCGAATCTGAATCCGACGCTGGAGGAACTGGCGGACGTGAAGACTGCCGTATCGGAAGCCGTGACGAATGCCATCATCCATGGTTACGGGAACGTGGAGGGATATGCGGGAAAGGGACGACCGGTTCAGAAACCGGCAGACGGAAAAAAACCGGGTAAGGTCAGGATGCTTTGCAAGCTGGAACGAGGCGTACTTAAGGTATTGATCGAAGACCGCGGGAAGGGGATCGTAAACGTGGGAAAGGCCATGGAGCCACTGTTTACCACGCGGCCGGACCTGGAGCGCTCCGGCATGGGTTTCGCGTTCATGGAAGCCTTCATGGATGATCTTCAGGTGGAGAGCGCGCCAGGCGTTGGGACCATCGTGCGAATGCAAAAGAAGATGACAAATGATCCCTGGATCGAGGTTGCGCAGTAGCCATGGAAGACAGGTCAGTACGGAATCAGGATGCACTGAATGAGGAAAGAAAAGCGAGGGAAGTACTGATCGAAAACAATTTGGGGCTTGTCCGGCACGTGGCAAAGCGCTTTGCCGGGAGGGGGACGGAGCTGGAGGATTTGATTCAGATCGGAACGATTGGGCTGATCAAGGCCGTAGACCGTTTTGACGGAGATCTGGGGCTTGCGTTTTCCACGCATGCCGTGCCATGGATCATGGGGGAAATAAGGCAGTTCCTTCGGGATGACGGGCCGGTCAAGATCGCAAGGTCCATCCGGGAAAATGCCGCGGCGCTAAAAAGAATCCGCGACCGGGAGTATGCGAAGCATGGCAGGGAGCCGGGACTTTTGGAGCTTGCAAGGGAAGCAGGGATGCGCAGGGAGGACGTGATCCTTGCCCTGGAGGCAACGGGTGCCGTGCTCTCCCTAGAGGGTACGGCGGTTGGCGCGGATGGGGAAATGACGCCGTTGGCAGACCGGATCACGGAATATGGCGGAGGAAACGTTGGGTTGGCGGAAGGGAAAATTGGTCCTCTGGATCCGGAAAAGGAGCGGCTGATCGACCATATTACGCTAAAACAGCTTTGGGGATGTCTGGAACCGGAAGAAAAAAGACTTCTTTTTTATCGCTTTTACCGGGACGCTTCACAGGCGGAAACCGCAAAAATACTGGGCGTAAGCCAGGTACAGGTGAGCAGGAGGGAGCAAAAAATACTGAAAAAACTGCGAGAGATGATAAAATCTTAAAGCTAGGACTATCTTTTTTTTGAAAAATGAAGTAAAATAGAATAGCATGTGATTATCATCGCTAGAAAGAGGAGTCTATGAAACGCACGAAAGAAAAGAAAAACTACGATGAAGTGGAATTAGAAGTAGTCGACGAAGAACAAGACGGCGTGGATGGGGAAGAACTGGAAGAATATGAAGGGGAACCCTCCGACGAAGAGTATTCTGACGAAGACTACGTGGAAGAAGAATACGAGGAATACGACGAGGGCTTTGACGAGGAAGATGGCGGCGAGGAATATGTGGAATACGCGGACGAGCCTGAGAAAAAGAATCCTTACAGCGGTCCCCTGACAATCCTTGGAATGCTTCTGCTGCTTGCAGTCGTTGCCTTGATCGGGGCGCATATGTACTTTAAGTACTGGAGTCCGGAGGCAAGAGAGGCTGCGTCCGGCGGGAAAGTGGACGAAGAGGCACTCCAGGCGGCCGTAAACGAGGCAGTCCTGGCGAAGGAACAGGAAATGCAGGGGAGGTTGCTTGAGGAGTATGCACAGGGACTCAGCGTTGGTGAGCAGCAGGTGCTCGACATGTTCCGTCAGAATCTGGAGGATGGCAAGAGTCTTGTGGATACGCTTCGCAAGATGTATGCGGATAAGCTGGTGGTTGCGAGCGGCGGACAGTATCACTTTGTTCCGATCAACGACAAGCTGGCGAAAAACGATTACGCCATGGAGAACCTGGTTGTCACGGGAGATGGCGAGATTCAGTACGTCCAGGGCGGTAACGTGGTTTCCTATAAGGGAATTGACGTATCGAAGTTCCAGGGTACCATTGACTGGCCGAAGGTTGCTGCTGACGGAGTGACGTTTGCCTATATCCGCGTGGGATATCGAGGCTACGGCGAGGCCGGGAAGCTTGTGGAGGATCCCTCCGCGAAGGATAACCTTAAGGGTGCCAATGATGCAGGGATCAAGACGGGAGTATACTTCTACACCCAGGCCATCACTGAGGCAGAGGCGAAGGAAGAAGTCAACATGCTCCTGGGAATCATTAAGCCCTACCGGATCGATTGTCCCGTCGTTATTGACGTGGAGAGGGTTGCCAATTCCAGCGCGAGAATGAACAAGCTCGACAAGAAGACCAGGACCAAGATCGTAAAGGCGTTTTGCGAAGCGGTCAAGACGGGTGGTTATCGTCCCATGATCTATTGCAATCTGGAGATGGCTGCGGTAATGCTTGACATTGCCGAACTCGAAGAGTATGACAAGTGGTTTGCTTTCTATACTCCTGAGTTTTATTATCCCTATGCATACAGGGTTTGGCAGTATTCTGACAAGGGCAAGGTTCAGGGAATTGCCGGCGACGTTGACATGAACGTTGCATTTGAGCCACTTTGGAAATAAAATATGCATAAAATGAAGGCATTCAGGAAATGCTGAGGGAAAACCAAGGCTGCGAGGAATGCTTTCATGAATCAAGTAAACGTATATCTAAAATGTCTGCGAAGCGCAAAGGTTTCGTCAGCGGACGTCTATCTGAAGGATGTCTGCAGCCTGCGCTGCGCAGACGTTTTTGTTTCTGCAAAACTCCGGGCGATCAAAATCTGGCACTTTGGAAAAAAGGATCCGAATCGCCACGTGGTGAGTGCGCTGAGACTGATCGAACTGATGGAGGAGACGTGTCCCCAGATCAGCGTGGAGGTCATCGGGGAGACGGACGTGCTGATCGAGAGGAATGGCGGGAAAAAGCCTGCGGCGCCGTTTCAGTTTTTGAAGATTGCCGCGGTCTGCCTGATCAGCTTTATGGGAACTGCCTTTACCATCATGGCTTATCACAATGACATTGGGATCAACGCCATCTTCACGATGGGCTACCGGATGCTGCTCGGCGAGGAGCCACACGGCATCAATGCCATGGAGGTGGCCTATTCCGTGGGCGTTGCGCTGGGTATGCTTCTCTTTTTTAATCATGCGGGAGGCGGCACCATCACGGAGGATCCGACGCCGATCCAGGTGGCCATGCGCAATTATGAAAAGGACGTGGACAGTGCCCTGGTGGAGACGGCGGGAAGAGAATCGCTGGAGGAAGAGAATCAAAAATGAGAAAACTTTTTCTGGTTTTTGTGGGGAGCACCTATGGCTTCCTGTCGGCAGCAGGCGTGTTTACCGTGCTTGCCGCAGTGGGGCTGGTGCCGCGTTTTGCGGGCAGAACGCATACGGCAGACCGCGTATGGGTCTATGAGGAGATGGTGATCTGGGGGACGGTGTTTGGATGCCTTGTCAGCGTGTTTGAGGAACGGTGCGGTCTGTATGCGTGGCTTATGGGACGCATGCCGGAATATGCTTACGTATGGCATCTTGGCGGAAGTTTTCTCTTGATCGTTGCCGGTCTTTTTGCGGGTACGTTCGTCGGGTGTCTTGCCCTTGCCATAGCGGAGATGCTGGACAGCATTCCCATTCTGGCAAGGCGCCTCTCTTTTCATGGATATGTATTCTGGGTGGTCTTTTCCATGGCGCTAGGGAAGCTGGCAGGCTCCCTGTTTTACTTTTGGACGGAATTTCACAGGACGGCGGATTGACCATGGGAGGAACAGGCAGAGGACGAGAAGAAGGGGGGAAATGGAGACGGAGAAGGAAAGAAGAATGGAGACGGAGAAGGAAAGAAGAAATGGAGACGGAAAAGGAGAGAAGAATGGAGACGGAGAAAGAGAAACGGGATTATCAGGAATACGTTGGTAAAATGACGCCGAAGGCCAGCGCGGGACTGCAGATGGCGAAGGCGTTTGTCCTCGGGGGAGCGATCTGCTGCCTGGGGCAGTGGATCATAAATATGGGCATGGGGAACTTTGGACTGGACAGGCAGGAGGCGGGGAGCTGGTGTTCCCTGATCCTGATCGCGGTTGCCGTGCTGCTGACGGGATGGAACGTGTATCCAAGCCTTGTAAAATGGGGCGGCGCGGGGGCGCTGGTGCCCATCACGGGATTTGCGAACTCCGTAGCCGCGCCTGCCATCGAGTATCAGGCGGAGGGGCAGGTGTTTGGCGTGGGCTGCAAGATCTTTACCATTGCGGGACCTGTTTTGCTCTATGGCATTCTGGCAAGCTTTCTGCTGGGACTGGGTCAGTTTTTGCTTGGATGGTAGGAGCAAAGCCCTTTATTGACAAAAAATAGGGCGTACTAAACAAGAAAAAAATAGAAAGTCCGTTCTCATAAATGCTATAATTTTCTTATGAATCACAGAAAAAACGGCGGACGTCGCCGGGAAACGTGGGATTGCAGATTTTGTCCTGAAAGGAGATTTTATGAGAAAGGCATTGTTTATTGGGGGAACGGGAACGATCAGTATGGCCATCACGAAGCTTTTGGCCGAAGGCGATGAGTGGGAGCTGTATCTGCTCAACCGCGGCAATCGCAGGGAAGAGCTTCCGGAGGGCGTGAAGGTACTCTGCGCTGACGTGAATGACGAGGCGAAGGTGCTGGAGGTGATGGGGGACCTGCAGTTTGACTTTGTATGTGATTTTATAGGATTTGTCCCGGAACAGTTGGAACGTGACTATCGCCTGTTTAAGAGAAGGACTAAGCAGTTTGGATATATCAGCTCGGCATCGGCTTACCAGAAGCCCGTCGGGGATTACCGGATCACGGAGGGAACGCCGTTAGCAAATCCCTATTGGGAGTATTCGCGTAATAAGATTGCCTGCGAGGAGCTTTTGATGAAATGGTATCGCGAGGACGGATTCCCCGTGACCATCATTCGTCCGAGCCACACCTATGACGAGCGCAACGTCCCCATGGGAGTGCATGGAGACAAGGGAAGCTATCAGGTGTTAAAGCGCATGATGGAGGGGAAGCCCGTGATCGTACACGGCGATGGGACCAGCCTTTGGACCATGACGCACAACAGTGATTTCGCAAAGGGCTTTGTGGGCCTGATGGGCAACGTGCATGCCATCGGCGAGTGTTATCAGATCACGAACGACGAGACCCTGACCTGGAATCAGATCTACCAGGCCATCGCAGACGCGCTGGGGGTGGAATACAAGCCCTATTACGTGTCGTCGGATTTCCTGGATGCTGCAGGAAAGTATGATTTCCGCGGCGGTCTCATCGGCGACAAGTCGAACTGCGTCGTTTTTGACAATGCCAAGTTAAAGAGAGCAGTTCCGGGGCTTTGCATGAACGTCCGCTTTGAGCAGGGCGTGAGAAAGACCATCGAATACGTGCTGTCTCATCCGGAGTGCCAGGTGGAGGATCCGGAGTTTGACGCATGGTGTGACAAGGTGATCGGGGAGCTCGAAGCGGCGAAGAAGCGGATCCTGCAAGGCTGAACATAAAAAAGGAGTAGGAAAACATGGTTGACGTAAGAGGAAAATGGGTGCTGATCACGGGCGCCAGCAGGGGAATCGGAAGATTGGCGGCGCTGTTCATGGCGGAGCGGGGATGTAATCTTATTTTGCACGGCAGGACGAAGGCGCATTGCGAGAAAGTGCTCGAGGAAGTGAAGGCGAAGGGCGTAGAGGCCTATGCGGTGGAAGCGGAGCTGACGGATCTGGATGCCGTGGCAAAAATGCTTGCGGAGATCGACGAGAAGACGCCGGTGGTTGACGTGGTGCTAAATAACGCGGGATTGCAGATCGCATACCGCGTGGATTATTACGGGACGCCCGTGAGCGATTATCTGGAAAGCTATAAGATCAATACGGTGGCCCCCGCGATGATCTGCTATCACTTCCTGCCGAAGATGATCGAAAGAGGTTTTGGCAGGATCGTGAACACCACCAGTGGCATCCGCTTAGAGCCCGAGCAGGCGGGATATTCCGCGAGTAAGGCTGCGCTGGACAAGATCACGATCGATCTGGGCTCAAAGCTTCAGGGAACGGACGTGATGATCAATCTGACGGATCCCGGGTGGTGCAGGACGGATCTGGGCGGACCCCATGCGCCGAATGCACCGGAGAGTGCGATCCCCGGCGTGGTGGTTGGTGCCTTCGTGGATGACAAGAAATCCGGGCGGTGCCTTGCAGCCGGCCATTTCCACGGCATGACCCTGGAGGAGGCCGTTGCAAAGGCGGAGAGAGAATTTGCAAGTCCGTATTAAGCTTTGAATGAACCGGAAATCATAGGCAGGCAAAGGTCAAAAATATTTGAAAAAATTTAGGGAATAGGGGTTGCATTTCTCAAAAATGCGAGTATAATGTTAGATAGCTAACAAAGATGTTAGTTATCTAACATTTTATATTTTCCAGAAAGGAGTTGTCATGGCAGAGGAGCAAAAGCGTGCAATTGGTTTTGAATTGGGTATGATCAATAATCTGATCCGAAGGACCCTGAATCAGAGGTTTTCCGAGAATGGCTTAGAAGATCTTGGCGGCGTTCAGGGACCGGTGATCGGTTACGTTTATCAGAATAGCCAGAAGCAGGACGTGTTTCAGAAGGACATCGAGAAATGGTTTAAGATCCGGCGTTCCACGGCGACGGTGATGCTTCAGAACATGGAGCAAAAGGGACTGATCGTCAGGGTGCCCGTGCCCAATGACGGAAGACTGAAGAAAATCGTTCTGACGGATAAGGCGAAGGATCGCCACATGCGGGTGAAGGATCAGATCGAGCAATTCCATAAGGAATTGGAGGAAGGCATTTCTCCTGCAGAGAAAAAGCAATTTCTGGAGATCCTGGACCGCATCCGTGCGAACCTGGAGTCTGGGAAATAAGACTGGTTCTAAAAGACGAATGGTAATGCAATCAAAGTGAAATACAAGAAAGGGTAACAAGATGGTAAAGACGTTATTAAAGCAAGTCAAGGAATTCAAAAAAGATTCCATCCTGACTCCATGTTTTATGATACTGGAGGTCTTGATGGAGACGCTGATCCCCTTGCTCATGGGTTCCATCATCAACGACGGAATCGAGGCGGGGAACATGGCACACATTTATCTCATGGGCGGCGCGATGCTGGTTGCGGCAGTGATGGGACTGTATGCCGGTGCCATGGGCGGTAAGTACGGCGCGAGGGCGTCAACCGGTTTTGCGAAAAACTTGAGGGAAGCGATGTTTACGAGAATCCAGACCTTCTCCTTCGCAAACATTGATAAGTTCTCCACGGCAGGTCTCGTGACGAGGCTTACCACGGACGTAAGCAACCTGCAGAACGCTTATCAGATGATCCTTCGCATGTGCATCAGGGCACCGTTTTCCCTGGTGATCGCCATGACGGCAGCGTTCTTTGTAAGCCCCAGGATCGCAAGCATTTATCTTGTGGCAGTGGTGATCCTTGGAATCATCCTTGGCATTATCATGAAATGTGCCATGAAGTACTTTTCTCACTTGTTTGAGAAGTACGACGCGCTGAACGAGAGTACGCAGGAAAACGTCAATGCGGCGAGAGTGGTCAAGGCTTACGTGCGTGAGGATTATGAGATCGAAAAGTTTAAGAAGGCCAGCGGCGACGTGTATGACCTCGGCGTGAAGGCGGAGAAGATGATCATCTTAAACAGCCCCTTCATGCAGGCAACGGTTTACACCTGTATCCTTCTCATCAGCTGGATCGGCGCGCACATGATCGTTTCCAGTGAACTGAGACTTGGCGATCTTTCAACGCTTCTTGCATACTGCATGAACATTCTGATGAACCTGATGATGCTCTCCATGGTATTCGTAATGATCACCATGAGCATGGCCAGCGCAAAGCGTGTCAGTGAGGTCCTGACGGAGGAGCCCACGATCACGAATCCTGAGAACCCGGTCATGAACGTGGCTGACGGCAGCATTGTGTTTGACCACGTGACATTCCGTTATAATGAGCATTCCGAGACGCCCGTGCTCGACGACGTTAACCTGAAGATCGCATCCGGTGAGACCATCGGCATCATCGGCGGTACCGGCAGTTCCAAGACGAGCCTTGTGAACCTGGTCAGCAGACTGTACGACGTCTCCACGGGCACCGTCCGCGTTGGCGGTCAGGACGTAAGGTCCTATGATCTGGAGGCTCTTAGAAATCAGGTTTCCGTAGTGCTTCAAAAGAACGAACTCTTCTACGGAACGATCCTGGATAACCTCCGCTGGGGCGATGAAAATGCAACCGACGAGGAGTGTAAGAGGGCTTGCCGCATGGCATGTGCGGACGAATTTATCGAGAGAATGCCTCAGAAGTATGAGACCATCATTGAGCAGGGCGGCGCGAACGTATCCGGCGGACAGAAGCAAAGGCTTTGTATTGCAAGGGCGCTGTTAAAGAAGCCAAAGATTTTGATCCTGGATGACAGCACGAGCGCATGCGATACTGCAACGGATGCAAAGATCAGAAAGGCATTTGCGGAGGAAATCCCGAATACCACGAAGCTGATCATTGCCCAGAGAATTGCCAGCGTGGAGCATGCTGACCGCATCATCGTCATGAATGACGGTAAGGTGGATGGCATTGGCACCCATGAGGAATTGCTTGCAAATAACGCAATCTACCGCGAGGTCTACGAGGCGCAGACGGGCGGTAACAGAGACTTTGATGAGAATGGAGGTGAGCACTAATGGCAGTTAAGAGACCAGAACCTATGATGAAAATGGGCGGCGGCCGCGGCCCGGGAAGCAGACCCCCCAGAGGCGTAAAGGGAGCCAAGGTAGAGAATGCCGGAAAGATCTTTAAGCGATTAGTGGCTTACGTAGGAAAGTATTACTGGTTCCATTGGATCGTGGTGGCCGTCTGCATTGTGGGAAGCGTATTGGCGAACCTGCAGGGTACCATGTTTACGCAAAGCTTGATTGACGATCACATTAAACCCTTATATGCGGCGGCTCAAAATGGCGCCGATCCGGATTATGCGGGACTGCTTCACGCGATGATGCGCGTCGTGATCTTTTACGCACTCGGCATTGCATGTACCTACACGCAGGCGCGCGTTCTTTTGGTCGTGACCCAGGGTACCATGAAGCGCCTTCGTAACGAAATGTTTGAGCACATGGAAAAGCTCCCCATCAAGTATTTTGACACGCACGCTCACGGCGACGTAATGTCACTTTACACCAATGACGTGGACACCATGCGCCAGATGATCAGCCAGAGTATGCCGCAGATGTTCAACTCGATCATCACCGTGGTCGGCACCTTTATCGCCATGATCGCGCTGAGCGTTCCCCTGACGGGACTCACCATTTTGATGGTGCTCGTAATGCTCTTTACCTCCGGTAAGATTGCGGGACTTTCCGGCAAGAATTTCATTGCGCAGCAAAGAAATCTCGGCATCGTGAACGGTTACATCGAAGAGATGATGAGCGGCCAGAAGGTAATCAAGGTTTTCTGTCACGAAGATCGTGCCCTTCAGGATTTCAAGGAGTTGAACAATGACCTCTTTGACAGTGCTTACAAGGCAAACAAGTTTGCGAACATCATGATGCCCATCAACGCACAGCTCGGCACCGTTTCCTACGTACTCTGTGCCTGCGTCGGCGGCGTCCTGGCGATCAGCGTCGGTGAAACGGGATTCTTTGGTCTGTCCGTCGGCAGTCTGGTGGCCTTCCTGACGTTGAACAGAAGCTTTAACATGCCCATCAATCAGGTGAGCATGCAAATGAACTCCATCGTTATGGCAATGGCCGGAGCGAAGAGAGTGTTTGACCTCTTAGATGAAAAGCCTGAGGTTGACGAGGGTTACGTAACCCTTGTCAGCGTTAAGAAGACGAATACGGATCAGATCGCAGAGGTCTTGGAAGAGACCAACGAGCGTACCGGACTTTGGGCTTGGAAGCATACGCATCAGGCAGACGGGAGCGTCACCTACGTGCCGCTTCAGGGTGAGGTGGTATTTGACGGCGTGGACTTCGGTTACAACGATGACAAGATGGTTCTTCATGACATTAAGCTCTTTGCAAAGCCCGGACAGAAAATCGCGTTTGTAGGTTCCACCGGCGCCGGCAAGACGACCATCATGAATCTGATCAACCGGTTTTATGACATTCAGGACGGTAAGATCCGCTACGACGGCATCAACGTCAACAAGATCAAGAAGGCGGATCTCAGAAGGTCGCTGGGCATCGTTTTGCAGGAGACAAATCTGTTCACTGCCAGCGTTAAGGAAAACATCCGTTTTGGCAAGCTGGACGCGACGGACGAGGAAGTCATTGCGGCTGCAAAGCTGGCAAATGCGGATACGTTTATCAGACAGTTGCCTGAGGGCTATGACACCGTGCTGACCGGTAATGGCGCAAACTTAAGCCAGGGCCAGAGACAGCTCCTTGCCATCGCCCGTGCGGCGATCGCGGATCCTCCGGTACTGATCCTGGATGAGGCAACCTCCTCCATCGATACCAGAACGGAGAGGATCGTGCAGGACGGCATGGATAAGCTGATGCACGGCAGAACGACCTTTGTCATCGCACACAGACTCTCGACGATCCAGAACAGCGACTGCATCATGGTCATGGAGCAGGGACGCATTATCGAAAGAGGTAATCACGAGGAGCTACTGGCGGAAAAAGGAAAATATTATCAGTTATATACCGGAAAAGCGGTTTCGGCATAAGCAAGCATCTAAGGACTGTGATGATCATTCACAGTCCTTTTTTGGCGGAGAGGACTTTTGTTTCCTGTTTACGTTTATGCGGTTTCGAGGTAAAATGAAATCATGGTGAGAGCCTTTTAGGGCTCTGCGAAGAAAGATTAGGGAAAGCGAGGAAAGGTGATGGAGAAAATATCGCCAGTGGAGCGCTTTTTGCGCTACGTGAAGATTGACACGCAGTCAGATGAAAATTCGGGGACAAGCCCCAGTACGGCAAAGCAGCATGACTTGGCGAAAATTTTGGCGGCGGAACTCAAGGAGATGGGAGCAAAGGAGATCACGTATGATAAGAAGCATTGTTACGTGTATGCAACCATTCCGGCAACGCCTGGGTATGAGAAGTCGCCAACGCTTGGATTTATCGCCCACGTGGATACGTCCCCTGCAGTGACGGGAGCAGGCGTGAAGCCGCGACTGATCAAAAAATATGATGGAAAAGACATTGTGTTGAATAAGAAAAAGCAAGTTGTCATGAAAGTGGAGGAATTCCCGGAACTGGCAGAGTTAAAAGGGGAATCCCTGATCGTGACGGACGGCACGACGCTCCTAGGAGCGGATGATAAGGCGGGCGTGGCCGAGATCATGGCCATGGCGGATTTCCTGATCAGATATCCGGAAATTGGGCACGGAAAGATCCGAATCGGATTTACCCCGGATGAAGAGATTGGAAGAGGCCCGGATCACTTTGACGTAAAGCTTTTTGGCGCGGATTACGCTTACACCGTGGACGGAGGTGCCCTGGGAGAGCTGGAGTACGAAAACTTTAACGCGGCGGGGGCAAAGCTCATTGTTAACGGCAGAAGCACCCATCCGGGAAGCGCAAAGGGAAAGATGATCAATTCTATTTTGATCGCCCAGGAATTTCAGGGCATGCTTCCGACTTTTGAGAATCCCATCTACACGGAAGGGTATGAAGGCTTTTATCATTTGGACGGGATAAACGGCAACGTGGAGCAGACAATCTGTGAGTATATCATCCGTGATCACGACAAAAAGCTCTTTGAAAGAAAGAAACAGTTCTTTGCGGAATGCGCGGCGTTCTTGAACAAAAAATACGGAGAGGGCGTCGTCTGCGCGGAGATCAAGGATTCGTATTATAACATGCGGGAAGTTGTAGAACCTAATTTGCACCTTGTGGAAACGGCTAAGGCGTCGATGGAGGAACTGGGGATTGTCCCGAAGGTCGTGCCGATCCGCGGCGGCACGGATGGCGCAAGATTGTCCTTCCTTGGACTTCCCTGCCCGAACCTTTGCACGGGCGGTGCGAATTATCACGGCAGATTTGAGTACGTGCACGTGCAGGGCATGGAGCGCACGGTGCAATTGCTCGTAAGGATCGTGGAAGCCTACGCAAAGCGGGAGAAGTCATGATAACCACAAATGTGACTACGTGCTTGTTATTTGCGTAAAGACGTGTTAAAATGATCATGGATTCGTGCGTTGAATTCATGATCATTTTTTACGTGCCGGAGTGGCGGCGGAAAGGAAGGTAAGTGAAGTTATGAAAAAATTAGTGGCAGAATTTATCGGTACTTGCGTCCTTGTGGTGTGTGGTTGCGGAACGGCGATGTTGGTTGGGTGTGATGCGGTAAACGGCGGCGGATATATCTTGACGGCGCTGGCATTTGGCCTTACCATTGTGGCAATGGCTTACAGCATTGGCAATATTTCCGGATGTCATATTAACCCTGCAGTTTCTCTTGGCGTGTTGATGACGGGCGGCATGAAAGTTGATGAATTCATTAAGTATGTGGTTGCACAGTGCCTTGGCGCATTGGCGGGCAGTGGAATTCTGGCAGCGATCTTTGGACTTGGCGGCGTCACCGACGCAACCGGCGGATTTGGTTCCAATGGACTTGGCGGCGTGAGCGGAAGCGCAATTGCAGGACTTTTGGTTGAGGTTGTGCTGACCTTTGTCTTTGTAATTGCAATCCTTGGCGTAACTTCAAAGAAGGCAAATCACGGTTCCTTTGCGGGCCTGGTGATCGGTCTGTCCTTGGTACTGGTACACATTCTTGGCATTGGCCTGACCGGCACGTCCGTGAATCCCGCGAGAAGCCTTGGCCCGGCCGTCGTGGCAGCAATCACTGGCAATACGGCACCCATCGCGTGCGTATGGGTATTTATTGTTGGACCTTTTGCAGGTGCTGCTCTTGCGGCAGTGACTTATAAGTTTCTTGCAGAAGAAAAATAGAACGTTATAAAAATTTATATATATGACGGAGGGAAATGACAAATGATAGTATGTCCTAAATGTGGAAAAGAGCTTCCGGACGGCACGAAGTTCTGTAGCAAGTGTGGAGCAAACCTGGCTGAGTTAGCGGCTCAGGCAGCGCCTCAGGCAGCAGCGCCCCAGGCAGCAGTACCTCAGGATGCAGCGCCGCAGGCGGCAGCGCCCCAGCAGGCAGCGCCTCAGGCAGCAGCGCCCCAGCAGGCAGCGCCTCAGGCAGCAGCACCCCAGCAGCCAGTGCCTCAGGACGGTGCGGCTCAGGAAGGCATGAATGAGAAGAAAAAGAAGATCGTGAAGTTTGCAGCCATTGGCGTGGCAGCATTTGTTTTCCTTTTCCTTGTCATCAGCCTGTTTTCCGGAAATAAGGGTGGCAAGCATTATGCGATCTATCTGAAGGATAAGGAGCTTACCTATTCTAACTTGAAGGCAAAGGGTTCATGGCAGATTTCGGAAAAGCTTGCCAAGGACAGTGACATCGGTACTTCTTCCCTGATGGGTGAGAGTGATATTTATGAGTGCGTTCTGTCCAAGGACGGCAAGACCATTTTCTTCCCTGACAAGAAGGAAAGATCTGACAGCGGCACCAATCTGTTCTACAGAAAGGTAAAGAGCAAAAAGGATCCAGTAAAGGTTGATTCCTCCATCGCCGTTTATTACGTAAACGATGCATGCAATCTGGTAACTTACCAGAAGACGTCCTCCGATCTTTACCAGTATAAGGTAAAGAAGGAAGAGAAGGAAAAGATTGCTTCCGAAGTATCTGATTTCAGGGTTTCCGATGACGGCAAGAGGGTTGTATACCGCAAGTCTACTGGAGAAGTTTACGTTTGGAACGGTAAGGAAAGCGAAAAGATTGACAGTGACTCCTCCCGCGTTAATTCCGTAAACGGCAACGTTGTTTACTATACGAAGGATAACTCCCTTTACAAGAAGAGTGGTTCCAAGGATAAGGAAAAGATCCTTTCCGACGTAAGCCGCATTCTGTATATCTATGACAGCGGTGAAATTTACTACGTAAAGGCTGACGACAGCGAGAAGAATCTTTACTACTACAATGGTAAGGAATCTGAGAAGATCGCTGAGAATTATGCAAGCGTGTCTGGCATTTACTACAAGACTCCCGTCATTGCGTTTAAGGCAAAGGAATCTGAGAGCAGCAGTAAGGCTACCGCATACGTTGCAGTAAAGAAGAACGTAGCGGAGTTCGAATTCGAAGACGCATCCGATATCCAGTTCTCTGAGAATGGCAAGACCATCTTCTTTATGGCTGATCTGTCCAAGGATGGAGACGAGGGCGTGCTTTACAGTGCATCCGTTTCTTCCAAGGGTCTTGGAAAGGCTAACAAGATTGACGAGGACGTATTTACCGGCTTCTACGGCGTTACGAACAAGAATAAGGCATATTATTTCAAAGAGTGCAATAAAAAGGGTACCGGCGATTTCTTCTATGACAAGAAGCAGATCGATACGGACGTTTACGCATATGGCGTACAGTACTGCAATGATGCAAAGAGGTTTTACTTCCTGACCGATTACAACGCCAATAATGGCTCCGGAACCTTGAAGACCAGCACCGGCGGCAAGGCCAAGAAGATTGCGGATGACGCATTCATGCCCGTGGCTCTTCCGAATGGATACGTTCTTTATCTGTCTGATTACAGCACCAAATCCTATAAGGGTGACCTCTACTTCAGCAAGGGTGGAAAGCCCACGAAGCTTGATGAGGACGTAAACGTAATACTGAGCTTTGAATAATTTGGTGACGTACAACAGAGGAGGGAGAGAAAAGCATGTTTTGTACAAACTGTGGAACGCGTTTGGACGATGACGCGTTGTTCTGTCCTAATTGTGGCACGAGGCTAAAAACCGTCGAGGAGAAGCCTGAAGAGAAGCCCGCGGAGAAGCCTGTAGAGAAGCCTGAGGAAGCAAAGGCGGAAGAGAAGGCGGAAGAAAAGGCGGAGGAGAAGGCGGAAGAAAAGCCCGCGGAAGAAAAGGCGGAGGAGAAGGCGGAAGAAAAGTCCGCGGAGAAGCCTGAAGAAGAGAAGCCTGAGGAAGTAAAGGCAGAGGAGAAGGCGGAAGAAAAGCCCGCCGAGAAGCCTGAAGAAAAGAAGTCTGAGGAAGAAAAGGCGGAGGAGAAGGCGGAAGAAAAGCCCGCCGAGAAGCCTGAGGAAAAGAAGCCTGAGGAAGCAAAGGCAGAAGAGAAGCCCGAGGAAGTAAAGGCCGAGGAGAAGCCGGCACCGGTGCCTCCCGTAATGCCTGCAGCTCCCGTGGCACCGGCGCCTCCCGAAATCCCTACGGATGAGAAGGCAGATAAAAAGGCAAAGAAGGCAGGACTTCATCCCAAGCCTTCCGGAGGCAAGAAATTCCTTTCCGTTCTGCTTTGCATTATCATTTTTGCGGCAACGGTGACGGCTGGTCTGGTTCTGGCACTGCGGATAAGCTATTCGGGAGGAAATCTGAGAAAGACCTTGGAAAACTTAGACGTAGCCTCCATCACCATGCCTGATCTGAAATCAAAGGAAGCAGTGTCCTTAACGGACTTCCTTGAAAGCGCCAGCGGATTTAATTTTGAAAAGACGGCAGGCATCAAAAAAGCCGATCTCGAGAAGTTCCTGGCAAAGCCGTACGTGGTGGAGCTGTTTACGGATACGGTTGTGGGATATGTCAATTATTTCCTGGAAGGAAAGACACCGGATGCATTTACGAAGAAGGATGCGCTTAAGTTCATTGAAAAGCACAATGATGATCTCTATTCCCTTACGGGATTCTCTTTCGTGTATCAGGATCCTTCCACCGGAAAGAGCATGGTGTATGACGTGGACGTGAATAATGCCTTTAAGGATTTGGGCACGGATGAAGTGACGCCCGAATTTTTGGAGAAACAGCTTGGCATTTCCTTTGCCCCTTTCAAGTTCGCACTTTCCTTGATCGGCGTGATCGTATTTGCGGCAGTGGCAGTATTGTTTAGCATTTTGGTTCTGCTTCTTCACAAGAAGACCAAGCACAGCGGATATTCGTTTGTGGGCATGACGATCATCTTGTCCGGCATCGTAATTGCAGGTCTGGCAGGAGCAGGTAAGCTGATCCTTGGCAAATGGAACAGCACGTTCCTGAACGCTCTGCTTTCGCCGCTTACGACCAACGCGTTGACCATCGGAGGCTGCATTTTTGCACTCGGTTTCCTGATCTTCGTGATCGGCAGGGGAATCTGCACGGCAAAGGCCAAAAAGAGACTAAAGCAGGCCCAGGCATAATCAAAAACAAATCATAACAGTCCCATGAAACTTCCTATAAGGGAGTTTTATGGGACTTTTTTTGCGCTAAGATAGGCTCAAGAAAAGCAAAGGAAATGCAAAGGAGGATTAGCGCATGGAAAAGAGAAAGGCATCCGTAATGGGAAGAGTGTTGCTGGTGGTGTTGGGAGTGACGTTCCTGATCCTTTGTTTGGGAGTGACGGCCTCCGCCAGAGGCAGGAAGCTGGCGCGGGAGGAGAGACAAAAGCAATATCTGGAAAGTAAGGAGACGGTAGTCCGGGAGATCCGGGAATACCTGGGAAAGAAAGGCTATCCTAGCAGCGGCGTGACGCTGACCAAGAGGGAGTTTGGGGAGGATGAGGAAGAATACAGGCTCACGGTACACCATGGGAGAATGGAGCATTTGAGCCGGGAGGAGCGCGACGCGCTGACCGAGGAATTGTCGGGCTTTGCCAGCGGTTTCGGGCAGGATGCGGTCATGCTTGTGACAATCAGATAAAACGAGGATTTGTAAAAGAACTACGTGACATTTGCCGTCAAATGGGGTATACTATCTGAAAGGGCGTTTTGCCGCGCTGCTTAAGGAGGAAAAGGCAATGTCATATGTTCCAAGACCCCAAGAGATTTATAAACATTTCAAAGGAAACCTATATCAGATCATTACGGTGGCAGAGCATTCCGAAACCGGGGAAAAGTTGGTAATCTACCAGGCCCTGTACGGAGATTTTAAGATTTATGCAAGGGAGCTCGGCATGTTTACCAGTAAGGTGGACAGGAGTAAGTATCCTAACGCCGCGCAGGAATATCGTTTTGAACTGCAGAACTTGCAGGCGAGCCAACCTGCTCCGCAGAGCGTGCAGAACGTGCAGGCGAACCGGCAGGCTCCGCAGGCCGCTCAGGCAAATCAGTGGAGCGTGCAGAACGCACAGACGGAGCGGCAGGCTACACAGGCCGCGCGGGCAAGTCAGCCGGCTTCGGCGTCCGTCATGAATGAAGTGACGGAGGCGGAAGCGAATCTGGATCCCCTGATCCTGGAATTTCTGGATGCAGATGATTACGAGGCTAAGCTCAACGTTCTGGCCGCATTGCATCACCGCATCACGGATGACATGATCACGATCATGGCCGTGGCCAGTGACGTGGAAGTAGAGGAGGGCGATCTGGAAGACCGTTACACTCAGTTGCGAAACTGCCTGCTGACCTTGGAAAAATATGAAAGCAGCCGCATGAGATGACGTAGGGTTCCTGAAGGTGAAGAGCCGGAAAGGAGCTGGAAGCATGGCAAAGGCATTGACGGATAAGATGGTGATCGGAGTATCCTCCAGGGCGCTGTTTGACCTGAGCGCGGAGAATCACATTTTTGAGACGGAAGGGACGGAGAGCTATTGCCGGTATCAGGTTGAGCATGAAAATGACGTGCTGAAGCCGGGACCGGGGTTTGAACTGATCCGCTCATTGCTCACGCTGAACCAGGTAAAGCCTGGCAGGGAGCTTGTGGAAGTGATCGTTATGTCGAGAAACAGTCCGGATACTTCCCTGCGCGTGTTTAATGCCATACGGCATTACGGGCTCCCCATCACGAGGGCCGTTCTTGCCAGCGGGGCTTCCCTTGCGCCTTATCTCAACGCATTTCATACGGATCTGTTTTTGTCCGCCTGCGAGGATGACGTGCAGTCGGCCGTGGACAGCGGGATCGCGGGCGGCATCATCTGCACGGAGCACGTGATGAAGGTGAAGGCCTTTCCCGACGCGCAAAGAGAGCCGGCGAGGATCCGCATCGCGTTTGACGGGGATGCCGTGCTTTTTACGGACGAGTCGGAGCAGATCTTTCAGGAAAAAGGCTTGAAGGCCTTTGAAGAAAATGAGAGTAACTTGGCGAAGACGCCGCTTCAGGAGGGGCCTTTTGCAAATTTCCTGAGAAAGCTGTCAGACCTGCAGCGGGAGCTTGGCGTGGAGGATTGCCCGATCCGCACGGCGCTTGTTACCGCGAGGAGCGCGCCGGCGCATGAGAGAGTGATACGGACCCTGAGGGCATGGAACGTCAGGGTGGATGAGGCGTTCTTCCTGGGAGGCCTGGAGAAAAAAGAGATCCTGCGGGCTTTTGGAGCCCAGATCTTCTTTGACGACCAATCCATTCACACCATGAGCGCGTCGCAGGCAGTACCAGCAGCAAGGGTGCCTTATCGAAACAGAAAGAGACCACTTACGTCGAATGAAGAAAAAAACGTCAAAACAGGATGAGATTTTAGAAAATCTTAAGGAAGAATTTAGCTTAGAAGCGTTAAAACGCATTCCCAAGCCGCTACTGAAATGGTATGATGGTAACAGACGGATTTTGCCGTGGCGGGAAGAACCGACGCCTTATCGGGTCTGGGTTTCGGAGATCATGCTCCAACAGACCAGGGTGGAGGCGGTGAAGCCTTATTATGAAAGGTTTATGCGTGCGTTGCCAGAGGTGGCGGCGCTCTCGGAAGCACCGGAGGAAACCTTGCTAAAGCTTTGGGAAGGGCTTGGATATTATAATCGCGTCAGAAATCTGCAAAAGGCTGCCCGCGTGGTGATGGAACGCCACGGCGGGAAGATGCCTGCGGACTATGACGCGCTTTTGGCGCTTCCGGGGATTGGAAATTATACGGCCGGCGCCATAGCGTCCATTGCCTTTGGGATTCCGAAGCCGGCGGTGGACGGAAACGTGCTCCGGGTTCTTGCAAGGGTGCGCGCGGACGGCCGATGTATTTCGGAGGAGAAGGTCCGCAGGGCCGTGGAGGCAGAGCTGGAGAAGGCAATGCCCAAGGACCGTCCCGGTGATTTTAATCAGGCGATGATGGAGATCGGCGCCTGCGTGTGCGTGCCAAATGGGCAACCTCATTGTGAGCAGTGCCCGCTTGCCGTGATCTGTAAGGCGCGCGAGGAAGGAACCGTTCTTAGCTATCCGCGAAAAGAGGCCAAGAAGGCGCGAACGGCGGAGGAAAAGACGGTGCTTGTGATCAGGGATGAAGGGAGAGTGGCGCTGCGTAAGCGTCCGGCCAAGGGCTTGCTCGCGGGGATGTACGAGTTTCCCTGCCTTCCCGGAAAGATCTCTGAACGAGAAGTGATAAAATACCTGTCGGAAAATGGCATGAAGGTGCTGAGGATCCTTCCCATGGGTGAGACGAAACACGTCTTTACGCATAAGGAGTGGCACATGCAGGGCTTTCAGATCAGAGTGGACGAATTGGAGAAAAACGCGTCAGACGGTTCGGGAGACTGGATCTACGTTGAACCTTGGGAGACAAGGGAGAATTATCCGATCCCATCCGCATATGAGTTTTACGCGAAGGCCCTGTCCATGATCCGCGGGAAAAATAGATTTTTGGAGGACAAATGAAATGAAGCTTTTATCTATTGCCATCCCTTGTTATAATTCGGAAGGGTACATGGCAAAGTGCATTGAATCCCTGCTTGCGGGAGGGGAGGACGTGGAGATCCTGATCGTGGACGATGGTTCCGCGAAGGACCGGACGGCACAGATCGCAGATGAATATGCCGCAAAATATCCTTCCATCATCAAGGCAATCCACAAGGAAAACGGAGGCCACGGTTCCGCGGTCAACTCGGGGATCGATCACGCAACGGGATTGTATTTTAAGGTGGTTGACAGCGATGACTGGGTGAAAAAGGATGCCTACCTGAAAATATTGGAAAAGCTTCACGAGTTTTCCGGGGAGCAGGAACCCCTGGACATGATGATCAGTAACTTTGTCTATGACAAGGAGGGCGCAAAAAAGAAGAAGGTCATGCAGTATCGCAAGATCCTTCCGGAAGGCCAGGTGTTCACCTGGAATGATTGTCATCATTTCTCAAAGGGTCATTACATTCTGATGCATTCCGTGATCTTTAGGACGCAGCTTTTGAAGGATTGCGGCATCCGTTTGCCGGAGCATACGTTTTACGTAGATAATCTTTACGTGTTTGAACCGCTGCCGTACGTAAAGAGAATGTATTACCTGAACGTGAATTTTTACCGCTATTACATAGGACGCGCAGACCAGTCGGTGAATGAGTCCGTCATGATCTCGAGAGTGGACCAGCAGGTGCGCGTCAACAAAATCATGATCGATTACATGGCTGCCCACAGGCAGGAGATCATGCCCAACAAGAGGCTGTATCAGTACATGAGAAGCTACCTGGAGATCATCATGGCGGTTTCCTCCATCATTCTGATCCGGTCGGAAACGGATGAGAATCTGGAAAAGAAGAAAGAATTGTGGAGATATTTCAAGGAGAAGGATAAGAACGGAAAGCTTTATCATTATATCCGCAGCGGATTCCTTGGCATCTTGCTTCACCTTCCGGGAAAGCCGGGTAGGAAATTCTGCGTGGGATTCTATCATATCGTGCAGAAGATCTTTAAGTTTAACTAAGGAAAAGAATAAAGAAAGACCAGTGCCTGGGTTCCCGGGCGCTGGTCTTTTTTGATCGAAAACTATTTATGATATGCCAACAATTCTCTCTTGTAGATTAGTACGTACATTACGGCGGCCAGACCAAGTGCGGTCAACACGTCAAAGAAGGAATGCTGCTTGATGAACATGGTGGAAAGGATGATGGACAATGCCAACGTAAGGGAGGCGTTTTTCAGTAGCTTGTGATTCTCAAATGCCTTGCTCTTGGCGATGGCGAAGTGTGCACCTAAGGAATTGTACACGTGGATGCTGGGCCACAGGTTTGTGGGCGTGTCCGACTGCCACAGGGCGGCGATCATTCTCGTGAACACGTTGTCCCTGGGCATGACCGCAGGCCGCAGCTGGTGGCCGTTTGGCATGATCGTGGAGATCAATAGGAACAGCGTCATGCCGGTAAAGAGGAAGGCTAGGCACCGGTAATAATCTCTCTTCGTCTCGTCCTTGAAAAACAAGGCCAATACCGTAACGGATACGTAGGCAAACCAGGCGAGATAGGGGATGATGAAGATCTCCAGGAAGGGGATGCGGTCATCAATTCCCATGTGGATCACGCGGAACTGCGTGGTCACGGTGTCCTCTAAGTGACTCCACCAGGTCATGTAAAATAACATGTATGCAAATAGAGGAAGCAAGTGCCTGTACTGTTGCCAAAACTTTTGGCGGTTTGTCTTCTCGTGGATCAATTGTATAATCTTTTCTTTCATGCTTATTCTCACTCCAAATCTAGCGATTAGTATATCACTTGTTAATTTATTGTCAATATCTTTAAGAAAAAGTTAAGATTTAAAAAAACGTGGCATTCCGGACGCGAACGTGATATACTTTATTCGCGCGTGTTTTTGAAGCGAAACGGTGAAAATGACCATGCGCGTTTGCAGTAAAAATGGGAGGTTGCGCCATGTCTTCAGACGTATTGAATTTTTATCTTCCGGACTTTTATACGAACGTAAATCTTTTCTGTTTCTTTCACGACATGCAACAGAGCGCGCCGTCCTGTTTTTATGACGACGTAAAGATCACTTCGGCATACGGCAGCTTTCCGAACTGTATCTGGAATGGCGGAAGGGTGATCCTGGACCGCGTTTCCAAGGACATGATCGAAGCCGTTCTGAAGCAGTATCGCGACAGGGGGATCAAGGTCCGCTTTACCTTTACGAATCCTTTGATCGAAGAGAAGCATTTGGCGGATCATTTCTGTAACATGGTCATGGAGCTTGCAGACCATGCCGGAAATGAGGTGCTGGTCAATGCCCCCGTTTTGGAACAATACATCCGTGAAAAGTATCCGGATTACGCGCTGATCTCGTCCACGACGAAGTGCTTAAATGACTTTGAACGCATCAAGGAAGAGCTTGAAAAGGATTATTCCCTGGTGGTGCTGGATTCAGCCCTGAACAACACGCCGGAGATCTTTGCCATGGATCACAGGGACCGCGTGGAACTGATAGTCAATCACTATTGCGCGGACAACTGTCCCAGAAGAAAAATGCATTATAACGTCATTGGAAAGGCACAGCTGGAGTATTCCAACACGCCGCCTGACTGGCAGTGCAACAACGTGAACCGTGAATTCTTCCGGGTGATGGAGAACCGCTCCTTTATTTCGACGGAGTTAATTTTTGGCAAGTACCGTGAGGCGGGATTCCGTCATTTCAAATTGGACGGAAGAGGCTTCCCGGCCCACAGGCTGATCGCGGCGATGCTCTATTATTTCGTAAAGCCGCAGTGGCATGATCAGTTTTGGCAGATTATTCTTCGTGAGATTTATAAGATTTAGATTCGGAATCTCCGGTGGGAGAGTTTGAATAGAAGACTACAGAATTGAATGGAAAGCAGGAGGAAAAAACATGTATTCTTTGGATGAAGTGAGAAACGTGGATCCCGAGATCGCGCAGGCCATCGTGGACGAGCAGGCTCGTCAGAACAGCCACATTGAGCTGATTGCGTCGGAGAACTGGGTATCCAAGGCCGTTATGGCAGCAATGGGCAGCCCTTTGACCAACAAGTACGCGGAAGGTTATCCCGGAAAGAGATACTACGGCGGATGCGAGTGCGTTGACGTGGTTGAGAATCTGGCTATCGAGAGGGCAAAGGAGCTGTTCGGCTGTGATTACGCGAACGTTCAGCCTCATTCCGGCGCACAGGCAAACATGGCAGTACAGTTTGCGGTATGCCAGCCTGGCGATACCATCATGGGCATGAACCTTGCTCACGGAGGACATCTGACCCACGGCTCACCGGTAAACATGTCCGGTAAGTATTTCAACGTCGTTCCTTACGGCGTGAATGACGAGGGCTTTATCGATTATGACGAGCTTCGCAGAATCGCCCTGGAAGCTAAGCCGAAGCTGATCATCGCAGGTGCGTCCGCATATGCGAGAACCATCGACTTCAAGAAATTCCGCGAGGTTGCTGACGAGGTTGGCGCCGTTCTCATGGTAGACATGGCTCACATTGCCGGCCTGATCGCTGCAGGACTTCATCCCTCACCCATTCCTTACGCAGACGTGGTTACCACCACGACCCACAAGACCCTGCGCGGTCCCAGAGGCGGTCTGATCCTCTGCAACAAGGAAGCGGCAGATAAATTTAACTTCAACAAGGCAATCTTCCCTGGCATCCAGGGCGGCCCTCTGATGCACGTGATCGCAGCAAAGGCAGTTTGCTTCAAGGAAGCCTTGTCCGATGATTTCAAGACCTACCAGAAGAACATTGTTGACAATGCTCAGGCGCTTTGCAAGGGTCTCATGAGCCGCGGCATCAAGATCGTTTCCGGCGGCACCGACAACCATCTGATGCTGGTTGACCTGACCAACTTTGGTCTCACCGGCAAGGCTGTTGAGAAGCTTCTTGATCAGGCACACATTACCTGCAACAAGAATACCATTCCCAATGATCCTCAGTCTCCTTTCGTAACCAGCGGCATCCGTCTTGGCACGCCTGCAGTTACCAGCAGAGGCATGAATGCTGAGGACATGGATAAGATCGCAGAGGCAATTGCCCTCGTGATCAAGGGCGGCGAGGAGAAGGTTCCCGAGGCAAGAGCCATCGTTCAGACCCTCACCGACAAGTATCCTTTGATCTAATCGCCTAAAACGACAAAACTCCGACTGCCATAGAGGCGGCCGGAGTTTTTTTGTACAGATTAACGAAAGGAATTCCCCTAAAAATGAAAGCGCTTTCAGCAACACGCACAAAAAATACCTTAAAAAACACAGGTGTTATTGTTGAAAAACACAAAAGAAGTAAAAAAGATGCTTATTGAGGTAAAAGAATTCCATTTACTTCAAAATTGTGCTGAATTATACTTGAAAGCAAGGTAAGGGTTTCTTATGGGGTATTTTGTATAATTTAGGAAGAAGAAGATGAAAAGAAATCGATTAATTACCTTAGGATGCTTGGTCATTTGCCTGATGATTCTTGCGTGCGGTTGTGAGAAGGAACCGGATCACAAGAAAACAGGCGAGAGTTGGGCTTACGTACATGAACCGGCAGCAGAGATTCTTTGGCTTGGGGAAAATGGAAAGGCAACGTTCAAGGGAGAGGATTATGACTTCGTCAAGGATGACTCGTTCATCACTTTGACGGACAAAAACCAGAAGGCCTTGAAGATGCATTATTCCATGAACAAAGATCAGATGTTGTTATACGAGATCAATGAGTACCATTTTGTCGCGACGGATGGCTCGGGGGAGCCGGAGGGCCTTGTGGGGACTTGGAAGGGCGGCGAAGAGGACAGAAGTTCTTTCCAGTTTACGGAGGAAGGCATCTTCATGGAGGATGATTTTTTCCCGGGGCACTATACCGTAGACGAAAAGAACGGAACGGTCAAGTTAATGTACGAGGATCATTTTGCTGACACCGTCTTTTATTTTCATTTGGATGGGGAAAAGCTGACGATCGAATATCCTTGGCCCATGGTTAAAACGGATTTTGAAAAGAAAGATTCTGCTAAGGAATGATGAAAGTCATCCGGACGCCCGGGAGGGCACTAATTTTGGTCATTAGGCAATAAAGCCTGTGATATAGTTACTATAATGGGGCATTCCCCATTACACGTATTCAAAAAGGAGGAGAAAGTATTATGAAACTGAAAAAAGTTGCAGCAACTCTGCTTGCAAGCGTAATGGTTCTTTCCATGGCAGCATGTGGCACTGGCTCTGACAAGGGCGGTGACGGCAAGGGCGGCGCAGCTCAGCTGAGCAAGGACGACAAGATCACCCTGAGCATGTGGTGTATCGCTACCGAGAGCGATTCCAACCGTAATTCTTACGAGCTGGCTATCGACGAGATGAAGAAAGAGTATCCCAACATCACCCTGAATTGGGAAGCTTTTGAGAACCAGTCTTACAAGACCAAGATTAAGGCAGCAGTTGCAGCTGACGAGCTTCCTGACATCTTCTTTACCTGGTCTTGCGCATTCCTTGGCGATTTCGTAAAGTCCGGTAAGGTTTACTGCCTGGATGAGGCTTACAAGAGCTATGCAAGCGAGCTTCCTGAAGTTATGATGGGCAACTCCACTTACGACGGAAAGCACTACGGCGTGCCTCTGACCATGAACATCGTTGGTCTGTTCGCTAACATGGACCTTCTGAAGGAAGCTGGATACAACGAGATCCCTGGCACCTATGATGATTTCATTAAGTGCTGTGACGCTCTGAAGGCTAAGGGAATCATGCCTTTCGGATGTGCTGGTTCTGAGACTTGGTGCGTAACCGAGTACCTTGAGTCCGTAATCGAGAAGTCCATCGGTGCTGACGCGCTGAACGACATCTTCCTTGGCAGAGCTACTTGGAACAATCCTGACGTTGCTAGCGCAGTTGATACCTTCCAGAAGATGGTTAACGACGGCTACTTTGATCCCAACGGCATCTCCCTGACCAACGACGAAGTTAAGGCTAACTTCATGAAAGGTCAGTATGCATTCTACATGAACGGTACTTGGAACTGCGCAGACTTCGCAGGCGATGCAAACTTCTTCCCTAAGGTAAAGGTTGCTGAGTTCCCTGTTATCAACGCAGACAAGGCTAAGCTTGGTCAGTTGATCGGCGGTCCTTCTGATACCCTTGCAGTTGCAGCTTCTTCCAAGAACGCAGCAGCAGCAGCTACCTACACCTTTGAGCTTGGTAAGAGAATCTGCCACTATGGATATCTTGATGGTTGTGGACTTCCTGCTTGGACGCCTTACGGTGATACCAGCAAGGTTAACGGCCTGACCCAGGCAGTTGCAGAGATCTGTAACAAGGCTAACGGTTACGTTCTGTTCGGTGATACCGCTATGAACGCTGACGAAGCTAATACCTATCTTGATTACGTAGCACAGGTTTACGGATGCAAGGTTGACGGCGCTGGCTTCATCAAGGGCCTTTCCAAGGACATCAGATAATTGATTTCCTTAATGGAACAGTAATTAAATAATGATTTGCGGTCTTTCCCAATCCTCCGTAAGGGGAACCGGAAAGACCGCATTTTTAATTCACCGGAAGGTAACGATTGGAATGAAAGAGAAAACTTTTAAGAAAATAAGCATATTTTTGTTCTTATTACCTGCATTACTCTTATTCATCGGCGTGCTGATCTACCCGATCATCATGTCCGTTTGTTACAGCTTCTATGATCTGAGAAGCGTTTCTACGACTGGAATGCAATGGTGTGGCCTGGATAACTATAAAGAACTTTTCACCAGCGGCTCCATAAGTTTCTGGCGGGCACTTGGAAATTCATTACTCTTGGCTGCACTTTCCGTATTTATACAGTTACCCCTGGCTTTGGGACTGGCGCTCATGTTGGGTAAGGGAATCAAGGGAGAGAGAGCTTATCTTTCCATTTATTTCTTGCCCGTATTGATTTCCACGGTAGTAATCGGTCAGTTGTGGCGTAAGATCTACAACCCGGACTACGGTATCCTGAACGCAGTGTTATCCCTGCTTGGAATCAACAACGTGATGCCGAATGGCGGCTGGCTCGGAAATGAAGCCTCCGCGCTTTGGTGCGTATTTATTCCCACCTTGTGGCAATACGTTGGTTATCACATGCTTCTGATGTACGCAGGCGTTCGAAGCGTTTCCCCTGAACTTCGCGAAGCGGCAAAGCTTGACGGCGCGACTGATGCTCAGGTTGACTGGTACGTCGTGATTCCCGTCATCAAACCCATCATTAAGGTAAGCGTAATCTTCGCGGTAACGGGTTCCCTGAAATCCTTCGACTTGATCTACGTCCTGACGAATGGCGGACCTTATCATGCGACGGAAGTGCCGAGTACCTTGATGATCAACATGCTGTTCCTCCGTAACCGCTACGGTATGGGCAGTACGATCGCGGTTATGCTGATCTTGTTGTGTTTTGCCTTTGCATTACTGATTAACTGGGCATTTAAGGAGAAGGATATCTATGGAAAAAAAGAGCATGTTGAATAGTTACGTTGATCTGGATCAATTTCAGGTCCAGAAGACGAATAAGTTTGTAAAAGTATTGATTTACATTGGCTTGGTGATTTGGGCCTTGATCGACCTGTTCCCCATTTACTGGATGTTCACGTTCTCTTTGAAGAATAACGAAGAAGTGTACGGCATGAACGTTATGGGCTTGCCCAAGCAGTGGCTCTGGTCCAACTACGAAAGAGCCATGACCACCGGTAACATGCCGCTCTACTTCATGAACAGTATCATTGTTACGGTATGTGCGATTGCATTGTGTCTGATCGCTGCATTGATGGCAACCTATGCGATCACGAGAATCATTTGGAAGGGAAGCCAGCTGATGAACAGCTTCTTTATGCTGGGTATCACGATTCCCGTACATGCATCCGTCGTTCCGATCTTTATCACGCTGAGCAGAGCTCACATGGTGAATTCCCGTATAGCGCTGATCGTTCCTTACGCGGCATTCTCGCTTGCCATGGCTATCCTGATCTGTACCGGTTTCATGAACGACATCCCGAAGGATCTGGATGAGGCAGCTTACATCGACGGATGTAACGTTTGGAAGACCTTCATCATGATCATTTGTCCGCTGATGAAACCCGCGCTTGCAACCATCACGATCTACACGTTCCTGCAGTGCTGGAACGAGCTGATGTTCGCAAACGTATTTATCAGCAAGAACGCACTGAAGACGCTTCCCGTTGGTATCCAGGCATTGTCCGGACAGCATACCACGGACTGGGGTCCCATCGGTGCGGCACTGGTTATCGCAACGTTCCCTACCTTGCTCGCATACGTATTCATGAGCAAATCCATTCAGGAGAGCTTCATTGCGGGTGCAGTTAAGGGTTAACGTAATAATTGAATCATCCTAAGAGAAAATAACGGAAGAGGGCAGACGAAAACGTCTGCTCTTTTTCGTTTGCCAGTTTTCAAAAAAAGTGCTAGAATATAAAAAGTGGCAACAAAGGCTCTTGTGGATGGGAGAACGTCATGGAAGAAACGCCGGTGGAAGGAAAAGTTAATCAGGAAAAGAAAAAACATTGGTCGTTGTCGGCGAAGCTTCGAATGGTCGTGTTTCTCATTATTTTTATCATTATCACGGCTTTTTTGATCTCCATGTTTTATTTTTCCTTGAGGGAGCGCATAGATAATGCGGAGCGCGAGGCGGACAGCCTCCTCAACACGATCTCCAACAGTATCGTCTCCGACGTTGACGGATACAAGGAACTGTCCCGTCTGATCATGATGGACTCTACGGTGGTTACCTTTCTTCGCTCCAGCACGAAAAAAGTGAACGACGATATGAAAAACAAGGCCAGAAACGGTATTTTTAACATTTTGAACGTTACGGAAGACGTGCACGCCGTATTCGTATTTCGCGAAGACGGGGATTACGTGAGCACAAACCGGAATGCGTATTATTTCGACGTGGAGCGAATGGAAGTAGGAAGGTGGAAGTCAGACATTTTAGCCAGTCTGGGACGCGCCGTCATTTCCATCAACAGCAACAACACGATTTTCAAGACGCGCGGAGGCGCCGTTCTTACCATAGGCCGTGCCATTTATGACATCTATACGCAGGAAAGAACGGGAATGCTTTTGATGAATCTCTCGGATTCCGTATTGGAGAAAGAGATCCATGCCACCAAGAATGATAACGTGTGCATCACGGACTTGAAGGGGAGTTATCTTGCAGGGGATGAAAATCTCGTAAAGTATTATAGCGTGGATTTCGCCAATCCCAAGGTGATACACAAGGAAGTGCGCGCCACGACGGGAAGGAGATTGATTTCCGGATGCCGTATTCCGGAAATGCCTTTGATTATCATTACTTCCGCGAATCTTAACTCTGGCCGCATCCCGTATGAAACGGGTTATATTTTGATCTTTCTGCTGATCACCGTCATTATTGCCGCGTTCAGCGCAGGAACCTTTATTACCAGAAACATCACGACTCCCGTGTTCGAACTGACCAGGGCCATGGAAAAAAACAGGGAAGAGGGGAAGCTGGAACGGGTTAACGTCGTGTCTGTTGACAATGAGATCGGCATGTTGGAGGAAGGCTATAACAACATGATCGATCACGTAAATGACCTGATCAAGAGGCTGATTGAAAACGAGAAGATTCTTCAGAAGTCGGAAATGCGCGTGCTTCACGAGCAGATAAAGCCCCATTTCCTGTATAATTCACTGGAGACCATAGGTTTTCTGGCCATGGACGCAGGTGCGGAGGAGGTACATACGGCACTGGAGACCCTGGGAAGCTTTTACCGGAATTTCTTGAGCAAGGGCGACAGGGAGATTCCACTAAAGCGCGAGATCTGCATCGTGCAGGATTACTTGTCCCTGCAAAAGCTTAGATACGGAGACATTCTGCAGGATGAATATGACATTGCGAAGGATACGGAGAATTTCGTCATCCCGAAGCTGATCCTGCAGCCCTTGGTGGAAAACAGCATTTATCACGGCATCCGTTTAAAAGGCGAAGAAGGCGTTATTAAGATTACAAGCTGGATGGAGGAGGGCGTGCTGCACATTTCGGTGCGGGATAGCGGCGTTGGCATGACCCAGGAACAGATCGAGCATGTTCTTAGAAAGCGAAATGAAAGTGAGATGGAGATTTCCTCTGATCCTTCCGAGAGCTTTGGCCTGTGGGGGACCATCGAAAGGATCCGGTGCTTCTGTGATGAAGACGACGTAGTAAAGATCCGAAGCGAAGAGGGCGAATACACGGAGGTGGAATTCGTCATACCGCCTAGGAGAATGGAGAGGGATAACGGAAACGATGAGAAAGTACAGAGTGATGCTCATTGACGATGAGCAATCAGCGAGGAAATTAATGCGGGCCTCCATTGGGTGGGAGAGCCTGAACATGGAGGTCGTGGGAGAGGCCGCCAGCGGGATCGAGGCGATCAACGTCATTGATGAGATGAAGCCGGACATTGCCTTTGTGGACATTTCCATGCCATTTATGAACGGGATTGAGTTTACGGAGGTTGCGACGACGCGCTACCCCAATTTGATCATCATTATCATGACGGCGCTGGACCAGTTTGAATACGCAAGGAGATGCGTGAGCCTGCCGGTATTTGAATACATGCTGAAGCCCCTGGTAAGGGCTGAGGTGACGGCGGTCTTAACCAACGTGAAAAAGAAGCTGGATGCGACGATTGACCTGGAAAGTGAGAGCGCGGCGGAGAACGCGCCCGGACCGGAGATCGAACCCAACACCATTGAGCAGATCAAGAAATTCATTGAGACGGGTTATACGGATTCGAAGATCAATCTTGCGTCCGTGGCAGAGCAGTTTGGCTTTAGCGCCAGCTATCTGTCCCGTAAGTTCAAGCAGGAGACGGGGAAAAACTTTGTGGAGTATCTGACGGAATGTCGCATGGAGAAGGCAATGAAACTCGCGGAGGCAGGAAAGAAGATGTTTCTGGCGTCAGCGGAGGTTGGCATTCCGGATCCCAATTACTTTGGACGGTGCTTTAAGAAATATGCCGGGATGAGCTATTCAGAGTACATGGCGTCCCATGCAAAATAGGAAAGAAGGACTCAAGGCTGCAAAAGTCGTGATTCTTCGTCAAAATAACGAAGACCCATGGGAGGGTCTTCGTTTTTTTGTGGGTTTTCCCCTCTTGCGCTTTTGGGGATGCCATGATAGAATATCTTTCGTTAGCATACAATTGTCTTTCCCAGAAAAACATTTATGGTGTTTCGGGAGTCGCTTTCGCCGGGAAGTCAGGCGGGAGAAAACGGGGGATGGAAATATGCCAGCGAATGAAGCAGGTTATTACGTAGTGCGGAAGAAGGCCGTTCCGGAGGTGCTCTTAAAGGTTGTGGAGGCGAAACGCCTGATAGAGTCGGAAAAGGTGGCGACGATCCAGGAGGCCACGGATGCCGTTGGGATCAGCAGAAGCTCGTTTTACAAGTACAAGGATGACATTTTTGAATTTCATGAAAATGCCAAGGGGACGACGGTGACGCTCCTGTTCCAAATGGAGGATAAGCCGGGGATCCTGTCGGACGTGCTTAAGCTTGTGGCGCAATACGGCGCGAACATCCTGACGATCCACCAGAGTATTCCCATCGGGGGAATGGCATCCCTGACGCTCAGCATTCAGATCCTGGAGACGACGCAGGACATTTCAGGAATGCTTGAACTTATGGAAGGATTAAATGGAGTGCATCGGGTGAAGGTGCTGTCCAAGGAGTAAGACAAAGAAGATAAAAGACAAAGAAGATAGAAGACAAAGAAGATAGAAGACAGAGAGGACGTTAGTATGGTTAAGGTTGCAGTGTTTGGGTATGGCACCGTGGGAAGCGGCGTCGTGGAAGTGATCGAGAAGAATAAGGAACAGGTGAGCAAGAAGGCAGGAGAGGAGATCGAGGTTGCATACATCCTGGATCTCAGAGAGTTCCCCGGGGATCCTTATGAGGCGAAGGTTGTGCATGACGTGAACGTGATCCTGGAGGATCCCGAGGTGAAGATCGTATGTGAGACCATGGGAGGCACGACGTTTGCATATAATTACACAAAGGCTGCGTTGGAGAAGGGCAAGAGCGTTTGTACCTCCAATAAAGAGATGGTGGCTAAGTTTGGCCCCGAGATGCTGAAATTGGCGAGAGAGCATGGCTGCAATTATCTCTTTGAGGCGAGCGTAGGCGGCGGCATCCCCATCATCCGTCCGTTGAATGACTGCCTGACGGCTGAGAAGGTGGAGGCCATCACGGGCATTCTGAACGGCACGACGAACTACATCCTGACGAAGATGGAGCGCGAGGGCGCAGACTTTGACAAGGTGCTTGCGAGAGCACAGGAGAAGGGCTACGCGGAGCGCAATCCCGAGGCTGACGTGGAAGGTCATGACGCCTGCAGAAAGATCGCGATCCTGTCCTCCCTCATGATGGGCAAGAACGTGGATTTCGAGAAGATCCCCACCGAAGGCATTACCAAGATCGTTCCCGAAGACTTTGATTACGCTAAGGCAGCAGGCAGGACCATCAAGCTCCTTGCCCGCGCGAAGGTGATCGACGATAACACGCTGGAGGCTATGGTAAGCCCCGTGATGCTGGATAAAGAGAATCCCCTGGCTATGGTCAGCATGGTGTTCAACGCCATTTTGGTCAAGGGTAACATGCTTGGCGAGGCCATGTTCTACGGCAAGGGCGCCGGAAAGCTTGCGACCGCAAGTGCCGTTGTCGGAGACGTGATCGACTGCGTGCGTCACCTTGGCAAGGAGATCCCTTGCTTCTGGGATGCTGAGGAAGCAACGATCCTGGATGCGGGAAAGCATTCCTATGCATATTATATCCGTGCAAAGAAGAGCGCAAAGGAAGTGCTGGGCGCAGTTCTTCCCGGCGGCGAGATCATGGAGCTTCCCGGCCGCGATGAGGATCTGGCATATTTCACGCAGCCCATGAAGCAGGATGCGTTTGAGAAGGTTCTCGAGGGCCTTGGAGACCTAGTGCTTGGCACCATCCGCCTGGGTTAAGCTGATAAAAACGCGGATGGATCCGTGCCTTGTGACGGTGAGGCTGCGCGAATATAGAAAAGTGATTTTAAGGAGAAGAGGAAGAGATGTCTAAGGTAGTGAAGTTTGGCGGGAGTTCCCTCGCCAGCGCAGAGCAGTTCAAGAAGGTAGGTAAGATCATTCGGGCAGATAAGGACCGCAGGTTCGTGGTTCCCTCCGCACCCGGAAAGAGAGATAAAAAGGATACCAAGGTAACCGACATGCTGTACGCATGCTATGATCTTGCAGAGAACGGCAAGAGCTTTTCCAAGGAGCTTGCGGCGATCAAGGCAAGATATCAGGAGATCATCGACGGATTGGAGCTTACGCTCTCCCTGGATGCTGAGTTCAAGGAGATCGAGAAGCAGTTTAAGGCAAAGGCCGGCAAGGATTACGCTGCATCCCGCGGCGAGTTCTTAAACGGCATCGTGATGGCGAATTACCTTGGCTATGAGTTTATTGACGCAGCGACGGTGATCTTCTTTGACGAAGAGGGCAATTTTGACGCAGAGAAGACCAACGAGATCCTTTCCAAGAGACTTACGGGTCTTAAGAATGCAGTTATCCCTGGCTTTTACGGTGCAATGCCTGACGGTAAGGTGAAGACCTTCTCCCGCGGCGGTTCCGACGTGACGGGTTCCATCGTAGCAAAGGCTGCAAAGGTTGACGTCTATGAGAACTGGACCGACGTGTCAGGCTTCCTCATCGCGGATCCCCGCATCATTGACAAGCCCGTAGGCATTGACACCATCACCTACCGCGAGCTTCGCGAGCTTTCCTACATGGGTGCCGGCGTACTTCACGAGGATGCGATCTTCCCCGTTCGCCAGCAGGGCATCCCCATCAACATCAGAAACACCAATTCCCCTGAGGACAATGGCACCTGGATCGTAGGCAGCACCTGCCAGAAGTCCAAGTACGTGATCACGGGTATCGCAGGCAAGAAGGGCTTCTGCGCGATCAACATTGAGAAGGACATGATGAACTCCGAGATCGGATTCGGCAGAAAGGTTCTGCAGGCATTTGAGGAGAATGGCATTTCCTTCGAGCACGTTCCTTCCGGCATTGACACGCTGACCGTGTTTGTTCACCAGGACGAGTTCATGCACAAGGAGCAGAAGGTGGTTGCAGGCATCAATCGTCTTGCAAAGCCTGACATGATCGACATTGAGGCAGACCTGGCGCTGATCGCAGTCGTTGGACGCGGCATGAAGTCCACGAGAGGTACTGCAGGCAGGATCTTCTCCGCACTGGCACACGCCAACGTCAACGTGCGCATGATCGACCAGGGATCTTCCGAGCTCAACATCATCATCGGAGTTGCCAACGAAGACTTTGAGGCTGCCATCAAGGCAATCTACGACATCTTCGTACTTACCAAACTATAAGACAGGATCAAAAGCGCGGCTGATGCCGCGCTTTTTTACGTTATGGCAGATTTGGGCCGCGAAGCAGACAGCTCCCGGCCTTTGCGGAACGGAGTCGCACCCATCGTAGGTCACAGGTGTGTCACGGGGACGTGTCTACTGACACATTTTTAATAAACTACACTACTAATTTTCTCGAGGGGATGGCTTGGATAGTGTCCCTCAGGCATGTGTGCCAAGCGTCGGTACTTAGGTGGCGCATGCCGAAGGAGGGGACCACGAAGTGGGAAAATTCCTTCGGCTTTATTGCGACACCTTAGTACCGCTACGCTGCACTCATAGCGCGAGCGTGCCTGAGGGATACTGCCAAGCCTCGGCCCCGAGTTTTGCGGGAATCCTATGTGTCAGTAAACACGTCCCCGTGACTTTAAAAGGGGCGAAATGTGTGATAATTTGTCGAAAAATGGAAAAGTAATAGAAAATAATAAAAAATATTGAAAAATGTGTTGACAAATGTTGTAGAATGGTGTAACATAAAATCATCAAAAGAGAAAAGAACAGGAGATACCAAAGATAAGGTATTAGGAGAAACGAAAAGGGGATTCCAGTCCAAGAAAATTTAACCTTTAATCAGATGGAAAAGGAAGGAATTTGAGGTACGAAGGAACCAAAGGTACACGAGTCTAAGTGTACGTGAATGGAAAATAAAAAAAGAGTGTTTCGGAGGTATCGAGGATTCCGGATGTTAAAGAAAGGTGGATAGAGGAGATAACATTCCATCGTAGAAAACTGAATATCGAAAAACAGACTTAGGCAAAGGAGGAACGGACCATTGGATAGCATAGTCTAAAAGGGCGTGTCGACGGAAATCTCGTTGATGCGCTCTTTTCTATTGCTCAATTCTAAATTTTTTTTGAAAATTTGCACTTTTCTATGGCATCTAGAAGGTTTTTCATGTATGATAAGAGATGGCGGAGAATGCGGTTTTGCGAGAAACTGCGGCATGGCTGCCGATTAAATGGGAGTGATAAGGCAACGGCACTATTTGTTGCGTGAGGGATACATGAGCGAAGATAACAAGAAACTGGAAGAGTTACAACAAAAGCGAGAGGCCAGAAGAAAACGGCGTCAGAGAAATCAGATCCTGGCATATTCCGCGGTGATCGCAGTGATCGTCGCATTTGCGCTGGGAGTTTTGGGAATCATTCACGTGATTTCAAATCCGAAGGAACCGGAAGGCGAAGTGAGACTTCCCGGTCTGCCTTCAGAATTTAGCGAGGCACCCGTAGTTGAGCCGGAGGAGACGGAGCCTCCAGTTGAGACCGTTGAGGCTACTCCGGAACCGGAGGAGACGGAGCCTCCCGTCGTTGAGCTGACGCGCGAGCAAAAGCTGGATGAGATCGTAAATGCGGCCATTGAAGTGATGCCGCTGGAAGATAAGGTGGCAGGTCTTTTCATGGTGACGCCTGAACTCCTGACCGGCGTGAAGCCCGTTACCAAGGCCGGAGACAGCACCAAGACGGCTCTTGGGAAATATGCCGTTGGCGGAATCCTGTATCGTACCCAGAACGTCAAGAATAAGGATTCCTTCAAGACGATGATCGACAATACGATACAATACAGCAGATATCCCGTGTTCCTTGCAGTGGAGGAGGAAGGCGGCAACGCAACGCAGATCGTTAAGGCAAACCTTGGGACGAAAACGGACGGTGCGAAGGCCATTGCCGCAACAGGTGATCCCCAGAATGCTTATCAGGCAGGCGTGACCATCGGCTCCTACTTAAAGGAACTTGGAATCACGATGGATCTGGCTCCCGTGGCGGATCTTGCCAACGTAGAGCAGAGCCTGATGGAAGAACGAAGCTTCGGCGACGATCCCCAGCAGGTTATCCATTACGTAAAGAATGCAATGAAGGGTCTTCAGGAGCAGGGTATTACGCCTTGCGTAAAGCACTTCCCCGGCATGGGAAGCGTTACGACTGATACGGAAAAAGGCGTTGCCGTTTCCGAACGTGCGGAAGCAGATTTTTGGGCAAGCGAGATGGATCTATTCCACAAGCTTGTGGAGGACGGCGTGCCCGTGATCATGGTGAGCAACATGGCGGCACCTTCCCTGACTGGCGACAATACGCCCTGTTCTTTGTCAGACAAGGTTGTGACGGAGATCTTGAGAAAGCAGCTCAGCTATGATGGCCTGATCATTACGGATGCATTAAACGAAAAGGCCGTGGCAGATTATCATTCTTCCGAAGAGGCTGCCATTCTGGCGCTGAAGGCGGGATGTGACATGATCCTTTGTCCTGAGAATTTCGAGGAAGCCTATAACGGCGTGCTGAAGGCCGTGCAGGACGGAACGATCTCCCAACAGCGCGTGGACGACGCATTGCGCCGCATCTACCGGATCAAATTCGCAGACCGGTTGGAAGAATAATTTTTAAAACCTATACTTTTGGATGTAGTCAAAAGGATAAAACATCAGTATAATGGACGCATAATGGATAATTGGCGGTCCGTTATGCTGATTTTTTTATCTAAGGAGGCTGATTGATGAAGAAGAAATTGTGGCTGGGATTATTTGCGATGCTCATGGTGGTGGCAATCACGCTATCACGCGGCACCGTAAGTAATGCCGAATGGGATGAGGATTGGGACGACAATGAAAGTTGCAAGTGCTTTTATTGCGAAGATACCCTGCGGGATTCAGACGATTATTGCCAATGTGATATGGGAGCCCCGCACTGTAGCGAGTCCCATAACAGTGGTTGTTGGGAGTCATTGCACTGCGCAAATTTTGACGAATGCGGACAAACCATAGAAGACTCATCCATATGCGAAGATTGCGGACTATGTAAGGATTGTCAGGAAAAAGAGGGCGTCGGAACCCATTGCAGTGAGTGCGGAAATTGCGGTTCACCTATTTGTGATGAATGTTCTGATGACGACCATCTCATCTGCAAGGACTGTGCCGAGATGCAGGGTTATCATTGCATTGGATGCGGAGGTTGCTTCCAGTCCATTGAAGTCTGCGAAAAAAGCGCGGATGAGGACACTGAACGGGCAATGTGCAAGGATTGCTGTGAAGCGGCAGGAAATCACTGTACCGAATGTCACGAACACGTTGGGGATGGCACGGACGTGTTCTGGTGCTTTTGTGACAGCGGCCCCGGGGATCACTGCGGCTACTGCGGCATGGAAGACAATAACGGAAAGCACTGTGAAGGTTGTGACAAGTATTTCTGCGTGTTTAACGGCGATGATCTCAGTAAGTTTTGCGATGAATGCGACATGTGTTTCGATTGCTGTTTTGAGCAGGTAAAGCACTGCCCGATCTGTGAGAATGAAGTCTCTGAACGATGTGAGTCGGACGGGGAACACTGCACGGACTGCTGCGATCTCTGCGAACAGTGCGAAAGGTGCCTGCTTGCTGAGGACATTGAGCGTTGCGAACATTGTGATCTTTGCCTGGAATGTTGCCGCGAAAATGCGGAAGAGGCCGGCTGTGGCTGCGGAGAGTATTGCAAGGAGGAGTCAGGCTTTGAAGAGCACCTTTGCGAGGAATGCGGCATATGTTTTGGAGTGAATCCGAAGTGCGAATACTGCGGATTTTGTGAAATCTGTTGCCTTGAAAAATCGGAGGAGGCAGGTTGCTCTGAGGGAATGTGCGTGGAGGATCCTGACTTTGAGGATCACTTCTGCAGCGAATGCAATGAATGCTTTCACTCCGTAGACCGTTGCGGGACCTGCGAGGCGGCGAACGTAAACGTTTGCGAGAACTGCTGCGCATCCATAAGTTCGGACCTTGGCTGCGGACACGGCATCTGCCCGAACTCCGATTACTGGAATTGTCATTTTGATTCCGAGACGAGCGAATGCTACGTGAACGAAGATGAGTATGGCGAGGATCAGCATGATTTTAGGAATTCCACGACCTGCTATGTCTGCGGTGCCCAGAGGGACGGCAGACCCCATATCCTTGTTCAGCCAAAGAACAGAACGGTCAAGGTTGGCAAGGATGCGGCTTCCGCGGAGAAGGCGGTCTTTAGCGTAACCGCTCAAGGCTCGAATCTGACCTACCAGTGGTATACCGGGCTTGGCTCCAAGATTACGGATACCGATTTTTATAAAGGCACTACGTCCAGCCAGCTGACGGTGGCAGTAAACATTTGTAATGCTGACATAGATGCTGCCATCGCGGAGGCAGAGGCAAAAAACGATACGCGGCTTGTAAACACGTTAAATCAAATCAAAAAGTTATATAGCTACTATTGCGTTGTGACTAATTCGGAAAGCGGTCTCAGCGTCAAGTCAGATACGGCTGTGCTGACTACCAAGCATAACGTGTCCGAATTTAGGGCGGATAAGGGTAAGTACCATTCGGCCCAATACAAGATTCAGAACGGCGATGAGGTGAAAGTTGAATGGACAACCTCTGACAGTCACTGCAAGACGTGCGTTGGAGGCTGGTACAACGCTTCTGACGAAGACGCTATTATCTTAAAAATGGTGTCTACTTGTGACTTGCATGAGGCTTCCGAGCCTCACGTTTGGACAAGTTGGAATTACAATACGGAGTATCCTGCTTATAAGGGACAGAACGGTTATGCAAGCAGAAGCTGCATGGTCTGCAAGACCGTGGAGTACAAGGCTTATGAGTATGTTGAACCTCATGAACACGTATGGGCGAACAAGCCGGAGCTGTTCATGACGACTATAAAGCAGAAGGATGGCAGCGGTAAAGTCACGGAGGTTCCTTATGACGGTTACCATGCAAGAAGATGTACCGTGGAGGGCTGTCCGGAGTATTCCGAAAAGGAAGAGCATATCTGGAGTGAATATGAGATAACGATTGCCGCCACGGATCATTCTCAGGGCGAACGGGTGCGTCACTGTCTTGTTTGCGACTACGTGCAGACGGAAACGATCTCGCCCCTGTATCACAAGCATGATTTCCCCGTAAAGAACCCGCTCACGGGGTGGTACGACAGTGACGACATGCCCTACGTATATCACTCAAACCGTACGCATTACGTTACCTGTAAGGGCGTTGTCTATAACGAAAAGACTGGGGCGTACGAGCCCTGCCCGGCAAAGGCCAATTATGAGCAACACTCCCTGACGATGGAGTATATTGACGGTGATAACTACCCGACCCATTGGGCGAAATTCAGGTTTACCTGCCACTGTGGCTTTTCGAAAGTTTATAAGACTGACGACACCCCCAATATTAACTACGACCACGAGAGTATCGGCGTATATAGATTGTTTTCCACGTTCCCGAACTTCAAGTGGACGTTTAATGGGCAGACTCATTACGCTTCCGATACTGGTAATCCGGCGAAAATCCCTAATGGGGCGGAGGTTACCATTTACAATGAAACGGGCTACCGTCTGAACAGCGGTACCTGGCAGGATTGTATTTATACCGTAGACGACATATATATCAGGATTAAGGATTCACAATTCTATGAAGTTACGTTTATAATGCCGATGCGGGACGTCTTTGTAGACTTTCAGCTACTTGACCTAGAAACGCTTACGGAGTGGGAATGTCCCCACTGGACGACTACCTATTATGATCAGGCCACGGCGATCGAGACTACCTGTACCAAGTCTGGTAAGGATCCCGACCTGAAATGCAGCGAATGTCACGTTACCCTGGAGGTTGGGAAAACACATGCTGCCCTTGGACACAATTTTGTTCTTGACAAGAGCACCATCGTCTATTCCACCTGTACCGCGAAGGGATATACCGGAGACAGCATTTGTGCCAACTGCGGCAAGAAGCAAAAGGGCATTGAAACCCCTGCGGACGGTCATGATACAAAGGACTGTTATTATTGGGACGATAATAAGCACTGGCCGTATTGCGGAGTATGCGAAAAGGAATTTAAGGCACAGGCGGATAAGCATCGCTTTGACGTGACCGTCGTTTCCCAGGGCGTGACTTATGAAATGTGCTCCATCTGTAAGTTTTACAGGGTGAAGGAAGGCATTGCAACGGGCAGAAATTACACTCATACCGTGTACGTGAATGATGATTCGGACAACGTGAACGTGAGGGTCAGATTCTATCCCACCACCGTATCTGATGAGGATATCGCTAAGGACATGGAAAAAGAAACCTCCGAGCTTGGCACGGAATATGGATGTCTGGTGTCAGATAATTACAAGACGAGCATTTACCCAGGTTATACCAGATGTATTCAGTATGACGTGTTAAACGCACCCCAAAATCAAAGCAATACGTACTACAAAATCGCCGTAACGCTGGGTAAGGAATACATTCCATATATCGTGGAAAGAAATAATTTCAATTTGACCGGTTACCTTCGTCTGAAGGAGTATACTGTCAGCTTCCAGGCAAATGGCGGCAGCGGAAGCATGGAGAGCGTTACGGTGAAGAGCGGAGCAACGTATACGCTTCCTGCATGTGCGTTTACTGCTCCTGAGGGCATTGTATTTGACGGTTGGAAGATTGGCGGCACGAATTATCAGGTTGGCGCTAAGATCACGGTTTCGGGGACGACGAACGTGACGGCAACCTGGAAGGCAGTACATGACAAGACGGACGCGAATCTGAAGATTGCCAAGAAATCCATAACGCTTTATGACACCATTACCATTGAATTTAAGGTACCTGAAACGGCAGTAGCGGGATATCGTAATCCCTACCTTGTGGTGACCCAGAACGGCATCACGGAGAAACTCACGGAGTATAAGGTAAAGGATGGACTGCTGATCTTTACTTTCCGCGTGGCACCTCACTGGATGAGGGAAGAGGCGACGGCAGTGCCCTACGGAATCAATGCGGACGGCGAGATTGTCATGGGCAAAGCGCTTACGTATTCCGTAGCGCAGTACTGCTACAACATGCTTGGCAGTGAGACCTATCAGGATGCGAAGTACGCAACCTTCAGAAGACTTCTCGTGGACATTCTGCGCTACGGTGACGCAGCCCAGCTTTACGCGGGCTATAAAACGTCGGAGCTGGCAGGAAAGGACCTGACGGCAGCCCAGATTGCCATGGGAACGGACGTGAGCTTGCCCATGAATTACAATTCCGTAAGGAAGAAGAAGTTCGCGACCGTGGACGCGAAGGATGAGCTGGCGAGCATTGAAACGGCAGCCCTGTTCCTCGAGGCGGCCGTAAACATCCAATTTAAGTACGAGGCGAACGACCTTACGGGACTTCGCGTGGTGATCACCGGCGACGCGGCCGGGACGGAAGTGCTTGGCGAGTATGAGGCGGATGCAAATCAGATTGACGACAATGGCCGTTATTACGTAAGCCTTAAAAACCTGAATGCGGCACAGATGAAGAAGACGGTTTATGCGACGGTTATGAAGGGCGATAAGAAGGTCAGCAACACTTACTGCTATAGCATTGAGTCTTACGTGGCGGCTGTGAAGGGTAAATACTCAGATCAACTTGACAACCTGCTGGATTCCATGATGCGTTACGGTAATACCGCGGCGGATTACGTGGCTGGCAGATAACGTTTATGATCTTAAAAGATCTCAGGCAAGCATGATGCAAGCCTGGGATCTTTTATTGTCATGAAAAACGGTTGCCGCGGAGGGACGTAAGGAGTGGTTTTTACTTGAAAAACGATGGGCGTTCGTATAGAATAATTATAATAAGATTTAGTAAAGAGGTTTTGGAAAAGGAGGGAAGCGGTCATGGCAGAATCGGATGAAGTGATTTATGGCCGTTTCATGGCGGAGAAGAATGAGAACGACCTGCGCATTCTTTTGGAACGTCACAGGGAAAGCCTGATCCTTTTTCTGAACGGTTACGTACACAACTTAAAGGATGCGGAAGAACTGATGCTGGATGCTTATGCGGAGGCCGTCGCGGAGAGGGCTTCCTTTGGAGGGAAGAGCTCGTTTAAGACTTGGCTGTTCTCGATTGGAAAGAAGCTGGCATTGACGCATCTGAGAAAGAACAGGCAATTTTCCTTGCTGAGCGAGGATCAGACGGCAGCGGTCACGCCCGCGCCGGAGCTTAGCATTCTGCAGGAAGAGCGATATGGCCAACTCTATCAGGCGCTGTCCAAGTTAAAAAGTGAATACAGGGAAGTGTTGATCCTCCTGTATTTTGAAGAAATGTCTTTTGAAGAATTGGGGAGCGTTTTGCGGAAGAACCGGAGGCAGACCTATAATCTGGCAGAGCGGGGCAGAAAGGCCCTGAAGGAAGAACTGGAAAGGATGGGATTTGACTATGCGCAGTATGGATGAGCAAGTGAATGAAATACTCAGTCGCAGGGAAGTTGTAAGGGAAAAGCGGGTCAACAGGAGAATTCTTGCAGCGAATGCGATCGCCTCTTGCGTCTGCGTTATTCTGATCATTGCGTCGAGCTTCTGTCTTCCGAAGCTGGCGGTCACGCAAAGTGAAAACGGCGCGTCACAATACGGCAGTCTGCTTTTGGCGGCACCCTACGTGGGATACGTGATCATTGGCGTTCTCGCTTTTGCGCTGGGAATCTGCGTGACGCTGTTCTGTTGTTCTTGGAAAAAGTTTAGGGAGCAGGAGTAAGAATGCATTCGGAGCAAATCATAAATTTGATCATGGCGTGCGTGTTTTTTCTTGTGCTCATACATGCAATCAAATTGTTACAATCTAAGAAACATTTTCTGACCGTTGTTTTTTTTGTATTTGCCATTTCCTGTGGACTCCTTAGCACTTTGTACTGGGGAGTTTACGATTTTTTGCGCCCGGAGGACAGAATGCCCTTTGCAGCCAACGAGCTCTGTGAGTGTGCGGTGTTTCTTTTGTACGCATCGTCCCTCCGCGCGGTTTTCCCCAAAAGTGCCTCCTTTGAAAAGAAGATCATACCCGTGGCCCTGTTTGCGGCCGCAAACGTCGTGCTTTGGATCGCATGGTCGGGAGAATGGGTGCAGGATATTCTGACGGGACTTTCCTTGGGATGGTTTTTGTGCGTGATTACGTCGTGTCTTTGTCTGACGGGCGCTCTGTCCGCCGCTGAATGGGTGGGAGCAGGTACGATTTCCTTCCTGTTGATCCTGGGACAGTCCCTCACGTTCTTTACGCCGGAGCTGATTTCAGGCGCATTGGACAAGGGATGCTCCGCTCTTTTGCTGGCGGGCATGCTTTGGCTCGTTCTGAAAGCGGTATGGGCTTTGAAAAAAGAGAAACAGGTACAAAAAGGCCTGTGTCTTTCCTACGCCTCTTCTGCATGGGGAGCGGTTTTCATGTACATGAGCGGCGGGATTGCATATTTGATAGCGTTCACGCTGGCGGTTTCGTGTTATTTTTTGATGCTTTGGGCGATCAAAGAGGAGGTGGCGGAAGGATGACCATATTCGCTGAGAATATCTTTTTGTGCATAGCGGTTCCCATGGTGGTCTCCCTCTTTTTTACCCACGGAGACGTAAGACGCTACGTAGCCGCTTTTTTCCTTGGGATGGGCGTTTGCCTGATCGCAGCCTACGTCAGTGGTTTTTTGGGGATGGTTGCCGGCATGGAAGCCAATGACACGTCGATCTTTATTTCTCCCATGGTGGAAGAGATGCTGAAGTTTTTGACCCTTTTGTTTTTTATGGTGCTGTTCATGCCGGGGGATCAGGTGCTTACAATGCTTGCCGTATCCATTGGAACGGGCTTCGCTACTTTTGAAAACAGTTGTCACATCTTAACGACGGGTGCGGGGAGTCTGCCTTACATCCTCATCCGGGGATTTTCCGTGGGTATCATGCACGTGGCCAGCATGCTTGCCCTGGCAATCTGGCTGATCATTGCAAAGCGCCTAAAGGCATTTACCTTCTCGGCCGTGGTTGGCGGCCTGTCACTGGCAATGATCTTTCATGCATTATATAATCTATTGGTGTCGGAGCCAGGCATCACCATGCAGATTGGTTATCTGATGCCTTCCCTCGCGGCCGTGCTGCTGTATCTTCTCCATCGGAAGTTGCCGTCGCTCCTAGAAAATTAATGGAATCAAATCGGTTTGCCCTTTCCGCTGTCCTTATCGGACAGCGGTTTTTTTGTACAAAAAAATGGCATGTAAATTTGTGCAAAATGCCAAACTGAAAAAAGATCAGAAAATTATTGAGTAATTTTTGGAAAAGCTGCAACTAAGGGGTAAATAGCGAACACAGAGTGAAACGATCCGGGAGGTGAGAGATATGGAGTACACGACGGAACAGGCGCTGGAAGAGATCGTCCGGCGAAGAAAGCAAGTCAGAAAAAGGCGCAACCGTAAGCGTTGCATTGCATTTGCCAGCCTGAGCTGTTTTTTGATGGCTGCGCTGACGGTGGTGATCAACGTGATTCCGGCCGGATCCGATGCATATTCCCTGGGAACGACGTATGGATCTTTTCTTCTTTCTCCACAGGCAGGAGGATACGTCTTCACGGCGGTCCTTGCATTCGGAGCAGGCGTCAGCATTGCAGTTTACGCATTGCGGCGGAGGGGACGGTACGGGCCGGAGACGGAGCAGAACGAGAATGACGTAAAAGGGATTGACGCAAAAGGGAATGACGCAAAAGGAAATGACGAAAAAGGGAATGACATAAACGAGAAGATTGTAAAAGATTACGATAAAAAGGAGGGAGAAACGTGAAACGACTAAAAATTGGAGTGATCGCCCTTGCACTGGCAATTCTTTCTCCTTTTGGAGCGAAGGTGAATTCCCGGGAGGAAGCGGCAATCATAAGCGTGAAAAATCCTGAGGAGCAATCTGACGGCGCTGCCTCGCAAGAGCCAGTAATAGCATCGAATAAAGAGTTGTCGAAGGAAAAAAGAGAGTTTGTGCAAGGTCCGCAGGAGACGACAGGCAAAATTCGTTTCACGGAGGATCCCCAGGCGATGGAGCAGGCAGCAGGCAGCGTCGTGATGCTAGAGGTCTTTGACGGGCAGGGGAAGAAGCTTCGGACGGGAAGCGGATTTTGCGCGTTTGAGCCAGGCCTTCTGGTGACGGCAGCCCACGTGATAACCAACATGGATTATGCGATCGCCACCTGTGACAATGGGGATACCTTTCGCGTGGATCATGCGATCAGCGCTGACGAAGAGAGCGACGTAGCGGTCTGCGCCATTCCGGAGGACGTCAGGATGACGCCCCTGGAGGCAGCGACGGAGGAACCCCTGAGAGGGGAAAAGGTGGCGGCCACAGGCAGCCAGTTTGGCGTCGTAAATCTGATTACCCTGGGTAACGTCTGTGGAAGCTTTGAAATGACGGATGCGACGTGGATTCTGTTTACCGCGCCGGTATCTTCCGGCAACAGCGGAGGGCCGATCCTAAACGATGAGGGAAAGGTCATTGGGATTACGGCCGGTGCTTATGACAAAGGTCAGAACATGAATCTGGCGGCCCCAATTTCGGCTGTGAAAAAGCTTATCCTTGAAATCAATTTGGAGGTTGAATAATTATGAAAAAGAAACCGATTCTTCGTGCCATTGCGATCATGCTTATCATGATCCAGCTGACGGACCTTTTGGCAGGCTGCAGTTTTCAGAAAAAGCCAACGCCGGAAACCCTTGCTTCGGCTGAAACTGAGACGGGAGCCCGGCAGATACTTGACGGGGATTCTAATTATTTCGAGGTAACGTTTGATTATCCTGCAGGAACGTCAGAGGAAGACGCCAAGGCGATCACTCTGCCTCAAAAAATGATGCTCACGGAGGGAACGCTCCTCTATGCCATTCCCCAGCCGGATAAGGCAGATTGCGTATTTACGGGATGGTACTATGACGCCGCGCTGACCCGCCCTGCCTCCGGCAATGATGCCGTAGAGAAAAACATGACCCTGTATCCGAACTTTGCTTCGGCACAGAATTTGGATGACGAGTTCCAGATCAACTATATTTCCACCCTGGACGTGGAACCGGACTTCGAAATCCGCGTTGCGGCAAAGGGCCTAACCGCATCTCAGGTGAAGGACCTTGTGCGCGTTTGGGATCTGAACAAGGTGGACAAGGCAGAGGAATTTGTTGTTGAGCCCGTATCTGACTCGAGTGCTTTGGACGAGGAGACAAGTAAGGATGCTGCCACAGCCAGAGACATTCTTGCCCGCGTTAAGGCGGCGGGAATGGATGCCAGGGCGATCAAGACGTCGGAGCTGTTCTCCGTGCTTTTACCAGAGGAGCAGAAGTCGCTTGGAATTTCCGGCGGGGCAAAAGTGGATTTAAAGAATCTTTCTGACGGCGGCGATCAGGTCATCAATCTGGAGCTGCTCTTAAATCCCGTGATCGAAGGACTGCCAACGGAGTATTACGTCGTAAGGCCCGTGGGCGGTAAGTGGCGTCGCGGCGACATGCATCAGGTGGAAATTCTGGACACCGCGTCCCTTCGCTTTTTTAGAAACGGCGAGGAGACGGGAAAATACGTTGTTTATTATAACATTACGGTTCATCAGGATGATTTTAACAATATAAAGTTAAACAGCGAGCTCGTTTTCCTGCCGGCAAAAGAGGTGGACGGAGTGGCGCTGGACGGCGGTCTGTTTAAAGCGGACGCCAACACGGACGGCGACATTACGGTAACCAAAAACAATGACAAGGGCGTGCTGACCTATCGCGGAAGCGAAAAGATCAGCGCCGGCATGACCGTGGCCGTTTATGACGGTACGCTAAACTCCGACAATACGGTGGACGGTTCCGTTGGATATTTTAAGATCACGAAGGCGATGGGCCAGAATCAGTATGCTTACGAAGGCGCTGATTTCACCGACGTGGTGTTTGTTCCCGACGTGATTCCCGTGCGCGATGACGGAAGCTTTCAGGACGGGGAGATCCTGATCTCCGCCGACCAGCTAAAGTTTTCGGGAAAAGTCTTTCAGGACATGGGACTCGACAGTCATACCGTGGTGGAGCCGGGTGATTTCCTGGCCGTTTATACGGGTAATCTGAACAATGAAAGTTCTTTGAATCTAACTGGATACGGATGCATTACTTCCGTGACGAAGGAGGGGAGCGGACTTCGCGTTCGCTATGACGTGGCCAGCGAAGAAACCCTGAAACAATCCTCTGACGCCTACGTGCATTATGACAACGTACCCATACCTTTGACGGAGGAAGAACTGCGACAGCTGGGCCGTCAGATGGAGCAGGACGTTGAAGAGAGCGGATTCCTTGAGGATTCCGCTGAGTACGTAAAAGCCCTGATCACGGAGGATGAGGAGGCGATCCTGCCGGATTCCAAGTATTCTGCTGCCCTGAAGGAGATTGTTTTCCAGAGGGATGACGGAAGTGACATAACCCTTGAAGAGGTGCGCCAGCTTGCCGGCGGCAGTAAGGTGGAGGTGGAATGGCCGCCGAAACTGAGCTTCCTGCTAGGGCTTAAGCTGCAACACTTTGACGGCACCGGCATTCGTGCCGAGGCGGCCGCCGAAATGACCATCACGATCCACATGACCGACAACGCTGACATCGAGATCAAAGTCGTTGCCTTGATCGAGATGGAAGTTGCCCTCGGACTTCACTGCAAATGGGAAGTGGAATGGCGCAAGGCCTGGATCTTCCCTTATATCTATGACATTGGAGGAACCGTCGGCCTTCACGCGGGCATTTACGTTGGCGCAGGCATTACCGTCACCGTAGTCACGAAGATGAAGGAAAATGACGTGTCGCCTGACGAAGTTTTGGGAGAGGAGCATAAAGAGCTTCTCAAGAATCAGAAGGGAGACGAGTCCGATAAACAGAAGAATGCATTCAAGAATCTCAGCAAAGTGAGCGGAAAGATCAGTGAGCTGGCGAAGCTTGGCAAGAGCGGAGGGGACGGATTACATATCTCGGATCTTCCAGGATTGAAGGGAAAAGCAAAGGACGACAAAGGAAATCAGAAAAAACCGGACGTGGAAACGGAGGAGATGCACAATACGGTTGGAGGCAGCTTTGAGGAGAAGTATGCAGCCTTTCTTCAAGACAGTGACGCGGAGTACGTTCCGCTTCTAAACAAAGAGCTGATCACTCTCAGCCTGCCTACCGACCCGATGCACCTTTTGGCGGTGAGTCTTGGCATCAACTTTGTGGTGAAATTTAAACTGAACGTTATGCTGGGTGTCTCCATCACCTATGGAAACGCAAAGCAGATCACGGCAAACTTTACGATTTTCCATCCCAACAGTTCAAGTGAGGTAGGAGATCTGGAGACACCGAATTTCCAGGTAGATTTCTACATTTTCGGCATGGTCGGCATCCGCGTGGGCATCGAGTTTGACCTGCGCATTGGCGCGATCAGCACCAGGATCGCTTCCATCGGCGTCACGGCGGAGGTCGGCGTTTACATTGAATTCTTTGGATATTTTTACGTCGGGTATAAATGGACCAGCGGTAAGGGGTCGAGTACGGAAATGTTTGGTTCCATGCTAGCCCAACTCGGTCTGTACCTGGACATTAATTTCAAAGCGCAGATGGGTAACGGAAAACTGCAAAAGTCCATTGACCTTTATGACGTAAGATGGCCGCTGCTTTCCCTGGGGGATGAATTCTGCGCCCTGGATTTTGAGATCGGGGAGGACGATGACGGTCTGGATATTGACATTAAGGAAGGCGCCACGGCCAAGGTTCCGGACAATCTGTTTAACATTAATTTCCTTGCGCTGGACACCGGCGAGATGGATACGGATGACATGGACAGAGCCTATCTTGTTGACAATGGCAGCCCTTCCTTCACCAGCATGGGCGTGAATTATACCCAGTATGATGAAGCTAACTTCCACGTGACTTACAAGCCGCTTGGAAAGAATTTTGGAGCGCCGACCGACAAGGATCCCAAAGGAAGGTTCCAGTATGATCCCGTTACCAACGTGATCACTGCAAGACCTGAGACGCTGGATGATGACGAATTGTGGGGAGAACTTACCTTTACCTGGTATCAGGGAACTTCGCCCAAGACGAAGTCATTACTAAATTATGGCGCAGGCTTTGGGCTGAATACCCGCGTCATCAGTCGTACCATCCGGGTTCACTGGAAGGGCGTTCCCGTTTCCGGAACGGCAGACGTATACCTTTGCAAATCCAGGGAACTGGGATTTGTGGGTGAAACCATAGATCTGACGAATCTGGAGAATCGTTTCGAATTGAAAGAGACGATTGAATTTGACGGTCTTGACGGAGTGACCTATTTCATGGATCTGGAGGGCCTGAAAGACCGCTATCCGGGTTATATGCTGAAGTATACAAAGGAAACCTATGACAAAGCAGCCTTATATGAATATTTTGCGCGGATAGAGAATTATAACGCATGGATAGAGTTTTTACGCGGCTTGCTTTACGGCGGAGGAGATGAAAACAACCGCGGATGGTGGATGGTAATGCCGGGCGACCGCTTTGTGTTCTTTAAGATGCATAAGCCGGAAACCAAAGCGAAATTATACTTTGATTTCCATGATGCCGAGTCCGACTGGCACGTACTGGATGAAAAGGCAAACAGCTCAAAGCCGCTGGCTTCGGCCTATGAGTTAAAGATGCCTTCAGGCGTATCGGCGCTGGAGTCCATGCCGGATGCCGTAAAGAGCAAGATCGACTTAACGAAATATGATTATGAGTGGTACATGTACTCTGCAAAGGGGAGTGAGTACGTTAACGCGCGCGACAGTAAGACGAAAGAGGTTGGACACGGTGAGAGCTCATTTGATCCGGCGATCCAGCAGGCCAGATTTTTGGATAGTAACGGTTCACCGAATCTGACCAACATGCCGGCATTTTCGGAATTTATTGGTGACAGGAAGAAGTGGGTCAAGGTGACGGAGCAGACGACGATTCCCGTGGAGGAGACCGTGTTCTTTGCCATCCGCACGCCAAAGAGCTTCAACGTGACGTGGAAGTATGAAGAGGGCGATCAGACGACGCAGGTAAAATATGGCGAAAAGCTGACCGCGCCCGTGACGCCGGCGAAGAGCGGCTTTACGTTCCAGGGATGGTTTGACGAAAACGGTAAGAAGTATGAAACCATGCCGGATCGCGACTTAATCCTTTATCCTAAGATGACGGGCGGAAACCGCACCATTACCTGGATTTTGGACGGGCAGACGAAGACCTCCTCCGTCAAGGCGGGTGAGAATCCGATCAGCAGTTGTCCCTTCAGATCCTCCGGAAACGTTGGATACAACTGGATGACGGTGAAGGGCGACGTGATGAGCGTCGTGACGGATGAGTATCAGGTACCGGATGAGGACGTTACCCTGTACGGCGTTTACGTTTACCAGTGTGACTGGCTGCTTTATGATTCCGGAAACGGACAGTACGTATCGCTGACCAGCACTTACAGGCAGCAGGAGACCCTTTCCGGGCAGAAGGTCATGAGCGAACTGCCGGAAGAAGTGAAGAATCGCATGACGGACAACCGATATGAGTATAGCTTGTATCGCTATAATGGCACCGGAACCGACAAGGTAAAGGCCGGACAGAGCCAGTGGAAGGAAATAAAGGATGATACGACGTTTGAAGCAGGAAACGCCAGCTATGTTCTGCGCCGTTCGCCGATCATGATCAAGGTGACCTGGAAGTATGATGACGGCGACGTGGTAAATACGAATTGGGTTGGCAGAAAGCTGACGGCACCGAAGGAGATTTCCCGCGCGGGAAGCACTTTCCTTGGCTGGACGGATTCGGAAGGACGTTCCTATGATTATCCTCCGCGTCATGAGGTTACCTTGTATCCTCAATTCTCCGGACACGAACACGTTTGGGACGAGGGAACCGTTACCAAGGAAGCAACCTGTAACGCGAAGGGAGAGATGACCTATCAATGTAAGGAATGCGGCCGGACCAAGACGGAAGAGATCCCCGTGGACCTTACGAAGCATGTCTTAAAGACGGAAAAGAGAAATGAGAAGGCTCCTGAATGTACGGTAGCCGGAAGCTATGACAACGTTACGTTCTGTGAGGTTTGCGGTGACGTCATCAGCTCCGAGAAAAAGAGCGTTCCCTCCATCGGACATGAGTGGGGCGCCGTAAGCTATGAGTGGTCAAGTGACAATAAGACCGTGAAGGCTACAAGGGTTTGCCAGCATAACGCAAAGCACGTGGAGACGGAGACGGTGAATGCCACCGCTACGGAAGTCCTTGCGGCCACCTGTGAGACAAAGGGCAAGACGAAGTACGTGGCAAGCTTTAGCAACAGCGCCTTTAAGCAGCAGACCAAGACCGTGGAGGATATCGCGGCCCTTGGACATGAATGGGGTGCGCCGACCTATGAGTGGTCAGGCAACAACAAGACCGTAAAGGCTACGAGGGTTTGTCAGCACAATGCAAAGCACGTGGAGACGGAGACGGTGAATACCACCAGTACGGAGGCACTTGCAGCTACCTGTGAGACAAAGGGCAAGACGAAGTACGTGGCAAGCTTTAACAACAATGTCTTTAAGCAACAGACTAAGACCGTGGAGGATATCGCGGCCCTTGGGCATGACTGGAGCGCCGTAAGCTACGAATGGTCCAGTGACAACAAGACCGTGAAGGCAACCAGAACGTGTCAGCGCAATGCAAAGCACGTGGAGACGGAGACGGTGAATACGGAAGTGACGGTGGAGCAGCCGACCTGTGAGGCAAAGGGCAAGACGAAGTACGTGGCAACCTTTAGCAACAAGGCATTCGAGCAGAAGACAAAGACTTTGGAAAACATTGCTGCCCTTGGACATGACTGGGGTGAGGCAAAGTGGGATTGGAGCGGCTACGCAAGCGCAACGGCTACTTTCACCTGTAAGAGAAACGAAGGTCATAAGGTAGTTGTGAACGCAACCATTACAAGCGTGCGCACGGAGCCTACTCTAACCGCGGCTGGATCCGTCGTTTATACCGCAAAGGTTAATTTCAACGGCAAGACATATCAGAATCAACAGACCGAAATCCTGCCGAAGATCAGCAACGTGAAGCTGGGCAGTGAGCAATCGACGGAGACCGGCGCCCCTGCACTTGTCATTGACCAGCTGATGCTAAAGCTCGAGGATTACGGAGATAGTATAAGCATGGGCGACCTTAATCCGGGAGAAGAACTGTGGCTATGGGCATACGTCGGAGAGAGCATCATGGATGAGAATGGCCATGACATTGACGCGACGCTTGTCTGGGCAGAGAATTATGACAACGTCAAAGTAAAGGACGTTAAGGTCGGGGATACCTACAAGATCCGCATCATTCCCGAAGATACGACAACGTACAATGAAACCGTGGCGATTTTGACGATCATAGAAGGAGAACCGGAAGGGTTCGATTTTATAGGCTAACGGAAATGGTTGGAATTACGTGAACTTGAGGGCCTCCGGACGGCGGAAAACGCCGTCTGGAGGCCCTTTTTCACGGACCTGGAAATCACCTTGCAAGTAAAATGAAAACAATGTATGATCAAAAAAGAACTTATAACGTGGTGGGTTTAAGTTTTATTTTTGGAAAGGCGGATATTTCGAAAAGCAAATGCAGACAATCACAAAACAGCAAGCCAGATGCTTTATTTTGGCCAAACAGGGGCTAATTGGCTCCTATCGGTTTGTCGGTAAATCAGGTGCGTACGATTTCGTTCGTCAGGCAGGATGTATTCAATTTGATCCTGTTGACGTATGTGGGAAAAACGCGGAACTCACGCTTCAGTCAAGAGTCAAGGGGTTCTCAAAATCAATGCTTCAGGAACTTTTGTATGAAGATCGTAAGTTGGTCGATTATGCAGACAAGGAACTCTCCATATGGCCGTCGGAAGACTGGCCGTATTTCTCGTCCTACAGGGAACGAAGCGTGGAGCTGGGCAAGACGTTTAAGGGCCTAAAGGAGTTGGAGGAAAAGGCACTTTTTTATGTAAAGGAAAATGGTCCCATTTCCAGCGATACGCTTCCTGTTGAAGGAGAGATCTTCTGGCATTCCTCAATGCATTGGAGTGGTAACTGGCATAAGAAATCCCAGGCGGCTCGTTCCGTGTTGGAACAACTTTATACAGATGGGGTTTTAATCATCCATCACAAAAAGGGGAGCAGGAAATATTACGACCTTGCAGAGAAATATATACCGAAATCAATTCTCAATGCGGAAAATCCGTGCAAGAACGAGGAAGAGTTTACGGCTTGGCGCGTGCTCCGCAGGATTGGCGCGGTTGGACTTCTTTGGGACAAGAATAGTACGGCGTTTCTTGGAATAGACCTAAACGCGGAAAAACGTAAAAAGATTCTTGAAAGTTTGACGATGCAGAGGAAGATCTGCCCCGTGACTGTTCAGGGAATAAAGCAGACGTTTTACTATCGCTCCGAAGATGATCTGCTGATGAAGGCGATAGTTGACGAGAGTGCTGACCTGAAGCCGCGGATGTCGTTCCTTGCACCGTTGGACCCGCTTATGTGGGATAAATCGCTGATCAGTGCACTGTGGGATTACCAATATTCCTGGGAGATATACACGCCTGCCGATAAGCGTAAATATGGTTACTATACGCTTCCGATTCTCTATGGGGATCATTTTGTCGGACGGATCGAGGCCGTGCCGGATCGCAAGAAAAGAATTCTCGCAGTAAAAGGCCTCTGGTGGGAAGTGGGAGTGAGGCAGACGGGAAAGCTTCAAAAAGCCTTGGAGCGGACGCTCATTCGTTTCGCAAAGTTCAATGACTGTGACGGAGTTTCCGCAAGCCAATTGTCAGAGCAATTTGATTTTCGAATCATAAAGCAAGAGGAGGCGGATGAGGCTGCAGAGATAGAACGCATCTGCTTTCCACCGCAGGAGGCATGCACTCCGCAGCGTATGAGGGCACGCATTGGCGTGGCGGCGGATCTTTTTTGGGTGGCAATTGACCGAAAAAACGGAAAGATGGCTGGCTTTGTAAATGGGATCGCCACGGATGAGTCAAAGCTTCGGGATGAATTTTTTATGGATGAGAGATGGCATGATCCAAAGGGAAAAAACGTCATGATACTGGGAGTTGACGTACTGCCCCAGTACAGGGGACGGGGATTGGCAAGGGAACTGGTATCTAGGTATTGTGCGCGGGAGTGGGCGCGGAGCAGGGAAAAGCTGGTTCTGACATGCCTTTCCGATAAGGTGGCGATGTACGAGAAATTTGGATTTCGAGATCTTGGGGAATCCATGTCACACTGGGGAGGGGAAAAGTGGCATGAGATGGTGAAGGCAAATAAAATTCTTGTTGATGGTTTATAAAGCAAGCTCCCAGTAGCTACGCGGTGCCCAACCGCGAGGTCGCTCTTCTCTGGATCGTCTCGCAGATAAGCGCGAGACGGCGCACGACGTCCGGGGGACGTCGGCATTGCGCGGACCGGAGCGAAGCGGAGGCTTAAACGAGCGGGTCGGAGAAGTCGCCAAGGAATGCGACTTCTCCGACTGTCGCGCTGTCGCGCTATAAGTCTGCACTCGAACATGTCTGCCCGTGAGCAAGCTCCCGGCAGCCAATTCGGTGCATCCTTGCACCGCTCGTAGAAACGCGCAAATCGCACCCGCGAGGTCGCTCTTCTCTGGATTGTCTCGCAGATAAGCGCGAGACGGCGCACGACGTCCGGGGGACGTCGGAATGCGCGGACCGGAGCGAAGCGGAGAAAATCGAACTTCGAGGCACGGATGTGCCTCGAAAAAAAGAAGACATGCATTTTGCATGTCTTCTTTTTTTCTGAGAGCGCGAGACGGGAATCGAACCCGCGACCCCCTCCTTGGCAAGGAGGTGCTCCACCGCTGAGCCACTCGCGCATGTGTTGTGTCGTAACTGACAAAAAGTAATATACTATACTTTTCAGGAAATGTCAACAGCTAAATTTTACTTCTTTTTGTTGAATTGTGCATACAATTCGAAAGATTAGGAAAAAAGCGATGAAATTCGAGGCAGAATCGCACGAGAAAACGGAATAAAACTAGACGGGAGGGCTCAAAAGAGGTATAATAATTTCAAAAGATTCGCGAGGAGGTTAATGCATGAGGCTTGAATTTATTGGCGCGGACCATGAAGTGACCGGAAGTTGTCATTATCTTGAGGTTGCAGGAAAAAACATTTTGGTGGATTATGGCATGGAGCAGGGAGCCAACGTGTTTGACAACGTTTCTCTCCCAGTAGAGGAAGCAATGATCGATTACGTGTTCCTGACGCATGCACACGTAGATCATTCGGGAATGTTGCCGCTCCTGTATGCAAAGGGATTCCGCGGGCAGGTTTACATGACGGATGCGACTGCAGATCTTTGCAGCATCATGCTTCGCGACTGTGCCCACATTCAGATGATGGAGGCAGAGTGGAAGAATCGTAAGGCTAAGAGAAGTGATTCCGTTGAGGCGGCTGAGCCCATCTATACCATGGAGGACGCTCAGGGGCTGATCAAAAGGATCGTGCCCTGTCATTATGATACGGTGATCACGATCTGCGACGAGGTAAAGATCCGTTTTACCGACATTGGACATTTGCTTGGATCCGCCAGCATTGAGGTATGGCTGACGGAAGAGGGAAAGACGAAGAAGATTGTCTTTTCCGGAGACATTGGAAATAAGAATCAGCCCTTGATCCGCAATCCCATTTACACGACGTCCGCGGATTACGTGGTGATGGAGTCCACCTACGGTGACAGGACCCATCCCGTGGACCGGGTGGATTATAAGGGCGAATTGACAAAGATTTTGAAGGATACGTTTGATCGCGGCGGCAACGTGGTGATCCCGTCCTTCGCCGTTGGCCGTACGCAGGAGCTTTTGTTCTTCCTCAGGAAGATCAAGGTGGAAAGGCTTGTGGAAGGGCATGAGGATTTCCAGGTGTTCGTGGATTCCCCGCTGGCCGTGGAGGCGACGGAAATTTTCCAGGAAAACCGCATGGATTGCTTTGACGGAGAGGCATTGGAGCTTGTGAAGGAAGGAATCAACCCCATCGCGTTTGCGGGCCTCAAGCTTTCCATTACAAGCGAGGAATCCAAGTCCATCAACTTTGACGAAAAGCCAAAGGTTATCATTTCTGCGTCCGGCATGTGTGAGGCTGGTCGTATCCGCCATCACTTAAAGCATAATCTGTGGCGCCCGGAGTGTACCATCCTGTTCGTTGGATATCAGGCCATCGGAACCCTGGGACGTAGCATCATTGAAGGCGCAAAAGAGGTAAAACTTTTCGGCGAACCCATTCAGGTTAAGGCCCGCATCATGCAGCTTGCAGGTCTTAGCGGACACGCGGACAAGAATGGTTTGATCGAGTGGATTTCCGCATTTGAGGAGAAGCCCAAAAAGGTATTCATCGTTCACGGTGAGGATCAGACCAGCATGAATTTCGTGGAATGCCTGAAGATCGAGCACGGCCAGCGCGCATACGCGCCTTACAGCGGCACGGTGTTCAATCTCTTGTCGAATCAGTTTGAATATGAGGCTGCTCCCATGCCTGCCAAGAAGAAGCAGAAGGTTGCCAGCGGCGTATTTGCAAGATTGCTTGCCTCTGCACAGCGGTTGCTTGCACTTGTGCAAAAGAGCGACGGAATGGCGAACAAGGACATGGCGAAGTTTGCGGATCAGATCAATTCGCTCTGCGATAAGTGGGAGTAAAGGACTCTACCATCGGTTGAGAAAAAGTCAAATTTGCGCCGATTGCGCACAGTGATCCATATGAGTTATGCTGATCACGTAGGAAATCTCCTTGCAAGGGAAACTAAGAAAATGGGATTTGCGGAGACGCCGCGAAACCGGTGATGCGGCGAAGAAGCAATCCGAAAGGAAGAAAACGTGGAGGAGAATGAAATGAGCGTGATCAGCGAAAACATTAAGAAGCTGCGCAAGGCAAAGGGTTTGACCCAGGAGGAACTGGCGGAGAAGACGAACGTGTCTTATCAGGCCGTGAGCAAGTGGGAGAACGGCGGATCGCCGGACATTGAGATGCTGCCAATCCTGGCAAATACCTTTGGCGTGACCATCGACGAACTGATGGGATTTAAGTTAAATAGCTACACCAACAAGGAGAAATTCATCCGGCTGATGGCGGATGCGGGCGTGTTAAAGCGCGGGCACTTTGACCTGCACGGGTTTGACGCGGATTACTACGTGGACTCGGAGCACTTTACCACGAACATCCATCTGGCGAAGCTGGGTGAATTCTTTGCGGATTTGATCATGGAGGAGCACTTGGAATTTGATTGCATCGTGGGTATGGCGTACCACGGCATCAGCTTCTCGGCAGCCACGGCCATGGCACTGGCAAGCAAGTATGGGGTGACGGTGAATTACTGTCATGACAGACAGGTGCCGGATTCGAGGGGACGGATCCTTTGCGGTCACACGCCGGAGGACGGTGAGCGCATCGTGGTCGTAGATGACCTGATCAACAGCGGCAAGACCGTCATCGAGCGGATCGAAAGGCTGCGTGAGGTCGCGAAGGTGCAAGTGGTTGCAGTGGTTGCCATCGTGGACCGCTATGAGAAGGACATGAAGGCGCATCATGAAAGCGGCGCCAAGCTGCTGGAAGAGAAGTACGGCGCAAAGGTTCTGACGGTTGTCTCAGGCGATGACATCACCAGGGCCATTCGGCAGGGGATCGTATAAATCAAGCAAGATGGAACCGTCTGGGAGCGGAAAACAGCTGTCAGGCGGTAGCTAGGAGAAATTTACGGGCAAAAAGGCGGAAGTGAGGAAATTGCCCGTAGGGAAATGGAAAAGGCTACGGGCAAAAAGGCGGAAGCGAGGAAAATGCCCGTAGGGAAATGGAGAGGACTACGGGCAAAAAGGCGGAAGTGAGGAAAATGCCCGTAGGGAAATGGAAAAGGCTACGGGCAAAAAGGCGAAAGCGAGGAAATTGCCCGTAAGAGCAAGGTCACGAGAAAGAGTTAGGGAAAAAACAAGGGAAAAAACAAGGGAAAAAGCAAGGGAAAAAACAAGGGAAACATAAGGAAAGAGCAAGAGAAACACAAGAGAAAAGCAAAGAAGTCAAGAAAGCATAAAACAATAGAAAAGGAATCGAGGAGAGGGAAGAACGTGAGTTACGCAGATACAATATTTATCAATATGTGTAAGGATATTTTGGAGAATGGCACGAGTACGGAGGGGGAGAAGGTGCGTCCGCACTGGCCGGACGGCGCGAGTGCTTATACGATCAAGAAGTTTGGCGTGGTGAACCGCTATGACCTGACGAAGGAATTTCCCATCATGACGCTTCGGAAGACGGCGCTGAAGTCTGCGACGGACGAGATCCTTTGGATCTGGCAGCAGAAGTCCAACAACATTCACGACCTGCACAGCCACATCTGGGACGAGTGGGCGGATGAGGATGGTTCCATCGGCAAGGCCTACGGATATCAGCTGGGCGTGAAACACCAGTACAAAGAGGGCATGATGGATCAGGTGGACCGCGTACTATATGACCTAAAGAACAATCCCTTCAGTCGCCGCATCATGACGAACATCTACGTGCATCAGGATTTGCATGAGATGAATTTATACCCCTGTGCTTATAGCATGACCTTCAACGTGACGCAGAAGCCCGGCGCGGACAAGCTGACGCTGAATGCAGTCTTGAACCAGCGTTCCCAGGACGTGCTGGCGGCAAACAACTGGAACGTGGTGCAATATGCCGTGCTATTGCACATGATTGCGCAAGTGAGCAACATGGAGGTGGGAGAGCTTGTTCACGTCATCGCGGACGCGCACATTTATGACCGCCACGTGCCCATTATCAAGGAGCTGATCGCCCGGGAGCCTTATCCTGCGCCGAAATTCTGGCTGAACCCGGACGTAAAGGATTTCTACAAGTTCACGCGGGATGACGTCAAGGTGGAGAATTACGTGACCGGGGAGCAGATCAAGGACATTCCCATCGCTATTTAATCATAGGGAGGAGCATTCCGATATTCAAAAACAATTCGAATTTATTTTGTATGCGTTCTTGGTATATTGGGTGTTTCGGTTTATACAAGGCATTTTGACGTCATTTACGGTCAAAGTCATGGAGTGATAAGGTGGATCCGCTGCAATACAAGTACGTTTGGTTCTTAAGAAGGAGGAGAGGTATGACGGACGTTAAGATGGATTCCAAGAAAAACGAATTTCTGTCACTTTTCTATGTGATCGCCGCGTGGATGGTAATCGACATGCTTAGTTTCGGCCTGATGGTATTTGACCGTAATGGTATTTTTTTTATACTGTCTCTCGGTCTTGGAGCGGCGTGTGTCTGCCTCTATGGAATAAAGACCGCGTCGCTGAAAACTAGGTTTGAGGGATTTGCGATGGTAGGTCCTTTGTGCATCCTTAGTGGGATTTTGAACGTGCCGCTTTGGATAGGCCGCGGAGGGATGTTCGTAATTGTGGTTGGCATCTTACTTATTCTCTCAGATCTTATTTTTGGTACCGGAATGGAACGCGTGGTCCGGAACGTGAGCAGTCGACTGAAGTGGGCATGGAGGATCTGGAAATGTACCGGCGTGATCGTTGGGATTATCCCCACCTATAGGAATTATAAAGTTTGTTCGTTTAAGATTATTATAGGAGGCATAAAGGGACCCATCGGATGCGGTCGAACGAATTTGGATGAATTGGGAGAATTATTTTATCAATTAGTATTCGCGTTCCTGGCATATTGGGTATTCCGGGTCATACAGGCGGTTTTGACTTTGATTACGGCCAAGGCCGTACGGGATTAAGGAGGGTTATGTGCAATGCCCTATAAGAAGAATGTAGAGAAGAATGAGTTTCTGGTACTTGCATATGTGATTATTTTGGGGATGATAGCGGAAGCTATTTCGGCTTTAAGCATGATCAGTGGCGCGGGAATTGCCTATGCCATTGGAAGCATTTGCATATTATCACTATTTGGACTAGTTGTCGTCTATGGGGTAAAAATCATTGCGCTGAGAGAATGGAGTCGCGGATTTTGGTATGCAGGTGTTTTGCACTTTCTCCGCACTGGCATGTTTTTGGTCTATTTCCTGCCTATGGTAGTTATAGGCAAAGGAACATTTATTGTTTTGATTGGAATTCTGTTAGTGCTTTCGGATCTGTGTTTTGGCATCGGAATGAAAAGCGTGGTTCAAGAGGAGAGCCGCGGACTGAAATGGGCATGGACAATCTGGATATGTGTCGGCGTGATTGTGGGGATTGGCGTTACCTATATATGTGGTGTATGTGGTACGAAAATTTTATCGGAAAGATTTATTGAGAATGTTGTATTTGGGCATCGAGAAGAATTGAAATTAATCATGTATGCGTTCCTGGCGTATTGGGTATTCCGGGTCGTACAGGCGGTTTTGACTTTGATTACGGCAAAAGTCATGGAGTAATAAGGAGGATCAACCATGGTGCGCGTTCATCCGGCTCTTAAGAAAAATGCGCTTCGGGCACTTTTCTACGGTGTCATTACGTGGACGGTAACGCACGCGCTTGACGTTCCGTTAATCTTTTGCGTTGGAATACTAGTTCTTCTCATTGGATCCGGGATTGTTGCCGATTACGTAGACAAAACCGTTATGCTGAGAAAATGGAACCCGGAAATTTGGATGGCATGCTTTTTATTTGTTCTCGCCGTAATCCCGTATTTTCGGGAGGATCAGGCCGAAAATATTATAATCGTCGGGAATTATATTGTAGTGTGTGGAATGCTGTTTTTGCTTTCGGATCAGTTTTGGGGTTTCGGATTGGAACGCATGGCGCGGGTCAGGAGCAATCGACTGAAATGGGCGTGGAGGATTTGGAGATATGCCGGAGTGATCGTTGAGATTTTCTTCACCCATACGATTTATGACAGTAGTCAACATAGTATATTCGAGCAAAATGGATGTATCGTGGAGATCAACGAGGAAAGAGCGCTTTTCCAGGGGAGTGGATTTTTTGCTTTTTTTGCATTACGGATCCTACAGATAATTTTGTCGTATGCCATGGTTGATCCGGAAGAGCGTGAGAAAGGCGGTTCCCTCGGGCGAAAAAAAGGTGAGTGGCTGGAGGGTGATGAACAGTAAACTACAAAGGGAGAGGAGCACCTAAAGAGATGAACGGACAGGGCCCATATAATGACGAGCGAACGGCACTCTTGATGAAGCAAAGAAAGGAATTGATCGTTCTTCGGAGCCGTGACGTCGGCGATAACATGAAGTGGATTTTTTGGCTGACGATCATCACTACGTTGGCGAATTTTTTTGTTGTGATGGAAGCAATGCTGATCGCATTTGGCGTGATCAGATATAGCAACTTCATGGAGATTTCAGCCATTGCGGCAACGGTCATAGTTGTGCTCTGCGCAGTCTTTTATGCAGTGAAGCTGCTTGCGCTCAAGTGCCATTCGGAATCCTTTTATTATGCGGGAATTCTATATGGCATTTGTCAATTGCTGAGCATGGCAAAGAATTCCATCGAAGATTACTCGGCGATGGCCCTGGTTTCCATAGTGTATGCCGTCTTGCAGATTTTACAACTGAGATTCTTTGTGGACGGCGCGACCTCGAGCCTAAAGGAAGTGAACAGGAACGTTGAACTTAGCTGGATATCCTTTTGGAAGTTATACGTGAAGGTGTTGTACGCCATGATCCTTTCCGCAGTTTGTATCTTCGTTCCGATCATTAACCTGATCGCGGTTCTTGCACTGGCGATCATTGGAGTCATTTCCGTCGTGCTGGCCATCTGGCAAATCATTTTGATCTGGCAAACGGGGGCCGCGTTGCAAAACTATGCGGCACTGGCTTTGAGGTGAATGGAGACGTACGCATGAAGGAGGAAAAAGAATGAATCTGATCGTGGCAGTAGATAATAACTGGGCCATTGGCAATAAGAATAAGCTTTTGGTGTCCATTCCAAATGACATGAAGCATTTTCGGGAGGAGACGACGGGGAAGGTCGTGGTGCTTGGAAGGAAAACGCTGGATACGTTTCCTCAGGGACAGCCTTTGAAGAACCGCACGAATATCATCCTCTCCAGAAATGCAAAGCATGAGGTGAAGGGAGCCATCACGGTGCATTCCGTGGAGGAGCTTCTGGAGGAACTGAAGAAATATGACGACGGGGACATCTACGTGATCGGCGGAGACAGCGTCTACAAGCAACTGCTGCCGTATTGCAACGTGGCGCACGTGACAAAGATCGATCACGAATATGAGGCAGACACGTATTTCCCGAATCTGGATCTGGATGCGGAATGGGAGATCACCGCGGACAGCGATGAGCAGACGTATTTTGACCTGCCGTATCAGTTTTTGAAGTATGAGAGGATCAAGAAATAGAAAATACTTTAGGAGAACCATGAGGGATGCTTTTTAATTCAACTGAGTTTCTTTTCTTCTTTCCCATAGTGCTTGCAGCGTATCTTGTGATGCCGAAGAAAGCCAGGATTCCCTGGCTTTTGCTCGCAAGCTATTTTTTTTATGGCTGTTGGAATTATAAGTATCTGACATTGATCCTTTTTTCCACCGTTGTCACTTACGCGTCGGCTCGTTTCCTGGAAAAGAGTTCCTCCGTCAAAACGAAAAAATGGATCCTGGGGCTTGGCATCTCGGCTAATCTGTTTGTCCTGTTTTTCTTTAAGTATCTGGACTTTGCCTTCATGAACGTAAATCGCCTGCTTCAGGCGATCCACGTGAATCCCGTGGCAAATCCCTTTGATTTCCTGCTTCCCGTGGGCATTTCCTTCTTTACCTTCCAAGCGGTCGGCTACGTGATCGACGTCTACCGCGGGGACGTGCCGGCGGAAAAGAATTTCATCAAGTATGCTTTGTTTGTCAGTTTCTTTCCACAGCTGGTGGCGGGACCCATTGAGAGAAGCAAGAACCTTCTGGGTCAGATCAAGGCACTGGAAGAGAAGCGGACCTGGACGAAGGACGGTCTGGTCTCCGGCCTTGGCATGATGCTGTGGGGCCTGTTTATGAAGATGGTGATCGCCGACCGGGTGGCGATCTTTGTGGATGAGGTTTTCGCCAATACCTATGCGGCGGGAACCATGGAGATGGCTGCTGCCGCCGTAGGCTTTTCCCTGCAGATCTACGCGGATTTTGCGGGGTATTCCGCCGTCGCCATCGGCGCCGCAAGAATGCTGGGCCTGAACCTGATGGAGAACTTTAATACGCCTTATTTTGCGGCCAGTATCGCGGAGTTTTGGCGCAGATGGCACGTGTCGCTGAGCAGTTGGTTTCGGGATTACGTTTATATTCCGCTGGGCGGGAACCGGAAGGGAAAGCTTAGAAAGTATTTGAATCTCATGATCACTTTTTTGGTCAGCGGCCTTTGGCACGGCGCGGCCTGGAAATACGTCGTCTGGGGCGGTCTGCACGGCGCGTACCAGATCGCCGGAGACCTGACAAAGCCTTTGCGTGCAAGGGTGAACGCCTTCTTTGAAGTGAAGGAGGATACGTTCGGGCACCGGCTGGGACAGATGATCGGGACCTTTTTGCTGACGACGTTTGCCTGGATCTTTTTCCGCGCGGATTCCTTAAGGCTTGCGCTCGATTACGTCGCAGGCATGGTTACGAAATGGAATCCTTGGGTGTTATTTGACGACAGTCTTTACGGGTGGGGCCTGAACCACTTTGAGATGAATCTTCTGGCCATGGCAGTGCTGATCCTTTTGGCCGTCTCCCTGCTTAGGAGCAGGCGGGGAATGGATCTGGGACAGTATCTGCTCACGCAGAACGTCCTGTTCCGCTGGGCCGTGATGCTTGGCCTTGCGCTGCTGATCCTGGTCTTTGGGGAATACGGCGTGGATTTTGATTCCAACAAGTTTATCTATTTTGACTTTTAACCGAAAGGTCATTCGTAAGAAAAGATGGTTTAAGAGGTACGCATGAAGAAGGGTAGGGTACTGAAAAACATAATTTTATATGGCTTTATCGTGGTGGCCACGGTGCTTTGCTTCGCCGGCGCCTATCGCGTGCTCAGCTGGAAGGATACCTCCGGATCGGACTTGTCGTCGCTTTCGCAGCTCTACAACACGGAGAAGGACCTGATGGACGTGGTGTTTGTGGGGTCCAGCCATTGTTACTGCGGCATTTATCCGCCGTATTTTTGGGAGGACGCCGGGATCGCGGCCTTTGACCTGTCCGTGTCCGCGCAGGACAGGATCTCGGCGCTGCATCACTTAAAGGAATTGTTGAAGACGCAGTCGCCGAAGGTGGTGTTCTTTGACGTCTATGGGATCACCTATGCGGAGCAGATGGTGGTGTCCAACGAGTACCGCAACATGCTGTCCATGCGGCAGAGCGTTAATTCCATGGAGCTTGTGGCAGAGTATGCGCCAAAGGAAAAGTGGCTGGACTATTGGTTCCGCTTTCCCATCATCCACGGCCGCTACAAGGAACTGAAAAAGACGGATTTCGTCACGTACGCGCCGAACCGCTTCGGACGCGGGGAGCTTGTGAATTTCCGGCTGAATGACTCCGGGATCGGCGAGCTTCTGAGCTTGGATGAATTTCATCCCGCAGCGTTATCCTCGGATCAGACAAAGTGGCTGGAGGAGCTGACGGAGCTGTCGAAGAAAAAAGGATTCCAGCTGGTGTTCTACAGCGCGCCCTTTTATATCTCCCAAGAGGCGCAGGATCAGATGGATGCCGTGGCAGTTTATGCGGAGGAAAACGGCATTCCGATGTTTGACTTTAACAGAATGCGGGACGAGCTTGGCTTTGACTTTTATTATGACCTGCAGGATCCGGAGCACTGTAACGCAAATGGCGCGAGGAAGCTGGCAAACTTCTTTGAAGGGTATCTTGCGGAGAACGTGGCGCTAACGGATCACCGCGGCGACGAAAGGTTCTGGCAGTGGGACCAGGACCTGGAATGGTACCGGCACGTCAGCACGCTGGATGAGCTGACGCGGGAGGCGGATCCCGTGGAATACGCGCGGATCCTGGCGCAGGAGAAGAATTACAAGGTCATCATCAGCCTGGAGGGCAGTGACTTCGCGAGCATAGAGGGCGTGGATTATCCGGCGGCGCTCATGGAGTTTGGGATTGCTGACGAGAAGGGCGGAAAGTGGCTGTATGAGGACGGCAGGGCCGTGAAGGTTCTGGAGAACCAATTGGATGCCGCGCCTTATTACGTAAAGCTGAATCATACGGACACCGTTCGCCTTCAGTATCAGGGGGATTATCTTTTCCCGGAAAACGTTATGATCGGCAGGCAGAGCTATTACAATAACGGGCACAGACTTCTCATCATCGTGTACGACGAACTGCTGGAGAAGGTGGTGCACTGCGGATATTTTTAATATTGACTTTTTATGCAAAAAGGATGATAATTTATTACAGCCATAAATCTTTAGACGAAAAGAGGGAACCTACATGGAAAAGAAAAACATTGACTGGGGCAACATTGGCTTTGGATACATTCCTACGGATTATCGTTACGTATCCTATTTCAAGAACGGCGCGTGGGATGAGGGACAGCTTACCACTGATTCCAACATCGTCCTGAACGAGTGCGCAGGCGTTCTTCAGTATGCTCAGACCGTGTTTGAGGGCCTGAAGGCATATACGACTGAAGATGGTCACATTGTCACCTTCCGTCCTGACCTGAACGCAGACAGACTGGAGCAGTCCGCACAGAGACTCGAAATGCCCGTATTTCCGAAGGATCGTTTTATTGAGGCGGTAAATCAAGTGGTTGCAGCAAACGAGGCATTTGTTCCTCCTTACGGCAGTGGCGCGACCCTGTACATCCGTCCTTACATGTTTGGAAGCAACCCCGTCATCGGCGTTAAGCCCGCTGACGAGTATCAGTTCAGAATTTTGACGACTCCCGTTGGCCCTTACTTCAAGGGTGGCGCGAAGCCCATCACCATCAAGGTAAGTGATTTCGACCGTGCGGCACCTCACGGAACCGGACACATCAAGGCTGGTTTGAACTATGCAATGAGCTTGCATGCGATCGTTACCGCGCACAAGGAAGGTTTCGACGAGAACATGTATCTTGATCCCGCAACCCGCACGAAGGTTGAGGAGACCGGCGGTGCGAACTTCCTGTTCGTAACGAAGGACGGCAAGGTTGTTACGCCGAAGTCCACCAGCATCCTTCCTTCCATCACCAGAAGATCCCTTGTTTACGTTGCAAAGGAATATCTCGGACTGGAAGCTGAGGAGAGAGAGGTTACCCTCGCAGAAGTTGCCGACATGGCAGAGTGTGGCCTTTGCGGTACCGCAGCCGTTATCTCCCCCGTTGGTAAGATCGTTGACCACGGCAAGGAAATCTGCCTGCCCAGCGGCATGCAGGAGATGGGCCCCATCACCAAGAAGCTGTATGAAACCCTCACTGGCATCCAGATGGGCCGCATCGAGGCTCCTAAGGGCTGGATCCACGTGATCAAATAAGGGACCATATGAGAAGAAGAAAGAGATTTTTGCGGATGCTGATCAGGTGGATGCCAGTCCTCCTGATCGGCATTGTTATTATTATCATAGCTGGAATCCTGTTTTCGGGATGCGGAAAGAATAAGGACGGCGTGGGGCGCGTCTTTACGAAGACGCTGGGAAAGACGGATATTTTCCGCGTTGGTGACGAGTTTTGCACGAAGCCTGAGATCATGGTGTTCCTGACGACGACGCAAAGTGAATATGAGAAGGTCTACGGGGAGCAGATCTGGAACACTTCCCTGGACGGCGTGACGCTGGAGACCTACGTAAAGGATAAGGTCCTTGAAAAAGCAGCGCAGATCAAGTCCATGTATCTTCTTGCAAAGAGCAAGAACATCGAGCTCGACGAGCAGGAAGTGAACTTTGCCAAGGCGGCTGCGAAGGATTACTGCGGCCAGATCAGCGCGGCGCAAAAGGAAGAGCTTGGCATCACGGAGGAGCTTGTTCAAAAGCTCTTTGAAGAGTATGCCATGGCGAACAAGGTGTATCTGGCGGTGACGGGCGACGTGAATCCGGAGATCAGCGACGACGAGGCCAGGATCGTCACAATCCAGCACGTGCTGATCCGCACCAGCAGCAAGGATGCGGAGGGAAACCGCGTGGAATTCATGACGGCACAGAAGGATGCGGCCTATGAGAAGGCACAGAAGGTCCTGGAGGAAGCGAAGGCGGGAAAGAAGAGCTTTGAGGAGATCGCATCCCGCTACAGCGAGGATCCGAACCTGACCTATTCCTTTGGCAAGGGCGAGACGGACCCCGCCATTGAAGCGGTGGCTTTTCAACTGGAGACCGACGAGATCAGTAACGTGGTGGAGAGCGAGAGCGGTTATCACGTGATCAAGTGCATCAGCACCTTTGACAGTGACGAGACCCAGGCCAACAAGAAAAAGATCCTTGAAGAGAGACGCAATGAGGCCTTTGGACTGGAATATGACGCATTCGTGGAAGGCCTGACAAAGAAGCTGAATGAATCCGCCTGGGAAGAGGTGGGACTCCTTCGGAACGGTTCCCTTCCCGCGGCAGACTTCTTTGACGTTTACGACAAGTTTTTCCAGAAAAAATAATACTTTTCTGCGTTTAATGAAAAATTTAGAAATGCGCAATCCCTTAAGGAATAAGGAGTTAGAGAGAATTGTTAGCACTCATTCAAAATGAGTGCTAATTTTTTGTTGACATTTAAAAATGAGAGGACTACACTAATACTTAATGAAGGAACCTAGGATGCGTGGCCCCATGGCAGAACGCAAATTCTTCCGGACGTGCGCCTGGTTCGAAAAAGATTTGAAAAGAGGTAAGGAAACATGGCAACAAAACAAGGAAGTCTTTCCATCAACAGTGAAAACATTTTTCCCATCATCAAGAAATGGCTTTATTCCGATCATGACATTTTCTACAGAGAGCTGGTATCCAACGGATGTGATGCCGTGACAAAGCTGAAAAAGCTTGACGTTATGGGCGAGTATACCCTTCCCGAAGGATATAAGGCGCGCATTGACGTGATCGTGGATCCTGACAAGAAGACGCTGACCTTCAAGGATAACGGTCTTGGCATGACCGCCGACGAGGTGGAGGAGTACATCAATCAGATTGCTTTCTCCGGTGCGACGGACTTTATTGAGAAATATAAGGACAAGGGCAACTCCGACCAGATCATCGGTCACTTCGGACTGGGCTTCTATTCTGCATTCATGGTGGCTGACGAGGTGCATATCGACACCCTGTCTTATAAGGATGGCGCGAAGGCCGTACATTGGGAGTGCGACGGCGGCACGGAGTTCAGCATGGAGGACGGTGACCGCGCCGAGGTGGGCACGACGATCACGCTGTTCCTCAACGAGGATTGCCTGGAGTTCTGCAATGAATATAAGGCAAGAGAGGTTTTAAAGAAGTATTGTTCCTTCATGCCGACGGAGATTTATCTCTCCAAGGCAGAGACGAAGGAGACGCAGATCGTGAAGGAGAGCGAGCTCCTTTCTGACGATCAGGTGATCGAGGAGATCCAGCCGGAGAAGAAGGATGAGGCTGCTGATACTGAGAAGAAGGAAGAAGAGAAGAAGTTCAAGATCAAGAAGCGTCCGGAGCTGATCAATGAGACCCATCCCCTTTGGACGAAGCATCCAAACGAGTGCTCCAAGGAGGAATATCAGGAGTTCTACCGCAAGGTGTTCCATGATTACAAGGAGCCGCTGTTCTGGATCCATCTGAACATGGACTATCCTTTTAACCTCAAGGGAATCTTGTACTTTCCGAAGATCAACATGGAATATGAATCCATTGAGGGAACCATCAAGTTATACAATAACCAGGTATTTATCGCGGACAACATCAAGGAGGTCATTCCTGAATTCTTGTTGCTCTTAAAGGGCGTGATCGACTGTCCGGACCTGCCGCTGAACGTATCCCGTTCCGCACTGCAGAATGACGGTTTCGTAAAGAAGATCGCAGAGTATATCACGAAGAAGGTTGCGGACAAGCTGGCCGGCATGTGCAAGACCGAGAAGGAAGAGTACGACAAGTACTGGGACGACATCGCTCCCTTCATCAAGTACGGTTGTCTTAAGGATGACAAGTTCTGCGAGAAGATGAATGATTACATCCTCTTCAAGAATCTTGACGGCAAGTACCTGACCTTGCCGGAATGCCTGGAGACGAAGCCGATCGACGTGGAAGACGAAAAGGCTGAGGGCGAGGCTTCCGAAGGCGCTGCAAGGGATGAGAATGGCGAGAAGGTGGAAGCTGAGGTCGTAAAGGACGATGCAGAGGATGCAGGCGAGGAGACCGCAGAGGACGAGAAGAAGGAAAAGATCGTTTACTACGTGACCGACGAACAGCAGCAGAGCCAGTATATCAGCATGTTTAAGGCCGCAAAGATGGATGCGGTCATCCTGACGCACTCCATTGATCAGCCCTTCATCTCCCAGCTTGAGAGCAAGAACGAGGGCGTGAAGTTCATGCGCATTGATGCCGACGTGACCGATGCCATGAAGGCAAAGACCTCCAAAAAGGCAGAGAAGGAGCTTGAGGAGCAGACGGAAACCTTGGGCAAGCTCTTCCAGAAGGTTTTGAAGAAGGAGAAGCTGACCGTAAAGGTGGAGAAGCTCAAGAACAAGAAGGTTTCTTCCATGATCACCCTCTCCGAGGAAAGCCGCAGAATGGCTGACATGATGAAGATGTACTCCATGCCCGGAATGAGCATGCCCGGCATGGGAGACGAGGGCGAAACGCTGATCCTCAATGCAAATCATCCGCTGGTTCAGTACGTGACGGAGAACCAGGAGGGCGAGAATGCAAAGCTGATCTGCGAGCAGCTCTATGATCTTGCGAAGTTGCAGCACGCACCCCTCGGCGCAGAGGAGATGGCGAGATTCATTGCAAGAAGCAATGACGTCATGATGTTGCTGGCGAAATAAAAGACAGAGGCGAGGGCTTTTAATATGGGCCCTCGCATTTTTATACTTGCCCAAAGCGAGAAATAATGGTATGATATATTGAGATTTGTGAATTACTAAGTGAAATTAAAGTTATGTTTTAGGGCGGGACCCTAAAATGGAATAGGAGGCAGGAATGCCCAGGCAAGTTAGGGAAAAAGCGGATAATTACGCCGATCTGGAAGAGGATCAGGGCGGATTACTAAGCATGTTGATCACGTTTGTCGTGTTGATCGCGATAACGGCACTGATCTGTACCATTATTTGGAAAGTGACGCATAAAGAGCCGAGGGCTGAACTTGGAAAGGTTCAGGTGCCCTTGTCGCAGACGAATGTTTCGGAGACCTTGGTATCTGAGGATGAACTGGCAAGGCAGGCAGCGGAATCGGAGGTCGAGATTGAGCCGATCGACGGAGACGCGCACATGGTGTTTGAGGAAGTGGATGAGGAAGTTACCGCAAAGGATGCGGCCATCATCCGTACGCTCCCGAACAATGAAGGTATTGTGACGGTAGCTGGTCAGCTTCGCAACGGACAGATCCTGAAGCGCATCGGCATAAACAAGGAGACGGGCTGGTCCAAGGTAATGTTCAATGGTCAGGAAGGCTATATTGTAAGCTACAGGCTGACGACGAACAAGGAATACAAGACGAAGGCTCCGGAGAATCCGGATAACCGCGTAGTGACTTCGGACGGATACATTATTCTCTTCAACGATTGCGAAGACACCGTGACAACGCAGGAATTCGTAAACCTTCGTACGGAGCCCAGCACGGCGCAGGGTCATTCCAGCGTAAGCGCGCAGCTGAAGGTTGGTCTTACCGCTAAACGTACGGGCATCAGCATCGATTCCGGTTGGTCCAGGGTTGAGTTCAACGGACTTGTGCTCTACGTGGCAACGGCATACCTGAAAGTAGTGGAAGAATAAAGAATAAGCTTGATAAGAGCCATGAGGAAAACCTCATGGCTCTTTTTTTATGACGTTCCAGCGTGGGCAAAGAAAGGAAAAGGGTGTCAAAATACCCAAGGAATAGGAAAAAGTGAGGGTAAAATCATAGACAAGAGGTGCATATACCCATGGAAGTTTCTTCGAAGAGAATAAACGACATGGCTGTGGAAAAAATAGATAAAAGAAAGCTGTGTGGAAAGAATTAATGAGAAAATGCCATACGGAAGGCTAAGAAGCAGGGAAGAACAAAATCGGAGAAGCAAGATGGTACGGAAATGAAGGAGCGAGGAAAAGATGAAGGAGCGAGGAAAAGATGAAGGAGCGAGGAAAAGATGAAGGAGCGAAGAAAAGATGAAGGAGCAGGGAATAGGGGGGAAGAGCAAGGAATGGAATTAAAGGAGCAAGGAATAAAGTTGAAGGAACAGAGAATGGAGCAGTGCGTGGGAGAGGCGAGCGTAAGGTTTAGGGAGCCGGTGGAGATCATGGCGAGTGCGAGCGTCGTGGGAACAAAAGAGGGGCAGGGGCCGCTGGGAGCGTTGTTTGACAAGGTTGGGAAGGATGATTATTTTGGGGGAAAGACTTGGGAGGAAGCGGAGAGCAATCTGCAGAAGGAGGCATTGCGGATGGCATTTGCAAAAGCGGAGCTGGAACCAAAGGACGTAAGGTTCCTCTTTGCGGGGGATTTGCTGGGGCAGTCGATTGCCAGTTCCTTTGGCGTTAGTGAATTTGGCATTCCGCACTTTGGATTGTATGGAGCGTGTTCCACCTGTGGAGAGGCGCTCTCGCTAGGGGCAATGATGATTGCGGGAGGCTTTGCAGAGAGGATAGCCTGCGTTACTTCCAGCCATTTTGCGACTGCAGAGCGGGAGTTTCGGTTTCCGCTGGAATATGGAAATCAGAGGCCGCTTTCCGCAAGCTGGACCGTTACGGGAAGCGGCGCGTTCTTGCTGCGGCGTGCAGGCCTGCAGGAGCCTGGAAGAGCAAGAATCCTTGGCATGACGGCAGGAAGAATTGTGGATTATGGATTGAAGGATTCCATGAACATGGGGGCGTGTATGGCGCCTGCGGCAGCAGATACGTTGGTCCGGCATTTTAAGGATTGGGGGCGGAGCCCGGCGGATTATGACCACGTCATCACGGGAGACCTTGGAAGCATTGGTAGGACCGCGTTTTTGGATCTGCTGGCGATGCGGGGGATCAATCTCGCAGAAAAGCATTTGGACTGCGGCATGCTGATCTATGATGCTGAGCGTCAGGATGTGCATGCCGGCGGAAGTGGCTGCGGATGCTGTGCCGTCACGCTGTCGGCTTGGATCCTAAAGCAGTTGGAGGAGGGGTTCTGGAAAAGAGTGCTCTTCTTACCGACGGGAGCGTTGCTTTCCAAAACCAGTTTTAACGAGGGAAAGACGGTGCCCTGCATCTGTCACGCCCTTGTTTTGGAAGGAGCATAAAGTGGTAAAATAATTGCGCGGGAAAGACAACGTTTTCCCTTGTAAAAATGAGCATAGGCTGATAAAATAGGCTGTGGGAGCGTCGAGAGAAGGGTAAAAGATTGACCCGTTTGGATAATGACGCATGTCTGGAGGAGGCGATCCTTTTGAGAAAGATGGAGTTTAAGATGGAGCGGCCTGGACTGGTAGAAGCGGGACAAAAGGTCACCGTGACGGAGGGCGTGCTTCCGAGCAACTATTATTACACGATCGATCCGTCGCTCGCCATGTCGCCCAACATTCCTTTCCGCAATCGCTTGAAGTCGAAGGAAGGAATCGTGGCGAACGTTGAGGAGAATCCCCGGGGATTTTACGTGACGGTTGAATTTGACGAGCCTGAAGTGAATTAAACAATAAGGAGATAAAACGATGAAGAAGATTTCAACGGAAAAAGCACCTGCAGCCATTGGCCCTTATTCTCAGGGAATCATTACGGGAAACCTGTTTTTTGCGTCAGGGCAGATTCCCATTAATCCCGCGAATGGTCAGATCGAAGCGACTGACATCGTGGGACAGACGGAGCAGGTGATGAAGAATATTGGAGCTCTTTTGGAGGCGGCAGGCACGAATTATCAGAAGGTTGTCAAGACGAGCTGCTTCCTTGCGGACATGAATGATTTTGCCACGTTTAACGAGATTTACGCGAAGTATTTCACGGAGAAGCCTGCGAGAAGCTGCGTGGCAGTAAAGACGCTTCCGAAGAATGTCCTCTGTGAGGTGGAAGTAATCGCGGAGATCTAAAACGCGAGGAATTGCGGAGAATGCGTGCGAGCCTTAGACGCGAGGAATTGCGGAAAATGCGCTCGAGACAAAGACGCGAGGAATTGCGGAGAAAATGCATATTGACGTAAAAATTGCAGAAACTATGGGACAAAGGAGAGAAGATGCCCAAAGTGGGAGCGGAAGCCCCAAACGGGAGAAAAGCCTCTTCGGCGTTGAAGGGAGATCTGCAATGGATTACGTTAAAGCATTTTTGATTGGCGGTTTGATCTGCGCGATGGTACAGCTTTTGATGGAGAAAACAAAGCTGCTGCCAGGGAGGATCATGGTATTATTGGTGGTCAGCGGAACGGTGCTGAGCGCTCTTGGTTTGTATGAGCCGATGCTGGAGTTTGCCGGCGCCGGAGTCAGCGTGCCACTTCTTGGATTTGGGCACGTGCTGATGAACGGCGTTCGCGAGGCGATGGCGGAGGAAGGGCCCCTGGGGCTGTTTGCGGGAGGCTTTCGGGCAGGAGCCGTCGGGACTTCTGCGGCATTGATCTTTGGATATCTTGCGAGCCTTGTTTTTCGCTCCAAGATGAAGAAATAGACGTAAGTTTGAACAGAAGATGCGGGTAACGGAAAATGTTGATGATTTGGTTAAGTTTGTCAGGTTTGATCATATGGACGGAGATCATATATCACGTCAGCGGTTTCGGGTGGAAGCCCGGAAACTTGTTCTTTACGATATCTGTTGCAATGACTTGGGCGGCAGTGGAAACAATGATCGTCATGATAGCGAAGCGCAAGGCGAAGAAGGTATTCTTCCTGATATTCGTCTGGTGGTCTATCCTATGGACGGCAGCGCAGATCACGTACCTGCATATCTTTAAGCAGACGTTGCTTTGGGAGGCCGTTTTCCGCGGCGGACAGGATGCACTGACAAACTATTGGAGGGAAGCGCTCACGGGAATCTTCCAGGTTTCTCCGTTCTTGCTTCTCATCATTGCGCCCGGCGTCGTGATCAGCGTGATGCTTCGCAAGAAGAAGCTGAAGCTCCCCAAGATGAACTCCCTGAAGTTCATGAGATGTCTTGTGGCTTTTGTGGTTTGCCTTTTCGCCTGCATCATCAACATGGCGGTTGGCAAGGCAAAGGAAGCCAATTATTACGAGGATTACAAGGATTTTATCGAGCCGCTGTACGTGGCAGAGGACCTGGGCGTACATCCCTTATTGCAGCGGGATACGGCCCTGTCCGTCGGACGGATTTTTGAAAACTTGGGATTCGCGGGAAAGAAGAATCCTGGTCAGGGCCCTGCGGGCCAGCTTGGTCAGGCGGACGTGCCTTCCCCGACGCCTGGCGTGAAGGTGACGATCCCGCAGCAGACGGCAAATCCCGGAACGGAAGAAGGGCAGCCGGGGGATGGCGAGGGAAACGTGGAGACTACGCCGGAGCCGGAGGTATTTATTCCCAGCCCGCACGTCTTTGCGCTGGATCAGGAAGCACTCCTCTCCATGGCAGACAATAAAAAGCAATCCTGGCTTGCTGAGTATATCTTGAACGAGCAGCCCACGATGACGAACGCGTACACGGGACTCTTTGAGGGCTATAACGTGATCTTCCTGACGGCGGAAGGCTTTTCCACCTATGCCGTGAGGGAGGATATCACTCCGACGCTGTATCACTTGATCCACACGGGTTTTGTGTTCAACAATTATTACGTGCCGCTGTGGCAGACCAGTACGAGTGACGGCGAGTACGTGAACAACACGGGCCTGATCCCGGACGGGCAGTTTAGCATGAGAAAGAGCGCGGATAACGTGATGCCGTACGTGCTTGCGGGGTTCTATAATCGCTCGGGAATCCAGAGCAGGGCGTATCACAACAACACGCTGTCCTATTATGACAGACACAGAACGCATCCAAACCTCGGGTATCTCTTTAAGGCCTGCAATCTGGGCGATCTGGATGAGAAGCAGTATGGGCAGTACGTGTTCCAGATGGAGGGCGCAAAGCGTTGGCCGGCATCGGATTACGAGATGATGGTCAGCACGATGCCGGAATACGTAAATGACGAGAGATTCTTTGTTTATTACATGACGGTATCTGGCCACATGAATTATAATTTCAGGGGCAATTCCATGTCTGCAAAGAACAAGGATGCAGTGAAGGATCTTCCGCTCTCAGAGAACGGACAGGCCTACATTGCCTGCCACGTGGAGCTCGACAAGGCACTGGAGTACATGCTGCAACAGCTCAAGGATGCCGGACAATTGGAGAAGACGCTGATCGTCATGAGCGCGGACCATTATCCTTACGCCATGACGACGGAAGAGTATGAGGAGCTGGCAGGAAAGAGCCTGGCTTATGGCAAGGACGTGTTCCGCAACAGTCTGATCATGTGGAACGTGGCATTTGAGGAGAATCCGATCGTGATCGATAAGCCTTGCTGTTCCGTGGACCTTCTGCCGACGATCCTGAACCTGCTTGGCATGGAGTATGATTCCAGAATGTATGCGGGAAAGGATATCTTCTCGGATCATGAGGGATTGGTCATCTTCAATGACAGAAGCTTTGTGTCGGACGGCGTGATCTACAACCGCAAGACGAAAGAGGCGATCTGGCTCAAGGATGAGCAGGGCAACTATATCGTGCCTGAGGATCAGCAGGAAGCGTATCTGAAAGACAAACAACAGGACGTGAAGGACCGCTATCAGTTCAGCGCGTATATCCTGGAGGAGAATTACTATGCGGACGTAGAAGCCGCAAGGATTTCGGAATAAGAAGGACATAAGAACACCGGCCTGCCCGCACCATTGCCATGGTTTCATGGCGAGATGGCGTCATCGGGGCAGACCGGTTATTTTATTACAGGATTTCGAACTGGATGCCTTTCATGGCAAGGTATTTGCTGATCTGGCGGTCCCAGACCACGTCCGCCGTCTTGTCCATGACGAAGGTCTGATAGGAGGAGCCGGTTGTGAGGATGGCCTTGCCGCCGTCGTACTTGATGGTGAGGACCAGGGACTTGAGTGACGCGGCCTTGGAGGCAAGTTTTTCCTTTTCGAGCATGGCCTTTACCTTGTCAGGTTTCAACTGCATCACAAACTTTAGATTTAGGGGCGTGCGCTTTCCTTTGATGAGGTCGAAGCACAGGCCTTTCATTTCGCTCCAGGGCTGGTATTCATAGGGCAGGAGCTCCGGCGTTCGCTCGGCGATGGGATAGAAGTCGACGTTGACGTGACCATCGATGGAAATCGTGATCGCGGTCGAGATCGTTGCCTCCTCGAGCAGAAAAATGTCGAAGGCATCGCCGGTCAGTAGCTCATTCATAAATTGTTTCATTGAGGTGATTTGCAGGGCTATCATGGAAATCTCCCATCCGTATGATTGATTATGCCGTGAGACAACGACACGCACGTGCCGTTAAGGAAGATTGACGAACGGCATGTCGTCTTAAACGCGATTGTTAAGTTGGAACATTCGTTGGTTAGGCTTCCTCATCTTCCTTCTGCGATGCCAGGTGCTCCATCAGGAGGATGGCATAGGACTTTGTTGAGTGGGAGAGGAAGAACTTCTTCCCGTCTGACATGGTCGCAGAGGCGAAGCCTAGCTTTTTGATATGATTGCAGTTTAGGATAAAGCGATTTGTGGGCGGAACAAAACAGTCATGATTTGCGGCCCACTGGGAAAACAAATTGAGAAGGTCCGTGCGAAGGGGCTTTGTGCGGCCGTTTGTCAGCGTGACAAGAACGACGCGGCCCTTTGCCACGGCGTAGAGGATCTCGTCCTCCGTTACGTAGATCGTGCCTTCCTCGTCGCGAAGCTCCAGGACGGAAGGCGCCGAATCCTTGATGGCTAAGGCCTGATCAATGCTTTCTGACAGTTCAGAGACCTTGATGGCCTTATCGAGAAAGAAGACGTTCTCAGGAAAGCTTTGTTCGCGGTAATTGATCTTGGAAGAGCAGAGCACGATGGGGGCGGTGCTGCCTTTTTTTCTAAGGCCGTCCACCACGTCGCCCACGCTCACGCCGGGCGTCAGACAGACGTCGACGTAAAACACGTCATACATGAGCGCGTTCGCCAAAAGCGCATCCACGTTTCCGTAGGAATCCACGTAGAGCACGCCCGTGGTCGCCGCGCGCTTATCCGACTCGCGCTTTAGAAGACGTTCTAATTGCTTCCGGTCTGCACCATTGTCATCACATATTGCCACGTGCATCTTTGCTTTCTCCTTTGTGATTTTATGCAAAATTTATTTAGCGACAAAGTACCAGATCGCGGCGGCCGCAATGAGCTGAAGGATCAGGATTGCGGGCATGCCGTACTTGAAATACCAGTGCTTAGTCTTGTGGCGGAAGACTTGCATGCCGGCGATCGCACCGATGCTGCCCCCGAGGATGGCGGGCAGGAATAAAGTCTTCTCAGGAATGCGCCAGGCACCAGACTTGGCCTTTTTCTTATCCGCGCCCATTAAGATAAAACCGATCAAGTTCATGATCAGGAGATAAACGATTAAGATGATGATCACGTACTGTTTCATAAACACCTCCATGCGTCTGACTCATTAAATTCATTATGCGGCAAATCCATAAAAATATCAAGAGAGAAGAGTGCTTTGGATCGCAGACAAGTCTGCGATATGGTCGCGTCCGCTGACATGTTTTTAAAATAATAAACGCCGTAGGCACTTGGCCTGCGGCGTTTTGTGTATATGGTAGCCATATTACATGTCGAGAAGGTCGATGCCCTGCTCCTGAAGCTTCATGGCGCGAACCTTGCAGGAGAGGCCGAAGAGGTTGATGAAGCCTTCAGCGTCATGGTGATCATAGAGGTCACCGGTGGTGAAGGATGCGATCTTCTCATTGTACAGAGTGTAAGGAGAAGTCGTGCCGGCCTTGATGATGTTGCCCTTGTAGAGCTTGAACTTTACTTCGCCGGTTACGTGCTTCTGGGTCTCTTCAATGAATGCCTGCTCAGCCTGGCGAAGGGGAGTGAACCACTTTCCTTCGTAAACAAGGCTTGCGAACTTTCCGCCCATTTCCTTCTTGAAAGCGTAGGTGTCGCGGGCAAGGATGAGCTCTTCGAGCTGGGTGTGTTCCTCCATTAGGATGGTTGGTCCGGGGGGT